>Ga0182742_1003453_pt1 | contig 15459 bp, 14 predicted proteins | sample eDN5th37CBELigMG_FD_128880 | JGI IMG/M metagenome (GOLD analysis project Ga0182742, IMG submission 128880) | Enriched Miracle-Growth compost microbial communities from Emeryville, California, USA - eDNA 5th pass 37_C BE-Lig MG (version 2)... ...
CTCTCTTTAAAAGTATGTAATCTTACTATAATGATTAGGTAGCTCAGTCCACCTATAAGGACCCCAACCATTGCCTCAAAACCAGCCTCGACTCGACTTGGTTCATTTAGGAAATAATCCATAAGCCAGTGGTACCCTTTTAATATTAAAAACATGATGAAAGCGGCTACCGCAACCTTTACCAACTCTTTTCCTTTCATAATCTCTCCCTTTACCCTTGTTAGTAGAACAATAAACAAAAGGAAACTGATGATAACAAGCGATAAGACAGAAGCAAAGACCGCACCATATGCTCCAAAAAGTGGCACGAAATACATATTAAGAAAGTATTTTAACAAACATCCAAGACCAATTGTTATCGCAGGAAATACGATTTGTCCCAGTCCTTGAAGTACTGCACATAAGGTGATAATAAGTGAACTTAAAAGGATGATGGTGCTTTGCATAGCAAAAATGGATGACCCTTCGCTATTTTGAAATAGAAAAATATTGGTCGGTTCGATAATGGATAGAAGTCCAATACTTGCTCCCAATCCAACCATTATACTAATAAGCAAGGACAAACGAATTCGATCATGTAGGACCCTCATATTGTTTTTCACTTTTTCACTAGAGATGAGTGGTACAAGAGATAAAGACATCGATGTAGCTACTACTATCCCGAGTTGAATGAGAGGAACTCCTCGATCATATATCCCCTTAATCTCCTTTGCTGCATGTCCGTTTGTCATTATTTTTAATAATAACGAATACAGGTTTAGGGAATCTGCCAGTTGAATAAATAAGAGAAGCATACTACTTACACTAATAGCAAATCCTTGGATGCAAAGTATTTTTATTATTCCCTTGGCTTCAGACCACGATGGAATGGAGGTTTTTTCGAAAAACACCGGGAGATACTTTTGTCTTTTTTTATAAAAGAAAAGCAATACGCACACGGCTACTAGCCCTCCGACAATAGATCCGAACATGGCTCCTGCTCCCACTTTATAGAGATCATCGTTCCTTAGGGCGAAGGCAACCACTAAAATGGTGCTGACTCGAATAAACTGTTCACTGACTTGTGATATTGCCGTTGGCTTCATATCACCACTTCCCTGGAAAACCCCTCTCAAAATAGATAAAACCGGGAGTAAAAGAAAGATAAAAGAAATTGCCTTTAAAAGAAGTGCAATTTGTGGATCCTGCATAAAAGAGGCTATATAAGGAGCACCGTAAAATAAAGCTACAAATAGGATGACTCCAATCAATGATAAAAGAAATGAGGAGATTACAATTAGCTTCTTTGCTCCTTGAACATCTTTTACGCTCATTTTTTCGATATAAAGTTTAGAGATAATAACATGAAAACCGTATGTACATAACACCAAAGCCATTCCGTAGAAAGGATAGGCTTGTTGATAAATATAAAATCCAACATCCCCAACTAGGTTTTGAAAGGGAATGCGATAAAATGCACTTAGCACTTTGATAATAAGTGCAGAAACGGTAAGAAGTAAAGTTCCCTTTAGTATGGTATGTGACTCTTTATGGGGTTTCACCACCCTCACCCCCAATTTATGTAATTCGGAGTTATTATAGCATATCGGAGACATGCATACATGATAAGACGGAAAAAGAGGTAGCTGATATCGCTACCTCTTTCTTTCCCTTAAATCCTTACTTTTATGATTCCATTTGTCTTGCCAAGAATCCAGCCGCTGTTTCTACAGCTTTACGCTCTACTTCACCGATCGTGGATTCTTTCGAGAAGATGATAACAGCGCCGATAGGATCACCGTTTGCGATAATTGGACCGACGGTGTATGAAGAAATCGTTTCTTCAATTCCATCGATTAATGCGACTTCACCCTGTTGTGTAATAATGACCGACGTTCTGTCTTCCATTGTTTTTTCAACAAGATCACTAATATTCTTATTTAAATAGTCCTTCTTTGAGCTACCCGCAACAGCTATGTAAGCATCTCTGTCGCAAATTAAGATTGGATTTCCTAGGCTATCGTATAGAGCCTCTGCATATTCTTTCGCAAAGTCACTTAACTCGCTGATTGGAGAGTACTTCTTTAGAATCACCTCTCCATCGCGGTCAACGAAAATTTCTAACGGGTCTCCCTCACGAATTCGAAGAGTTCTGCGGATTTCCTTAGGAATGACGACACGACCCAAATCATCGATTCGACGAACAATACCAGTTGCTTTCATCCAACGTTGCCTCACTTTCATCTGATGATTTAAACGTTTGGCATCCATCTCTCTACGTTGTGAAATGATTGCCATTGTTTGAACTTAGTATCTTTCATATGGAAAGTTCTATACACTTACATAGTTTTTTCTCTAAAATGTTAAAATTAACAATAAAGGATAAATAAACCAATTTATTTTTTTATTTACCCCTTACCATTTCAATTAAACATTACTATGCTAGTATCTATCTCTTAAGAGACTATACTTCCTAGATCCTTCCTTGCATTATGAAGACCTTTCATCATCTTGAAAGCAGCGTCTAGCCACTGATCTAGCCCAACTCCCTTAATATGAAGGACCATCTTTAATTTACTACCTTCCATTCCAAGTCCAACCATACGGCCAAATTGACTACTTACCTCAAATATTTTTTGACCATCTATTTGAGAACTATCCTCTTCTGAGACAAGGATATTGATTTCATTTTTACTTTGCTTAATTGTCTCTACACCAGCCATTCTCGCATAGACCTTTAATTCAGATAATTGGAACAGGTATGCCACTTCATCCGGGAATTCACCGAATCGATCGATCATCTCCTCTTGAAGCTCTTGTACATCTTCAAGAGTTAATAATCCACGGAATCGTTTATACATTTCTATTTTCTGATTACCATCACGAATATATGTGTCTGGTATATAGGCATCTACTTCCACATCAATCTCCACAGGCTTTATAACAACCTCTTTATCGATACCTACTTTTCTTTCCTCTATGGCTTCCTTAAGCATTTGAGAATAGAGGTCAAATCCGACAGAATCAATAAATCCATGCTGCTCGGCACCTAATAGATTTCCAGCTCCACGAATGGATAAGTCTCGCATGGCTATTTTAAATCCGGACCCAAGCTCCGTAAATTCTTTAATGGCCTGAAGTCTCTTTTCTGCAACTTCCGTTAATACCTTATCTTTTCTATAGGTAAAGTACGCATATGCCACCCGGTTAGATCGTCCAACACGTCCTCTTAGCTGATACAACTGAGACAGTCCCATACGGTCAGCATCAAATACAATCAAGGTATTTACATTAGGGATATCTACTCCTGTTTCAATAATCGTCGTACTTACAAGCACATCCGACTCTCCCTCTAAAAACCCTAACATAACCGATTCTAGCTCATTCTCCGTCATTTTCCCATGTGCGTACGTTACACGTGCATCCGGAACAAGCGCTCTGATTTCTTCTGCTTTTCTTTCAATATCTTCCACACGATTGTAAAGGAAATAGACTTGCCCTCCACGAGCTAATTCCCTTTCAATCGCTTCTTTTACTAGTCCGCCGTTATACTCCATAACATAGGTTTGAACCGGGAAACGGTTCTCTGGGGGAGTCTCAATGACTGATAGATCTCTTACTCCGAGCATCGACATATGAAGAGTTCTCGGTATTGGAGTAGCCGTTAATGTGAGCACATCCACATTTGTTTTTAACTGCTTAATCTTTTCCTTATGTGTAACCCCAAAACGCTGTTCTTCATCAATAATCAATAGTCCTAAATCGCGATACGTAATATCTTTTGAAAGAATTCGATGAGTTCCTACCACCACATCTACCGTACCTGCCTTTAGACCATTAATGGTTTCGTTCTGTTGCTTTCTGCTCCTAAAACGACTTAATAAACCAATATTGATTGGATAATCCTGAAACCGCTCCCTCATGGTCTCAAAATGCTGTTGAGCTAAGATTGTAGTTGGCACGAGCAAAGCAACCTGCTTCCCATCTGCTATTGCTTTAAATGCAGCACGAATGGCAACCTCTGTTTTTCCGTAACCCACATCCCCACAAAGGAGTCGATCCATCGGGCGCTCTCTTTCCATATCTTTTTTAATTTCCTGGATAGAACGCAATTGATCCTCTGTCTCTTGATATGGAAATACTGATTCAAACTCTCTCTGCATATCTCCATCAGGACTGAAGGCATAACCGACCGAAGCTTCTCTTTCTGCATAAAGCTTAATAAGATCGTCAGCAATATCTTGAACAGATGACTGAACCTTCGTTTTTACCCGTTTCCAGTCATTTCCACCCAACTTATATATTTTCGGTTCCTTTCCTTCAGAACCCACATATTTTTGAACCAAATCAATTTGCTCCACAGGAACATATAACTTATCGGTTCCTTGATAGCGAATGTGTAAATAATCCTTATGCACTCCGTTTATCACAAGGGTTTCTATACCAAGATACTTCCCTATCCCATGATTCACGTGAACAACATAGTCGCCCACTTTTAATTCTGAGTAGCTCTTAATTCTCTCTGCATTCGATAACTTTTGTCTTCTAGTTGTTTTTTTCGAACGCTTATTAAAAAGCTCTTCTTCTGTTATTACAACAATTTTCTGTATGGGTAACTCGAAGCCGGTTTGAAGTCCACCTTGCATAATTTGGACTTTCCCTTTTAAAATATCCTGCTTTTGATTCGCAACAACCGCTTCAATTTCATAGTCTTCTAACACTCTTTCTAGCTTCTTACTTTTCTCACTATCTTCTCCTAAAAAAATGACAGAGTACTTCCCTTTTTTCCAACGCTCAATTTCCCCTTTTAACACATTCATCTGCCCATGGAAATTCTGCATTTGCTTACAAGTGACATTAATAATATTTTGAGGATTTGTATTAGGAACGTGTCTTAGAAAAAGTGACATATATACAATTGATTTTTTAGACTTTTGTAGCATTCCATTCAGATGGTGAGATACAGGAATATCATGGACAATCTTTCCTTCCCCTAGAAGGCTTGTATACCATTCTGCCTCCTCTTTATCCAAAGAATCACTCATTTCCTGAACTCTACTAATTTCATCAACAAAAATAAGACCGTTTTTCGGCAAATAGTCTAATAGACTGTTAGACTTCTCATAGGCGAATGATAAGTACTTAAATAACTGCTCTGGTCTTTGACCAGTCTTTAGTTGTTCGATTTCATAGCCAATGTTTTGAGACAGTAAAGTTTTTACTTTATCATCCTTCAACTTTTTCAAACTTCTGGCTAGATGCTCTTCAAGCCTTTGAGCGATTATTGGAAAATGGGAATCATCTAGTGGAGATTCCGTTGCTGGTCCTATAAAAACCGTAGACAATTTATCCTTTGATCGTTGGTCTTCCAACGAAAACGTGCGGATAGAATCTACTTCTGTATCAAAAAACTCTACCCGAATCGGGTCCGCTTCAGTAAGGGGATAAATATCTAAAATTCCCCCACGCACACTAAACTCACCAGGTGCTGCTACCATTTCAGACCTTGCATATCCCATTTTCACAAGCTGAAGACTGAGCTCACCTAGCTCAATATCCTGCCCAAGCGATATCGTATATTGTTTGGCTTTCCAAAGCTCGAGCGGCGGAAGATATTTTCTAACTCCAGCAATAGGAGCAATAATAATTCCACCTGCATTGCTGCTTAAATAATTCAAAGCCTCAATTCTCTGGGCTTTTAATTCTGGACTAGCAATACTCATCTCAGCTGCTATAAGTTCATTAGCTGGGTAAAGGAAGACCTCATCTACCTCAACCAACTGAATTAAATCATCGTATAGCTTTTGAGCTTGTAACAGATTATGAGTAACGATGAGCATTGGTTTTTTCATACGCTCATACACAGAAGCCAAAAATACGGTTCTTGCAGAACCAGATAGCCCTGCTATGAGCTGTTCAGTAATACCCTCTTCTATTCCAGAAAGGACGGATTTTGTATCATCTAGTTCACTGAAAAGTTGCTTAATTGCTAACATGTATGCCCTCCTCCCAATACCTACATATGTATGTAATATAAAAACAGAAAAATGCTTTGGATGTTTCTCCAAAGCGTTTTACTGAATAAGATAGTCTTGTCCATGAAAGTCCGGATTTCTTTCTAGCGACTCCTGACAATCTTCACAAATCGATTTAATATGCATATTTCCCTCTGTATCATAACTTACCATATCGAGTCGCTCTTCACCATTTAGCTTGTGAAGACCTAATCTTTCAGTCTCTAAAGTGCTTTGTTCAATCGTACCCATTGTATGCCCGCAGTGTCGGCAATGGTAATGAATGGCCATTCTGTCCCTCCTAGTAAACAATTCATTAGGGTTAGTATTGACCTTTTAGGACAGACTTTATTCATTCATTACTTATATACGTTATGTTATCCACACCACAATGATAACTGAAAATTCATTTTTTCGTAAGATTATTGATTATAACGATTCATTACCTGCAAGAAAGGGTCCCTTAGCCAGTCCAGGCATGCTTCCCCACTTTTTTTCACGATGAGATTGATGGTTTCTTGTTCTTCCTTCGTAAATCTACTAAGGACATAGTCACTAATACTCATCCCATTTGTTGGCCTTCCAACTCCCACACGTATACGTTTGAACTCTTGTGTTCCTAGATGAGCAATGGAGGACTTTATACCATTATGACCACCAGCACTGCCTTTCTCTCTTAAGCGGAGCTTCCCTACTGGCAAATCAAGGTCATCATATATTACAACGATATCTTCAATAGAAATATTAAAGTAATCCATTAACGGACGGATAGACTCTCCAGACAAATTCATATAAGTTAATGGCTTTAATAGAAAAACCTTTTCCCCATTTACATAACCAACTCCATAGGTCCCTTTAAATTTCGATTGATCAAGCTTAATATTCCATTCACTAGATAAATGGTCAATGACTTCAAATCCTACATTATGTCTTGTTTGATCAAACTGTTTTCCAGGGTTGCCTAAACCGATAAATAGTTTCATATTTCACCTCTTACAACATCAAAAGGGGCTGGCCAAACAATTATGGTCAGTCCCTGTAGTCATTTCTTTGTTATCTTTAATTATTCGACAGCCTCTGTCTCTCTTCCTTCTAGATTTTCAGGAATTCCTGGTTCTTGTTCTTCACCAGTACTAATTTCCTCTTCTTGTCTAGGAGGGAGAATAGAGACAATCGTCTCTTCATCTTCATTGTTAATATGGTAGGATGTACGTCCTTGGATATCAGCAATAGACATTGTCTCACCAACTTGTAGACCGCTAACATCTACTTCAATTACTGAAGGAATATCCGCTGGTGTAGCAGTAATGCTTACCTCATGTAATGGCTGTTGGAGAACTCCACCATCTTTCACACCTGCTGCCTCACCTACAAGTGTAACACGAACATTTACTTGTATTTCTTTTGACATATCCACAGCTAGAAAATCAGCGTGTAGTATTTCCTTTTTTATTGGATCCATTTGATAATCCGATAAAATGACATCGTATGTTTCTCCATCAAGATCAAGAGAAATCACACCATTTCTTCCCACTTCTCGAATCGTTTTTAGGAAATCGCTAGCATTTATATATAATGCTTTACTATCTACATTAGCGCCATATACAACTGCTGGCACTTGCCCTTCGTGACGCATAATTGACAAAGTGGATTGACGGAAATCCTCACGTTCCTGTGCATGTAATTGCGTAGTCAAAATCGTTTTCTCCTTCCAATATTAAGGTCTCTTTATAAAAAATGCCCTTAAACAGGAAAGTCTAAACGTAGAAAATTTTAATTTAACCTAAACAGATAAGGCTTGCACTAATAGCAAGCCTCATCACTTTATTAATCAAACAGTATACTTACTGATTGTTCTTCGTGAACACGGATAATAGCCTCTCCTAAAAGCTCAGCAACAGATAGTTCCTTGATCTTCTTAGACGCTTTCTTCTCTTCCGATAACGCAATCGAGTTTGTTACAACAAGCTCTTTAATTTTAGAGTTTTCGATTCTTTCAATCGCAGGACCAGATAGAACAGCATGTGTACAGCATGCGTACACTTCAGCCGCACCATTTTCAACAAGTGCATTTGCAGCAAGAGTAATGGTTCCAGCTGTATCAATAATATCGTCGATTAATATAGCTGTCTTTCCTTCGATGTTACCAACAATATTCATTACCTCAGCAACATTTGGTCTAGGTCGACGTTTATCGATAATTGCAATTGGTGCCTTAAGTCTTTCTGCCATTTTACGAGCTCTTGTTACCCCACCATGGTCAGGTGAAACAACAACGATGTCACCACTTAGATCCTTCTTACTAAAGTACTGAGATAGAATTGGAACACCCATAAGGTGATCAATCGGAATATCAAAGAAACCTTGAATTTGTGGTGCATGCAGATCCAGTGTAATCACACGAGTAGCTCCTGCTGTTTCAAGCAAATTAGCTGCTAGTTTAGCTGTAATTGGCTCACGAGCTCTCGCTTTACGGTCTTGACGTGCATACCCGTAATAAGGCATTACGATACCAATTGATTTTGCAGATGCTCTTTTAAGCGCATCAATCATAATCAATAGCTCCATTAAATGCTCATTAACTGGTGAGCTAGTCGATTGGATAATAAACACATCACAACCACGGATACTTTCCTCAATATTGATTTGAATTTCTCCATCGCTAAAACGAGTAACCGAACATTTTCCTAGCTCTACACCAATGACCTTTGCAATTTCTGCTGCTAGCGCAGGATTGGAATTGAGTGTAAACACCTTTAAATTTGGATCTAAATACTGATTTGACATGATGGACCTCCGATTGCTTATTTCTTTTTGCTATTTAATTTTGATACGTAAGCTTCTTTGTTAACTTGTTTTGCTCTAGCTATAGCGAGTGCTTCTCCTGGGACATCTTCAGTGATGGTTGACCCAGCTGCTACATACGCCCCTTCTCCTACTCTAACTGGAGCTACAAGGTTTGAATTACAACCAATAAATACATTGTCTTCAATTTTTGTTAAGTACTTATTTTTCCCATCATAGTTCACCGTAATCGATCCACAACCAATGTTTACATTGCTACCAACTTCAGCATCTCCAATATAGCTTAGATGGGAAGCCTTACTTCCTTTGCCGAATACCGCTTTCTTGATTTCAACAAAGTTACCTATTTTCACTTCATCATGAATACTCGATTGAGGTCTTATATGCGCAAAAGGACCAATGGCAACTTCATTACCAATTTCACTATCGAAAGCTACTGACTGACGGATAGCCGTTCCTTTGCCAATTTTACAATTGTGAATTTCAGTCTGTGGACCAATAATACAATCTTCTCCAATCACTGTTCTTCCTGCTAATATCGTTCCAGGGTAAAGAATAGTATCTTGACCAATTTCTACATCTGGACCAATATATGTACTTGAAGGATCAATGATAGTCACACCGTTACGCATATGCCACTCATTCGTACGTTCTTTAAAGATTCGTTCCGCTTCAGCTAACGCTACTCGGTCATTTACGCCCAATGTTTCTTCAAAATCTTCTGTTTGATAAGCTGTTACTATTTCTCCAGCATTTTTGAGAATTTCAATAACATCTGGTAAATAGTACTCCCCTTGGACGTTATCATTTGAAACATTTGTAAGTGCCTCAAAGAGGGCTTTATTGTCAAAGCAATACGTTCCCGTATTAATCTCTTTTACTAAGCGTTCTTCATTCGTTGCATCTTTATGCTCAACGATTTTCTCAACCGATCCATCTTCGTTTCTAATAATACGTCCATAGCCTGTAGGATCATTGGTCCATGCTGTTAAAATCGTTACTTTAGCAGAAGTCTCTTCATGATGCTTAAATAATGCTTCCATCGTCGTTTCCTTAATTAGAGGAGTGTCTCCACATACAACAATGGTAATGCCTTCTTTATCTTTTAGTATATCCCTTGCTTGCATAACAGCATGTGCTGTTCCAAGCTGTTGCTCTTGAAGCACATAGCTACTTTCATCGCCTAGCTGTGCTTTCACAAGTTCCGCTCCGTGTCCAATAACTGTTACAATGCTGTTTATATTAAGCTTTTTCACATGATCAATTACATGCTGCACCATAGGCTTACCACCAACAGGATGAAGAACTTTGTACAGTTTTGATTTCATCCTAGTTCCTTGACCTGCGGCTAATACTACCGCATACCGATTCGACATTTACAGGCCTCCAATATACCTTTTTATCCATTAAGAATATATCTTAAATACTCGTATTTTTCAAGAACAGATGAAAAACTACATGATTTTAACATTGAGAAAGGTTTAACCTTATATTTTTATGGGTAGTAGTATGTGGAGAGAAGAATTGGGTTCAAAAACATAAAAAAGAGCCTTACTCATGAAGTAGGCCCTTGTTGTTTATTTTTTTAGGAAGCTCCAGCTTCTTCAAATTCAACTTCTAATTCACCTAAACGGTGGTACTCAGCTAATACTGCTTCTTGAATCTTCCCACGTGTACCTGAATTAATCGGATGAGCGATATCGCGAAACTCTCCATCTGGTGTGCGTTTACTAGGCATAGCAACGAATAATCCGTTATTTCCGTCTATCACGCGGATATCGTGAACAACAAACTCATTATCAAGCGTAATGGATGCGATTGCTCTCATACGTCCGTCTGTATTAACGCGGCGTAATCTTACGTCTGTTACTTCCATCCTGTTCACCACCTTTGCACAATTAGATATAATCTACGTTTAAATATTCAACAAATTTTTCATATCTCCTTCTTCAAATTCAATTTTTTTTGAAAAATTAGTCAAAATCGTGAACTTTTTAGTCGAAAAGCGGAAGCGCCTTGCTCAGCCCCGACAAGCATAAGACGAATCGCGCAGGAAGGCCTGCCTTCTGGAGGATTTGGCTTATGACCTCGAGGGGCTAGGCGCTGGAGCTGGACAACGATCAATGGTCATATTTACATTTTGAGAATAAAAAAACACTCGTCTTATTTGACGAGTGCAATTACTTCGATTTCTACTAATACATCCTTTGGCAATCTTGCCACTTCCACACAAGAACGAGCTGGCTTATGTACAGAAAAATATTCTCCATACACTTCATTTACTGCAGCAAATTCATCCATGTTTTTAATAAATACCGTTGCCTTTACTACTGTTTCGAGCGTTGCTCCTGCTTCTTTAAGGACAGCCTGTAAGTTTTTAAATACTTGATGTGTTTGTTCTTTTACATCTCCTTGAAGTAAATCACCCTCGGCAGTTAAAGGAATCTGACCAGAGCTATAAAACATATTGTTTACAACGATACCTTGAGAATATGGCCCGATAGCTGCTGGTGCTTCATTGGTTTGAACTACTTTCATACTAACTCCTCCTGTTTATGTAAAAAATAATTTCCTTCATTCACTTGGATTTGCTTTTCTTTTACATCCACATCCGAAAGCTTTACTAAGGATAAATAATCATCCACTAGTCTCTCTTCAATTTTCTCTGCTTCCACGAGTACGGCAATACCAGCTAAATTAGCATTAAACTCATTCAACATACTAATCATTCCGTTAACGGTTCCGCCTGCTTTCATAAAATCATCAACAATTAAAACATTAGCCCCTTGATCCATACTGCGTTTCGAAAGAACCATCGTTTGAATTCGTCCTGTTGATCCAGACACATAGTTAATACTTACTGTGGAACCCTCAGTTACTTTATTATCTCGGCGCACAATAACAACCGGCACATTTAAATGACTTGCAACCGCATAAGCCAAAGGAATTCCCTTCGTTGCAACTGTCATAACCAGATCAATTTTCTCCTCTGTAAAAGCAGAAGCAAGTAAGCGGCCAGCCTTTTGAACAATCGCTGGATCTCCTAATATATCTGTCATATACAGATATCCACCTGGTAACAGCCGATCAGGATCAGCAATTAGGCCGCATAATTCGTTAATAATTGGCCTGGCTTCCCCATCTGATACTTTTACAGTAAACTTCACACCACCTGATGCTCCAGGAACCGTTTTCAGCGTCCCGATTCCTCTTTTCTCAAAAGTCTCTTTAATGATTGCTAAATCTTCACTGATAGATGATTTAGCGGAACCATACCTTTCTGAAAAGAAAGAAAGTGAAACTAATTGCTGGGGGTGCTCAAGCAAATAATTCGTCATATCTACTAACCTTTCGCTTCGACGAAACTTCATAATAGACCTCCCATATCCGAATGTTTTAACGATAATATACCATTAATGTACGGATTTAATCAAGGGTATGTCGTTCTCCTAGCATGCGTACAGCAAAAACCTGGTCACAAAATCCTCTCAGCCCATTATACAGTCGGTGCATTCTTGAATCATGGTGAACAAGGGCAAAAACAGTTGGACCGCTTCCGCTCATCAGTACTGCATCGGCGCCAAATCTTTGCATTTGATCCTTGATTTGAGCAACCTCCGGATAAAGCTTCAAAGTGACTTCTTCGAGCACATTTCCTACATTGTCACACACACCATTAAAGCTTCCTTCCTTAATCGCCTCGACCATTGCAGGTAGGTTAGGATGACTTATTCCACTTAATTCAAGCCTTCTATACACGTCTGCTGTTGAAACGCCGATAAATGGCTTTGCTAAAACTACCCAACAAGTAGGAGGTGGGGGAAGTTGTGTAATCTTTTCTCCACGTCCTTTTGCTAACGCCGTTCCACCGTAAACACAAAAGGACACATCCGACCCAATCTCAGAGCCTAATTCCGCAAGCTCGTCCAAAGTTAAATTCAATTTCCAAAGCTTGTTTAACCCTCTTAACGTTGCGGCTGCATCACTGCTTCCACCCGCCAATCCTGCGGCAACAGGAATATTTTTCTCAATAGAAATATGAACTCCAGCTTTCACTTGAAACCTTTCTTTCAACAGCTTTGCTGCTTGAAAGGCTAGATTCCGTTGATCGTCTGGAACAAACCGATTTTGAGAGTTGATTCGTATCGCATCCTCTTCTAAAAAGGTTAGTTCGACTCGATCAGCAAGGTCTATCGTTGTCATGATCATTTCTACTTCATGAAACCCATCCGATCGCTTATGTAATACATCTAACGATAAATTGATCTTTGCAGGAGCTTTTATTAAAAGCTTCAACATCTCCACCTACTTTAAACATTCTCTCTAGTCCATTTTTGTCCTATTTTACCACAAAACAATAAAAGTAAGACCTCTCCACACAAAAAAGCCGGAGAATCAGTTTTCTCCGGCTTCTGTCGCAATGAATTCGAATTGTTAGTTAACTCTCGCATGAAGTAAAAAGGTTGCTTGCTTTTAGCGCTTTTCCGTTAACTGCTGTTGCGCTATTTCGATCGCACGCTTGACCATGTTGCCAGCGTCTTTCGCTTTAATGCCACCCCAACCTTCTTTTTGAACGACATCATAAAATCCTAGCTCCTTCGCTAGTTCCTCTTTAAATCCTTCTGACATCATCCCTCTTCTTCTGCTCACGATAACATCCCCTTTCTTCATCACGACACTCTTATTATGTTGAAGTGGTTAGAAATTCATTAGCTTTTAGAGAAAAATTGATTAAATTTACGTATAGTTTTTCAAAGAAAATATAAAATAAAAAACAAATTAAAAAGCAGCAAACCCATAGTTCACTGCTTACACGATAAGGACAACCTTAACTTAGTGCCATTTGTCCTGTTGTATCTTCATAGAAAGTAATCTGAACCGTCTCTGTTAAAACGTCTGCATAGCTGTACGATACACGTTCGAAAGCATTTTCTTCTTGATCTAACTCAATTACAAACACAGATGGATACGTTTCTGCAAGAATTCCGTATCTTTCAATAGTCTTTCTTCGACCACCATTGGCCTTGAGCAAAAGTCTTTTTCCTAAATTTGAATCAAGAGCTTTTTTAATATCAACCAAAGTTTTTGCCATTCGGTCCACCTCACTATGTAAAGTATAACACGTTTACACTGTATAGTCAAACAAAATAATAAATTATAACAGTGTTTAAAAATAAAAGTCAATATTTTTTGTTCAGCATTTTCTTCTAATTTTCAACATTTTTAGGATTACCTATTTATTTTGAAATATGTACCGAATTTTTAAACAAAAGCTCTTTTCTAAAACATTGTTGCTATATACACACTTTTTAGGGAAAAACAGCCTAATTAAAAAAACACCGTTCTATTTTGAACGGCATTTCTCATTCGTGATTTCCTTTGTTATAAGGCATACCAGTGCGTAGTACGCCTTTTGTTTCGATTCCTCCAAGTCCTTTTTCTCCTGTTAAAGTATTTCTTAAAACATCCCATACGTTAATTCTCTCCATAAACGGAGTAAAGGAAATTTTAGCTACAATATAGACAGGGTCAAGGGCGTGTATATTAACTCTTGAAGGGGAACTTGCAAAGTTAGCACCTGCTTGAATCAAAGATTCAAAATGGGACTGACAGGCCCCTGCAAATATGACCAACTGGTCGAGATGAGGGAACTTCTTTCTGGCCTCTCTTACCGCTTGAACAAAGTGTTTTGAATGTCGATATGCATTGATATCCGTAGGTTTCCCCTTGGCCTTTGAATATGCATCATGACCTGTAATAACGATAATATCAGGGCGATAATAATCAATCAAAGACCCTATTTTATTAGGCATTTCTTTTTCATTTACATGAATGCCTGTTACAGGTACTCCTATTTTTTCATACAAAGTTAAGCACTTTTGCAAATAAGAAGGATCTCCATCCAGATGTAATACTTTCCCTGGCACTTGGAAATAGTTAAATGGCTTACTGTACCCTTCAGTTGCCTCAAACTCCTGTTTAAACTGTAAAAGGTCCACATCCTGCCGAAATAACTGGTAAGATTGTTCCTCCAGTGATTGATACTCCGATGCCACTTTAGAACGGGTATTTTGATCAATCAAGACCAAATCTTCATAGGGGGCATCCGCAATTAGTCGAAAATCCTCCCCGTATAATACAGCTAACTTCTTCCCTTGTTCTTCTCGTATATCTATAACCCGAAAGATAATATCACAATTATGCGAAACTCTCCCAACGACATCCAAAAGGTTGATCGTCAATGTAGTCACTCCAATTAGCCCAATATAAACTAGAGCATTCAAATAGAATAATTCTTAATTATCCTATGCAAGGAGCTTAAAAGTCGTGATATATAGAAAAGCGTAAGCGCCTGGTTTAGCCCCGAATCGCACGGGAAAGCCTGTCTTCTGGAGTGATTTGGCTTATAACCTTATATTATTCCTAGAGGGGTTAGGGGCTGGAGCTAGACAGAGTTCAAAATAAATAACATAATTCCAGAAAAAAAGACCCTCAAATTTTGAATAATAACCGGAAGAATTCCGTTTAAATTGGGAAATACCCATATTTCCTTAAGAATAAGCGGAGTTTTGAGACTGTCGATTAAGTATGAATTCAGTCTGGTCCCAATACCCTAATCACAGATTTTTTAATTTTTTTACTTTTTTTAACTATTTTTTCA
>Ga0182742_1003454_pt1 | contig 15453 bp, 14 predicted proteins | sample eDN5th37CBELigMG_FD_128880 | JGI IMG/M metagenome (GOLD analysis project Ga0182742, IMG submission 128880) | Enriched Miracle-Growth compost microbial communities from Emeryville, California, USA - eDNA 5th pass 37_C BE-Lig MG (version 2)... ...
AGCCATGGCCGCGCGGCGGCTTCAAGCCGCGCACCCTGCGCTAACGTCTCGATCCATTGATTGCGGTCAGGCCCTGACCGCGTGTTGCGCCGCGATGAACGCAAGCGGAAAGAACATGCCCAATCGGGTCAGGATGTGGCGAGATGGTAAACTTCTGTTACGCACCGTAACATTCGAACATGCGAACGTACTTTCAAGCCTCCAGCCGCGGCAGCGCGGAAAGCAGGCGATGCAGCGTATCGATCGTCGAGAAATCGGCAATGCCGTCGACCCGCGCCGGCCGGAAATGGCGCTGGAACGCGGCGACCACGCCCTCGGTCTTTTCCGAGTAATGTCCATCGATTTCAGTGCCATAGCCATAGAGCGAGAGCAGCGTCTGCAGCGCCTCGACGGGTTGGCCGCAATCCCCGCGTTGGAAGAAGCGGCCGCCGGCGATCGGCGACGGCTCCACCCAGTGCCCGACACCGGCCGCATGAAGCAGGTCCCAGGGGAATTTTTCTCCCGGATCCACCTTGCGGACGGGGGCGACATCCGAGTGCGCAAGCACCCGTTCCGGGGCGATCCGCCACCTTTCGCCACAATCGAGACACAGTTCGATGACGGCGGCGATCTGCTTTTGCGGAAAGTCCGGCAATCCGCCCGGATGGCCCGCATTGGCGATCTCGATGCCGATCGAGGCGGAGTTGACGTCGGTCTCGCCCTTCCAGAAGCTCTTGCCGGCGTGCCAGGCACGATCCGTCTCGCGCACGAGCTGCTCGACGCGCCCGTCCTCATGCACGAAGTAATGACAGGAAACCTGGCTTTCCGGCGCGCAGAGCCATGTCAGCGCGCCCTCGGCCGTTTCCATGCCGGTATAATGCAGGAGGATGATGTCGGGAGAGCGCCCGCCCGCCCGCTCGCCAAAATTCGGCGACGGCGCGGCGGTGGCGCCGGGGTAGTCACATGCGAATGCGCTCATGCGGCGCAGCGTTCCTTCTCGATCGCCTCGTAGGCAGCGTTGAGCGCGGCCATGCGGTCGTTCGCAATCTGACGGAACTCGGCCGGCACGCCACGCGCCACCAACCTATCAGGATGGTTCTCCGAGGCAAGCACCCGGTAGCGTTTGCGGATCTCGGCAAAATCGTCGCTCGGCTTGACGCCCAGCACCTTGTAGGGGTCGCGCCCGCTGACATGCACATGCCGCGCGGTGATCTGCTCGAAGCGCTCTTCCGCCATGCCGAAGATTTCAGCGACATGGCCGAGGAAGGCCATTTCCTTCTCGTGGATCAGACCGTCCGCCTTGGCGATGTGGAACAGGCCGTCGACGATATCTTCCAGGATCGGGCAATTCTTCTCGCAGGACACGCACAGCGCCCGCATCTTCTCGGCATAGGCCTCGTAGCCCGCGACATCCTGGCGCGCGAGATTGTAGAGTCGCGCCACATTGGCCGCCTGATTGTCGGGATATTTGAAGATATCCTTGAAGGCGTCCACCTCGGCGGTCGTCACGATGCCGTCGGCCTTCGCCATCTTGGCGGAAAGCGCGATCATCGCAACGGAGAAGGCAACCTGCTTTCGTGTTTCCGGATCGCCCTCGAACATGGTGCGCACGGCCTCGACCACGCCGGAGAGCACGTTGCTCGCGGCCTCGGAGATCATGCCGACGAGGCGATCCCATACGGCACTGATGAAGCAGGAGGAGGAATTCTGGAACATAAGGTGATCTTGATCAGACAATTGTAGGGAAAGCAAGGCGAAGCGCAGCGAATTTGCCCGGAATAACGAAATTTTGATGCCCCTCATAAAGTGGATGCATCCGATTTTCCGCCGGGCAGCTTTTCGCGCCTCTCGCAGGCAGGACAATCTGTCATGGAGTGCGGATAAGTTCGCCGCGCCGTTCCCCTTGCGGGGATTCTGCGCTAGAGCAACACCAGCGAAAATGTGCGCGATTTTCATCCGGTATTCCCGGCAGCGAAGACCGACACACCATGAGACGTGCTGAAGCCGAGGAGGAAACATGGCCAAGCAGAAAGTCGCAATGCTGACCGCCGGCGGGCTAGCCCCCTGCCTGTCGTCCGCCGTCGGAGGCCTCATCGAACGCTATAGCGACATCGCCCCCGAGATCGAGCTCGTCGCCTACCGTTCGGGCTACCAGGGCCTCCTCCTTGCAGACCGCATCGACATCACCAGCCAGATGCGCGAAAAGGCCCCCCTCCTCCACCGCTATGGCGGCTCGCCGATCGGCAACAGCCGCGTGAAGCTGACGAATGCGGCGGACTGCGTGAAGCGGGGCCTCGTCAAGGAAGGCGAGAACCCGCTGCGCGTGGCGGCCGAACAGCTCGCCAAGGACGGCATCACCATCCTGCACACGATCGGCGGCGACGACACCAACACGACGGCGGCCGACCTTGCCGCCTATCTCGGCGCCAACGGCTACAACCTCACCGTGGTCGGCCTGCCGAAGACGGTCGACAACGACGTCGTGCCGATCCGCCAGTCGCTTGGCGCCTGGACGGCGGCGGAAGTCGGCGCCGGCTTCTTCGACCATGTCAGCAACGAACAGAGCGCCGCGCCGAAGACCCTCGTCGTGCACGAGGTCATGGGACGCCACTGCGGCTGGCTCACCGCGGCGACCGCCCGCGCCTACATCCAGAAGACCAGAGGCAACGAATATGTCGAAGGCTTCATGATGAACACGCAGCTCAAGAGCATCGACGGCCTCTACCTGCCGGAAATGAGCTTCGACCTGGAAGCCGAGGCCGAGCGCCTGAAGGCGATCATGGAGCGCAGCGGCTTCGTCACGCTCTTCGTTTCGGAAGGCGCCTGCCTCGATGCCATCGTCGCCGAGCGGGAGGCCGCCGGCGAAACCGTCAAGCGCGACGCCTTCGGCCATGTGAAGATCGACACGATCAATGTCGGCAACTGGTTCTCCAAGCAGTTCGCCGCCCTGCTCGGCGCGGAGCGCTCCATGGTGCAGAAATCGGGCTACTACGCCCGTTCCGCGCCGGCGAACCGCGAGGACCTGCGCCTCATCCAGAGCATGACCGACCTTGCGGTCGAGAGCGCGCTCAACAAGGTCTCGGGCGTCACCGGCCACGACGAGGCCCAGGGCGGCAAGCTGCGCACCATCGAGTTCCCGCGGATCAAGGGCGGCAAGCACTTCGACACCTCGGCAAAATGGTTCGGCGAGGTGATGGACGCGATCGGCCAGAAATGGAAGCCGGCAGCATAGGACAGCTGCAACAGTAACCCCGCCCTGAAACGGCTTGACGCGGAAACTCCGCAATGGCTTGCTCCCCGGATCGCACTCGATCCGGGGAGTTTTCATGTCCTTCGAGCATTGGCTTGCCTTCGCCGCCGCGTCCGCCATCATGCTGGCCATTCCAGGCCCGACCATCCTTCTCGTCATCTCCTATGCGCTCGGCCATGGCCGGCGTACGGCAGGCGCCACGGTCGCCGGCGTCGCGCTCGGCGACTTCACGGCCATGACGGCCTCCATGCTCGGCCTCGGCGCCCTGCTCGCCACCTCGGCGGCGATCTTCACGGTCCTCAAATGGGTGGGTGCCGCCTATCTCGTCTGGCTCGGCATCAAGCTGTGGCGCGCACCGGTTACGGCCGAAGCGGAAGGCGCGGCGCCGGCGGGGGAAAGACCCTTTCGCATCTTCGCACACGCCTATGTCGTGACGGCACTGAACCCCAAAAGCATCGTCTTCTTCGTCGCCTTCCTGCCGCAGTTCCTCGACCTTTCGCAGCCCGTCCTGCCGCAGATGGCGATCTTCGAAATCACCTTCCTCGCGCTCGCCACGCTGAACGCATTCTCCTATGCGCTGCTTGCCTCCGCTGCGCGTCGAACCATTCGAAAACCGTCGGTCCAGAAGGTGGTCAACCGCACCGGCGGCTCGCTCCTGATCGGCGCCGGATTGCTGACGGCGGGCCTGAAAAGGACGGCGGCGTAGGCCTACGGGTTGCCGCTCGGCGCCTGATCGGCTATGGACGAGGCACGGCCACGGCCGATTGATTTGCAAAAGCGTGGGGATTTGGCCCCCACGCACCCCGGCAAACCGAGAGCAACGACCATGGCTGATACCTCCGTTCAACGTCCGGCACGCATCGCCACGCTTGCCTGCGCGGGCCTTCTTGCAACGCTTGCAGGCTGCGCCAGCGTCGCCGACGATGCGGCGACCGCCCGGACCGTGAAGCCCGCGTCCGCGCAGACCACGGACCTTGCCGCCGCAGATGGTGCGACGACGGAAGTCGCCTATGCGGCCCTGCCCGCCGCAAAACCCGGCACGGAAAACACGGCCACCGCCCTGCCGGCGCCGATCGCCGTCGCACAGAGCGACGCCGGTGACGCGGTTCCGGTCTCGGCGCTTGCGGGCACGAAGCCGGTGACCGGCGCGGCCGCCGCGACCGCGGCGCTTGCCGGCAACGAGATCGCTAGCGCGGCCAGCGGCGCGCAGCAGGGCTACGATACGATCATCGGCGTTTCGGTGATGGAGCCCGGCTTCGACAGCGGCGAGCCGGAGGGGCTGGAGCAGCTCGTCGCCAGCCGCAAGATCGTGCCGATGGCAAAGCCGGCGCAGTTCAGCGCCGCCCTGATCGCCACCGAGACGCGTCTCGTCGTGCCGCGGTCCGAGCAGCCGGTGCAGAAGTCCGGCACGCCGATCGACGGGCTGATCACCAAATATGCCGCGATCTACGGCATTCCGGAATCGCTGTTGCACCGCGTGGTCAAGCGCGAGAGCCGCTACAATCCGGGCGCCTACAATCGCGGCCACTACGGCCTCATGCAGATCAAATATGCAACGGCCAGGAGCATGGGCTATGAAGGCCCTGCCGAAGGCCTGTTCGACGCCGAGACGAACATCAAATACGCCGGCAAGTATCTGCGTGGCGCCTGGATGGTCGCCGACGACAAGAATGACGGCGCCGTGCGCCTCTATGCCGCCGGCTACTACTATCACGCCAAGCGCAAGGGCCTGCTCGACGAGACCGGCCTGAGATAAGCCCTCCCCCTGCCTGCAGCAGGAAGAAGGCCGTATCCCGACGGCCGGCTCAGTGCGCCGGCTTCAGCCAGAACGACATCGGCTTTTCCGTTTCTTCCGCCTCGCCGATATCCTGCCAGGAAAGCATGGTGCGCAGATCGGCGCGCGGAACGTAGCCGCGCTTCGTCCAGAACGCATCGAGCGGTACGTAATCGGCCGGGCGCAACGGATGGTCCCTCGGCCGCTCCACGGCGCAGAAGGCGCACCAGTCGAACCGCCCGAGACGGCGCGCATAGGCCTCCCGCTCCTCGAAGAAGCGCACACCGAGCCCCCTGCCCCGATAGGTCGGAAGCAGCACGGATTCCCCGAAATAGAACACCTTTTCCGGGGCTATGCCGGCGGCGGTGAAGGGCGTCTTGAAGGCATCGTCGGCATCTGTCATCGGCACCCCCGTCGAGGCACCCACGATGCGCTCGCCGTCGAGCGCCAGGACGAACAGGCTTTCCGGCGATCGGGCATAGGTCGCAAGATAGGAGGTCTCGTATTCCTCGCTTCCCTCATAGAGATAGGGAAACGCGCGGAAGACCTCGATACGCAGGCGCGCAAGGTCGGCGATATGCGGCGTTACGGCGTCGCCATGAACAACTTTGATCTGCATGAGCCGTGATCTTCCCAACTGTTTGAACAATGCTATAAGGCGATCGGGTTCCACCCATAGCAACGATATGAGGGATGACATGCCAGCAAAAGAGACGATCCAAGCCTATTACGATGCTTTCAACAGGCAGGATATGGCCGCCTTCTTCGATCTCTTGCATGAGGACGTCATCCACGACATCAATCAGGGCGGCCGCCAGGTCGGCAAGGACGCCTTCCGCGATTTCATGGCGCATATGAACCGCTGCTACCGGGAGACGCTGACGGACATGGTCATCATGTCCAGCGAGGACGGCTCGCGCGGCGCGGCCGAGTTCGTCGTCAACGGCCGGTATCTTGCCACCGACGAGGGCCTGCCGGAAGCGAACGGCCAGACCTACGTGCTGCCCGCCGGCGCCTTCTTCGAGATCCGCGACGGCAAGGTCGCGCGCATCACCAACACCTACAACCTCAACGACTGGATCGCCCAGGTCGGCGCCTGACCGCGCCTCAAGGGGTCGATGCATCCAGCACGTCCAGGATGCCCTTGACCAGCGGCTGGGGCCGATAGCCGAGTTTCGACGGCGTCAGTCCCAGCCGGATCACCGCGAGCTTTCGCGAAGGAACGATGGCGGCCGACTGGCCGTCATGCCCGAGCATCCAGAACGTGCCTTCCGGCAATCCGTAATCCGTGTCGCTCTTGCCGCCCGGCCCCTTCGTCCAGGTCTGCATATGGCTATAGGTGCCGCCTGAGGCTTCGGTCGGCCGTGCCATGGCGTCGACGAAACCGGAGGGCAGCAGCCGTTCTGCGCGCCACACACCATCGTTCAGCAGGAAAAGCGAGAAACGCGCCCAGTCGCGCGCGCTGGCATACATATAGGACGAACCGACGAAGATGCCGGTCTCGTCGGGCTCCAGCACGGCGCTCGCCATGCCGAGCGGAGCGAAGAGCGCCCGCGTCGGGAAGGACAGCGCCTGGCTGCGGCCGCTGAGCGCGCCCATCCAGATGCGCGACAGGAGCACCGCCGTGCCGCTCGAATAGTTGAAGCGTTCGCCCGGATTGGCGGCAAGCGGCAGCGACAGCACGAAGCGCGACATGTCGGGCTCCAGGAACAGCATGCGGGTGACATCCGTCACGCTGCCATAGCTCTCGTTGAAGGCAAGCCCGCTTTCCATGGCGAGAAGCTCTGCCAGCGTGATCTCGGAACGCGCATCGCCGCGCCATTCCGGAAAGAGGTTGCTCATGGCCGGGTTGAGCGCTCCGGCCTGCATCAGGCGGCCGACCAGCGCCGCATTGACCGATTTCGTCATCGACCAGCCGAGCAGCGGCGTGCCGGCCGAAAACCCCTTGCCATAGGCCTCGGCGACGATGCGTCCGTCATGCACCACGACGATCGCGCGCATGCCCGGCCCTGCAAGCGCCGGATCGGCGATCAGGGCGGAAAGGCGGGCGTCCGGCGTCACCGCCTCGCCCTCCGGCCAGGCGACGGCCGGATCGGCGGGCGCGACCTTCGGCAGCACCACATCCGAAACGGCCTGCCGCGCCGCCTCGAAATCGCCATCCGGCACGCCGGCGCAGCCAAAACCCTCATGGAAGACCGCATGGCCCGGCGCAAACAGGCCCAGAAGATGCGTCGTCACGGTCTTCTCGCCGCGATCGACATCCTGCCGCATCAGCTTCAACAGCGGATGGCCCGGCGCCTGCACGTCCTCGGCCAGCACCTGATCGGGGTTCCGGCCGGAAACGAAAACGCTGGAGCAGACGATCTTGGCGGCATAGCCGGAGCCGACGGAGAGCAGGGCCGGCGGCGATACGATGAGCCAGCTCGCCCCCACGACGACGACAAGGGCCAGGGCGGATAGCGCCCAGGCGGCCAGCCGGTAGAATCGTCTCATCGCGCCCTCTCCTTCACAGCCGAGACAATCAGGATTTGCTTGTCATGAAAAGGTTTTTTGCGCCCATCGCGGCCGTCAGGCGTAAAGACGCCGCTCCGGTGATGCAAGGAAGCGCGGCACCTCGAACGCCGGGACAGGCAAGGCGATCAGGTCGCCCTGTACCTCGCAGGCGCCGCGCTGGCGGACGAAATCCAGCTGGCTTTCGGTTTCGATACCGTCGATCGCGGTCGTCATCTGGAATGTCCGGCCAAGCCGCAGGATGATCTCGACGAGTTCGGCCTCCCGCGCATTCTCCGTCATCATGCGTGCGAAGGCACGGTCGATCTTCAGCCTGTCGACGGGAAGGGCGCCAAGATTGCTGATCGAAACCCCGCCGATGCCGAAATCGTCGAGCGCCACGCACACTCCGTGCCCCCGCAGATCGCGAAGGCTTTCGCAAAGGGTGGCATCGGCGGCGGAAAAGGCCGCCTCCGACACCTCGATCGTCAACCGGCCGGGGGAAAGCCCCGTTTCGGCGAGGCACTGCCTCACACAGCCGACGAAGGCGCGATCCTTGAACTGATCGGCAAAGACATTGACGGCGACGCCCACCGGCGCCGGCCATTTCGCCGCCTCCCGGCATGCCTCGCGCAGAACCCATTCGCCGAGCGGCAGGATCAGTCCTGCCTTCCTTGCCGCAGGCACGAAACGCTCCGGCGAGACTACGCCCTTTTCGGGATGCCGCCAGCGCAGCAGGGCCTCGAAGGCCCGCGGCGCGCGGCTTTCCAGGCCGACGATCGGTTGGTATTCGAGGAAAAACTCTCCTGCCGCCATGGCCCGGGCGAGATCGTGCTCCATCGCCGCGCGGGCTTCCACATCGGCGGCAAGCGCCGCATCGAAGAGGCGGAAGCTGTTGCCGGACACTTCCTTGGCCTCGTATAGCGCGACATCCGCGCGCTTGAGAAGCTGGGCGACAGCCGTATCGCCCGCCTGAAGGAAGGTGACGCCGATGCTGCAGCCGCTCGTCACGCGACTTCGCTTCACGTCGAAAGGCTCGTCGAACAGCGCGCAGATCGTGCGGCAGACCGCTTCGATCCGGCCGCCGGACGGCCGTCCGGGGACCGTCACCACGAATTCGTCGCCGCCGATCCGATAGACCCTGCCGGTCGCAGAGAGCGCCCGCCGCAACCGGTCCGATATGCCCGCAAGCAGCGCATCGCCGGCATCATGGCCGAGATTGTCGTTGACGAACTTGAAGCGGTCGAGATCGAGCAGCAGGAGGGCCGTGCCGTCCCCGTTGTCGCTTGTCCGCAGGGCCGCCTGCATGTCGCGTTCGAGGCAGGAGCGGTTGGCAAGGCCCGTCAGGCGATCGTGATAGGCATCGTGTGCCATCTGCCGCTCGCTCTTCCGGTGCCGGTCGAGCTCATCCAGAAGCAGCGCCCGAGACCGACCGATCCGATAAAGAGCAAAGCCGAAGACGAGCGGCATGAGCGCAAGCGCGAGCGGTGTGGAGAAACCGAAAAGACCGATATGCCGCCGCTCCAGCACGAACGCGTCGACCGCCATGCAGATCACGGGAAGAAAGGCGCCGAAAGCCGAACCCGCGAGCGCATAGCGCTGTTCGATCCTCGGCAGCAGGTTTTTCAACATCATGTGGCCCTAAAGCGTTGTTATCATGACAACAGGCTGTGCGGCCTGCATCGGCCTCAGGACGGTTCTAGAGGACAAAGAATGACAGAGTGTTAAGGGAAGGTTCGCATTGTTCCCCCAGATTCGAGGGGGCACGATTTTTTCGGGAACCAACCGCCATTTGGCGCGTTGGGGATTGTTGTCATTCGTGCGTGGGGCTTCGCGCGAGCTATCGAGTGGGAAGGACCATCATATGAAATCCATGATCTTCGGTGCCGCCGGCATTCTCGTCATCGCCGGGACGCTTCCGGTCTATGCGGCCGACATGACCATCGCTGAATCGCCTGTGGAAACGCCGATCACCGAGCCGGTAGCCGGTGTCTACGACTGGGGCGGCTTCTATGTCGGTGCGAATGCCGGTTATGCCTGGACCAATCTCGATTCCAGGGGGCCGGCGCCCAGCATGGACCGGGACCTTGACGGTTTCGCTCTTGGCGCCTTTGCAGGCTATAACTTCTTCAACAATGGTTGGGTCTACGGTGTCGAAGCCGACATCAAGCATGACTTCAACAATGAGCGCTTCTCGTCAGGAGGCACGCGCTATGAGGCGGAAACGAACTGGGGCGGCTCGGTTCGCGCCCGTCTCGGCTATGCCTTCGACCGGACCCTGATCTACGGGACGGGCGGCTGGGCCTTTACCCGGGCCGAGCTTGAGAACCGCGATGCCGGCGTGAAGGAGAAGGACACCGTACACGGCTGGACGCTCGGCGCAGGCGTCGAGCAGGCCTTCACCGACACGGTGGCCGGCCGTGTCGAATATCGCTACACCGACTACGGCAAATCCGACATTTTCGACGCCGCTGGCCGGCGCGGCGATCTCGATTCGCATTCCATCATGCTCGGCGTCAGCATGAAATTCTGACCCTGAAGCCGGGGGCGGCACGTGCCGGCCCCGGCTTAATGCCGCGCTAACCATAATTTTACGCGAAATATGCGAGGGATCGCAGACCCGTCTCGCGCGCTCCCCTTTACGGTCCGCCCCATTCGAGGCAGGATTGGTAAACGCGCAACAACGGGACCTTCATGCGTCGGCTTCTTCTGGCTTTGCTGCCCATCGCCCTTCTCGCCTCGTCCTGTTCCACCACCGATTACGACCTTGTGTCCACCGCCTCGGTTCCGCCGCGCTTTGCCGACAAGGATCCGCAGGATTTCGGCGCCCGCACGCCGCATCGCCACGAGGTGCACGGCATCGACGTTTCCAAGTGGAATGGCGATATCGACTGGGCGACGGTGAAGAAGAGCGGCGTTTCCTTCGCCTTCCTCAAGGCGACGGAAGGCACCGACCGGCTGGACAGCCGCTTTGCCGATTACTGGCGCGGCGCCCGCAGTGCCGGCGTCGCCCACGCGCCCTACCATTTCTACTATTTCTGCGCGACGGCGGATGCACAGGCCGACTGGTTCATCGCCAATGTGCCGAAGGAAGCCGTGCAGCTTCCCCCGGTGCTGGATGCCGAATGGAACCCCGCCTCGCCCACCTGCAAGCTCCGCCCGCCGCCGGACGAGGTGCGCACCGCCCTGCAACGCTTCATGGATCGCCTCGAAAAGCATTACGGCAAGCGGCCGATCATCTACACGACCGTCGACTTCCACCGCGACAACCTCGTCGGCCATTTCGAGGGCTATCCCTTCTGGCTGCGCTCGGTGGCCAACCACCCGGAAAACATCTATCCGGCGCGCAAATGGGCCTTCTGGCAATATACCTCGACGGGCGTCGTGCCAGGCATTTCCAACAACACGGACATCAACGTCTTTGCCGGCTCGTCGAAGAACTGGAACAAGTGGATCGCCTCGGCGTCCCGCTGAGCCAGCACGATCGCGTGAAAAAGGCGGCACCGCGTCGCGCCCGCCTTTTTCTTCTTGCTTCCGTCACATTCATTTGAGACAGCCGGGCCAGCAACGGACCCAAGGAGCACTCAAGATGCGGCTAAACCTGAAGACGACATTTGCGGCCGGCCTGACGGCCCTCCTCTTCGCCGGCAGTGCGCATGCCCAGTCGGCCGCCGCCTGCGGCGGCGATCTCAATGCGTTTCTCCAGGGCGTGAAGGCCGAGGCGCTGGGAAGGGGCGTTTCCCCCGATGTCGTCGACCGGGCACTTGCCGGCGCGGCCATCGACCAGAAGGTTCTCTCGCGGGACCGCGCCCAGGGCGTCTTCCGTCAGACCTTTCTTGAATTCTCCAAGCGCACGGTCAGCCAGGCGCGGCTCGATATCGGCCGAAAGAAGCTGAAGGACCTCGCATCGGTCTTCCAGCGAACCGAACAGGAATTCGGCGTACCCGGCCCTGTCATCGCCGCCTTCTGGGCGATGGAAACGGACTTCGGCGCCGTGCAGGGCGATTTCAATACGCGCAACGCGCTGGTGACGCTCTCCCACGATTGCCGCCGCCCCGAACTCTTCCGTCCCCAGCTTCTCGCCGCCATCGAGATGGTCGGCCACGGCGACCTCGATCCGAACGGCACGACCGGCGCCTGGGCCGGCGAGATCGGCCAGGTGCAGATGCTGCCGAAGGACATCATCGAATTCGGCATCGACGGTGACGGCGACGGGCATGTCAATGTCAAGCAGTCCGCGCCGGATGCCATCCTGACGGCTGCCAAGTTCATCCAGCATCTCGGCTTCGTGAAGGGTCAGCCCTGGATCCAGGAAGTCTCCGTCCCCGACGTGCTGCCCTTCGAGAAGACCGGCCTCCAGCCGGGCATGAAGGCCGCCGACTGGTTCGCCCTCGGCGTCACGCCGCGCGACGGCGACACGTCCTTCGGCAATCTCGAAGCCTCGCTGGTGCTGCCGCAGGGTCGCAAGGGTCCCGCCTTCATCACCTATCCGAACTTCAACATCTATCTCGAATGGAACCAGTCCTTCATCTACACCACCTCGGCCGCCTATTTCGCGACCCGCCTTGCCGGCGCTCCGCCCTATGAGCGCGGTGCGCCGGAGGAAGGCCTTTCCGAAGACGGCATGAAGCAGCTCCAGACAAAGCTGCAGAGCCTCGGCCACGATGTCGGCAAGATCGACGGCATTCTTGGCTCCGGCACGCGTGCAGCCATCCAGAAGGAACAGCTGCGCCTCGGCCTGCCGGCCGATGGCTGGGCGACGCAGGCCCTTCTTTCCGCCCTTTAGTGCAGTTCCCGGCAAATTGCGCGGCGGTTATGCGTCCGCAATTGTATAAAGACAGGGCGCCTTCGCGCTTTATGGCGGAGATGTCCTGTCGAAATCGGGTGGCCGGGCCCTGCCCCGATGCTATAGGCAGGACGAGATTGAGAGCGCAGCCCGGTGGAAACCGGGCTGTCCCGGTTGCTGACCAAGCGCTTCTCCGCCTCCCGCCCCTTCACGGGTGCAGAAGCGGAACAAGCGACGAGGCCGCTTGACCGAACCGGCTGCGCTCATCGCTATGCAGGCGCATGACAGCCGGGGGCAAGTCGAATGGATCAGCGGGCAGCATCGGCAGCAATGCGCATGAGCGGTCATACCTGGGGGATGCTGGTGCTCCTCGGCATGATCTGGGGCGGCTCGTTCTTCTTTGCCCGCGTCGCCGTCGCCCATGTGCCGCCGGCAACGCTCGTTCTGCTGCGCGTCGGCATCGCCGCCCTCGCATTGCACATCTATGTCGCCGGCCGCTTCGACATCTACGGGACGCTCGCGGCGCGCTGGCATGAGTTTCTGCTGCTGGGCCTCGTCAACAATGCCGTGCCGCATCTGCTGATCTTCCTTGGCCAGACGCAGATCGGCGCGGGTCTTGCCTCCATCCTGAACGCGACGACGCCGATCTTCACCGTGCTCATCGCCAATCGCTTCACCACCGACGAAAAGCTCTCGTCGAAGAAGATCGCCGGCTGCCTGATCGGCCTTGCCGGCACCGCCGTGCTCATCGGCCCACGAGCGCTCGCGCCCTTCACCGGCGACGGCGGCCCGCCGCTCTGGGCGGTCGTCCTGCCGATCCTCGCCGCCACCTCCTATGGCATCGCGGCGACCTACGGCAAGCGCTTCCGCGGCGTCGCGCCGCCCGCCATCGCCGCGGGACAGCTCACGGCCGCGACATTGCTGATGCTGCCCCTATCCCTCGTCGTCGACGCACCCTGGCAGCTTCCTTTGCCGCCCTGGCCTGCGATCCTCGCCGTTCTGGCGCTCGCGCTGCTGTCGACCGCCTATGGCTACATTCTCTACTTCAGGATCATGGCGGCGGCCGGCGCGACCAACACCTCGCTCGTCACCCTGCTCGTGCCGCCCAGCGCGATTCTGCTCGGCCTGCTCTTCCTCGGCGAAAGCCTGACCCCGCTCGGCATGATCGGCATGGCGCTCGTTCTCCTTGGCCTCGTCGTGCTGGACGGACGTGTTTTCGCCCTTTTCGGGCGCCGCTGACAGATTCGGGAACAAATGCCGTTTCCGGCCGTTTCATGGCAATCCGCCGGATTGCGCGCCCGGCTTTTGCCACAACGGTAAATGCACCATGTCGGCATTCGTCATCCGGTAGGGATTGTGAATTTTTTGTGGCGCCAACAAAGAGGAAGGAAAATCAGCAGGTTAAGGCTGTGAACAACCATTTGGGCATGCCTGGATGCTGCACCGCAGCAACAAAACGCCTTTCCAACACGCTTTTTTCGGTCGTAATATCGAACCGTAACGCAAGGAGGTAGCCATGGGACTCACACATTCCTTGAATGTTCTGATGATCAGTGCAGCGTTCCTCTTCGTCGCAACGATGATCTTCATCTAGGGCGGCAAAGCGCAGTCGAAAGGTCAGGGATAAAAGCAACAAACCCTGCCGAAACCTATTCAGGAAAAGTGCATGGCCCCGGAAACGGCGCCATGCATTTTCGTTTTGGGCCGCTTCAGGCCGCAGCGCCGGTGGCGCGGCGATCGAAGCGTGCAAGTCCGACGGCATCGCAGACGGCGGAAACAAGGCTCGCGCGGTTCATCGTATAGAAGTGGAACTCGCCGATGCCGCGGGCGATGAGATCCTCCATCTGGCGGGCGGCGAGATCGACCGCCACCGAGGCGCGCGTCTGCGGGGAGCCGTCCAACGGCGCCAGCCGATCGGCGAGCCAGCGCGGCACGGAGGCGCCGCAAAGGCCGGCAAACTTCTGCACCTGGGAAAGGTTGTGCACCGGCAGGATGCCCGGCACGACGGGAATGGCGATCCCCGCCTTGCGCACGCGCTCCAGATAGCGCTCAAAATCGTCATTCTCGAAGAAGAATTGCGTCAGCGCGCGCGTCGCGCCGGCATCCACCTTGCGCTTGAGCATGTCGATATCGGCCGCCACGTCCGGGCTCTGTGGATGCTTTTCCGGATAGGCGGATACGGAAATCTCGAAATCGCCGATCTCCCGCAGGCCCGCGACGAGCGCGGCCGCATTGGCATAACCGCCCGGATGGGGCTCATAGGGCGTGCCGACGCCGCCCGGCGGATCGCCACGCAGTGCCACGAAATGCCTGACGCCCGCAGCCGCGAAATCCGCGACGACGGCGTTCACCTCTTCCTTCGTCGCTCCGACGCAGGTGAGATGCGAGGCGGCCGGCAGGCCCATCGTCAGAAGATGCCGCACGGTCGCGAGCGTCGGCGCCTTGGTGGAGCCGCCCGCGCCATAGGTCACCGACATGAAGCCTGGCGCATAGGCCGAAAGGGCGGCAGCCGTCTCCCAGAGCTGGCCTTCGGCTTCCGGCGTTTTCGGCGGGAAGAATTCGAAGGACAGACGGATATCCTTGCGGGCTGGGCGGGCGGTCGCCGGGTTCATGTCAACTCCTCCTGCGGATGGCGATTGCATCGGCCGCCGCATCGCGCTGGTCGCGGGCAAGCCAGATGGTGACGGTGAGCGCATCGGCGGCCGAATGCGCGGGTTTGAGGTCGACGATCTCCTCGACGGCAAGGCCCGCCTTCTCCAGCCACTCCGAGAGCGTCTGGTGCGAGAAGCCGAGGCGGATATGCGCGTGCTCGTCGCGCAGGTGCTCAAGCGCGTGCGGCGCAAGGTCGATGATGGCGAGGCGCCCGCCGGGCGCCAGCATGCGCGCCGCCTCCGCCACGGCCGCTTCCGGCTCGTCGAGGAAATGCAGCACCTGGTGGATCGTCACGACATCGAACTCGTCGCGCTCCAGCGGCAGGTTGAAGATGTCGCCATGGCGGATCGAGGCCTTGGTGATGCCTGCGCGATCGAGATTGGCACGCGCGACCGCCAGCATGTCGCGGCTGGCATCGACGCCGACGCCGCGCCGGTAGAGCCCTTCGAAAAGCTGGAGGATGCGCCCCGTGCCCGTGCCGAGGTCGAGGAAGGCATCGACCGGCTCGGGGCCGATCATCGC
>Ga0182742_1003455_pt1 | contig 15449 bp, 16 predicted proteins | sample eDN5th37CBELigMG_FD_128880 | JGI IMG/M metagenome (GOLD analysis project Ga0182742, IMG submission 128880) | Enriched Miracle-Growth compost microbial communities from Emeryville, California, USA - eDNA 5th pass 37_C BE-Lig MG (version 2)... ...
GAGAAGTCGTACGGGAAAGTGCGCGCGCTGTGCGGCGTCGACTTCTCCGCGCAGACGGGCTCGATCCTCGGCCTGCTCGGCCCGAATGGCGCCGGCAAAACCACCGCGGTGCGGATCCTGGCCACGCTGCTCAAGCCCGACGGCGGGACCGCGCGGGTCGCAGGCCTGGACGTCGCCAAGGACGCCGACGAGCTGCGCAAGAAGATCGGCCTCGCCGGCCAGTACGCGGCGGTCGACGAGAACCTGACCGGGTTCGAGAACCTCGAGATGGTCGGGCAGCTCTACCACCTGCCGCGCCAGGAGGCGCGCAAGCGCGCCGACGAGCTGCTGGAGCGCTTCGACCTCACCGACGCGGGCGCCCGCCCCGCGAAGACCTACTCGGGCGGCATGCGCCGCCGGCTCGACCTCGCCGCGGCGCTCGTCTACCGGCCGCCGGTGATCTTCCTCGACGAGCCGACCACGGGCCTGGACCCGCGGGCGCGGCTGAGCATGTGGGAGACGATCGAGGAGCGCGTCGCCGAGGGCACCACGGTGCTGCTGACGACGCAGTACCTGGAGGAGGCCGACCGGCTCGCCGACCAGATCGTCGTGATCGACCACGGCAACGTGATCGCCGAGGGCACCGCGGACGAGCTCAAGGACCGCGTCGGCGGCGAGCGCCTGGACGTGCACCTGGAGGACAGCGCGGACGCCGACGCGGCGATCGTCGCGCTGTCGGACATCGCCGCCGAGCGGCCGACGTTCGAGGACGGCACCGTGCACGTGCCGCTGCGCGGGCGCTCCGGCGCGATCGCCGAGGCCGTGCGCCGGCTCGACGGCGCCGGGGTCGGCATCGACGACATCGCGCTGCGCCGCCCGACGCTCGACGACGTCTTCATCACGCTCACCGGCCACGCGGCCGAGGAGCGCGCCGAGGAGGACGAGGGGGTGCCGGCGTGAGCGTCGCCTACACCGTCTCGGACACCGTCGTCCTGGCGCGCCGCAACCTCAAGCGGATCCCGCGCCAGCCCGACCTGCTGCTGGCCTACACGGTCCAGCCGGTCATGTTCGTGCTGCTGTTCGTGTACGTCTTCGGCGGCGCGATCCAGACGCCGGGCTACGACGACTACGTCGACTTCCTGATGCCGGGCATCATCGTGCAGTCGATCTCCTTCGGCGGCTTCGTGACCGCGCTCGGGCTCTCCGAGGACGTCCAGAAGGGCCTGATCGACCGCTTCCGCTCGCTGCCGATGTCGCGCTCGGCGGTGCTGACCGGGCGCACGCTGTCGGACATCCTGCTCAACGCGCTGTCGCTGACGATCCTGATGATCGTCGGGATCATCTGCGGCTTCAACTTCCAGGACACGACGGTCGGGCAGGTGCTGCTCGGGATCGTCCTGCTGCTGCTGTTCGGCTACGCGTTCTCGTGGATCTTCGCGCTGGTCGGGCTGTCCTCGTCCTCGCCGGAGACCGCGAACTCGATCGGCTTCATCGCGATCTTCCCGCTCACGTTCGCCTCCTCGGCGTTCGTGCCGGCGGAGTCGATGCCGGACGGGCTGCGGCAGTTCGCGCAGGCCAACCCGTTCACGACGATGGTCGACGCCGTGCGCTCGCTGTGGCTCGGCGCGCCCGCCAACAGCGACGTCTGGGTCGCCTTCCTGTGGGTCTTCGGGCTGCTGGCGGTCTTCTCGTTCCTGGCCACGCGCCGCTACAAGCAGGTAGCCGCGAAATAGCCGTTTGGCACACTCGTTGGGTGCGCTTCCGGCTCCTCGCAACGGCCGTGAGCGTGGTCGCGGCGGCGGCCACGCTGGTCGCCACCGCGCCTGCCCAGTCGCCCGCACGCGCCAGCGCCGCGGTCGTCTCGGGCACGCTCGGCCGCGTGGCGCCGGTGAAGGTGTCCGGGAGCGACTCCACGAGCCGCTCGATCCCGGCCGACACGCCGAAGGGGATCGCGCTCGCCGACGGGTTCGTGAGCGCGAGCGCCGAGAGCGACGGCAGCGCGACCGCCCAGGCCGAGGCCGACGACGTCGAGCTGCTGGACGGCCTGGTGACGGCGTCGATCGTCTCGCGCACCGCGACCGCTTCGGCCAAGGGCGTCCGCTACCGCGGGACCGTGCTCGACCTCGTGGTCGCCGAGCGCGAGATCGGCACGGTCGAGGGGCGCAAGACGTTCCGCTTCGACGAGGGCGAGGTCGTCGTCAACAAGGGCGGTGAGGGACTGCGGCTGACGCTGACCGACGACTACGGCGGCTTCCCGGCGGGGACGACCGTGGTCGTCGCCGACGTGTCGGCGCGCGCCGGCGAGCGCGAGCCCGAGCCCACGGCGACGCCTGAGCCGACCGCGACGCCCGAGCCCACCGTGACCCCCGAGCCCACCGCGACGCCGAAGCCCAAGCCGCGCACGCCGAGCTGGCGCAAGCGGCTGATGTCGAGCCGGTTCGTGTTCCCCGTCGCCGGGCCGACGACGATCGGCGGGCCGTTCGGCTCCTTCCGCGTGCAGGGCTCGCACCAGGGCAACGACCTGTTCGCCGACTTCGGCACGCCGGTCGTGGCCGCCGCGGACGGGACGATCGCGAACGTCGGCTCGCTGCCGATCTCGGGCAACCGCCTGTGGCTGTACGCCGACAGCGGCGACGAGTTCTTCTACGCCCACATGGCCTCGTTCGCGCCCGCCGCGGTCAACGGCCGGCACGTCGAGAAGGGCACGATCCTGGGCTACGTCGGCAACACGGGCGACGCCGAGCCGACCCCGCCACACCTGCACTTCGAGATCCACCCGAACGGCGGCGACGCCGTCGACCCCAACCCGTTCCTGGTCACCTGGCACAAGCGCGCCCGCGCCTCGGGCACCGACAGCGCCGAGCGGCCCGGCGCGCTCGTCGAGGTCCGCGACTTCATCGGAGAGTCATGAGCAGCGAGGACGCTCCCGAGAAGCCGACGTTCGTCGAGCGCATGCGCAGCCAGCGCGAGATCCACGCGCAGCGGCCGCTGTGGATGCGCGCGCTGTTCGTGCTCGCCGGCTTCACGCTGCTGCTGGCGGGGCTGGCGATGGTCGTGCTGCCCGGGCCCGCGCTGGCCGTGATCCCGGTCGCGCTGGCGATCCTCTCGCTCGAGTTCGCGTGGGCCGGCCGCGCGCTGGAGAAGGCGATCGAGCACGCGGAGCGGGCGAAGGCGACCGCCAAGGAGACCTCGCGCTTCCAGCGCATCGTGGTCGCGGTGGCCTCCGCGCTGGCGATCGCCGCCGCGATCGTGGCCGCGATCCTGTGGGACATCCCGTTCGTCCCGTTCACCTGAGCAGGCCGAGGCTGCCCGTCAGCCGGCGCAGCGTCTTGCCCGGCCCGTAGAACGCCAGCCCGAGGTACTCCGGCTCGGGCGTGCGGGCGACGAGCTCGCGGAATGTGTCGTAGTCGTTGGTCCGCTGGCCGTGGACGGGGAAGCCGACGACGCCGACCTCGGCCTCGAGCGCCTTCGCCCGCAGCGCCGGGAGCTGCTCGGCGGATGCGCGCAGGACCGGCAGGCCGGTCGTGATCAGTCCGGGGTGGCGCTCCCCCGCGCCGTCCTCGTAGTCCTGGCCGAGCAGCCCGGGCAACTTCGCCCCCAGCGTCATCGCCAGCACCGCGGCGGCGTTCGCGGCCAGCCCCGGCGCGAGCGTCTCGTCGACCACCATCACGCAGCGTGTTCCGTTGTTCATGCCCTGATGTCAGCATCCATCCGGGATTCGTGGAACAAGTCCGTACAGAATTCGACAGAATCCCGGCATGAGTAAACTTGATGCGACCGACTGGGCGCTATTGCGGATCCTGCAGGACGATGCACGGACGAGCAACCGCGACCTGGCGGCCGCCGTCCACGTCTCGCCGTCGACCTCGTCCGAGCGCGTCCGCGCGCTGCGCGCCGAGGGCGTGATCCGCGGCTATCACGCCGCCGTCGACTTCGGCGCGCTCGGCCGCCACGTGCAGGCGCTGACCGCGATCACGATCCGCCCGCCGACGCGCGAGATCATCGAGGACTTCCGCAACTGGGTCTCCCGGCTGCCGGAGATCGTCGGCGTGTTCGTGGTCGCGGGCGCCGCGGACTTCCTCCTACACGTCGCGGTGCCGGACACGGACGCGCTCTACGCGTTCGTGATCGACAAGCTCACCGAGCGCCCCGAGGTCGCCGACGTCAACACCTCAGTGGTGTACGAGCACATTCGCCGGACGGCGCTCGAGCCGCTGGCGTGAAAGCCCGACGAGCGGGGCGAGCAGGACGCGCTGGACGGCCACGCTGAGCAGCGGCGCGTGCGCCTCCTGGTCGTAGCGGCGCGCGAGCCGGGCGAGCGTGAGCGGATTGCGCGGGAGCCCGCGCCGGGTCAGCTTGCCCGCCTCGGCGAGCGCGACGACCTCCTCGAACATCGACTCCATCGCGAGCGCCGGCCGGACCTCGACGCGCATCCGCGCCTCGCCCGCGCCGGCGTTCGCGAAGCCGTGGGCGACGCCGGGCGGCGCCTCGACGACGTCGCCCGGGCGGGCCACGAAGCGCCGCAGGCCGAGCCGGAACCGGACCTCGCCGTGCGTGACCTCGAAGCGCTCGGTCTGGATCGGGTGCACGTGCGAGACCGGCACCTTGCCGCCCGGGCGCAGCGCGAAGTCGAAGGCCAGCAGCTCGCCGCCGGTGCCGGCCGCGGTGTGGGTGAACGTGAAGCGCTCGCCCGTGACCGGGTTCTCGATCGTGTCGCCGGGGCGGATCATGACCAGGCCCCGTTCGCGGCGGCCGTGCGGGCGTACTCGCCGAAGTCGCGCGGAGCGCGGCCCAGCGCGCGCTGGACGCCGTCCTGCGGGCGCGTGTTGCGGCCGTCGAGGACCTCGTCGAAGAGCGCCGTGACGAGCTCGGCCTCCTCGGCGGGGACGCCGGCCTCGAGCAGGCCGGCCTTGAAGTCCTCGGCCGGGACGCGGACGAAGCGCAGCGGGCGGCCGGTCGCGGCGGAGATCTCGGCCGCCGCCTCGTCGAACGTCAACCCGCGCGGGCCCGTGAGCTCGTAGACCTGGCCGTCGTGGCCGTCGTCGAGCAGGGCCGCGGTCGCGACGTCGGCGATGTCCTCGACGTCGACGAACGGCTCGGGCACGGGCCGCGCCGGGACGGCGATCTCGCCCGCGACCACCGCCTCGCGCAGGAACGCCTCGCTGAAGTTCTGCGCGAACCAGCTGCAGCGAACGATCGTGTACTCGGTGCCGGCGGCCATCAGGGCCTGCTCGGCGCGCTGGGCCTCGGGCTCGCCGCGGCCCGAGAGCAGCACGAGCCGCTTGACGCCGCGCTGCGCGGCCGTCTCGGCGAAGGCGCCGATGATCTCCGCGGCGCCCGGGAGCGCGAGGTCGGGATAGAAGGTCACGTAGGCGCGGTCGACGCCGTCCAGCGCGCCGCCCCAGGTCGAGGGCTCGTTCCAGTCGAAGGCGGGGCGCGAGCCGATCCTCACGTCGACGCCCCGGTCGCGCAGCCGCTGCGCCACGCGCTTGCCGGTCTTGCCGGTGCCACCAATCACGAGAGTCGTCATGGCTCGGCATTTCAGCCCAGCTTCGCTGGACTCTCCATAGCTGGATTGCGCAACTTCATAATTGATCGTCTACGATTGGGCGCATGGACGCTGTCGCCGGCCTGCTCGACGGCCCGCGCGCCCGCGGCGCGTTCGTGCTGCGCTGCTCGCTGGACCCGCCGTGGGCGCTGTGGATCCAGGACCGCGCGCCGCTGACCGTCGTGGCCGTGCTGCGCGGCTCGGCCTGCATCGTCCACGAGGGCGACGAGGCGCGGCGACTGACGGCGGGCGACGTCGCGATCGCGCTCGGCCCCGACCCCTACCTCGTCGCCGACGACCCGGAGACGCCCGTGCAGGTCGTCATCCACCCCGGCGGCGAGTGCCGCACGCCCGAGGGCGTCGAGGTCAAGCTGATGGACTTCGTCGGCGTCCGCACGTGGGGCAACGCCGCCGACGGCGAGACGGTGATGATGTGCGGCAGCTACCAGCTCGAGGGCGAGGTCCCGCGGCGCCTGCTGCGCGCGCTGCCGCGGCTGCTCGTGGTCGAGGCCGGCCAGCTCGACACGCCGCTCGTGCCGCTGCTCGCGGACGAGATCGTCAAGGACGCGCCGGGCCAGCAGGCCGTGCTGGACCGCCTGCTGGACCTGCTGCTGATCGCCACCCTGCGCGCCTGGTTCGCGCGCCCCGACGCCCAGGCCCCGGGCTGGTACCGCGCCTACGCCGACCCGATCGTCGGCCCGGCGCTGCGCGCGCTGCACAGCGACCCCGCGGCGCCGTGGACGGTCGCGCGGCTGGCCGAGCTCGCGGGCGCCTCGCGCGCCGCGCTCGCCCGCCGCTTCAACGAGCTCGTGGGCGAGCCGCCGATGAGCTTCCTCACGGGCTGGCGGATCGCGCTCGCCTCCGACCTGCTGCTCGAGCCGGGCGCGACCGTCGGCTCGGTCGCGGCCCAGGTCGGCTACGGCAGCTCGTTCGCGCTCAGCACCGCGTTCAAGCGCGTCCGCGGCATGTCGCCGCAGCAGTACCGCGCGGCCGTCACGGCGACTTGACGATCAGCATCACGCCCGCGCCGACGGTCACCAGCGTGGAGGTGACCTCCTCGGAGGCGTAGACGAGCTCGGAGAACTCGACCAGCTCCTTGGCGTGCGAGAGCGTGTTGTCGACCACGAGCAGCCCGTTCGGGCGCAGCACGCGCACGAGGTCGGGCCAGTAGCCCGCATAGAGCTTGCGCTCGGCGTCGAGGAAGATCAGGTCGAACGCCTCGTCGCCGAACTCGCGCAGCGCCTCGCCGGCGTCCTGCGTGCGCAGCTCGACGTAGTCGGCCACGCCCGCCTGGGTGACGTTGTCGACGGCCTGCGCGGTGCGGTCGGCCTCGATCTCGATCGAGATCACGTGGCCGCCGACGGCCTCGGCCGCGTCGCCGAGCCAGATCGTCGAATAGCCGTTGGAGGTGCCGATCTCGAGCACGCGCCGCGCCTGCATGGCGCGCACGAGCACGCCGAGCAGCTCGGCGGTCTCGGGCTCGACGTTGCGCAGGCGTTGCACGCGGTCCGTGCGCTGCTCGTCGTGCGCGCGGCCGTGCGCGTAGAGCTCGTCCAGGAAGGTCTGGCGGGTCGCGTCCATCAGGCGGAGGCCTCGTCGAGTCGGGTGATCTGTTCGGGGGTCAGCTGCAGCGAGACGCCCGGCAGCAGCGCCTCCAGTTGCTCGACCGTGCGGGCCGAGGCGATCGGCGCCACGATCCCGGGCTTGGCGCGCAGCCACGCGATCGCGATCGCGGTCATGGCCACGCCGTGCTCGTCGGCGACCGCGCGCACGGCCTCGAGCACGCGGCTGCCGCGCTCGCCGACGTAGCGCACGGCGCGGTCGACGCGGAACGTGGAACGGTCGTACTCGACGCCCGGCTTGTACTTGCCGGTGAGAAAGCCCGACGCGAGCGCGTAGTAGGGCGCGACCTTGAGCCCGTACTCCGCGACGACCGGCGCGAACTCGCGCTCGTAGCGCTCGCGCTCGACGAGGTTGTACTCCGGCTGCAGCCATTCGTAGGCCGCCAGCCCCTCGGCGCGCGCGAACTCCAGCGACGCGCGCAGCCGCTCCCCGGTCGTGTTGGACATCGCGGGCACGCGCACCTTGCCGGCCCGGACGAGCTCGTCGAACGCGCGCACGGTCTCCTCCACCGGCACCGACCCGTCGTCCTTGTGGGCGTAGTAGAGGTCGACGTGGTCGGTCTGCAGCCGCTGCAGCGAGCCGTCGATGCGGGCGGCGATGTTGGCCGCCGAGAGCCCGCCCTCCGACCCGACCTTGGTCGCGATCACCAACTGGTCACGGTTGCCGCGGGCGGCCATCCACTCGCCGATGATCGTCTCGGAGGCGCCCATGTTCGGGCGCATGTAGGTGTCGGCGGTGTCGATGAAGTTGCCGCCGGCCTCGACGTAGGCGTCGAGCACCGCGAAGGAGGTGTCGCGGTCCGCGGACCAGCCGAAGACATTGCCACCGAGGCAGAGGCCAAAGACGTCCATACGGGCCCACACCCTACGAAAGAGGGCGCCCGACGGGCGCCCTCTCGAACCTGCCTGGTGTCCGCCCGCGGCTAGGCGGCGGTGCCGGCGGGAGCAGGCGTCGAGGTGGTCGAGGTGTACTCGAACTCCTCCTCGGCGCCGAACAGGGCGTCGAGCACCTTCTTGCGCAGCCCCTCCGAGACGACGAGGGCGACGCCCGCGCCGACCACGCCGAGCAGGAGCAGCCGGCCGAAGCCGCCGCGCTTCTTCTGCTTGCGCGGCGCCTCGTAGAGGCCGACGCTGAGATCGCGCACGCTGTTGGCGGTCTCGCGGATGTGCTTCTGCAGCTTCTTGTCCTCGAAGACCTGCCGCGCCGGGCTCTTGCCGTTGCTCAGGCGCCCATACGCCTCGCGCGCCGACTCGTACGCCTGGACGATGTTCTTGCGCAGATCCTCGTCCTCGACGAGCCGCTGGACGTACGGGTTGGAGCGGGCCGTCTGAGCCGCCTTCCCGGCCTTCTGCACCTTCTTGTTCGCCATCGCTCCCTCGTTCGACTCGCTTTCAAAGTTCGTTACCTCGGGCGAGCATACCCAGGTCTGCCGTTCACGAGCGCGGCATCGAACACCTCGTCGACCTCCGACACCCAGACGAATTCGAGGTTCTTGCGCAACTGCTCGGGGATGTCCTCGAGGTCGGGCTCGTTGCGCGACGGCGCCAGGATGCACTTCACGCCCGCCCGCTGCGCGGCCAGCGCCTTCTCCTTGAGGCCGCCGATCGGCAGCACCTGGCCCGTCAGCGTCAGCTCCCCCGTCATCGCCACGTCGTCGCGCACCGGGCGGCCCGTGACGAGCGACATCAGCGCGGTCGCCATCGTGATCCCGGCGCTCGGGCCGTCCTTGGGGATCGCACCCGCCGGCACGTGCACGTGGATGTCGTGGGTCGCGAACCAGTCGTCGGGCAGGTCCGCGTGCCGGCGCACATACGACAGCGCGGCCTGGGCGGACTCGCGCATGACCTCGCCGAGCTGGCCCGTGATCGTGAGCTTGCCCTTGCCCGGCATCGCGGTCGCCTCCACGAACAGCACGTCGCCGCCGACCGGCGTCCACGCCAGCCCGGTGGCGACGCCCGGCTCGGCCGTGCGGCGCTTGGTCTCGGGCTGGAAGCGCGGGCGGCCGAGCAGCTCGCGCACGCGCGGCGCGGTCACCGAGACCTTCTTCTTGTGCGTCCCCTCGGCCACCGACACGGCGACCTTGCGGCAGACGGACGCGATCTCGCGCTCGAGCCCGCGCACGCCCGCCTCGCGGGTGTAGGAGGAGATGATCTCCTTCAGGCCCGCGTCGGTGAAGCCGATCTGCGAGCGTTTGAGCCCGCTGCGCTCGATCTGGCGCGGCACCAGGTAGCGCTTGGCGATCTGGAGCTTCTCCTCCTCGGTGTAGCCCGCGAGCTGGATGATCTCCATGCGGTCGCGCAGCGGCGGCGGGATCGTGTCCAGCGTGTTCGCGGTCGTGATGAACAGCACGCCGGAGAGGTCGAACGGGACGTCGAGGTAGTGGTCGCGGAAGGTCGCGTTCTGCTCGGGGTCGAGCACCTCGAGCATCGCGCTCGCCGGGTCGCCGCGGTAGTCGGCGCCCATCTTGTCGATCTCGTCGATCATGAACAGCGGGTTCATCGCCCCCGCGTCGCGCAGCGCGCGGATGATCGTGCCCGGCATCGCGCCGATGTACGTGCGCCGGTGGCCGCGGATCTCGGCCTCGTCGCGCACGCCGCCGGCCGAGATGCGCTCGAACTTGCGGCCCATCGCGCGGGCGATCGAGCGGCCCAGCGAGGTCTTGCCGACGCCGGGCGGGCCGACGAAGCACATGATCGACGACCCCGACGCCTCCGGCTTGAGCTTGCGCACGGCCAGGAACTCGAGGATCCGGTCCTTGACCTTGTCGATGTCGTAGTGGTCCTCGTCGAGCACCTGGCGCGCGTGCTTGAGGTCGAGGTTGTCGTCCGTGCGGATGTCCCACGGGAGTGACGCGATCCACTCCAGGTAGGTGCGGATGACGCCGTGCTCGGCCGCGGCCTGCGGCAGCTTCTCCAGCCGCGAGAGCTCGCGGTCGACCTGCTTGCGGACCTCCTCGGGCAAGGTCAGCGCGGCCAGCTGCTCGCGCAGGTCGTCGACCTCGGCCTCCGCCGGGTCCTTCTCGCCGAGCTCCTCCTGGATCGCCTTCAGCTGCTGGCGCAGGACGTACTCGCGCTGCGAGGACTCCATCTCGGACATGACCTGCGACTGGATCTTCGACCCGATCGCGACGATGTCGAGCTCGCGCGCGAGGATCTCCGACAGCCGCCGCAGGCGCTTGCCGACGTCGACCTCCTCCAGCAGCTCCTGCTTCTCCTCGACCTTGATCCGCAGCGCGCCCGCGATCAGGTGCGCGAGCGCGGACGGGTCCTCGAGGTTGGCGACCGCCATCTGCAGCTCCTCGGGGAGGTAGGGGACCTCCTCGATGATGCGCGTGAACGTCTGCTGGACGTTGCGCATGAGCGCGGTCAGCTCCGGGCCCTCCTCGACCTTGTCGGGCAGCTCGGAGACCTTCGCCACCAGGTACGGGTCCTCGCTGACCCACTCGTCGATGTGCACGCGCTGGCCGGCCTGGACGAGGATCCGCAGCGAGCCGTCCGGGACCTTGAGCATGCGCGCGACGACGCCGGCGACGCCGACCCGGTGCAGCTGGTCGGGGCCGGGCGTCTCGAGGTTGGGGTCCTTGGAGCCCAGCATCACGAGCATGCGGTTGCCCGTGAGGACGTCGTTGACGAGCTGGATCGAGCGCTCCTGCCCGACGGCCAGCGGCGTCAGCGTGTCCGGGTAGGTGACCGTGTCCCGCAGCGGCAGGACCGGCAGCTCGTCGGGCAGCTCAGGGATGGGAGCGTCGCTCATCGGCGCGATCCACGGATCGGGACGGTCCGCGACGCCGGCCGGATCAGCGGAAGCTCGACCGTGAGGATGCCGTCCTCGTAGGTGGCGTCCGCGCCGGCCGAGTCCACCTCGGCGCCGAGCGAGACGACGCGCCGGAACGGCCCGCGCTCGATCTCGAGCTGCTGGTAGACGCGATCGTCGGCGCTCTCGGTCTCGCGGTGGCCGGACAGCACGAGCTCACGGCCCGTGATCTCGAGCTGCACCGCGTTGGGGTCGATCCCGGCGAGGTCGGCGCGCACGACCGCGCGCGGCGGGTCGCTCGCGTAGTAGACGTCGACGGCGGGCGAGAAGCCGCCGCGCCGGCGCGGCGCGAGACCACGATCGAGGACGTCGCCGAACAGCTCGTCCATCTCGCGCCGCATGCGCTCGAAGTTGGCGAACAGGTCCCGCTCTTGAGACATCCTGGCGATGCTAACTCAGCGGATGGGCGATGGGCGCCTGCGGTCGCGCGCGGTAGGTTCGTCGGATGCGCTGGTCGCTCGGGGTCGTGCTGCTCGCGGTGCTGTTCGTCGCGCCCGCGGTTGCGCGCGCCGACAGCGTGCGGCTGTGGGGCTGCCACGGGCCCGACGGCGCGCCGCTGCCGTTGAGCTACGCCTCGTCGGTGACGGCGGGAGCGCTCGTGGACGACGGGTGCGGGGCGCGCGGCGGGGCGCTGCGGCTGTCGGCGACGGCGGCCGGCCAGTCGGCGTCCGTGCGGGTGGCGGTTCCGCCCGGGGTGGTCCTGGAGCGGGTGCGGCTGGACCGCGCGGTCGTGCCGGGCGCGTGGGCGCGGACGTCCGCGGGCGCGCTGCCGCTGGAGCCCGCGGACGGCGTGGTCGACGTGGCCGCGGGCGGGAGCTGGGTCGAGCTCGGGCTGGCCTGCGACGGGACGGACTGCGACGGCGTCGTGGACCTGCGCTCGCTGGCGCTGACCGTGCGCGACAGCGCCGCGCCGACGTTCACCGTGACGGGCGTGCCGACGTATGCGGACGGGACGCTCGCGCTGGCCGTCGACGCGCGCGACGCGGGGATCGGGCTGGCGCGGGTGCGCGCGACGCTGGGCGGGCTCGCCGCCGGCGAGCAGCTGGGGCCGCAGCGCTGCCGTGAGCTCTCGGCCGCGGACGCGACGGTCGACCTGCCGCTGGCCGAGGACTGCCCGGCGTCGGACCGGGTGGTGCTGCGCCTCGACACGACCGCGATCGCGGACGGGCCGAACCGGCTGGTCGTGGAGGTCGCGGACGCCGCCGGCAACACCAGCGTGCAGGACTTCGCCGTGCACGTGCTCAACCACCCGCCGGGGTCGGTGCCCGGCCCGCTGCCGCCGCCGTCGGGCGGGGTCGCGACCGCGCCGCCGCCGCGGCCGATCGAGCTGCCCGGCGTGCTGCGGGTCTCGCGCCGCTACACGGTCGCCCGCGACGGGACGATCACCGTGCAGGCGAGCTGCCCGAAGGCGGCCACGGTCGCGTGCGAGCTCAGCTTCCGGCTGCGTGCCAGGTTGCCGGGGAGCAAGCGGGTGAAGACGATCGCGAGCGCCCGCTCGACCGCCAAGCCCGGCAAGCGCGCCCGGGTGGCGATGCGGCTCTCGCGCGCGGCGCGCTCGGCGGTCCGCAAGCGCTCGGTACGCGCCGAGCTGAGGCTGTCCGGCGCCGATCCCGTGCGCGTGACGTTGGTCCGCAGATAGACAGCGATGCGAATTAGGGTGCCCTAATCTGGGCGCCCATGCGACGTCTCGTCCTTCTGCTGTTCCTCCTCGCGCTCGCGCTCGCCGGTTGCGGCAGCGACGACGAGCGCGCCGGCTCCGCGCCGGCCGCCACCTCGTCCGGCGCCTTCCCCGTCACGATCGAGCACAAGTTCGGCAAGACCACGATCGAGTCCGAGCCCAAGCGCATCGTCGTCGTCGGCCTGCGCGAGCAGGACGCCCTGCTCGCCCTCGGCATCGTTCCGGTCGGGACCACCGAGTGGTTCGGCGAGCACCCGGGCGCCATCTTCCCCTGGGCCAAGGACGAGCTCGGCGACGCCGAGCCGCCCGAGGTCCTTTCCTTCACCGACGGCATCGAGTACGAGAAGGTCGCGTCGCTCGCGCCCGACCTGATCCTCGGCGTCTACTCCGGCCTGACCCAGAAGGACTACGACACGCTCTCCAAGATCGCCCCCGTCGTCGCCCAGCCGCCCGGCCAGGTCGACTGGGGCTCCTCCTGGCAGGACGAGATCACGATCGTCGGCAAGGCCGTCGGCAAGCCCGAGGAGGCCGAGCAGCTCAAGGCCGAGGCCGAGCGCCGGCTCGCCGAGGCCGCCGCCGCCCACCCCGAGTTCAAGGGCCAGACCGGCCTCGTCGCCACCCCCTACCAGGGCATCTACGTCTACGGCCCCGAGGACGCCCGCTCACGCCTGCTCACCGACCTCGGCTTCACCTTCCCCGAGGAGCTGCGCGACATCGGCGGCGAGGAGTTCGGCGGCCAGCTCTCCGACGAGAAGGTCGACCTGCTCGACGTCGGCACCCTGGTCTGGTTCGCCGACCCGGACGCCGCCGCCAAGCTCAAGCGCGACCCGATCTACTCCAAGCTCGACGTGCGCAAGCAGGGCCGCGACGTCTTCCTGCCCGAGGAGGGCACGCTCTACGAGGCGACCTCGTTCATCTCGGTGCTCTCGATCCCGTACCTGATGGAGCACCTGGTGCCGAAGCTCGCCGCCGCCGCCGACGGGGATCCGGCGACGAAGCCCTGATCAGAAGGCGTTCGGGCGCACGAGGCGGGTGTCGACCGCCATCGGGCGCTCGGTCGGCTGCCCGAAGTAGAAGCCCTGGCCGAGATCGACGCCGAGCTCGGCCATGGCGCGGAACTCGTCCACGCGCTCGACGCCCTCGGCGACGACCGTGGCGCCGAGCTCGTGGGCGCAGTCGACCAGCGCCTTCACCAGCGAGCGGCGGGCCGCGGAGTGCTGGATGCCCGAGGTCAGGGCCGTGTCGATCTTGGCCACGTCGGGGCGCAGGAGCTCGAGGCAGGCCAGGGACTCGGGGCCGCCGGAGAGGTCGTCGAGGGCGACGAGGGCGCCGCGCTTGCGGTGCTGGGCGGCGAGCTCGGACAGCAGGTCGCGGTCCGGGCAGCGCTCGGGCTTGATGATCTCCAGGCAGATGCGCGAGGGGTCGGCGCCGAGGCGGCCGACGACGGGCCAGGTGGTGCGCATGGAGGACTCGACGTCGAGCACGGCGCGCGGGTCGAGGTTGACGAACAGGACCTCGCCCGGCGGCAGCATCGGCAGGCCGACCTCGAGCGCCGCGGTGCGGGCGCGGTAGTCGAAGGAGAACAGCGCGTCGTGGGCCTCGGCGGCGGCGATCAGCTCGGCGCCGCGCAGCTCGACCGTGCCGAGCTTGCCGCGCATCAGCGCCTCGCGGCCGAAGGCGCGGCCGCCGTGCAGCTCGACGATCGGCTGGAAGTGCGGCTTCATCTGACCGTGCGAGAGGAACTCGGGGAACCAGTCGGTGCGCGTGCGGTCCAGCAGCGTCTCGGCGGGCACGGGCAGCATCTGCTCGTCGGCCAGGCGCACGGCGAACAGGCAGGCGCGCTCGGAGATCGACAGCGACTTGATGACGGTCTTGAGGCGGTCGTCCCAGCCCGGGCCGGCGAGCAGCAGGCCCTCGACGGCGATGTCTCCCTCGGCAGGCTCGGTGGCGAGGTGCTCGACCTTGTAGAGCACGGAGGGCCGGTGCGAGAGCAGTCGCACACCATCCATTGCGGCGGTGGCTGGGGTCACGACCGGTGAATCGGCTAAAGCGAGCCGGTCTTGAGCTCGTAGACGGCGCCCTCGGACGCGAGCTCGACGGGGGCGCCGAACCCCGCCGAACCCTGCGCGCGCACCCAGTCGGCGTCGAGCTCGTCGGAGAAGTGCGTGAGCACCACCCGCTTGGCCCCGGCGCGCGCCCCGTGCTCGCCCGCCTGGAACGGCGTCAGGTGCCCCTCGTCGGGCGCCGGCAGCGTCGCCTCCACCACGAGCAGGTCCGTCCCGGCCGCGAACGTGCACAGCTCCTCGTTGGGCCCGCAGTCCGCGGAGAACGTGAACCGCGCCCCGTCCGCGGCGAACTCGACCGCGTTGGCCGGGATGAAGTGCGGCACGGGCTGGAAGCGCACCGCGAGCCCGCCGACCGACAACGGCGCCGCCGGGTCATACAGCGACACCTCGAACGCCAGCTCGATGTGCTCGGCGGCCATGCTCGTCGCCTCGCACATGCCGGCGAACGCCTCCAGCGCCCCCGGCGGTGCGTGCAGCCGCGGCCGCGCCGCGCCCGGATGCCCGTAGCGCAGCCCGGACGCGAACGGCACGAGATCGAGCACGTGGTCCGCGTGCAGGTGCGAGATCACCACCGCGTCAAGCTCCAGGTACGGCACGAGCCGGCGCAGCTTGGCGAACACGCCCGGCCCGCAGTCGAGCAGCACGGACGTCCCGCCGCCCTGGACGAGGTAGCCGGAGCAGGCGCCGTCGGCGTCCTGCCAGGCGGGGGACTTCCCGAGGACCGTGATGCGCACTGGCCCGC
>Ga0182742_1003456_pt1 | contig 15445 bp, 14 predicted proteins | sample eDN5th37CBELigMG_FD_128880 | JGI IMG/M metagenome (GOLD analysis project Ga0182742, IMG submission 128880) | Enriched Miracle-Growth compost microbial communities from Emeryville, California, USA - eDNA 5th pass 37_C BE-Lig MG (version 2)... ...
GGCAGGCCGGGCAGCACCTCCCCCATCGCCCACGGCAGCAGCACCGCGGCCAACAGCAGCGCCGCCACCAGGACGCACACCGTGGCGCTCTGCCAACGCCCCGCCAGCAGCCCGGCCGCCGCCCCAAACGTGGCCCCGGCGGCGAAGAGCCCGACCACCAGCGCCAGGTCCGCCGCTCGTGCTCCCTCCCCTTCCGCCAGGGCCAGCCCAAGCAGGGTGCTGGTCCCGCTCATGAAGCTGACGAAGAGCTGGTTCAGGCTGAGCCAGCCGATGCCGTCCACGCAGCCGGCCAGCGCCACCAGCGGCACCGCCGCCCATTGCACCCGGGAACCGCCTGCCCCGCCCCGCGCCTGTTCCGCCATGGCCTTTCCATCCTACTTCCCCTGCAGGGCGACCTGCCTTACATCCGCGCAACCATCTGGGAGACTCGCCATGAACCGCCGTGCCTTGCTGGGCGCCGCCGCAGCCGCCGCACCGGCTGCCCTCGCCGCCCCCGCCATCGCGCAGACCAATCCGGAGGTGCGCTGGCGCGTCTGTTCCGCCTTCCCGCGCAACCTCGATGTGCTGTTCACCACCGGCGAAAACATCGCCAAGCGGGTCGCGCAGATCACAGACAACCGCTTCCAGATCCGCTTCTTCCCGGCGGGCGAGGTGGTGCCGGCATTCCAGGTGCTGGATGCCGTCCAGGCCGGCACCATCGAAGGCGGACACACCCCGGTCTACTACTACACCGGCAAGGATCCCTCCTTCGCCTTCTTCACCGCCATGCCCTTCGGCCTGAATGCCCGGCAGAACCTGGCCTGGATGCAGTATGGCGGCGGCAACGAGCTGGCGGCGGAGCTGTTCCGCGACTACAACATCATTGGCTTCCCGGCCGGCGACACCGGTGCCCAGATGGGCGGCTGGTTCCGCAACGAGGTGAAGAGCCTGGACGACCTGAAGGGCCTGAAGTTCCGCATCGCCGGCTTGGCCGGCGAGGTCTTCCGCCGCCTCGGCGCGGTGCCGACCCAGATCGCCGCCGGCGACATCTACCCGGCGCTGGAGCGCGGCACGCTGGACGCAGTGGAATTCGTCGGCCCCTATGACGACGAGAAGCTCGGCTTCGTCCGGGTGGCTCGCTACTACTACGCGCCGGGCTTCTGGGAGGCCGGGGCGCATCTGCACTTCCTGGCCAACCAGAACGCCTTCGAGGCACTGCCCCCCGCCTACAAGGCAGCATTGGAGACTGCCTGCGGCGAGGCCAATAGCGAGATGCTGGCGCGCTACGACCACCTGAACCCGCAGGCGCTGCGCCGCCTGGTCGCCGCCGGCGCGCAGCTCCGCTTCTGGCCGCGCGACATCATGCAGGCCGCCTGGCGGGAGGCGCACGCCCTCTATGACGAGATGTCGGCGAAGAACGAGCGCTTCAAGAAGATCTGGACCGCCTACCGCGCCTATCGGGACATCGAGTACCAGTGGTTCCGCGTGTCGGAGAACAGCTTCGACAACTTCGCCTTCCCGGCGGCCTCGACGCAGCAGCGCTGACGCGGAGCTGCATGAACGAGATTATGAGCGCATAGCGCATGGAAGTGCGGCGGCGGGGGCGGTATACGCCTCTGCCGCCTGGCCAGTCTGCGCGGGCGGCCCCGCCTCCGGAGTCTGCCCGCCCCATGGATCCCACTACTTTGCTCTCCGCCCTGCTCATGGGCTTGGTGGAGGGCCTGACCGAATTCCTGCCCATCTCCTCCACCGGGCATCTGATCCTGCTCGGCGACCTGATCGGCTTCCAGGGGCCACCCGGCAAGGCCTTCGAGATCTCCATCCAGCTCGGCGCCATCTTCGCGGTGGTCTGGATCTACCGGGACATGCTGCTCGACCTGGCCCGCGGCATGTGGCGGCCGGGGCGGGAGCGCTACTATGTCGTCAACCTGCTCCTCGCCTTCCTGCCGGCCCTGCTGCTGGGCGCCACCCTGCACCGGCCGATCACGGAGCTGCTGTTCAATCCCTGGGTGGTCAGTACCGCGCTGATCCTGGGCGGCGCCGCCATCATCCTGATCGAGCGGCTGCGGCCGCCCCCCAGCATCCATTCCGTGCCGGAGATCGGGCCGCTGGCGGCGGTGCTGATCGGCCTCGGCCAAGCCCTGGCCATGATTCCCGGCACCTCGCGTTCCGGCGCCACCATCATCACCGCCCTGCTGCTGGGCGTCGAGCGCCGGCCGGCGGCGGAGTTCAGCTTCGTCCTCGCCATCCCGACCATGCTGGCGGCCACCACCTACAGCCTGTTCAAGGCGCGGCACGAACTGGCCCTGGCCGGACTCGCGGAGATCACGGTCGGCTTCCTGGCCGCCTTCCTGGTGGCGCTGGTCACGGTGCGGGCGGTGCTGGCGGTCATCACCCGCATCGGCTTCACGCCCTTCGGCTGGTACCGCATCGCGCTGGGATCGCTGATGCTGCTCTGGCTGTCGGCGCGCTGAGCGGGAAGGGGGGGCAGGGCCGGACCGGGCGCCCTGCATGAGGATGGCGCAGAACATCTACGACGACCCGGAATTCTTCGAGGGCTACAGCCGGCTGGACCGCTCGATCCATGGTCTGGACGGCGCCGCGGAATGGCCCGCCATGCGCGCCCTGCTCCCGGAGATGCGCGGCCTCAGGATTCTGGATCTCGGCTGCGGCTTCGGCTGGTTCTGCCGCTGGGCCAGGGAGCAAGGGGCGGCGCAGGTCCTCGGCATTGACCTGTCCGAGAGGATGCTGGCGCGGGCCAAGGCCGCCACCGCGGACCCTGCGATCACCTATCGAAGGGCCGACCTGGAGCACCTGGACCTGCCCCTGCCCGGGGCGTCCTTCGACCTCGCCTACAGTTCCCTCGCCCTGCACTACATCGAGGATCTGGCCGGGCTGCTGGCCAGGGTGCATGGCGCCCTGGTTCCCGGTGGGCACCTGGTCTTCTCGGTGGAACATCCGATCTTCACGGCGCCCTCGCGCCCGTCCTGGTCACTGGAGGCGGATGGCCGCAGGACATGGCCCGTGGACGGCTATCTGGCCGAGGGACCACGGGTGACGGACTGGCTCGCCAGGGGCGTGATCAAGCAGCACCGCATGCTGGGGACCTATCTCAACCTGCTGCTCCGGCTCGGCTTCGCGCTGTCCCATGTCGAGGAATGGGGCCCGACGGAGGAGCAGATCGCAGCCCAGCCGGCCTGGGCGGATGAGCGCCAGCGCCCGCCCTTCCTGCTGGTGGCTGCCCGACGATAGGCCCAAACGCGGATCGTCATGGCCATGATCCGTCCGGTCGGGCTCCGGCCTTTGGCGGGCCGGCGATCAGCCCGCCACGCTGCCCGGGTCGCAATTGCCGCCGCAGACCAGCACGCCGACCCGCGCGCCCGCCGGTGCCGTCCAGGCGCCGCAGAGCAGCGCGGCCAGCGCCGTCGCCCCACCGGGCTCCGCCACCACATGCGCGGCCTCCCACAGCAGGCGCTGGGCGGCGCGGATAGCCTGGTCCGGCACCAGCACCGCCGCCGCCACATGCCGCTTCGCCACCTCGAACATCAGGGCGCCCACCTGCCGGGCGCCGAGGCTGTCCGCCGCCAGCCCGCCCACCGGCGCCGGCACCGGCCGCCCTTCGCGGAGGGCGGTTGCCAGGGTGGGGCAGCCTTCCGGCTCCACGCTGACGACCTGGGTTGCGCTGCCGGCATACCAGGCCGCCATGCCGCCGATCAGCCCGCCGCCGCCGGTGGCGACCAGCACATGCGTCAGCTCCGGCGCATCGGCGGCGAACTCCATCGCCACAGTGCCCTGGCCGGCCAGGACCTCCGGCTGGTCATAGGCATGCACCATCAGCGCGCCGGTCTCCGCAGCACGCGCCTCGCTCGCCGCCCGTGCCTCGTCATAGGTGGCCCCGCCGACCACCAGCCGGGCGCCATAGCCCTCGATCCGCGCCCGCTTCGCCGCCCCGGTCAGCTCCGGCACGAAGATCTCGGCCGGTACGCCGAGCGCCCGCGCCGCATAGGCCACCGCTGCCCCATGATTGCCGCCCGAGGCAGCGATCACCCCAGCCGCCGGCAGCGTGGCCGAGAGCATCCGGTTGAAGGCGCCGCGCGGCTTGAAGCTCCCGGAAGCCTGAAGCAGTTCCAATTTCAAAACAACGTCATGCGGCAGGCCGAGATCCGCCGCCCCGATCCGCAGCAGGGGCGTGCGCCGGACATGCGGCGCGATCCGCTCCGCTGCGGCGAGAATGGCGTTGCGGTGGATGGGAAGGGTCTCGCTCATGGCGGACGGGGTGGCATGCCGGGGCGAGGCGCGCAACAGCCCGCCCGCAACTGCCGGGGGCGCGCCGGCAAGGACCGCAACCGCCGATACCCTTGGAACCTGCACCCGTTTCTGCCATGGTCCGCCGCTGTTGAGTCTCGGTGCAGGCCGATGCCGGATCCCCGGGCCGCCGGGCCCGTTAGCCTCGTCGGACTGCCCCTTTCGTGGCGGCCGGGATGCTCCTCCATGCCAGTTCTGTCGCCCGCGGGGCCGATGCCGTACTGTTCCTCGGTCCGCCCGGGGCAGGAAAGTCCGACCTCGTGCTGCGCCTGATCCAACAGGGCTGGACCCTCGTGGCCGACGACCAGGTTGCGCTGCGGCCGGATGCCGGCACCCTCCGGGCCGAGGCACCGGCGGCGCTGCGTGGGTTGCTGGAGGTCCGCGGCCTCGGCATCTTCGGCCCCCTGCCGGTGGCGGAGCCCGCGCCGGCCCTCCGTCTGGTGCTGCACCTCCGGGACCGCCGGGACGTGCCGCGCCTGCCGGAGCCCGAGAGCTGGAGCTGCGAAGGGATCGCCCTGCCCTCCGTGCCGCTGCATGCCTTTGACGCCTCCGCCCCGGCCAGGGTCGCCCTCGCCCTCGATGCCGTGACCGGCCGCGTCCGGCAGCATGCGGGGCCCTTCCCGTGATGCCGGCCAAGCCAGCCGTGCCCCGGCCGATCGTGCTGGTCACCGGCCTGTCCGGCGCGGGCAAGGCCTCCGTCCTCAAGGCGCTGGAGGATCTGGGCTTCGAGACGGTGGACAACCCGCCGCTCATGGTGCTGGAGGAGCTGGTGGGCGATGGCGACCTGCCCCTCGCCGCCGGCATCGACACCCGCACCCGCGGCTTCGCCCCGGAGGCGGCGCTGCGGACCCTCGCCGGGCTGCGCCTCCGGCCCGACATCGCGGTCAGCCTGGTCTATGTCACGGCCGAGACGCAGGTGCTGCTCCGCCGCTACACCGAGACGCGACGGCGCCACCCTCTGGCCCCGGGCGGCTCGCTCGGCAGCCGGGTTGCCGACGGCATCGCGCGGGAGCGCGAATTGCTGGAGCCGCTCCGGGATGCGGCGGATATGGTGATTGACACCTCCGAATTGCCGCTGCCGGACCTCCGCCGGATGATCGAGCGGTGCTTCCGGACGGAAGGCACGCCGGGCCTCTCCATCCTGGTGCAGAGCTTCGCCTTCCCACGCGGCCTGCCGCGGGAGGCCGACCTGGTCTTCGATCTGCGCTTCCTGCGCAACCCGCATTACGACCCGGCCCTGCGCCCCCTCACCGGGCGGGATCCGGCGGTGGCGGCGCATGTGGAGGCGGATCCGGAATGGCCGGGCTTCTGGCAGCGCCTGACCGGCTTCCTGGATCCGCTCTTGCCCCGCTACGTCGCCGAGGGCAAGAAGTACCTCACGGTTGCGCTGGGCTGCACCGGCGGCAGGCATCGGTCGGTCCTTGCCGCGGAGCGCCTGGCTGACCATTTACGCAGCCTGGGCTGGCGCGCGGAAGTGACCCATCGGGAACTCGCCGCCGAGCATGATGCGGCGCCGGAACGCGGCGCCAAGGACCGGAATGTCCCCACTCACATCCAGCAAAACCCAGTTGCCCAGCCTGAGGGTCGGGAGGCCCTGACGCGCACCCCATGATCGGTCTCGTCCTGGTGACCCACGGCCGCTTGGCCGAGGAGCTTCGCTCCGCCATGGAACATGTTGTGGGTCCGCAACGCGCGGTGGCGACCGTCTGCATCGGTCCCGAAGACGATATGGAGGGCCGGCGGCAGGAAATCCGCGACAGCATTGCCGCCGTGGACCAGGGCGACGGCGTCGTGGTGCTGACCGACATCCTCGGCGGCACCCCCTGCAACCTGGCGGTCTCCCTGGCCGACCGGAAGACGGTGGACGTGATCGCCGGGGTCAACCTGCCGCTGCTGGTCAAGCTGGCCAAGATCCGTTCCACCGAGCCGCTGGCCGAGGCGGTGGACCATGCCGCCGCCGCCGGCCGGAAGTACATCGCCGCGACCAGCGACATCCCGAACGGCCCCACCCGGCTGAATGGCGGCGCCCATGGGAAGGCTGACGGGAGCGGCGACGGGGAGAGCAAGACATGAACGATGCCGGGGGCAATACCGCGGGCGCGGCAGAGGCAGCGCAGGGCGGCTGCGGCTGCGACCCCACCGGGCTGGTGCTGCGGCGGGTGGTGAAGATCACCAACAGCCGCGGCCTGCATGCCCGCGCCGCGGCCAAGCTGGTGGCGCTGGCGGAACGCTACAATGCCTGCCTCAATGTCTCCCGCGACGGGCAGACGGTGCCGGCCTGCTCCATCATGGGGCTGATGATGCTGGGCGCCGGGCCGGGCAGCGAGATCACCATCGAGGCCGATGGCTGGGACGCCAAGGAAGCGCTCGAGGCAGTCGCCGGCCTGGTCGAGGCCGGCTTCCATGAAGACTGAGAGACCCGACAGGATCGAAGCCAAGGGTGCTGCAAGGGCGGCGGAAACCGGCGCGGAAGCGCCGCGCCGCCCGGCCGCGCGCAAGGCGCGGGAGCTTGCCATCAAGGGCATCCCCGTCTCCCCCGGCATCGCCATCGGGACCATCTACGACACCACCGAGATCCCGACCGAGGCGCCGCGCCGCTCCATCCCCGAGAGCCAGGTGGAAACGGAAAAGCAGCGCCTGGCCGAGGCCGTCGCCGCCTCCCGCAAGCAGCTCAACAAGCTCAAGACCCGGCTCTCCATCCTGCCCGAGGAGGCGCAGGAGGAGCTGGAGCCGCTGCTCGACGCCTACATCATGATGCTGGGCAATTCGCGCCTGCTGCGCGGCGCCCGCAAGCGGATCGAGCAGGAGCACCTCTCGGCCGAGACGGCCGTGCAGGACGAGGCCGAGGCGGTGGCCGCCGCCATCATGGCCACGCGCGACGATGACCGCGCCGGGCTGCAGCGCCGCGCCGGGGAGGTGCGGGAGATCGCCCGCCGCCTGACCCGCAATCTGACCGCCACCCCCTTCCGCAGCCTGAAGGACGTGCCGGTAGGCGCCATCCTGATCGCCGAGGAACTGACCCCGGCGGATGCCGCGCTGCTCAATCCCGCCCGCATCGCCGGCGTGGCGACGGAGGAGGGCGGCGCCGACGGCCACACCGCCATCATGCTGCGGGCGCTCGGCATCCCTTCCGTCCTCGGCTGCGCCGGCCTGACCGGCAGTGCGGCGCGCGGCGAGCAGGCGGTGCTGGACGGCAGCGCCGGCACCATCGTGCTCCGCCCCGGCGCGGCGGCGCTGGAGCGCGGCCGGGAAGCCCTGGCCGCCTTCGCCCGCGAACGCGCCCGGCTGGCGAAATTGCGCCGCCTGCCCGCCGTGACCACGGATGGCGAGCCGGTGGAGCTGATGGCCAATCTGGAGATCCCGGCCGAGCTGCCGCTGATCGCCCAGGCCGGGGCGCAGGGCATCGGGCTGCTGCGGACCGAGTTCCTCTTCATGAACCGGGAGGACCTGCCGGACGAGGAGGCGCAGTTCGCCGCCTATTCCCAGATCGTCGAGGCGATGGGGGAGGATCCCGTCACCATCCGCGTCCTCGACTGGGGCGGAGAGAAGGACATCGAGGCGCAGGCATCCGGCATGGCGCCTACTCATAGCGGGCCGAACCCGGCGCTGGGGCTGCGCGGACTGCGCCTGCTGCTGAAGCGGCCGGAGCTGCTGGAGGCGCAATTCGCTGCCATCCTGCGCGTCGCGGAGCAGGGCAACATCCGCATCCTGCTGCCGCTGGTGACCAATCCGGAGGAGGTGAAGCAGGCGCGCGAAATCTATGAACGCGTCGCCCGCCGCCTGCGCCGCCGGGGCGAAAAGCTGCCCGAGAAGCTGCCCGAACTCGGCGTGATGATCGAGACGCCAGGCGCCGCGCTCGCCGCCGACGCCATCGCGCTGGAGGCGGATTTCTTCGCCATCGGCACTAATGATCTCGCCATGTACACCCTCGCGGTGGACCGGGCGGAGGCGGAGGTCAGCCATCTCTATGACCCGCTGCACCCCGCGGTGCTGCGGCTGATGCAATTCGCCACGGAGGCGGCGCTGCGCCTGCGCATGCCGGTCAGCATTTGCGGCGAGATGGCGGGCAACCCCCGGCTGGTGCCGCTGCTGCTCGGCCTCGGCATCCGCTGCCTGTCCATGAATGCCAGCGCTATTCCGCGCGTGAAGCAGGCGGTGCGCGCGCTGGACATTGCCGATTGCGCCCGCTTCGCGCGCCGGGTGATGGAGCAGTCCGACCCCGCCCGAATCCACGAATTGGTGATGGGCTTCGCCGAGGGCGTAACGGAGCGCGCATAATCCTTACGAAACGGCCGCTTGGCCGCGCCTTGCGCCACGCGGGCGGCTGGCCGGGCCGCCGCCTCTTACCGTTTCCCGCTTGCGCTGCCCCCCTGGTCCGGAACCAAGCTGCTGGCGTTGGGACCGACGGTGCCGCGCTCCGCCCCCTGGGGGACGAGCGGTGTTTTCGGATGACTTGGGCGAGGCGGCGCAGGTGAGGAGATCGCTCATGAGACTCGCTCGATTCCCACTGGCCCCCATTGCCCTGACGGCGGCGCTCTGCTTCAGCGGCACCGCGCGGGCGCAGGACTGCCTGACCGTGATGTCGCAGATCCCGGAACTCAGCAACTTCGTCGGCTCATTGAACCGGACCGGGGTGGCGGCCCTGCTGCGCGGCCCTGGCCCCTTCACCATCCTCGCCCCGACCAACCAGGCGATCGATAGGGTTCCGGTCAATATCCGCAACGACCTGATGGGATCCGTGCCGACCCAGGATATCGACCCCATCCGCGGCCCGGCGGTGGTCAATGCCCACATCATCGACGGCAAGCACCTGTCGGGCGAGGTGCGGGGGCAGGAGCGGGCGACGATCCGGACCAGGAACGGCAATGAGTTGGTCATCCAGCGCCAGAGCGATGGGCATTACACCCTGACGCCCGGCGCCGGCGGCTTCGGCGCCGGCGGCAGGAACGTGATCCCGCCGGCGCGTGTCCTGCGGGCCGATATTCCCTGCAGCAATGGCGTGGTGGACATCGTTGACAACGTGCTGGTCCGGTAGCGCCCGCCGCGGCTGATGCCCGGGAGGGGCGGATCGGGCCCCGGTAGCGCATCCAGGGCCCGATCCGCCTGCTGATCCTTGCCGGCCCCCTCGCGCCTGCGCTGCCCAGAGCGGCCCCTGGTTGCAGTGGGCGGGATGATCTAGTCTGCGCCGCCTATGCCGCCGGCCCAGGCCGGCCGAGCGCGCCGCCGCCAGCCCCCCCAGCCGGCGACCCCGGCGCGCCGGCCCCGCAACCCCAGGCCCCCCCGCCCCGCATCCCCCGCCAGGCCCCCGCGCCGCGTCGGGCGCCTGCTGCTGCGCTGGCTGGTGCTGCTGACGGTCTGGGGCGGGCTCGCCCTCGGCCTGCTCCTGCTCTTCTTCATCTGGGACATGCCGCGGCCGGAGACGGCGCTGGCCGCCACCCGCCGCCCCTCCGTCACCCTGGTCGCGGCGGATGGCGCCATGCTGGCGACCCAGGGCGACCTTTACGGTGAGCAGGTACGGCTGCGCGACCTGCCGCCCTGGCTGCCTGCCGCCCTGCTGGCGGTGGAGGACCGGCGCTTCTACAGCCATCCGGGCATCGACCCCATCGGCATCGCCCGCGCCGCCTGGGCCAATTGGCGGGCCGGGGAGGTGGTGCAGGGTGGCTCCACCCTGACCCAGCAATTGGCCAAGAACCTGTTCCTGACGCCGGAACGCAATGCCCGGCGCAAGGTGCAGGAGGCGCTGCTCGCCCTGTGGCTGGAACGGCGCTTCAGCAAGGACCAGCTGCTCGAGATCTATCTGAACCGGGTCTATCTCGGCGCCGGCGCCTATGGGGTGGATGCGGCGGCGCGGCTGTTCTTCGGCATTCCGGCCAGGAAGGTCGCGCTGTGGCAGGCGGCGATGCTGGCGGGGCTGCCCAAGGCGCCCTCCCGCCTCAATCCGCGCGCCTCGCCTGACCTTGCCATGGCCCGCGCGGCGGAAGTGCTGGAGATCATGGCCGATGCCGGCGCCATCACCCGCGACCAGGCGATGGCGGAGCTGTCGCGCATGCGGACGCCGGTGCCGCCCTCCCGCCAGGCCGGCTGGTTCGCCGACTGGGCGCTGGAGAATCTGGCCGAGAGCTTCCCCGGCAATGCCGACCTGGTGCTGCGCGCGACTCTGAACCCCCGGCTACAGGCCGTGGCCGAGTCGCGGCTGGAGGCGCTACTGGCCGGGCCGGGCGCGCGTGCCGGCGTCACCCAGGGCGCGGTGGTGGCGCTGGACGCGGCGAGCGGCGCGGTGCGCGCCATGGTTGGTGGCCGGGACTACCGGGACAGCCAATTCAACCGCGCTACCCTGGCCCGCCGGCAGCCGGGCTCGGCCTTCAAGCCCATCGTCTTCCTCGCGGCGCTGGAGCACGGGCTGAGGCCGGACGACCCGGTGGCGGACGGGCCGCTTTCCTTGGGCGGCTGGTCGCCCGGCAATGGCAGCTGGCGTCCGCGCGGCGAGATCACGCTGGAGGAGGCGCTGGCGCAGAGCGTCAACACCGCCGCGGTCCGGGTGCTGCTGCGCAGTGGTGGCCCGCGTGCGGCAATGGAGGTGGCCCAGCGACTCGGGCTGGAGGGGCGCTTCCCGAATGATGCCTCGCTCGCGCTCGGCACCGGGGAGGTGACGCTGCTCGACCTGACCGCGGCCTATGCTGCCATCGCCAATGGCGGAATGCGGGTGGAGCCCTTCGGCATCGCCGCGGCCGCGGCCGGCGGCCGCCCCCTGCCGGTGGCGCGCCCCGCGCCGAAGCGGGTGATGGAGGCCGGCCATGCGGCGGCGCTGCGGCGGATGCTGGAGGCGGTGGTCAATCGCGGCACCGGCCGGGCAGCGGCGGTCCCCGGCCGGGCGGTGGCGGGCAAGACCGGCACCACCCAGGATTTCCGCGATGCCTGGTTCGTCGGTTTTGCCGGCTCCGCCGGCGGGGGCTTCGCGGGCTCCCTGGTGATCGGCGTCTGGCTCGGCAATGACGACGGCCGGCCGATGGAGGATGTGCGGGGCGGCACCCTGCCCGCCCGGCTGTTCCGCGAGATCGTGGAGAGCAGCGGCTAGAATCCGCATCCGCATGGCAGGAATTACGTGGACAGGCTGGTGCCCCACGCGCACGCGCGCGTTACATGACAGTCCGCGAAGCCATTGGGACGGAGGGGCAATGGAAGTAGAGGAGGCGAGACTGCGCCGGCAGGCGGCCCGCATGGCGACCCTCGCCGAACTGGCCCGGCCGGTGCAGCATGAGATCAACAACCTGCTGACCGTGGTCTTCGCCAATCTGGAAATGCTGAAGCGCAGCGCCGGAGAGGGCGCGCCGCAGCGCCAGCTCGACCGCATCCAGGAGGCCGCCCGGCGTTTCGAGGCATCGACCCGCTCCATCCTGAGCCTGGTCCGCCGCCCGGTCCCGCAGGAGGGGGAGCAGCCGCTCTCCGATGCCGTGGCGGCGCTGCAGCCGCTGCTGGCCGTGCTGCTGCCCACCCCCGGCGCGCTCTCGGTCGAGGCGGGGGTGGGGGGTTGGCTGGTCAGCATCGATCGGGCCGCGCTGGACGACGCGCTGCTCGCCCTGGCACGGGAGGCCGCGGAGACCCTGCCGCGCGGCGGCCAGCTCGGCATCCTCGTGGTCAATCATCCGGGCCCGCCGGACATGGTGGAACTCTCCGTCAGCCGGCCGGAAGGGGTGGCCCTGCCCGCCCTGGCGATGCTGCGCCACCTGGCCGAGACGGCCGGGGGGCAGGCGGCCGAGACGGCGGCGGAGGGAACGGCGAGGCTGCGCCTTCTCCTGCCGCGCCGCGCCGCATCGGCATAGCCGGACGGGGCAGAAGCCGTTGCTTCGCAATCGCTCCGGTCTCTGCTATCGGCCTCGAATGCTGAACAGGCTCCGGATCCTGCGTTGATCCGGAGCCCGCGCTGGCGCAGCATTGGCTGAAACAACCTCAGGGAACCCCGCCGTGCAGGGCGGGGCGGAACGGGAGACGGACTTGATGCAGCCCTTCGGGCTTTCCCTCACGCGTGCGCTCACCACTGCGGCGATCGGGTTCACGCTGGCTCTGCCGCTCGCCGCGCAGGCGCAGCAACAGGCCCAGGCGCCGGCGGCGGGCAGCTTCGTGGAGACGATCCGCAATCGCGGCACCCTGGTCTGCGCCGTCAACACCGGCCTCGCCGGCTTCGCCCAGCCGGACAGCCAGGGCGTCTGGCGCGGCTTCGACGCCGACTACTGCCGCGCCTACGCCGTCGCCATCCTCGGCGACCCGAACAAGGTCCGCTTCGTCCCGACCACGGCGCAGAACCGCTTCACCGCCCTGCAGTCGGGCGAGGTGGACGTGATGGCGCGCAACACCACCTGGACGCTGTCACGCGACACCAGCCTCGGCCTGAACTTCGCCGCCGTCAATTTCTACGACGGCCAGGGCTTCATGGTGAAGCAGAGCCTCGGCGTGAAGAGCGCGAAGGAGCTGGACGGGGCCACCATCTGCGTGCAGCCCGGCACTACCACCGAGCAGAATCTGACCGACTGGGCCCGCAGCAACAACATCCGCTTCACCCCGGTGGTGATCGAACGGGTGGAGGAAGTGGTGGGCGCCTATGCCAGCGGGCGCTGCGACGCTTACACCACGGACGTCTCCGGCCTCGCCGCCACCCGCTCCGCTCAGCCGAATCCGGAGGAGCACGTCATCCTGCCGGAAGTCATCAGCAAGGAGCCGCTGGCGCCGGCCGTGCGGCAGGGCGATCCGCGCTTCGAGGACGTGGTCCGCTGGGTGCATTTTGCCCTGGTGAGCGCCGAGGAGCTTGGCATCACCCAGGCCAATGTGGGGCAAATGATGAACGACCCGCGGCCGGAGGTGCAGCGCCTGCTCGGCCGCAACGGCGATCTCGGCAAGATGCTCGGCCTTGACGATGCCTGGGCGGCGAACGTCATCAAGGCGATTGGCAATTACGGGGAGGTCTTCCAGCGCAACCTGACTCCCCTCGGCATCCAGCGCGGCCCGAACGCGCTCTGGACCAAGGGCGGGCTGCAGTACTCACCACCCTTCCGGTGAGGCACTGACGCTTGCCGGGGAATGGTGCCATAGTTAGGCCACAATTCCCCGGCGAGCCCCAGGGTCCGGGGCCGGAGGCCGGCCCCTCCCCGGCTTCCGCTGTGGCCGCAAGGACCAGAGGACAAATGTGATGTCCCAGAGCACCACCGACCCCCGCCTGTTGCGGGCTCCCCCCAAGCGGCCCTTGCGCCTGTCCTGGTCCGATGAGCGGGTCCGGGGCATCGTCTGGCAGATCCTCGTCGTCGGCGTCGTCGGCGCCATCTTCTGGTGGCTGTGGGGCAATACGGTCCATAATCTGGAAGTGCGGCGAATCGCCACCGGCTTCGGCTTCCTATGGCGGGAAGCAGGCCTGCCCATCGCCGAATCGGTCATCCCCTACAGCCCGACCGACACCTATTTCCGCGCCCTGCTGGTCGGCGTGCTGAACACGCTGAAGGTCTCGGTGGTCGGCATCATCCTGGCGACCATCCTCGGCACGCTGATCGGCATCGCCCGGCTGTCACGCAACTGGCTGCTGGCGAAGCTCGCCGGCGTCTATGTCGAGGTGATCCGCGACCTGCCGCTGCTGCTGCAGCTGCTCTTCTGGTACGCGATCCTGCAGGGCCTCCCGGGACCGCGCCAGGCGCTGAATCCGGTGGGCGGCGTCTATCTCTCGAATCGCGGGCTGCTGCTACCCTGGCTGGACTGGCAGCCGGCCTTCACCTGGGCGGCGGTGGCCTTCCTGGCCGGGCTTGCCGGCACTTGGCTCTACCGCCGCCATGCGCGGGCGAAGCAGATGCAGGACGGGCAGCCGCGCCGGATCTGGCCGGTGGGCCTCCTGCTGCTGGTCGGCGTGCCTGTGGCGGTCTGGGCAGCGCTCGGCGCCCCCTGGACGGTGGATTGGCCGGTGCTGCGCGGCTTCAATTTCCGGGGCGGGCTGCTGATCAGCCCGGAGTATTTCGCGCTGCTGCTCGGCCTCGTGCTCTACACCGCGGGCTTCATCGCGGAGATCGTGCGCGCCGGCATCCTGGCCGTGCCGCATGGGCAGTGGGAGGCGGCGCAGGCGCTCGGCCTGCGGCCCCGCTCGGTGCTGAGGCTGATCGTCCTGCCGCAGGCGCTGCGGGTCATCGTGCCGCCGATGACCAGCCAGTATCTCAACCTGACCAAGAACAGCTCGTTGGCGGTGGCGATCGGCTTCCAGGACATCGTCTCGATCGCCAACACCACGCTGAACCAGACCGGCCAGGCGATCGAGGGCATCGCCATCATCATGCTGGTCTACCTGACCATCAGCCTGTCCATCAGCCTGTTCATGAACTGGTACAACGCGCGCATCGCGCTGGTGGAGCGCTAGGCCATGGGCGACGTCACCCAGAAGATCGAGCTCGGCACCTCCGTCGCCGCCGTACCGGAGGCCCCGCGCTCGCCGCCCATGGCGACGATCGGCCCGATCGCCTGGCTCCGGGCCAACCTTTTCTCCTCCTGGCTCTCCACCGCAGTCACGCTGCTGCTGCTCTACCTGGTGATCCGCTGGGCGGTGGGCCTGGTGGATTGGGGCATCATCAACGCCGTCTGGTCGGTGCCGAACAACCAGACCCAGGCCTGCCGGGAGCTGAAAGGCACCGGCGCCTGCTGGGCCGTCATTACGGAGAAGCACCGCTTCATCCTCTTCGGCACTTACCCCTATGAGGAGCAGTGGCGGCCGCTCATCTCCATCCTGATCTTCATCGGGCTCTTCATCGTCTCCGCCATGCGCCGCTTCTGGCGCAAGGAGCTGGCGCTGATCTGGATCGCGGCGCTCTCCGCCATCGGCATCCTGATGTGGGGCGGCGTCTTCGGCATGCCCTATGTGCCGCAGGAGCGCTGGGGCGGCCTGGTCATCACCCTGATCCTGGCGACCTTCGGCCTGGCCTTCGCCTTCCCGCTCTCCATCCTGGTGGCGCTCGGCAGGCGGTCGCAGCTTCCGGCGATCAAGGTGCTCTGCGTGCTGTATGTGGAGCTGATCCGCGGCGTGCCGCTGATCTCGCTGCTCTTCATGGCCAGCGTGATGTTCCCTCTCTTCCTGCCGGAAGGCATGAACATCGACAAGCTGCTGCGCGCCCAGATCGCCATCATCCTCTTCGCCGGCGCC
>Ga0182742_1003457_pt1 | contig 15439 bp, 11 predicted proteins | sample eDN5th37CBELigMG_FD_128880 | JGI IMG/M metagenome (GOLD analysis project Ga0182742, IMG submission 128880) | Enriched Miracle-Growth compost microbial communities from Emeryville, California, USA - eDNA 5th pass 37_C BE-Lig MG (version 2)... ...
CTTTGTAGCTCGCGGGTGTCACTTGCGCGCCGACCGCCATAGACAACAGTCAACGAATTGACAGGCCTCTCCTTAGCCGGCAATTCAGGCGGGCGGCTAGGAGGTGGAGAACCTGCGCATCTACCACACCTGGGTGTAGGGATTATTGTTAATAACTATAATCTCAATTAACTGGAGGGGCTGCGTGGGGTTAGCCGCAGCGGCAAGGCCGGCAACGGCGGCAGCGGGTTCGCTGCGCCCGAGGCGGTACGGGGCTTCGTCAGATGGTGGCCATGTTACGGTCAATCTATATGGCGGCACACCGCGCGTCTGACCTTGGGTTACGAAGGCCAGTGGACCAAGGATACAGTGGGCCACACGGCAACTGCGAATTTCAGTCTGCGCTTTTAGGGGGAAGTGTGAAGCATGAATGAAACGAGAATGAAAACTGCTCTGGGGCTGGTGCTTGCCATATCTATGTTCAGCGGCGTGAATGCACAAGCGCAGCAAGCTCCTGCAAATGCGAGCGAAACGCCGGCGCGCCCTTTGTGGCTCATGTCTTGCTCGAACGAGCAGAAGCCTGAAGAGTTGCTGTGCGAATTCTCCCAGAGCCTGGTCATGACACAGGGTAATCAGGGGCAGAGATTGGCGACCGCATCCTTCAATCGCGTAGCCGGCAAGGCCGAGACAAAAGCAGCCTTCACCGTGCCTTATGGGGTCAGCCTTCCGGATCCGGTGCGGGTCCTCGTCGACAATGTGGAGCTTGGAACTCTGACATGGCGCAGCTGTGACCTCGGTGGCTGCTACGCGGACGCGCCAGCCGCCGGAGCGTGGCTGGACGCCATGCGAAAGGGCAAGGAGTTGGTGGCGGCGTTGAAGACGCGCGATGGGCGCGACCTTGCCTTCACCTTCAGCCTTGATGGGTTTACCAAAGCCGAGCAGATGCTGCCGTAGCCGTCCATTTAAGCGCGCAATTTTCAATCGCAGGGACAAGCAGGACACATTGTGTCCAAGGGTTGCTGGCCCTGCGGTTTTCAGTGCTCTCCCGGGTTTACAGTGTCGCTCGGCTGTAAACCTGGAGCGTAGCATCAAGAGGCGTCGAGAAGCTTTTGCATGGCTGAAGCCGTACCCGGCGTCGCTGGAAAGAACGTTTCGATCGTCACTTCAGAAAGGGTCACGTCAACGGCCGTGCCGAACACCGTCGTGGTGCTGATGAAGGAGAGGGATCCTTCATCGCTCTCAATGGTCAGGGGTACGGCGATCCCGTTCCCCACTGCCGGAGCAGGCCTGGATGATTGCGCGTGAGGCGGTATCGGATAGGCCTTCAGTTCTTCCAGCAATGCCGCAAGTCGAGGTGAAGCAGAGACATCGAGCTCGTGGCTGAGGCGCGCAAGAACGTGAGCCCGCCACTCCCTGAAATTGAGAATGCGCCTTGCAAGACCATCCGGGTGCAGGCTAAGACGCAACACGTTGACCTCGCCGGCGAGGAGATTGTCCGCCACGCCCTTCAGCAAAACGCCAACAGCCTTGTTAGCCATGACAAGCGACCAGTTGCGATCCACTGCAAGCGCGGGGTTATGCCCATGACCATGCAGGATCTGTTCCACCGCCGCCCTTGCTGAAGCCAGTTCCGGCGCGTCGAGACTTCGCTCCCGATAGATCGGCGCAAAGCCTGCCGCTGCAAGGATCGCGTTGCGGTCGCGAAGCGGGATCGAAAGCCGCTCGGCAAGATGCAGGATCATGTCCCGGCTCGGCTGTGAGCGACCGGACTCCACGAAGCTCAGGTGGCGTTGAGAGATGTCAGCCTCCACCGCAAGCGCGAGCTGGCTAAGGCGCCTGCGCTGCCGCCAGACCCGCAAAAGATCGCCAGCCGATTGAGTGTGTTCGTTCAGCATGGCCCAAGGCTAACAGGCCGGAGCGCTGCCAACAATTACCTCTGACGTAATCGACGCTAAGCATCCAGGCTGCAAGGATTGCCCCATCCTTAGGTTTCCGAATGGACGACATCCGATGAGTCAAACGATGAACAACAGGTATTCTCAACCGATCCGGACACTTCTCGCGCTGGATGCTGCATCCTGCGCTGTCATGGGTGTGGCGCTCCTTGTCGCATCGCGTCCGATCGCGGCTCTGACACTGATCCCCGAGGCGCTGCTGACCGTGGCGGGTGCAAGCCTCCTTCCGATCGCGCTGTTCATGGCCGCCTGCGCGAGGGCTCGCCGTGTCCCCCGTTGGGCGGTTCAGCTGATCATCTGGGGCAATTTCCTCTGGTCGGCCGTCAGCATTCTCCTGCCGCTCAGCGCGCTGATCGAACCCAACGCGACCGGTTGGACTCTCCTGGTGGGGCAGGCCGCCATGGTCTCCGCACTCGCTGTGCTGGAGGCGAGAGCGTCTGCCAGCCCATCCCTTCAATTATAGTAACGGAGACTTATGATGACGACCTATGCTGTAGCTCACCTTCGCAATGTCCGGATGGGACCGGAAATCATTGACTATCTGCAGAGCATTGACGGGACGTTGGCGCCCTTCAACGGCTGTTTCATCATTCACGGCGGTGAAAAGCAGGAGCTTGAGGGCGCCTTCACCGATGACCTGATCGTGCTGGCGTTCCCGGATCGCCGCTCGGCCAACGCCTGGTATCGGTCGGATGCCTATCAGGCGATCCTGCCGAAACGCTGCGCCAGTTCGGAAGGTGAGGTGTTCCTGATCGACGGCGTGGATGAGGTCACCGCGCGACGGATATCCTGGCGCGGGAGATGGCTACGGATAGTTGAACTGGAGACGTGAATTCCTGGAAGGGCAGGGCGGGCAGATATGCTTGCTCCCCTTCCAGTAATAGATGCGAAAATAAATCTGCCTGGAGCAATCGTGTTATTCAGCTTCGTAAATGCATAAATAGTACTCAATATTATCTAATATTGCGCTCAAGTGCTCGCTCATCTAATTTAGTAGCATCGAGCGCCCAGGAGATGAGGCGAGCCATGTTGCGGCGGGAGTTTATCCAGTGGTCAGCTTTTTCGCTGGGCTTGCTTGGCTGCAGACGTGATGACTATATCGCGCCGGGCGATGGCGTTCCCGTCATCGATATCCATTGTCACGTATTCAACGCATCCGATCTGGCGACCACCCGGTTCCTCAAGGAGGTCGTCCTTGAGAAGTTTCCGGAGCAAGCCGCGCGTCTGATGGATATGCGGGATCCCGATATCACGGATCGTTTGTTGCAGCTGTTTCTCCTGCTCGTGGGCGCGAACAAGGCGCCTACGGCGGATCAGGAGATCACCTATCTGAGGGGCCGTGCACAGCCCGTAAAGTCTGCCATCTCGATTACTGCGGCGCGCGAGTCAGCGATCGATGACACCGCTGCGTTTCTTTTGTCCCTCGACCAGAGAAGCGGGACCAGCGCCGTGCAGTCGGCGGCGAGGCAAGGCCAGGACGAAGGAGATCGCAAGTTTCTCGCATACATGCTGGGCGAGACGGCGATCAGGCGTTCCTCTTCCGGCCTGGACGCGCCGACGGCGCGCAATGCCAGTGTTCGCGCCTTCTCCGGATTGGGGATGATCTCCACGTATCTCAACTGGTTCGCGCTGTTTCGAACCTACCGACACGTTCTTGTCGAACAATTGTCATCCGACCTGCGCCGGCAGGGTTTCGAGCCCGTCATGCTCTGCCCCGCGCTGGTGGACATGGATGAGTGGCTCTATGAAGACGTCAAATCGCCCCTGTCGCGACAGGCTGAGGTGATGGGGATCATTTCGGCCCGCATGGCGCGAAAGAACGGACCTGTCGTCCATGGCTATATCGGCGTTGACCCGCTGCGCGAGGTCATGCATCGCATCAAGGGCGGCACGAGCTCGCTGCAGATTGCCCATGACGCGCTGACCCGCCACGGGTTCATGGGCGTGAAGCTCTATCCTCCGATGGGGTTCCGGGCCTCCGGCAATCGAGGGCCTTACCCGCGGCGGGTGGTGAACTCCCTGGGTTTCGACCCCAGCGAACGGCTCGATGCAGCCTTGCGCGATCTCTACGTCATGTGCGACGAGCTTGACGCGCCCATCATCGCGCACGGCTATGCCTCCAACGAAGCTGGCCCGGACTACGCCTTGCGGGCAGACCCTGCATATTGGCTTCCTGTTTTCCGGGAGTTTCCGCGCTTGCGGATCTGTCTTGCCCATTTCGGCAGGTTCGACATCAAATCGGCGGGGCGTGCCGGACGAGACTTGCCTGAAGCAAGCTGGGAATGGGTTCTCGGCGAATACATCAAGGCCAATCCGCGGCAACGCATCTTCGTGGACATCAGCTACTTCTCTGAAGCTCTGAACGACTCCCGCGAAAGCCAGGCGAGGCTCGCTGCCACATTCAAGCGGTGGATCGCCGCGTTCGATCCGTCAGCCGAGCATGTCATGTTTGGCACCGACTGGATCATGCTCGGCAAGGAACAGGGCTACGAACAGTACGTGGAAAAGCTGCACGCATTCCTGCGCGACCAATGCGGCCTTTCCGATGCGCAACTGGAACGCATCTTTCGCCGCAACGCCGAGACTTACCTGCCTCTGCAGGCCGGAAGCGCCGGCCGCCGCCGGTTGCAGAAATTTTACCAGGAGAACGGGCTGGATGAGGGGAGGTTGCCGGTCAACGGAGGCTGGTTGCAGGGGTTGTTGCGGAGAGGGTGAGGTGATTGTTGTGGGGAGGGAAAATTCCAGTGGATAAGCAGAAGACTACGTAGCGCCATTGCAATGTCTAGAGAGGGGTGGGAAGCGGACAGGCGGGTTTCGGGCCGTCTCTCGCGGAAGCGGACGCCGTTGCTCAGACATAGTTGGGCCGAGCGCGGACTGGCAGCTAAGTATCAATGCGATGCGAATGCAGACGATAGTTAGCTACCAAGCCTTCATCTTGAACAGCCTTCCGCTGTCACCTTCGTCATGGAGCGATACGACGATCTCGGAGGAACCAAACATAGGTTCGCTTTCCGCGCGCGGCGGCAGGTCGGAGTCGATTAGCGTGATAATCGACTGGAGGCCAAGCGCAGTGTAACGCCGGATCACGCAAAGAAGGTTCTCCTTCTTCCGGTCGTCGAGGGACTCAAACACCCCGTCGTGAAAGGCGAATCGCGGAAAAGCATCATCGAGATGTGCACGCAGAACGGCCAAGTCGAAGGCGATACAGAGCAGCTTTTTGTAGCTGAATCCGCGATCGGCACTGGTCGCGTTTCCTGCATCGTCAAGCAGCTCGGCGCGGAAATCGAGGTGACCGGCTTGGTTGACGACGACGCTCAGGAGCGCTTTATGGTCTATAACGTCCTCGACGATTTCATTGAAGAACAAACGAATGCGCGAGAACAGACTCTCATCGTCAGCGTTTTTCGCTTCAACGTCCGCTTCAATTGCGGCCTGCAGGTGAGTTTTCTCTTCGGCCAGGGTACGGATGTCCGTCCGCAATTGCTGGAGCCTATGAACGAATTCGCGCTGCCGCTCAAGGCTTTCAATATCGGCGCGCAGCGTCACGAGTTCGCCCGAGAGATACTTGTATTTGGCGAACGAATCGGTGCTGCTCAGGAACGCTAGCAATTCTGAACGGCGCCTGCCGAGCAAATTTAATTCCCCGTTGATCGTCTTCAGCTCGGCCTCGATCTCAGCGCGCTCGTCGACAAGATAGCCGCGCCGCTCATCGGTGATCGCCTTATTGAAGGCGATTAGCTGCTGGAAATCGCGTTTAATCTGCCCCGAGAATAATACACCGGCCTCGCGGAATAGCTCGCTTGCCTCGTCAGGACTGAAGAGGATCTGATCCTCCTCCAAGGAGGCGATGACCTTCTTCCTACTTTGGGATAGCGAATAGCGTCGCTGGTTGAGTGCAGCGATCCGCTCATCCACCTGATCCACAAGCTGTTTGGTGTCAGCCTTGTCCTGGCTTCGGAAATCGAAGGCGTCGAGGAGCTTCTGCTTCTTGTCGACCTCCTGCCGCTTGAGCAGCAAGAGTCCATCGATCTTGCCCGCGTCCTCGATCTCGCCCCCGAGTTCTTGGCGAATCGTCGAGGCTTTCTGTTCCTTCTCCTTGAGCTCGTCCTCCTTCGCGTAGAGTTGCACGATCAGTTCGGCATCAAACCCCAGAATATGCGCGAGGAAAGGTTTCCAGTCGGAATGAGAGTTGGCGAATTTTCGCAGATGGAATACGTCGCGAAAATCCTCCTGCGACCGGAGGAAATAGCCGAGCCCCTTGCGAAAGTGCCATGGCTTCAACGAGCGCCAGTCCAGCAGGCTATCGAGCAGCTCCTTCGCGCGATCGAACGGGACATCGACATGGTCCCACTCGAGATCGGGTAGGGTAGAGAAATCCTGATGGCGCGCCACATGCTTTTTAAACGCGATCTTCGATGCCTCGGCGACGCTGCGGCGGACAGTGACGTAAGTGCTGTCGAATAGTTCGATCTCCAGAAAAAAGACGAACTCCTCAAAGCGGTCGAAATGCTTGAAAAGGAAGAACTTGGCGTCACGACCGGCAAGAAAGCCGAAATCTAGTAAACGGCCGAGCGTAGTTTTGCCCAGATTATGCGTGTCTCGATCGCGGTTCTCAGGGAGACGAATCTCCGCCAGCACCACGTTGAGTTCGGGCTGGAACTCGACTGGAGCGAACACTGCGGGCCGGTTGGAATAAAGCTTAGACGGCTTCAATTCTGCCCCACATATTCGATAGCGTCGGTCTTGGGATGATATTCAATCAAACCGAGCAGGTACAGGAAATTGAGCGAGGGCAGGAACAGCACGTCTCCGCCCACAACGGCCCTGCGAGCAAACGCACGCAGCGCGTCATAGTCGCATAGGCGCTGGGCGCGCAGCCGCGTGAGCAGCAGCAGCGCGACATTAACGATGGTACGGTCAGGATGGGCGTGCTTGCTAGGCCTCAGCATCGGCGACCTCTCCAATGTCGCAGTTCCAGTACATGTAGAAGAGCACGGCGCGGGTCAGGCGCTTGTGCTGCTTTTGACGTAGGATTGGATCGCGCTGGAACAGAAGGTCAAGCAGATACTCCATGACCGCGTCAAAATTCTGGAAGTCCTTCCGTTTCGAGATGATCTTCATTTGGAACTCCTCAGTCGTCGCCGCGTAGGATTTGAGGACTTCCCGATTTTCGGGTGCCGCCAGGAACGTCCGGATCTGCGCCGTATCCTTGAGGTAGCGCTTGCGAAGAGCGGTCGCATATTCGGAGGTCATGTTGTTAAGGGCATTCTTCGCCTCATACGAGGTTCGATCGGCCGGCGGCGCATCGAGCACGGCCGACAGATCGACTTCGTGGCTGGCGATTGCTTCGACCACGATGGCTAATTCGTCCGGCGAGACGATCAAGGGGGAATCAACCGGATCAAGGTCAGCCAAGCCGGGGACCTCCGGGAATTGCTTCATGAAGAGTTCAAGCTGCTCCAGGCCGCAGAGATAAATCGAACCTTCTGCCAGGCCGCATTCCTTCGCGATGTGCTGGGTAATGACCTGATCGGCATTGCCCGCCAAGCGACGGTTGGCGAAGAGCATATAGTGATCAAGCTGCCCCTCTTTTCGGAGCTTGGTGATCCGCGGGGTCTCCTTACCGATCACCGTGTCCTGAGACTTCGTGCTATAGAAATCGGCTTCCCCGAAATGACGGTTATAACCATTGGTATGCTTTGCTTGGACAATGACCGTACCGGCCCACGGCGCAACCCTGCTCGGATGAAGCTCTGCAGTACCGATGAACTTGGCGTCACGGCCCCCATCAGGGCCTTTGGCGAAGCCTTTCACAGACATGCCGAGCAGCCGCTGGCACAAAAGCACAATCAGCTTCTCAAATTGATCCTCGCTCAGATCCTCATAGGCAAACTTCAATTCAGTGTCCGATAGTTAGATTGAAGACTCGACGACTTCGAAAATCGTGGAGTGCTAGCACAACTAACACGAGGTGCGGAACGAAAATCGCGGGGAGCAGAATGAATGGCGGCTTTCGGGCTCGATTCCAGACCGCTATTGTCCGAGATGAGGCGCATAGCCGCATCTAGCTCGAACACATGAATGACAGCTTCTAGGAATTCGCTCACGGAGCGAAGGTCACAGAAGGGGTCGAAACCTGACGATGGGCAACCCTGAAATTTGCGATGCCTTGCTCTGGCCGAGCAGCTTCCGCAGCACTTGAAGACGGATTGCCTTAATCAGATGCGCCTTAGTCAGGCGTGAAAAAAACGGCCCGCGATGAGGCCGTTTTTTTTTATGCCAATTCATTGGGTGACTGACATCACCTCAGCAGCAGCGCTGGTCGCAGACCCAAAGTTGTGTAAGCGTCCCACTGCAAGCGATGGAAAGAAGACGTTTTTTCGCGGGGATGTTTTTTTGGGCGGCAAAGTTGTGTTGCCGGGGAACCCAAAGTTGTGTTCCGTACCGCAATGTCGATGTCGTCTTTCGAAAGGGCTGCTTCTAAGGCTTGGCCTCCCGCTTATGTTCGAGCAATGAAAATCTGCTGATCTGGTAGACCATCGTTAGAACTGAGCGGCGCTGCGGAAGTACGGTGCACTCGTCCGTCGAGTTACTAAACCTGGAGCGTAGGAGTGACGCGACTTCGTGGAGTTTGTTCGTGCTAGGTCTAATGTCGCGAAAAGTGGTTGGATCTTGAGGATCTCGCGGAGGCCGTCATTACGCAGAGGCCAGAAGAAGAAGCACGGAGGTCCATCGCTAGGAACCGCAGTGTTGATCAGCATTTGCTGACGGCGTATGTGAAACCTACTGGGGACGAAGCGGCATGGATCCGATGCAAGGGAAATTGCGAGCTTCCTTGCATTTCTTGCCGAGGCACGGCTAACGAAATAGTGGGTTCGTCCGGCGAGAGGGTGATGGGCACCGGTCTAGCGTGGGTCGGCTGGATCAAGTTTCACGTGGTCCGGCGCAGAATGTGTCGCTGAGCCATATTCAAGGTTATTTATTTAACCTTGAATATGGAGATACGCGCCCGGACCATATTCAGGTTTTTTAAGCATCTGCTTGCGGAATGCAGCCAATGGACGACAAAACTATCATGAGGAGCGCAACTCCCTGAGTACCGCATTGGATTGCATGAATCCCCCAGGTTGTTTGCGGGTAGCCTAACCTTTTGTTGACAATCGCAGGTTTGCGGTGAGCATTAGGATACAGCGCGAGGGCGAGGGGGCGATGCACAGGAACACAGTTGAAGGTGAGCTAACTCAGGTCGAAGCCAAAGATGTTGGGGCGGAGCGCAGAGTGATCGTCGTAGCGGACATATCTGCTACCTTCACATACGCTTCTTATCAGAACGCAATTCCCGTCATCAGGTCTCTTGTGATTGAGAACTTCACGGCAACGCATTTCGAGCGCTGTAAGCTTGAGTTAAGCTCCTCGCCATCGTTTGTGAGAGCAAAAACCTGGACGATTGATCGGTTGGTGCCGGGGGATAGGCTTCCGCTCACCGATCGGAAAATAGATCTAGACGCAGGTTATCTGGCTGGTCTCAATGAAGCTGAGAGAGGTGAGATCACGCTCCGTCTGTCCGCAGCGGGAAAGATTGTCTGGGAGCAGAAAATCCCTGTCCGGCTTTTGGCACGTGACGAATGGGGGGGCGTTGCGGACATGGCGCAGCTCTTGCCTGCGTTCGTAATGCCCAATGACCCTGGCATCGCGATTGTGTTACGCTCGGCCGCTGAGCGGTTGGAAAGGCACGGTCATTCCAGTGCATTGGACGGCTACCAATCCGGAAGTACTCAACGCGCATATATGCTCGCCGCCGCAATATATTCTGCAGTCGCGTCGTTAAGTCTTCACTACGCTGAACCACCTGCTAGCTTTGAAAGCCGCGGGCAGAAAATTCGCCGCCCGAGCAACATAGTCGAGGAAAAGCTGGCTACCTGTCTGGATGCGACCCTGCTTTTTGCAGCGGCTCTGGAGGCGTGCGGCCTGAATCCGGTGCTACTCATGTTCCATGGGCATGCTGCAGTTGGCGTCTGGCTTTCCAAAAAGACGTTTGCTCATGCAATTGTGACCGACCACATGGAGGTGCGGAAAGCGCTCGCATCTCGTGACCTTTTGTTATTGGAGACAACCGGAGTAACCAACCGTCCTCCAATGGCAATAGAAGGAGCACAGAGACTGCTTGAGCTGCGCTTGGCGGAGGACAAAGCGAATGAATTCATAGCGGCTATTGATGTTAAGCGCTCTCGAAGTGGAGGTATTACACCGCTCGCTTCGCATGAACCCATACGCCGGAGTGTTGTCGAACATGAGGCGGGTTCGCCCATTGAGTTGCCGCTGCCTGCGCTGCCCGAGTTCACCAATTTACCCACAGATTTCGTTGAGGTGAAGCCGACTACCGCAGCTGGGCGGATTCACCGGTGGCAAAAGAAGCTACTGGACCTTTCTCTTCGTAACCGTCTGCTGAACTTCTCCAACTCGAAGAAGTCTATTCCATTCCTTTGCACAGATATTGCGCACCTTGAGGATCGGCTAGCTGCTGGTGCAGGCGTCCGCATCATTTCCTTGCCCGAGCAAAATCCCCTCGGCGAACGGGATCCCGCGCTTTACAGGGATGTCCATGGGCGAGACCTGCAACGTGAATTTGCAGCCGATGCATTGCGCCGAGACGAGCTATCTTCTCCGCTTGAACACTCCGAACTAGAGGCGCGGTTAGTTGCACTCTATCGACAGGTCAAGAACGACTATTCGGAGGGCGGGGCAAATACACTTTTTCTGGCCGTTGGATTCCTGCGCTGGAAGAAAAAACCCGATGATGAACGGTCGTACCGAGCGCCCCTGTTGCTTGTACCCGTCAAACTGGAGCGGCGTAGCGCAACTTCGCGTTTCAACATACGGTTTCATGAGGATGAGCCACGCTTCAACGCGACGCTCTTGCAGTTCCTGGAACGAGACTTTGATCTCTCCCTGCCGCAGTTCGCGGGCGATTTGCCGCTCGATGACAATGGTGTCGATGTACCAAAACTTTTTGCAATGATGCGCCAAGCGGTGCGCGATATACCTGGGATGGAGGTTGTTGACGAGACTGCACTCTCAACATTCTCTTTCGCAAAGTTCCTCATGTGGAAGGACTTGGTGGAGCGTACTGACGCGTTACGCGAGAACAAGGTCGTACGCCATCTCATTGATAACCCCGAACAGTCATTTGAGCAGGATGGCGGCGGGACCACCTTCCCGAACGAATACGAGCTTGATCAGGAGTACTCTCCCTCGGAATTCGTTGCTCTCTTGCCGATGGATTCTTCTCAATCAGCTGCGTGTATCGCAGCTGCGCAAGGCCGAGATTTCATCATCGTTGGGCCGCCTGGGACCGGAAAAAGTCAGACAATCGCTAACATGATCGCAAACTGCCTGGCGGTGGGCAAAACGGTACTCTTTGTGGCCGAAAAAACAGCGGCTCTCGACGTTGTCTACCGCCGTTTGCGCGAGCACGGGCTTGGGAGCTACTGCATCGAGCTTCACTCAAACAAGGCCGACCGGCGCATTTTTCTAAGCCAACTCAAAGCTGCATGGGAGCAGGGGGGACAAACTGATCTGACCGAGTGGATTGCTGTCAATAATCGCCTTAAACTTAGGCGCGACGACTTAAATGCATATGTAACAGCATTGCATAAACAGCATCCGAATGGGTGGTCACCATATGTGGCTCTCGGAATCGCGCTGAAATCAGCTGACTCTCCAGCACCCACTTTTGAGTGGACCAGGCAGGCTAACCATGATGCGCCGGGTTTGCGGGAACTGGAGGAGCTATCAGCTCAGCTGGGACGTGTTTTCGCTGCTGTCGATCACCAACCCCACCTCAGATTGGTTGATATCGCGGACTGGAGTTCAACTTGGCAAGACGATCTGCTGGCTGCAGCCCCTAAATTCGGTGAAGCTGTAGATCGGTTAAGAACTGGCCTGAAAGTCTTCGCTGAACAATTAGGTATTGGTCCAAAGGATTCGCATGTTGGTAATGCGTTTGATGGGATAACAAAGCTTGCTAAGGCTCTTGTCGAAAGTCGTGGCCGCGACCTGCGGGTTGCATATGACCGGGATTTCGAGCGATGCCAGTCAGCGCTGGATACGTTTGTACAAGCCGTAAGATCGTACCGAGAGGCCGCGTCTGGACTTGCTGCAGCATATCCAGTGAATTCGGTGCAAGCTTTGAATATCGATCTGCTGGATCGTCAATGGAGGGAAGCTACGGCCTCCTTCTGGCCTGCTGCCGTTTTAGCTAAGCGCAAATGTCAAAAGGTTTTGCAAAGCTACGCTGAGAGCGGGGTGGCCGAACCTGACCGCGATATACCACGTCTCATCAAAATGAAGGACTGTCTTGCGGCAGTCACTGGAAACTGGTTGGAGAGCAAACCACTTCCGGTCAATGGGTGGAAACGGATATCGATGACCTTGTGAACATCGTAAGACTAGCGACAGAGTTGCGGAATGCCATTGCCTTACCCGAGAGCAACCGAGAGGAGCTTCAAAACGTTCTTCGAGCTGTTGCACCTTGTCTCAGCGGTTTGGAAAACGATCTACGACGAGCCGCCGCTGAACTCCTGTCTGCATTGGACAGTGCACATACTGCGCGATCTCACTTCTCACGGCTATGTGGACGGGATGTCGACTTCGGAAAGGAGGAACTCCAGAAGCTTGCGAGCGACGTAAGGCAAATTCACGAAACCAGACATCTTCTACGGGACTGGGTGGCTTGGTGCCATGTCAGACAGAGGGCAACTCGCGCTGGATTGTCCTCTCTGACAGAGTTGCTAGAAGCGGGAATGATCAAAGGCGAAGAGGCAAGGGATGCATTTAGGGTGGGCTATGCCCGATGGTGGCTCCCAACAGTCCTTGATAGTGATCCTGTCTTGAGGGGCTTTCGACGTTTTGAGCACGAGAACTCGATCAAAGAATTTCGGGAGCTGGATGACCTTGTACGGACACATGCTGTGGGGCGGGTTGTCAGCGCGATAGCGCACGACCTCCCTCCGCTCCAAGGCGTACCCCGCAACTCGGAACTTGGACTGCTCCGTCACCAGATGCAACTGCAGCGACCGAGTCAGACTATTCGTGACATGATTGGCCGAATGCCACAAAGTTTCCCGAAGCTGGCACCTTGCATGCTGATGTCACCACTTTCGGTGGCACAGTATCTTCCTAGCGACTATCAGCTCTTCGATGTCGTGATCTTCGATGAAGCTTCTCAGATCACTACTTGGGATGCCGTAGGGGCAATAGCTAGGGCGCGCCAAACAATTGTCGTTGGAGATCCAAAGCAATTACCACCGACCAACTTCTTTGGGCGCACCGAGGATGATGGTGACGAAGTATCAGAGCATGAAAAGGATTTGGAAAGCATCCTTGATGAGGCAAGAGCGTCAGGCATCCCAGTCCGTGAACTGAAGTGGCACTACCGAAGCAGAAGCGAGTCACTGATCGCCTTCTCTAACCACTACTATTATGGAAACCAGCTAATCACATTTCCTTCTCCAAAAGTCGAGGATCGCGCGGTACATCTCCGGAAGGTACCGAATGGTGTCTACGACCGTGGGAAAAGTCGTACCAATAAAATTGAAGCTGACGCCGTTGTGTCGGAGGCCGTGTCACGTATGAAGCGTTGGTTGGAGCTCGCGGAACGGGAGCGCCCCACACTCGGAATAATCACGTTTAATGCCCAGCAGCAGTCGCTCATCTTGGACCTGCTTGATAATGCGCGAAGGGAGACCCCCGAGCTTGAATGGTATTTCTCTGACCACAGGGTCGAACCTACCATCGTAAAAAATCTTGAGAATGTTCAGGGAGACGAGCGAGACGTTATCCTGTTTTCCATCACATTCTGGAAAGATGCTGCCGGTAAGGTCGCAATGGATTTAGGGGCGTTGAACCGTGATGGGGGTGAGCGCCGCCTTAATGTGGCTATTACGCGTGCTCGGCAGGAACTTGTTGGATTTTCTGGCTTTACCGCAGATCAAATTGATACCAATCGAACGAAGGCGACAGCTGTCAGGCATTTGAAGGCATTTCTTGACTACGCCGACCGAGGAGCGGTAGCAATTTCTGCTCAGGATGTGGGCTCAGCCGGTGGATTTGAATCTCCCTTCGAGGAAGCCGTAGCGTCGCGCTTGGAACGGCGCGGTTGGTCAGTAGTGCCGCAGATTGGTATTTCAGGATTCCGCATCGATTTGGGTATACGCCACCCCGATCTGCCTGGAGCTTATCTTGCGGGTGTGGAATGCGACGGTGCCACGTACCACCGATCGGCCACTGCACGCGACCGTGATAAGATCCGCGAACAAGTGTTGCGTGGGCTCGGATGGGACATCCTTCGTGTTTGGTCCACAGACTGGTGGTTTGATCCATCCGGGTGCGCCGATCGACTCCATTCAGAACTGGAGAACGTGCTCGCGCTAAGCCGTGCCCATCACGCTGACCTTCAGCAGATCGCGACCCATTGGGATATGGGTCACCAAGTTGAGGAAATTGAAGAGATACGCGATGAAGACAGCTCACTGGAGGGTGATGTCACAGCGTGCCCTCTACCTTCTTCCTCCACAGATCGGTTCCGTTGCGGAGTTGAGGATTTCACAGAGTTCGAGGGCGCGGCTAACCCAACACCCAATAAACCGCATATTGTCGATGCCGAGGCGCAGCGGACATATCGCATTACGGATCTATCAGGCTTTCGAGCCCAACCGGATCGCTTTTTTGATCCCGAGTATGCTCCGATCATTCGCGGTATGGTGGATGCCATCATCGAAACCGAGGCTCCACTCCGTGTTGACGTTCTGGCGCAAAGGATTGCGCGAGCACACGGATGGCTTAGAACTGGTGGACGTATCCGCGAAAGAATCGAGCTTCAGCTAAAGCATTTGCAGCGAACTATCGAATCGAGCGGCGAATTCGTTTGGAAACAGGCTATTGTCGCTGACATTTACGACTATCGACATCCGGTGACTGAAGGTGCCCAGCGTTCGATCGCGGAGATGCCGCTTGCCGAACTTGCAGACCTAGTGATCAAACGCACTGAGCTGCTGAATGAACCCGACCCTGCTCGTGAACTGGCTCGATTTCTCGGCGTCGAGCGCCTCGCCGCAGTATCCCGTGCTCGTTTAGAAGAGGCGATTGCCAGGGCTCGGCAGCACACATTGGCGGGAGGCTGAGGATGTTATGTCATTCGCACGGGCTCCGGCTTGCTTGTCAAATTGTCTCGAGCTGCGAGCGAAGTGATCCCTTAGGGCTTAAGTCACCTGACAACTGAGTTCATTCAGCTGGAGGCATGAAAACGCGCCGCGCACGTCCTTCCGCGTAACTGCAACGATCGTTGCCGCCAGAGCTTCGAGGAAGCTGAGTGCTGCCGACATTGACAGCGTCGCAACGATGTCTAGGCCCATTTCACCGCCATAGGTTTCGTAGTATCTCGACGAGAAGGGCGAGAAGGGCGAGAAGGGCGAGAAGGGCGAGAAGGGCGAGAAGGGCGCGCTGTC
>Ga0182742_1003458_pt1 | contig 15437 bp, 11 predicted proteins | sample eDN5th37CBELigMG_FD_128880 | JGI IMG/M metagenome (GOLD analysis project Ga0182742, IMG submission 128880) | Enriched Miracle-Growth compost microbial communities from Emeryville, California, USA - eDNA 5th pass 37_C BE-Lig MG (version 2)... ...
CATTTAATGCAGATATATTATGATTAATTCTCATTTACGTTCACCCCTGGTCTGAAATTAGTTATTTGTCCTCATAATGCTATTTTCATAGGCAGAAACTTTTCTGGACAAATTTGTTTGCAAAGAGGTGGGCTTCAATTTCATTGCATCATTCCAAGCCTTGGAAAGAACCTCTGTGATTTCTGCTGCCTTTTTTATAATCTCTATATCTTTCTTTATATTAGCCAAAATCAACTGATCAGCTAAAAAGTTATATAATGTGTCAAGTTGCTCAGCTATAGAACCCGCTTCATACTTAAGTCCAATTCCTAAGCGATGAAGAATCTCATTTGCCCTTTGCAGCTTCTTATTTGCTGAAATGTAATCTTTTTGTTCGATATCATCTATGGAACCCTCCAGGTTTTCAAGCATTCCTTCATATAAAAGGGATGTCAACTCCTGCGGTGACTTCTGATAAAGAATTTCATTTGTTAGAGCTTCCATATGTACCTCCTGCAACTTTCTTCCTCATTTAATATCGGCAGAATTTTGTAGTTTTTTAGTACCTTTTGTCAACTTCCTCCAGTAAAACAAGGATTTCAGCAATAGCGGCATAAAGCTGAGGCGGGATTGAATCACCAAGGTCAATGTCCAGTAAATTACTTAGAAGAGTTGGATCTTCTTGAAGATGCACATGGTTTTTCTTTGCAATATTAATGATCTTTTGCGCAACCTGGCCTGACCCTTGAGCAACAACGGTGGGCGTGCCACCCTGCTGCTCATTGTAGCGGATAACAGCTGCCGTTGGCCCATTTGACTCTCTGCGTTTCTTTTGATTGATATAGTATTGATTCATCAAATCGAAAAGTCATATCCTTTCTCTGTAAAAGCTGAAGTTTGTCCTAATACAGCCGAGTCTTCATGTTTATTTTCAAAAGAATCCTGATTTAATTTCTTAAATTGAACGCCACCGACATTAAAGCCGATTTCTTTAAACTTTTCCTTAGAAACTTCAGCTAACGGTTCCATTTTCTCTTGAAAATCGTCTTTATTGCTTTTAAAAGTTAACGAGAGATTTCGGTTCGCAGCAGTTAGCAGTATACCAATTTCGCCCAATTTTTTTGTTTCTAGGACAAAATATAAACTGCAATTCTCCCAATCAATTTTTTCGCCATTTTTCTTCGAATTGACAAAGACCTTTACATTCTCAACCTGCTTATTAAACATAAAGGGCAGCTGCAATAGCATGCTTTGCATTCCAGAGGCGTCAGGCTTACTTAACAGCTGCTGTCCGGTAAAGTTATTTATGGCCTGATCGATTTGAGTGGCCACTTTAGGCTGCTGTCCCTCTTCAGTTTGCAAGAATTTCAATAAAGATGCCTTGACATTTTCCGGCAGTTCTGACGCATTTCGATTAACCATAGCCTGGACGGTTTCCCTTTCATTCATAAAGCCAAGCCTTTTAACCGATTCAAATACATGACGCGCAGACAAATCGTCACGATTAAGGTTCTGCAGAACAGCTTCATATTGCTTAGCTACCTGCTTATCCGGCAGTAGTTCTTTCAAACCTTGTTCACTGACAAAATGCTTCACTTTAACATCAGAAGGCTTGAAGATAATGCTATCTAAGGTTGCCTTGACTTCTTTAACAATTTTATTAGCATCGCTGAGTTGCCCATTTTGCAAAAGCGTTTTCGCCTCAGCAAGACTGCTGCTTGCTTTCATTAGACTTTTTTCCATGGACATGTCTGTATAAAGCATGTAATCGCCTTTTAGAATGGCATTATCGAGCTTACGGATAGTAGTTTCAAGAAGTTGTGACATTTGCGGCCGATTGGCTGGGAGATTTAACTTATTTGTAAGATAATCAAGATTTTTCGTTATTCCTTGTTTTACCTGTTTGAAATCAATCGCCATTTGCGACAGCCTTTTGGAAATCATCGTAACGATAATATCCTTTGTTTCGCCCCTCATCCCCTGAAGCACATTGGTTATCATCGCTTGTTCAGCATCAGAAAGAATCACTTCTGCACTTGGCTGAAGAACGCTGTTTTCCTGCTGAAGCTTGGTCAGGCCATTGGCCAATTCCTTTCTCGAAGCAAGTTCTCTGCCCTTTTCCTGAAGATGGACTGCCTTCAGATGGGCTTCTTTTAGTGATGACAAATTTATCTCGCTATGGCCTGCGGCTTCTGTTAAAAACGGCGGGATCTTCTCCAGCAAGGCAGGTAGAGAGGGTTCATGCTGAACAGCCTTCACTAGCTCTAGAAATGCCTTGGTTAAAGGACTTTGGCCCACTCCGGTTTCTTTTGGGAGGGCAGTCTCTGAACTTTGTGATGCAATTGGTATACTATTTTCCAGCTTAGCAGCTCCCGTTTGTTCCTTTACAAACTTGGCCGGATCCAATTCATAGCCTATAGCTTTTAGGATCTTTTCCAAAGATGCCGTTAACGGCTCGCCATGTAATGCGGAGTGTACGGCTTTTATATGTACAGGTGTTAATTCTATATTTTTATTCATTAATGCTTGGATGGAGTTTAACTTCTGCTCAATGGTTCCAGCTTCATTTTTCAAAAAGTGGCTTAAAACGGCTATCACTTCTTTTGTAAGTGAATATCCTTTTGCCTCCCACAGAGCTGCAGCTTGCCGCAAGTCTGGACTAGCAATATTCTTCAAAAGAGACTCAGCTGTTTGCCCTATTGCAGGTTTTATATTGTCCTGCTTGCTGATAGCCTTAACTACAATTTGATCGCTATTAGCGTTAGATACCTCAACCATTGCCCGATTCTGTGCAGGAACCTCCCCTTCAAACTTAACAGTCATTTCCGTCCCCTTTATTAGTACGACCGCTTCGTTATTCGGTTTTCTTTCCTTAATAACAATAGAAGTAATATCATTCTTGTTAATTGATAAAGTAGAATCTGCTATTTTATTTTGCGGAAACATATTACCTCTAATTTCCATATTCACGTCCACCACACTCCAAATCAAATACCTATTGGTAATATCGGCTATATGCTAAGGAATTCAAGGCGTTGCAAGCAGGACAAATTTACCAATCTATGTATAAAAAAAGAGAAGTGATGGAACACCTCTCTGTTTATTATTTATCCAATTTTCACTGCTAAGCTTTCGCCTTTTTCTTCAAAATACTGATTCATAAGCAAATCTAATTTTATCGAAAGCGAAATATATTCAGTGTTCCCTGGGCCCTTTGCCTTGTATATCTCTTTTAATTTTTTTCTAAGCTCCAGGATTTCGGCTAAAAGCGCGACATCTTCCAATTGTTCATGGTCCTTCAATTTCATCATACACACACCTTTAATTAATTTTTATTGAAAAATGATTGAGGAATGTAGAATGAATAATCATAATCCATGATGTTAAACCTCGTATTTCCAAAACCTATAAGATACTATCACATGGTCATTACCCTTGAAAATACTAAATAGGATACTTGGAAAATTCTCAAAACTTCATTGAAATGCTAATATAATAATTTTGTCGAAAAACGTCGTGAAAACGCTTAATTGTTCATCTTTACAATGAAGTAAGATTTTTTTTAATATATTAAAGTAAAACAAAGTAATAATTTTCTAACAATAGATTGGAGGACCAAATGGAGATTAGACTGCTAACACCCTCAGATGCGGATTATTATTTTCATATAAGATTAGAAGCCTTGAAAAATAACCCTGAGGCATTTGCCGTAAGCTACGAAGAAGAAAAAAGCCAAACAGCTGAAAAGTATAAAGAAAGATTTCAAGCAGAAGGTTCATTTACCTTTGGTGCTTTTGATGATGATCAGCTAGTTGGAACGATCACCCTGGTAAAAGAAACATTATACAAACTTAGACACCGGGCAAATATTTTTGCCATGTATGTAGCACAGGATAGACGCGGGTTAGGGATTGGAAAAAAACTTTTAGAAGCAGCAATTAATAAAGCAAGGGAACTAGACGGGGTTGAACAAATTCACCTTACTGTAGTAACCACAAATCTGCCGGCCAAACGACTGTATACCTCCTTTGGCTTTGAGACCTTTAGTATGGAAAAGAAGGCAATGAAATTGGATGAGGTGTATTTAGATGAAGAGCAAATGGTTCTATTTATTTCTTAGCAGAGTGGGTGACTTTGAATGCCCTCTCTTTCTTTTTTAATCATTCCACCCAAAAAGCAAATAGCTTTAATTGGCATTTTTCTTTAACTTTTCAACTTCCTCAATTGGAAGTTTTACATACTTTGCAACTATTTCAGCATCTAAACCATCTTTTAACATTTCAAGAGCAATCTGTTTACGCCCTTCCCTTATTCCCTCTTCTCGCGCCTCTTCCCTTATTTCTCCAAAAGTTGGGGGTAAATTTTTTCGGTCTAAAAAAAACATGTCCATTTCCTCCTTCGTGACCAAAATTTCACTTCTTAATTTGGATGTTAATTCTTCGGGGATTTGTAAGATATAGTCTACAAAATAAATGAGTGCAGATAAATAGATGCGTCGTTCTTGTTGAGGATAGTTATTTTTTTGCAAAATTAACCTTATTAGTTTTCGTTTAAAACGATAGCGTGCTTCGTCATCATTTTTGGATATACTTGCATACATTCCAGCTAGCACCGCAATAGCAAAAGGATTAGATGATTGTATAAGTTCTTTCTCATCCCGGTCTTTAAATTTATAAACATTAAATTCGTAGGTTATCTTTGTACCAAAGGCAGAGCTTTCATATTTACTTGGACGGAAACTTCCGGATGCATCAGTTAATAATGCGATGGCAACAATATCACGATCGTACTTATCGAAGATTCGATAATAATACCTAAACATCCGTTTTGAGAATTCTATGTCGGGATCACCCTGAATTTCAATATGGATAAGAAGCCATTTTTCTATACCGCATTTTAAGTGCACCTTTACTATTTGATCAGCAATTTGCTTACCCTTCTTTTCTTGAATAACCTCCTTGTAAAGCTCCTGCTGTAAAAATTCATGCTCCTCTTGGAAATCAACTTCTTCAAATAAATCAGGTAAAAAGTAAAGGACAAACTCTTCAAATAATTCATTAATAAGCTTTTTCCACAACCCATCATAATCAATAACCGAATAATCATTAGGTTTTTCTAATACCATCATTACCATTAATATATCACAACCTTTTTCGACCTTATACATTAATTATAGCAAAAAGGGAACAAACGTTCCATACCGCTTGTAAATTTTTTATAAAGCAAAACTGTAGGAGCTAAGTGTATTTGCTCGAAACAAGTATGAGAGACTATCTGTTATATAGAAATAACCCATTGATTTTGTTAAGTAGGCAGGTACATGCGGGGAATCAAAGCAACATTTGAGTAAGTAAAGATGTACAATATATATCGAAACAAAAGAACGGTCCCCGTGTTTTAGGAGGAAAAATTAAATGCCATCCATAAATGACGTTATCCTGCGCATTCAAAATATTAAATATTCATCGACTGCGATATATTCTGGCTTGGAAATTCTCCTTGTATTAGATGGGGAATTAGCGGTTGAAACGGAGCGGTCTGTCCACCAGCTTGGCGAAGATCATTTATTTGTCCTTAATCGCAACCAGCCTTATGAAATTCGCGGCATCCGAAAAAACACGGTGCTGAAAATGAGTATTCCTGATTCGTTTCTGGCCCACTTTTATCCTGAATATCGCTTCCATACCTTCGATTTATTTTCTCCTGACATTGACAGAGGAAAGGAAAATACGATTACAGAATTGCGAAAGCTTCTTGCTGAAATGATGGTGATCCATTTCAGGCAAGAAGAAGGATATAAACTAGAGATGAGTGAACGGATTGCAAAAATTTTGCTTATCTTAATTCGGAGATTTAAAGCAGATGAAACACTTGAAGCCGATGTCTATGTGGAGGATGACCGATTAAAGGGAATCCTGGCCTTCATTGAACAGCATTATACTGAGCCCCTTACATTAGAAGAGGTCGCAGATAGATTTTATTTATCATCCAGCTATTTTTCGCGTTATTTTAAAAAGCAGTTAGGGACTGGATTTACCCGCTACATGATGAATATTCGCTTAAAACATAGCTTGAAGGATTTATTATACACAAAGGATTCCATCACAAATATCGCCTTGAAGCATGGGTTCCCTAACGCTAAAGCATTTACGAATTTATTTAAAGAGGTCTATGGAGAAACGCCTGTCTCCTATCGTGAAAAAAATGCAAAAGAACCAGTAAATGCTGTGCAAAATTATGATATGGAAGATAAAGAAACGCTGCTAAACTCGCCTGAAATGATGATCAAACTAAGACTTTTAATTTCAAAAGGAGAAGATACAAAAACGATCAGTGATTTAGAAACCAATTTCGAATCGGTAACAATTGATATCCAATCTCCTTCGAAACAGAAATTACATCATCCAGACAATCTATTGATGATTGGCGAACTGAAAGAATTGCAGAAAGAAAGTGTACGAAAGCAAGTGTTGTTAGCGAAAGATGGTTTGAAAATTAAATATGTCGGGATCCATAAACTTTTAACAGGAAGAACGATTGCACCTGAAGTAGAAACGGATGAATTAATTCCAACGACATCCCCTTATTACAATTCCGATGAGGCCATTGAATTTTTAAAAGCCAATCAATTATCTTTATATATTCATGTCAAATATAACCGGATTGCTTCCGAGCAAGAGGCTTATTTAGAAAAACTGCAGAGATTCTTTAAACATTGTGTCACATTGTTTGGAAACAGCTATGTTGAATCGTGGTGCATCATGATTACGGACGCTGCAGATCACCATCGAAATCAAAAAGAACTGGAAACCTTTTATATAAAAATTTACGGATTGCTAAAATCCATCATCCCTAATCTTAGAATCGGCGTTCTTTTACCCTTTTCCTATAACCAAGGTGTGATAGATCGGCATGATCAATGGGTTCTCCAGCAAAGTGAATATGTTGATTTTATTGCCTTCCAAGCAAATACCCATGAAATCATTGATTATCAAAAACTAGATGATACCAACTTTGATTTGGCTAAAGACTTTATAAAGGAAAAAACGGAGAAATTAAAACGATATTTAAAGCAATATGCGATTGAGAAACCGCTTCACTTAATTACTTGGAATACCATTTCGGGTAATACCCGCTATACCAATGGCACCTTTTTTCGCGGGTCTCTTGTTTTTAATAATGCGATCAGTATTTCAGATAAGGTGGAAACGCTCGGTTTCTGGATCAACACGGAGACGCATGAAAAGAGTTTGGATGTGAACAGTATTCCATTAGAAGGCATGGAAATGTTCCACTATTTTAACGGCAAACGGCCAGTCTTTTTCGCGATGTCCTTTTTCAACCGATTACGCGGAAATATCATCGCTAGAGGGCCATTATTTGTAATGACGGAAAATGAACTTGGGTATCAGCTTGTTCTCATGAACTCGACGATCATTAACCCGTTCTTATCCATTGAAGACTCGTTTCTGCAAAAGTTAATGAAGGAAATGCGAGTGACGATTAACGGGATTCCTAGCGGGAAGTATCAAATTCGCAAGTTTATTTTTGATAAAGATCACGGCGCCTTGTACAAGCTCTGGTGGGAAAATAACAGTGAGTTTGGGATTGACCATGAAATTATTGACTACATAACACGTTCCAGTCACCCATCACTAGAAGTATTTGATGAAACCATTGATGGGGAGTGGACCATGTATTCCTACCTCACTGTCAATGCCATTCATTTTTTTGAAATCCGAAAGGTCTTGTTTTAGGTATAAAAAAGACCGTACATTTTCGCCCCGCATTTGTTAGTGTTAATAATTTCACGCAGGAATAAAAAGAATACGACAAATAAAGCCTCTTTTTAAAAGGGGCTTTTTTTTATAATAATCTACGAAAAGAAAAAACACCGGTAGTTTCACAATCTTTTCATGTTATAAAAGCTACTCGAAATTTGCAGCAGCACTACTTAGGAGGTAGTAAACATGGAAAATAGTTATAAAGGTACAAACAAATTACTTACAGGGATTGTCTTTGGGGTTCTCACCTTCTGGCTATTTGCTCAATCGTTAGTCAACGTGGTCCCTGCCGTCCAAAAAGACTTGGGCGTCTCCCTTGGAACATTAAATATTGGGATTAGTTTAACAGCCTTATTCTCTGGTTTGTTTATTGTTGCCATGGGTGGATTAGCGGATAAAATCGGCCGCAAAAAAATTACCAATATCGGACTCATTTTAAGTATTATTGGCTCTCTTTGTTTAGTTTTTGCTAATGGACCTGTTCTTCTTGTGATTGGCCGGATTATTCAAGGTTTGTCCGCTGCCTGTATCATGCCTGCCACGATTGCTTTAGTTAAATCATATTATGAAGGTGCCGAGCGTCAGCGTGCACTCAGCTTCTGGTCTATCGGTTCTTGGGGCGGATCTGGTGTATGTTCATTTGCCGGCGGCTTAATTGCCACTTACTTAGGCTGGAGATGGATCTTCATTTTCTCCATTGTGATTGCCGCACTTGCTTTATTACTAATCAAAGATGCGCCTGAAAGCAAAACTGAGACTTCAGGGAAGTTCAAATTCGATTTCGCTGGCTTAATGATCTTTATTGTTGTCATGCTTGCTTTAAATGTGTTGATTACCTTTGGTGCTGATTTAGGCTGGACAAGTCCTATGTCCTTGATCATGGCAGCAGTGACCATTGTTGGTGCGATTCTCTTCATAAAAGTAGAAAAAAGCAAAAAAGTCGTCCTTATCGACTTCAGCTTATTTAAAAATAAACCATATACAGGGGCAACATTCTCAAACTTCTTGCTCAATGCTATTGCCGGGACAATGGTTGTGGCCAATACGTATGTCCAAATAGGCCGCGGTTTCAGCGCCTTCCAATCCGGTATGTTATCACTTGGTTACTTAGTGGCTGTGTTAGCGATGATTCGCGTTGGCGAGAAAATTTTACAAAGAGTTGGTGCTAAGAAGCCAATGCTTTGGGGTTCAGTGATTACAACAGCAGGTGTTGCGATTATGGGCTTAACTTTCTTGCCTGATTTAGCTTATACCGTTGTCGTATTTATTGGTTACGCCTTATTCGGTCTTGGTCTAGGGATTTATGCAACGCCATCAACAGATACTTCTGTATCCAATGCTCCATCCAATAAAGTCGGTGAAGCTGCTGGGATTTATAAAATGGCAAGCTCACTTGGAAGCTCTTTCGGGGTCGCGATTTCTGCCACTGTTTATAGCGTCATGTCCGCTAGCAACCTGGAGGCAGGAGCAACTTGGGGGATTATTACGAACGTGATCTTTGGTGTACTAGCCCTTCTTTCCATCATCTTTATGGTACCGAAAAATGCAGGTAAAGAAGATCAAGAGGCAAACGCAGGTCAGGCTGCATAAAGAAACATTATTTTGAGCGGAGGAACAGACAATGAAAAACAAATTAATGACCATGCTTGAAGAACGCAAAGACGAAATCATTCAAATCCGCCGTCATTTGCATGAAAATCCTGAGCTTTCCTTCCAAGAGGAAAAAACCAGCCAGTTCATTGAGGATTTTTATAAAGGCAAAGATGTTCATTTGGATACAAAAGTTGGCGGAGGACATGGAGTCATTGTGACCATCAAAGGCGGAAAACCAGGAAAAACCATTGGGCTGAGAGCCGATTTTGACGCATTGCCTATCGAAGAGGAAACAGATGTGCCGTTTAAATCGAAAAATCCAGGTGTCATGCATGCCTGTGGCCATGATGGCCATACAGCTTACCTGCTTGTTCTGGCAGATTGCTTGATTCAATTAAAGGATGAAATCCCTGGTACGATCAAAATTATTCACCAGCCAGCAGAAGAAGTACCGCCAGGCGGGGCCATCGGCATGATTGAATCTGGTTTATTAGATGACTTAGACAATATCTTCGGGATTCATTTACTGCCGCTAGGTCCTTCTGGTTTAGTCGGGTATAACAGCGGATATGTATTCCCTGGCCGTGCCTATTTTAAGCTGAAAGTCCAAGGTGTCGGCGGACATGGGTCATCCCCGCACTTGGCCAATGATTCGATCGTGGCCGGTGCCCACTTTGTTACAGCGGTGCAAACTGTGATCAGCCGCCGGTTAAACCCATTTGATATGGGGGTTGTCACCATCGGTTCATTTGATGGAAAAGGCACCTTTAATGTCATTAAAGATAGCGTCGAAATTGAAGGTGATGTTCGCGCTATGACAGAAGAAACGCGGGAAACGATCGAACGGGAAATTCGCCGTATCGCCAACGGAATCCAAGAGGAATTCAATGTGACTTGCGAATTAACCTATACACCGGACTATCCGCCGCTTTACAATGATCCGGAAGTGACGGACATGGTGGCTTCATACTTGAAAAATGCAAATGATAAGGACATTAGGGAAGTTCAAGAATTCGCACCAATGGCTCCTTCTGAAGACTTTGCCCATTATGCAAAAAAGTTCCCAGCCTGCTTCTTCTACATTTGCTGCACACCAAAAGGCGTCGAAAAGCCATACTTTAACCATCATCCTAAATTTGACATCGATGAAGATGCTCTTTTAGTAGCAGCAAAAGCAGTTGGAACAGTGGTTTGCGGGTATTACAATATGTAGTTGTGAAAATATGAGGACGGTTTTCCTGTTTCCTTCCATTCTTTCTGGAGGAAAACACGGGACCGTCCCCTTTTTTAATTTGGACGTGATCTGGCACGAAAACTCTGTTTGATAAATTAAGAAAGCATATTGACTTCCAATAAGTTAGCAGATATCATTGTTATTAATTTCATAATTGTCAATCTTCTTATCAAGAGAGGTGGAGGGACTGACCCTGAGAAACCTCGGCAACCAGCATTCCTTTGCACGGTGCCAATTTCAGAGGAATATTTTTTTCCGAAGATGAGAAGGCGGAAACGGATCGCTCTTTATTAAGTTCCTCATCCCCTTCTGTCTTGATTCGCGGAAGGGGATTTTACTTTTTGTAGCTTTGTTTTATCGCAGCTGTGTATTGGGCTTAGTTAGGGCATTGCGTAAATTCACAAAGGATAAATAAGGGGGAACTTATAAATGTCGGCGATTCATATTGCCTTATTAGGACACGGTACAGTTGGAAAGGGCGTCTATGCCACCATTCAATCTCACCAGAAAAAGCTTCAAGCCCTTTTTGGAAAAGAAGTAAAAATTGTTGGCGTACTAGTAAAGAACTTATATAAACATCACTTAGAGGATCCAAGTGTTTTACTAACCGACGATTTCAAAAAAATCATCTCATTGGAAAAATTAGATGTAGTCATCGATGCCATTTCAGGGAAAGAACCATGTTATTCTTACTTGAAGCAGGCCATCCAACGAGGCTGCCATGTCATCACAGCGAATAAAGAAATGTTTGCCCATCATGGGGCTGATTTGAAGCAATTAGCGATCGAAAATAATGTTTCACTTGGATTTGAAGCAACAGTCGCTGGCGGGATCCCTGTCATTCAAACACTCAGACAGCTGCTGAACGTCAACAACATTCAAAAAATCCAAGGCATTCTTAACGGAACATCGAACTTTATTTTGACAAAAATGAGAGAAGAAAACCTCAGCTTTGAGTCTGCCCTCAAACTAGCACAAGATAATGGATTTGCTGAAGCCGATCCAACCAATGATATCGAAGGCTTTGATGCTTTCTATAAAGCAATGATTTTAAGTGAAGTCGCATTTGGGAAATCGCCGGACTGGGAACAGGTCATTCGCCAAGGTATTCGTGGAATATCCTATGAGCAAATTGAACTCTTTTCCTCATTAGGATTGCGATTCAAGCATGTAGCCTCCATCGAACAAACAGCCAATGGCATTCAATGTTCCGTTAAACCTGTCCTTGTCAATAAACAGCATCCTTTTTATCATGTAGAAGGCGTGCAAAATGCCGTTTCCATTGATGGAGATATTGTTGGGAATATCAGCCTTCAGGGTCCTGGTGCAGGAATGTTCCCTACTGCTAGTGCTATTGTTGAAGATTTAGTGCATATTGATAGAAAAATTACAGCCCCTTCACATTCAGAACAAAAATTCGCAAAAAGCGAGGCAGCTGTTGTATCTTATTGGGCAATCTGCGGGGATCTAAATACGTCCCTTCTGCCTCCCGCAACGGAAGTAATCGAAAGAGTTCATCACAATGTATTCATTGTAAGATCATCTGAAGAAGACTTTTTAAACTCTATTCAAATTCCACATGTGCAGATTTATCAAGTACTAGGTGAGGTATACAAAGAAAAAGTCGTGGCAACTTATTAAATAATGGTGTTTCCAGTTGGGGGCATGCGATTAGCTAGAAGTATTGGCTGATCGCATGCCCTCTCTCTGTGCCTCGCCTGGCAAGTTCTTCAATTTTTTGGTAAACTATTACTCACTTTGAGGGAGTCTTGCAGATGACCCTTTTACCCAATGAGGTGAAGGAATGGAACAAACAGCATTGATTAGTATAACCGTCATTCTTGGCCTTGGGATCTTTTCACAATGGCTGGCCTGGCGGATCCAATGGCCGTCGATTGTCATTATGTCCATTGCTGGTTTACTTATTGGACCAATTTTTGGATTCATCAATCCGAAAGAAGCATTAGATGAGCTTTATAGCCCGCTGATTTCTTTGGCGGTCGCGATTATTTTGTTTGAAGGAAGCTCAAGCCTGGATATTCGAGAAATCAAGGGCATTTCGAAATCTGTATTCCGAATTGTTACGGTGGGAGCTTTTCTAGCGTGGATCGGCGGTTCGCTTGCGGCGCATTTCATTGCCGGATTAAACCTGGAAATTTCGTTCATCATTGGCGGATTATTTGTTGTCACCGGGCCAACCGTCATCATTCCATTGCTAAGGCAAGCGAAACTAAAGCCGCGTACAGCTGCTGTTCTCAAATGGGAAGGCATTATAGTTGATCCTGCAGGACCATTGCTGGCTTTGTTTGCCTACCAGGTGATTAAGGTGCTGACCAATGAACTGCTTCATTTCCCCTATTTGTGGAACTTCTTTTTAGGTGCCCTGCTTGCGATATTACTAGGATATGTCATTGGACTGGCTATCAGCATTATGGTCAGTAAGGGCTTTCTCCCGGAATATTTGAAATCCCCCATCATCTTATCCTTTGTGCTGATCTGCTTTACGATTGGCGAAGTGATTATGCATGAAACTGGGATGCTGGCAGTAACGGTCATGGGACTCACTTTAGGACGGACAAAGAAGTACGTATCGTCTCTTGGCAGCATCAGTCACTTTGTGGAAAACATCTCTGTTCTCTTAACATCGACAATTTTTATTTTACTGACATCATCGCTAACAAGAGAAACAATTGCAGAAGTCTTCACACTGCCCATTATCGGATTCGTTCTTGTGATGCTATTCATTGTCCGTCCGTTATCTATTTGGCTCTCGACGATTCGGACAGAGCTGACATTTGCTGAAAAAACGCTGATTGGCTGGATTGCTCCAAGGGGAATCGTTGCCTTAACCGTGTCCGGATATTTCGCAGCGATTCTGCTCGAGGATGGCTATCAAGGGGCTGGCATTCTTACAGCTTTGACCTTTGCACTTGTGTTTATCACGGTTTGCGCTCATGGGTTTACAATCGGTCCATTGGCGAAAAGACTGGGACTTGCCAGTACAGACCCGCCAGGTGTTCTAATCGTTGGCGCAAGCAGCTTCTCTGTTGCTTTTGCCAATCAATTAAAAGAAATGGGCATTCCAGTAATCATATTCGATTCCTCCGGTGACAGGCTGCGCCCTGCACAACTGAAAGGGATCGCTATACATCAAGGGGAGATTCTATCTGAACATACACAATACGAGGTTGACCTTACCCCTTATGAAACCATCCTGGCGATGACTGGCGATGCCGCTTATAATGCACTCGTCTGTCAGTCCCATATTCCTGAGTTCGGTTATCAAAACACCTTTGCCCTGCCGGTGAAGCCAAATAACCCTGCAGATCACAATGAATTATCAACGGCTCTTAAAGCACACTTACTATTTGGAGAGGATGCCATCTTTACGGAGCTGAACCGGAAAATCAATATTGGTTACACGCTAAAAACGATTGAAATGAATCAAAAGAATAAGATTCAAAAAGAGGATATTCCAGCTGGAGTTACCCCGCTCTTTATCATGAAAAAGAATCATACACTAACCTTTGTTACACTGAAAAAGAGGTTTGTTTTAGATGAAGGCGATCAGCTTGTTGTATTGACGGAGGATAACAAAGAGGAGACTGTCTCATAGATGTGACAGTCTCCCTTTTTTCATGAAACAAGGAAAACCGAAGCGTGCCTGTGCATCGTTTCGAAAGTTGCTCCCGTGTTTCAGGATTTATTACTATTTTTGTGTTTCGGCTTGAAGTATAAACCAAGTTCCTTTTTCTCTTTTGCTAATGAGCGATAAAGTGACAGCATCATTAATAAAAGGATGAATGAAAATGGGAATGCCGCAGCAATTAGCGCATTTTGCAGCGCTTGTAAGCCACCGCTATATAAAAGAATTAATGCGACAGCAGACTGCGCAATACCCCAAGATAGTTTTACAGAATTAGGCGGTGTGAGTGATCCATAGGTTGTTTGCATGCCAAGAACGAATGTTGCTGAGTCAGCAGAGGTGATAAAGAATGTACAAACAAGAGCAATCGCTACGATTGAAAGCAATGTTGACAATGGGAATTCATTAAAGATGGCAAATAGGACTTCCTCATTGGCGAATTTCGTTAAATCAACATTCCCTGCATGCTGCACATCAATCCCTGAAGTGCCAAAGACAGCAAACCACAAGAAGCTGACAAGGGACGGAAGCAAGAGAACGCCGATGATAAATTCGCGAATGGTTCTGCCCTTTGAAACACGAGCAATAAAGATACCAACGAATGGGGACCAGGAAATCCACCATGCCCAATAAAAGATCGTCCAGCCATTAATCCATGAGCGGTGTTCTTCATTGAGTGGAGCAATTCTAAAACTCATATGAACGATGTTTTGAATATATCCTCCAAGTGTATCTGTAAACATGTTTAATATTAAAATGGTTGGTCCTGCAATGAACATTAAAACAAATAAGGCAATCGCTAAAACCATATTGGTATTACTTAAATATTTAATGCCTTTTCCTAATCCAGACCATGCCGATATGATAAATAGAACGGTAACAACAGCAACAATGATGATTTGAACGGTAAAATTATTTGGGATTCCAAATAAAAACGATAAGCCACCATTAATTTGCGCTGCGCCAAACCCTAAAGTGGTCGCAACCCCAATCACAGTAGCAAACACGGCTAAAACATCAACAAGGGTTCCTAATGGCCCTTCCATTCTTTTTCCTAAAACGGGTTTTAATGTAGCTGAAATGAGGCCTGGCTCATCTTTGCGGAATTGATAGTAGGCTAAGACTAGGGCGACGATAGCGTATATAGCCCATGCGTGTATACCCCAGTGGAAAAATGTGTATCTCATGGCCTCTTTCTGAG
>Ga0182742_1003460_pt1 | contig 15425 bp, 11 predicted proteins | sample eDN5th37CBELigMG_FD_128880 | JGI IMG/M metagenome (GOLD analysis project Ga0182742, IMG submission 128880) | Enriched Miracle-Growth compost microbial communities from Emeryville, California, USA - eDNA 5th pass 37_C BE-Lig MG (version 2)... ...
AATCTTAACTGATACCACTATTCTTTTCTTACTTCTAATACTTTCTCCGTTATATCCACACTATCAGCCCAAATTTTATCGAGCTTCTTTTGAACACCTCGACTTACATCCGGAGTGATTGTAATATGGTCATTTTCCATCACCTCAAATGGTAATGTACCCTGTTTCTTCTATTATTTTTATATGCGAAAAATAAAAAAAAAGCGGCTGAACCGCTTTCTATAAACCTCTGCTTTCGGCATAAGCTCTACTAAACTCACCGTAAGCTTTCTTATCTTGTATAGGATTCACGTAATCTAGTTTTCTACCTTTATAAACATAGTTATCACGAATCCAAACAAAGTCTTTGTCATTATTACTTACTAATGTAGCATTATGTATAAGAGCACCAGCTGCGATAATGGCATCTGGAGCCTTGATGCTCTTTTTACGTGTTTCATCTGCTCTCGCTTTTCTTCTTATGTCAGCGGCAAGAGTTAATTCTTCTTGTGAAACGTGATGGATTTCATCTGCCAATAGGAGATACCCTTCTCTGTTTGCCTTAATGACTGGATCCGTTTCAATTTCAAAGTGAGACATGATTTCCATTTCGACCATAGAGGTCATAATGATTTCAACGCCATCTTCAATTAGTTGTTCAATATATTCGACTGCATCGGGATATTCCATTTCGTCTGCTGCGTATATGTTTGTGTCCACTAGTGCTTTTTCCAAGTGCTTAGTCCTCCCAGTCCTCACGGTTTGCGATTCGTAATGATTCTTCCACGCCTGCTTTACTGAAAAGCTTTGCACTTCCAGCTAATTTCTTATGAAGGGCCAATTTTTCTTCTTTGGTTAATTTCTTTTTGGTAGGTTTCACTACGATAACCTCCTTGTTTGTTTCTTCTTCCGCTACAATCTGAATTTCGAACTGAGATCTTCCTCTCGTTCTTGCTCTCCATAATTCAGCACGTATTTCTGGGTGTTGTTTTATGATTTCTCTTGCTACATCATATGCAAGTATCCTCTCAGGTTTACGAAGAGCATTGCTTTTGTATCTCGTTCTCATGTTAATCCCTCGCTTTAGAGATATTTCCTTTATTGTATCATTTTATTGTTATAAGTAAAATCCAATCATAATCCGAACTCATCCATAACTTCATCTTTGCGCTCTTGACTGATGCCAAAATATCTTAATGTTATATCTGGACTGGCGTGATTTCCTTATCCCACCAATCCCAAGCAACTTCTTCTGGACGTTGACCACGTAAAGGGAAGTTTCCCGCTCGCTCCCATCTACCGGCTGGGCCGGTGAAATGGATTCTTATTAAAACTTCTTTCATGGAGTTAACTCCCTTTCGTTTATATATTAATTTTTTACATCTAATAATTTCAGCTATGATTTAAGTTTTATCCATTCGGATAGACGATGGTTGCACCACTCTTTTTCGTCGAGGGTCATTTATACAATTTAGGGGATTATTCTTTTTAGATACATATTTTTACTGTTTTCGAAATCTATGTTACTATAATTTTTGCAGGAAAATGTTACATAAAGGAGAAGTAAATGAAAAAGTTCGCCATTTTATTGTTAACCTTAATTACTATTTTAGTAGGGTGTTCGTCAGAAAAATCATCATCTAAAGAAAGTGATTCTTCTGAAAAAAAATATGAAGTTAAAGTAGAGGAAATTGATAATTCAGAATTAATGGGTAGAACGGGTGTAACAGTGGGTTTTACTGATGCCATTAATATAGATGAAGGGAAAGATCACTACACAATAATGACTCGTAAAAAAGACGATATTTTATGGTGGATTGTTGGATTAAATAACGGATTTGTTGATCAAGTCGAATATCTAAGTAAAATCCAGTTTGAGATCGCAAATGGTGACGATGGCTTTAATTCAAGTATTAAAGCTTCTGGGGATTATATAGCGGGGCAATTAGGGGAGCTTACAGACATTCGAAAGAAAGGGAAGCAAATCAAAAAAGTAGACAAAGCTTTAGAGACAGTAGAAAGAGTTGAAGGCGTTTATGATATTTATGACGCAGCAAATGAATTCGTTAAAACATTGCCAGTGTATAAGGACTACTCTGAGCTTGAATATGAATTGTCAGAGAAAACGATGTCTATTTTGATCAACTTAGTCTACTTTAATTATTATCCTGATGTTGATTTTAAAGAGCCTAAACTATATGACAAAAACGGGAATGTACTAGCGGTGAGTGATGAAACTAAAGATCATCATAAGTGGCTTATTTCATATGATACAAAATTCAGGAACTTTGACAACGTCAAATTCCCCCTAGAAGAAGATGGCATCAAGCGTAAAGAACAGTTGCAATTATTAGCGTTCGATATTTATCAACTTCTAAAAGGTAAAGATACACAAACTGTCTACGGTGAGTATGCGACTAAAGCAGTTGAATGGTATTTGAAGCTTGAGGGCTCTGAACAAATAACAACTGAAGAAGTGTTAGAAATGTATTATGAGGCAATCGAAAATTTAGAAAGCGGCCATGTATCAGATAAATTCCGTAAAGAAATAGCCCCACTTATAGAACGTTCTAAAGCAACAATGGGTGAAGATGGTCTGCCAAATGAATTGTTACCAGAAGTAAGGCTGAAAAGTATTGAAGAAAACATGATTTGGAAGAAAATTGAGGTCCTTGAATTTGCAAACGAATCTTACAAAACAGGTCGCACTCTCCGTCTAAAAGCTATGTTTAACCGTAAAGAATCGGAATGGTATTTGGACGATATCGAAATCATTGAAGCGGATGATAAACCTTTTTATCTAACTTGGGAAGAAGTTGAAAAGTATGCTTCTCTTAAAGATATGGAAATTCAAAAATCTGATGAACAACTTGATGATCTTTACTATCAATTCACCGTTTTAAATGACAACCTAAGTTATGTAAAAGGCAGCGTTCTGAGAATTGATAGAAAGAATGGTCTAATAAGTTTTGTGTCAGTTCCAGAAGTAGTTGAAGATACTGCTCAGAACCAAGATTCAGACGAAAACCAAAGCATTGAAGAAGACCAAACTGCTGAAGAGAGTTCAGAGAGCAAAGCAAAACCAGTAAAAACAAGTTATTCAACTTTAAAGGATTATGAAGGTAAGTGGCAAAATGGAAATGGAAGTTACTTTTTAAATATTTTTAGTGTATCGGGGAATACAGCTGATGTATCCTTGAATATCTGCTCCAACAATTGCAATCAAATTGCATCGGCTGGCGATATACTAACCTTCTCTAACAATAGCGCTTTCTATCACTATGAAGATGACGGATGGGGAAATAGCGGTGATTTTACCGTTAAACTATTAACAAACGGTATTGAGATTACTCATAACGGGGAGATGCTTTCACTTACTCCTATTACATTAGAATAGAAGTGTTGCTTTAGTCTAATAGGTAATTTATTGATTCTTGTGGACTTAGATATGTTCCGTATAAATGCTCACATTGTTATTGGGTGGGTTTTCGTTTCATAAATAATAAAGACAACAGCCCTATAAAAGACTGTTTCGATATGTGTTATTACTAGAAACTTAGACTCACATTTAAGATAAGTTCTCAACCATTCACACGGTCGGCTTGACGAATATTTCACAGAAGAAAAAGGATTGTTTAGAATACGCGTAGGATATAACGGAAATGCAACAGGTGTGAAAGTGTAAAAACAGGGAGTTCAAGGTTATATGTTAGGCGACTATTCTTCGAGTACAGTAGCAGGAAGAATATTAGAGTGGATGAATGTAGTCATTTTAGATGTAAAATGAATATTAAGGACATGTTTGCGGAAGCAGCATGTCCTTTTGTATGATTGGAATGTCATGTCATAGATGCATAGTTTAAAATGATCATAGAGGAGTGTGATTATAAGTGAAAGCACAGGTGATTAAAAAATTTGGTGATGCATCTGTTTTTGAGATTGCTGAGGTTCCTAAGCCTAAAGCCATATTAGGGCATGTGGTTATTAAAGTAAAAGCTACAAGTGTAAATCCTATTGATATAAAAATCCGTAGTGGAGCGGTACCAGCAGTTGCGCCAGAATTTCCGGCGGTGTTACACGGTGATGTAGCAGGAGTGGTTGTAGAGGTCGGAGAAGGAGTAACAGAATTCAGGGTCGGTGATGAAGTCTTTGGATGCGCAGGTGGATTTAAAGGAACAGATGGCGCTCTGGCTGAATATATGCTTGCAGATGTCCAGCTTCTAGCACCAAAACCAAAAAATTTAACGATGGCACAAGCAGCAGCGCTTCCTCTAGTAACAATTACTGCGTGGGAGTCACTTTGTAATCGTGCAAAAGTGCAAAACGGACAAACAGTACTTATTCATGCTGCCACAGGCGGTGTGGGTCATGTGGCCATTCAACTAGCAAAGTTAGCGGGTGCAAAAGTATTCACAACCGCTTCATCTGAGGAAAAGTTAAGCATAGGAAGGCGTTTAGGTGCAGATGAGACCATTAATTACCGGGAACAATCGGTTGAGCAGTACGTAAAGGAATATACAGATGGAAAAGGGTTTGACATTGTTTTTGATACGGTTGGTGGAGAAAACCTTGATCGTTCTTTTCTAGCTGCTGCCACTTCTGGAACAGTATTAGCAATCGCCGCACGCTCAACACATGATTTGTCTCCTCTTCATGCTAAGGCCCTATCCTTACATATTACCTTTATGCTTTTAAAAGTAATAAATAAGGAGCAAAGGCAGGACCACGGGAGAATCTTAAGAGAAGTAACGAATTTAGTAGAGAAAGGGAAACTTCATCCGTTAATCGATGAAAAAACTTTTACTTTTGATCAAGTTAGTGAAGCGCATAGTTTTTTGGAATCTAACATGGCAATTGGAAAGGTAGTATTAACAAATGAATGGAATTACTGACATTTTAATAATGGTTAATTTTGATTCATTACCGAAAGTAAGATAAATGGTAAGTACCTGGAATGTTTTTGAGATTTTAACTAATTTTTAAACCGCACTGTGATTATTTCATTCGTGCGGTTTTTTGATGATTAGGAAGTTGCTTGTTACTATATATGCATAACGATTTATTAGAATAATATTTCACTTACTTACAGTATTCCATCTAGTTTATAATAAAAGGACGTCCAATAGATAGAAGTAGGACTTTGACACGAAGTAAAGTAAGTAGGTGATTACTATAGATATCATTGAAACACGGGTGAGAGGTTTTATTGGAGATATTCAACACCCTAAACAAAAAAAGAAGATTAATATTAACGATTTAGAGCTTCAGTTGCGTAAGTTGATGGAGGATTATTTTGAGATGGATGGTTATTCGTTGTTTTATCATTCCATTGAAACATTGCAAGCGGAAGGACAACTGATTCCTATTCAAAATAATCAATATAACGGAAGAACCCCGGCACTACCCTTATATTACTGGGTGAATATTAAAGTTCAGTCTACCAAGTGGGATCGTTTGGAGATGATGAAGTTAAGTGATCAGTTTGATTTTTCTTATTATGAACGACATCCTGAATGGCAAACGGTTGAGGAATGGAATCGAATCCAGAATGTTTATACTTTTCTCCAAAGCAATCAGGAACGGGAAATCGTTTCATTTGAAGAAAGAAGCTTGGAACTATTTGGTCATGAAAAATTTTTACTAGATGGTGACAGTTTCCCCGAAGGCAAAGGCTTTTTAGCTAGAATTGGAGTATCAGAAGAGCAACTGAAAATGGTGAGCTATGGGGAGCCTTTTGTATTTTGGATGAAACTAGGAAAAGAAATAAAAGATATTCAGAGGGTTCTAATTGTTGAGAATCTATCTTTCTTTCATACTTCCATTAAATTATTGGAGGCCAACGTACTGGATTATGAACCAGAACTCATTATTTATGGGGAAGGGACAAAAATTGAACGTAGTTTTTCCTTTTTCTTTCAAATGTTTCCGTCCAAATCCTATCTTTTCTATTACGCAGGAGATTTAGATGCCTCAGGATATGGAATCTTGGTTCGGCTTATTGAAAAGTATCCAGAATACTGTATTCAGCCTGCCTTAAAAATTTATCGGAAAATGCTTGAATGTATAGAACAAAGAAATGACCAAAAATCTGGTCAGTCGCAAAATGCGAAATATCGCGATCCGTTTTTTCAATGGTTCACCAAAGAAGAACAAGCATTATTGCTAGAATTATGGCAGGAAAATAAGCGCATTCCGCAAGAAGTGTTAACAATCGAAACATGGAGGAGATGGATGTGAATGAATCATGGGAAGGCTTCGCCCAGCGAATGCAGCGGTTAAATCCTCTATTTGAGCTTGGGAGAGGAATGGAAGTCGGGGAATTGAAACCTCATATCCAAACCATCCTCATGCAAGTGCTCCTCACCATTTTTTATAGAGAACTAAATGATGATGATCATAGAAGCAAATCAGATATCAAGTATATGGTCGAAGATTCGATTAAACAAATGAGACTTTTAGCAGACGATAAACAGATTGAACGAATCACGAGTGGGCTTTTATATCAGGGGAAAGAGGAATATAGTAGGCCATTTGAAACCTTATATTACGACGAAATAAGGCAATCTTGGGAAACGCAAACTTTCCGATATGTCACAATGGATGAATTATATACGAATCTCGAAATAGGCGGCTCAATTGTTTATAAATTAACAGATGTCGCTCAGGAAATGATATTTATGAGCCGAGAAATGGCTGAGGAATTCTCGATCACGATTGAACAGCTCTATAGTATGCAGTTGATAAAAAACGGTAATTTTAGAAAAGCTACTCGAAACCTCGATCACCTCATTTCACGAGTAAACCGCTTAATGGCAAATGAATTCACCTTCCAAAAGGAAATGATCAACAATCCCAAAATTTTATTGGTTGAAGAGGAAAGGCAAAGAGCAGACAATCGTGTGGAAATAGAAAAGCAATTTGAAGAGGAAAAAAATCACTTTCGTACGATTACTAGTATGATAGAAAAAACGAAACGTAGAAATGAAGCAGATGATTATATTCAGAGGGAATTGATTCTTCTTCAAGAAAAAATAGGTCATACAAGGCAATTGCATGATCGTTTTGCAAAGCTCGTTATTCAAAATATATCGTATGAACTAAAATTAAAAGCAGAAAATCCTTCATTGTTTTGGGAAAAGAGCATGGTTTCCTTTCGCGAGCATGTGTATGAAAATTGGTTATTTAAAGAAGGCGTTCAGGATTTTCAGGCTATAGAAAACGTTCTATCTCCCATATTTTCGCCGAGGAATGAGTTTATTTTGCCTCTTGATTGGATTTGGGGAGAACAAGAATTTGATGAACAACAATTATCGGATGTTGAAGTGATAGAAGAAGCAGAAGAAAACGAAACTCTTCAACGTGTGACGAACTGGGACTCAGTTACTAAAGCCTGGAGTTATGTGTTTCAATTTTTACAAACAAACAGAGAGTTTTCATTATCCGATCTCGCAACCATGCCATTAGAAGTACAGGATTTGTGGTTCGAGGAATCTGAAACGATTGATTTATGGATGATGTTTGATAAAAAGCCTTTAAAGGTCCAAGTGCTGCATCGGAAGGAAGAAACACTGAGCGATGAGAGGGAAATTCTTCTCCATAAATTAATGAAAGAATATCCACAATTTCAAGTGTTTGAAGGGTCAAAAATCTTTACCATGTTTGATCCTAAAGCCGACCCTATCGTTTGGTACCAAACAAAAATCACCCCTTTTAAAATATGTATAGAGGAGGAGAAACGATGAATGCTGAAACGATCAAAAAAGCGTCAGCAGTCTATTTTACGTTATTAAAAGATAAAGTCATCGACGAAAATAGTGAACACTTCCAAACCTTCTTTGATCCGGAAGTCAGACAGACGGTTTTATTATTAGCAGACGAATCAGGTACGTATATCATTGAATCGCCCAAACGCATCCATTTAGTCGTTCAGCCAACTGGCTCGGTGTTTGCAACGAATTTCACTCATATGAAAGAGAAGCATCGCCAAATCGAAACGAAAAAACATTTTCACCTGATCAGCGTGATCATCATGTCATTCTTAGCATCGATAGACCGTAACCAGGCGGCAAAAATCCGAACGAAACGGGAAGGCATTAGCTACTATGCCTTAGAACGGTATGTTAATGACTTGATGATGAATTGGGAGAAGATTCTTAAAGAGAAACCAAATTTCGGAGAAGAAGAACGACTCGATATGAAGGAAATGGTGACCACATGGAAATACATGGAGGTCGATACCGAAGATTATGGAGTGAAAAAAGGCAATAGAAGAACGAGAATCGGATTAATTGCCAGCGCTATGCGGTTATTAGAGACGGAAGGGTTAATTGTCATTCTGGATCGTGATGATATTCCAAAAGTGATTCCAAAGCAAGAGCTTTTTGAGAGAATTGAATACTTGTACCATGATTATGACCGTTACGAAGTATTAAAAAAATTAATGACATCAGAGGAGAATGAGCATGCCGAAAATCCATCGAATTAGAATTGTTGGCCTGAAGTATGATGGCATGCAAAAGCAATATAAAGATACAACCTTTAACTTCCATAATGAAGAAACGTCAACTAATGGTCTTATCGCTATGATGAACGGGGGTGGAAAAGGGGTGTTTCTGCAAACGGTCTTCCAAATTCTCAAACCTGGAACATCTTGGGGAAAACAAAACAATCGGTATTATCAGCAATTTTTCTTTAATAATAAAGAGCAGTTTATTCCTTATACCTTTCATGTTCTCATTCAATGGGAACTAGACGGTGCCGATCGCAGACATCTAATCACTGGAGGAATGTTCTCTGCTGAACAGAGAATTTCGATGAGTGAAGAAGGTGGAAATGAAAGTAAATCATTAGAACAGGAAGCAAAAATTCTCCCTAGTATTACATTTTACACGAGAGAATTTGAACGGAAAGAAGAGGCCGCCGTTGAGCATATTCCACTGTATGAAAATGACGAGGTTGCTGACAGTGAAAGTTTAAAAGATTATCTGAAATGGAATGGATATGACGTTTATAAAGATATGAAGAAGCACTATCGCATCCTTGATACATACGGAATTAACCGTAAAGATTGGGACATCATGAAGGATATCAACAAGGATGAAGGTGGAGTAGGAAAATATTTTGAGGGAGCTGAGGATGATCATTCCCTTTTCCAAAAACGAATTATTCCTACCGTTAGTCAAGTTTTACATCGAACGGAACACCAAAAGAATGATCTGGTCGAGATTTTTAAGAGTCAGGCTAGTATTGCCAAGGATCTGCCTGTTCTATTAAAAAGAGAGCAAGCCCATAAGGAATTTTTAGAAGATATTGTTCCCTTTGAACAGCATTTAGCTAAAGGGGTCGAACATAAAGAAATTGTTCAGGAAAGTATCAAGGTCGGAAGACAACTTCTTGGTGCATTAGAACATTTGAAGACAACAGAAACGGAAATGTTACTTACTTTAGAAAAAGACATAGAGAAGTTAACACTCAAGCAAGAAGACCTACGCTATCAAAAAGATAATTTGGAGTATGCAAAAGCTCATCGAGAGGTAATGGCGTGGGATAAAAAATTAGTAGAAGAAAGAAAAAAACACACCTCCTCTCAAGAAATAGTGAAAGAGAAACTGGAACGAAAAGAACAGCTCGTCTTTCAGTTATTATTGAAAGAGTGGAGTGAGAACGAACAAACGATTCGTTCCCTGTCACAGCAGATTGCCATCTTAGAGCAAAATAGTGGCTTAGAGCAAGTGAATCAAAGAATGGATGAAATCAAAAAAGAAGTAGCACAACAATGGGAGCATTCTTATCTAACCATACAAGAAGGTGTAAGGCAGTACTTGGGCTATCAGAAGTTCTTAAAGAAAAAAGAAACGGAGCTCTCGCAACAGGATAAGCAGAAGACAAAAGAAATCGCGCAAATTAGTACGGAAATGGATTTTCTTTATACACAAATACATGCTTTTGAATCAAAAGATGAGGCACTCATCAAAGAATTTGGTGACCGCTTAACGTATGACTTAAAGGGCTTGATCGAGTCTTTCTCAAAACAAATTGAGGACAAAAACACGAGCTTAGAAGGGATACAAGCAAAAGATAAAGAATCTAGTGAAAAGCAAAATTCACTTGCCTCTTCCCATGGTACGCTCGTCCAATCCATTCAGTTTTCAGAAGAAAAGTGTACAGAATTAAAGGTAGCAAATGACGAGCAAGAGCAAAGAGAATCAAAACTATTAGATAAGCTTCATGGTTTATTAGATGATGTCACTGCACCGTTTACTCACTCTCTTTTATCAAAGTATGCGTTACAGATAGAAGAACTTCTGGCGGGTAACAGACAACAAGGGGAACAAATTAAAAAAGAACTTTGGGAAACGCAGCTTGATCATTCCTTAAATGATGAGGGGTTTTGGATTGCAAATAAAGATGTAAAAGAATTAAAAGAATGGATCGACGAGAAGACAGGCATTGATGTGTTTTATGGTACACAGTTTCTTCAATCATTACGTGCAGAAGATATGGCGAATTATTGCTTAACATATCCGCTCCTTCCGTACGGTTTAGTCGTAAGTCAGCATCAGTGGCAAAAAATTAATCAGCAGGTTCTATCAGGAAGAATGTTTAAAAGTCCGGTTCCGATTTTCATGCGTGAGGAAATGAACAGCGACAATCACCCATCTTCCTTTGTCATCATTAACGGAACCGAAAAAGAGTTGTTATCGGATAAGAATCAATTCCCCCACTGGAAAATTAGTATGGCTAAACAAATAGAAGAAAAGAAAGATACACTTATTGAGATTGAAAAAACAGAAAGCTCTTTGCGTCGTATGTTAAAAGAAATTGATCGGTTTCTATCAGGTCAGTTATCAAGTGATATTGAAAAAAACCTAAATCAGGAACAGAACGCTCTTCTTACTAAGAAAGCTAATTTGCAGGAAATCATCATTCAACAAGAAAAGGAAAAGGAATTTCAGCTTCAGTTAAAAGAGCAATTGGAACATACAAAGCGAAAAATAGAAAAGCTTACAAAAGATGTGGAAACATTAGAGGAGTTTGAAAAAGAAAAAACACTTCATCAAGAAAATAAACGGGTGAAAGAAGAAAAAGAGAAACTAAAGGAAGCCTTGGTCCTACAGCAACAAGAATTAGGAAAAGAGCACCAACAGATTGTGGAGCTGCAAACCAAGTGGAATCATACGTATGTAGAATGGAAGCTGACAACCGAACAGAATATAAAGGAGATTGCGTTCTTTATGGAAGGAGCAGCTTTTCCACCTGATGAAAAAGTCGACCAAACTGAAGAAGTTCCACGCCTATCCACTCATTTATTAGAAGAGATAAATGGGAGAATGGAAGAGTTGAAACAGCTTCAAAAATCAAAGGAAGAACAAGCTAGAGAGTTGCTCGTTATTCAAGCAAAGAAAGAAACCGAACAAAAGCAGCAAACAAAATTAGAGAAAAAACTCAAAGCAGCAAATGAGGAGTGGGAAAAGGCCTCTGCACCTGACGAACCTATTAGTATCTTAGAAAATATGCTGCAAACGGCACAGAAGGAAGCAAAGGCTGCGGAAAAGGAAGAACGTGAACAAGGAACGGCTGTAACGGTGGCTGAAACATCGTTGCAGCATGCGACTGAACAGCGTGAAAAGACTGGAAAAAAGATAGCTAAGCATGAAAGACAGCCTGAAGAATGGGCAGATCTTGACTTAGAAGTAAAGGAAGTAGAAATAAAAGACCAAACGAAGATAACGAAGGATGAAGTAAAGAAGACGGAAAAACGTCAGAAAGAAACAGAAACCAATATTGCTAGTTATGAAGGGGACTTGTTAACTCTATCCGTGATCTTAAAGGAAGATGCAGCAGTCTTTACCGAACATGAGCTAGAGTTAATTAAGACTCAAGGGAAAGCATGTATCTTATCCTGGTGCGAAAAACATCAAGAGATTTTAGAAGAAGGACAAGAAAAGCATGCAAAAATTGATCAATCCTTGCGTAACTTAAAGCTTGCAATTGAAGGAAAAGATTGGGAGATTCGTTTTAAGAATGAAGTGTTAACGACATTAGACCATATGGATACAAGGCATTACTCGCATATTCAAAGCATTGTGAAAAATATGAAGCGATTCTCACAAAGTGGTTTAGAACAATTAGAACGAGACAAAGAAAGGGCAGAAAAGGCTCAAAACTTCTGGGCTAGCCGTGCTAGTATGAAAGTGATGAGTATTTCAGAAGCCATTCGTTCCATGATTGTGAAAATGAAGTTGAAAAATGAACGAGGATCTTTCCCTCTCGTCCAATTAAAAGAAGACATCCTGCCTAAAAAGGCGGAAGATATTGAACCGTTATTAAAGCAGCACTTTGTTTCAGCGATAAATAAAATTACAAAGCAATTTGATATGATTGATGATCATAATCGATTATTAGACCAGGAAATTAAACAGCTTATTAGTGACGAGCAAATTTTGTTTGTATCACTGAGAAATCGATATCCTGAGCTACTTGTCTATAATATGAGAACGGATAATGCCTTTATGTATGGGAAACCGCAAAGAGAGCATTACTCCACTTGGCAGACCATTAATCAAGGTTCTAAGACAAAATCGGATGGCAGTGGTGGACAAAAGTTATCAGCTCGCATGGTGATGATGATGATGTTATTATCAGTTAAAAGCGAAACCGATCAAAGCTGGGTTCCTTTAGTCTGCGATAATCCGTTCGGACAAGCTGCATCCACACATGTCCTTGACCCAATCTTTGCAGTTGCCGATAAGTTAAAGTTCCAATTTATCGTTGTCACTCCGCCCGAGCTCGTGAAAACAGAAATCAGCCAACGATTTGACTCCTACTATAAACTGGACTTCATTCGTGAAAAAGGAAAAGAAATAGTCTCCGACACCATCGTTCCAGCCTATCGGATATTTCAAGGAGAAGAAGTCCTTCAATAGGAACATAATGAAAAAATCCACCTTCTATATAGGAAGGTGGGATTTTTTCTAGTAGAGAATCTCGACGTATGGAAAATTTGAAAACACTGTTTTTTTCTTAATTCTAAAATTAATTAATCAGTGCTTGTAGGGGTGCGGGAATTCTTCCGCCGCGATTAATCATATTCTGTGAGCTGAATGGATTTACCCCCATAACGGGTGCTCTCCCAAGTAGTCCTCCAAATTCAACCATTTCTCCTTCTTGCTTTCCAGGTACAGGAATGACCCTTACTGCTGTTGTTTTTTTGTTAATCATACCGATGGCCGCTTCATCTGCAATCATTGCCGATAGAGTAGCAGGGGTAACATCTCCTGTAATGGCAATCATATCAAGTCCAACTGAACAGACGCATGTCATTGCTTCAAGCTTTGATAAACTTAAAGCACCGTCGATAATTCCTCGAATCATTCCATTATCTTCACTGACGGGTATAAATGCACCGCTTAATCCACCAACATAAGAACTGGCCATTGCGCCACCTTTTTTCACTGCGTCATTCATGAGGGCCAAGGCTGCGATTGTTCCATGAGTACCCACGCGCTCAAGGCCAATTTCCTCTAAGATTTCTGCAACACTATCATTAATGGCATTGGTAGGAGCCAAAGAGAGGTCCATAATCCCAAACGGAATATCGAGCCTCTCGGCTACCACTCTACCAATAAGCTCACCTGCACGTGTAATTTTGAACGCTGTTTTTTTGATAATATCAGATACTTCTCCAAGGTCAGCATGTGGGTGTTTTTTTAACGCGTTCAATACGACACCTGGTCCGCTAACACCAACGTTAATAACCGCTTCGCCTTCTCCAGCTCCATGAAAAGCTCCAGCCATAAATGGATTATCTTCAACAGGATTACAAAACACAACGAGCTTAGCACAAGCAATTCCATTCTGATCCTTTGTTCGCTCAGCTGCTTCCTTAATGACATAACCTAATTGCCTAACCGCATCCATATTAATACCGGTACGAGTAGTCGCCACTGAAACAGAGGCGCAAACTCTTTCTGTTACACTAAGTGCTTCTGGCAAGGCTTTAAGTAAGGTCTCATCACCTTTAGAAAAACCTTTGTGAACTAGGGCAGAGAATCCTCCGATAAAATCCACACCTAATTGCTTTGCCGCTAGATCAAGTGTTTTTGCAAGCTCTACCGTTTGTTCAACGGTTGCGTTTCCTAGGATTTCAGCAATCGGGGTAATAGATATACGCTTATTAATAATCGGCACGCCAAATTCTTTTTCTGTTTCTACTGCTACTTTCGTTAAATCCTTAGCATAAGTAGTAATTTTATGAAATACATTTTGCTGCATTTTATGGAAATCGGAATCCGCACAATCACGGAGACTGATTCCCATTGTTACGGTTCGAATATCAAGGTTTTCCATCTGAACCATTCGTATAGTTTGAAGGATTTCATCCATTGCAATTGTCATAGTCTGTCCCCACCTAACTAAATTCTGTGCATCGCTTGAAAAATCTCTTCAAGCTGAATGTTTATTTTTAAGTCCATTTCCTCCCCAACTAAATCCAGTTGGTCACGGAGTTGTGACAAATTTTCGTTACCGGTCACATCAATAATCATCATCATCGTAAAAAAGTCTTGTAAAATAGTTTGGCTGATATCCAAAATATTCATGTTATTATCAGCAAGAATCGTTGTTACTTTAGAAATAATGCCAACCTTGTCCTTTCCGATCACACTTACCACTGCACGTCTTCTTTCCATTTGTTCCACCTCATTATTTTTTTGAAATAAAAAAAGATTGGAGTATCTCCAATCTCGGGTAAGAAGAGTGTGCAAAAATATTATTATGCAAACATTCTCTTCTGTCCTTTTGCCTGAGATTGTGAATCCTTCGGCGCCGTATGCATACGGTCTCTCCAGAAGCTGCTCCGGTAATAGTTTGATCCACTACCATCATGGCGGCTGTATTGAATTAAGTTAGATATTATCAATAAATAATAATTCAGTCAATTAAAATTTGAGAAAATAAAAAAAGACTATATCGATTTTGACTTTTCTGAAAATTGTTATTGAAAAATGGTAAAAAAGAACATATAATCAAAAATGAGCATAAACGATCAAAAACATCCACGTTTATGAATGAATGTAAATGATTTATGAAAGCGCTCTATTTTTGGGGGGGTGAGGCTTATACATAACAAAGGAAAATCTACTAGATAGTGAATTTCTATTATACTTTACAAAAAAAAGCAAGAAAAAAGTACGATTCAGGGGGACCCACGGCCAAATGGAAAAAACCCCTAAATCATACCTCTATTTGAGTATGCCTAAAATTATATAGAATTTTAGAACTCATTTTTATGGTATGGCAAAACAGACTTTTTTTCAAGTATTTTAAAAAAACGACTATTATTCTAGGAAATTATTATTTGGAGGTTTTGATACCATGAAAATTATGAAGAGATTTCACATTATATTATTCGTATTACTCTTAACTTTATTAAATGCTTGTAGCAG
>Ga0182742_1003461_pt1 | contig 15422 bp, 11 predicted proteins | sample eDN5th37CBELigMG_FD_128880 | JGI IMG/M metagenome (GOLD analysis project Ga0182742, IMG submission 128880) | Enriched Miracle-Growth compost microbial communities from Emeryville, California, USA - eDNA 5th pass 37_C BE-Lig MG (version 2)... ...
GATCTGGTCGTACGCCAACACCGCGCCGCCGTGCTTCTCGGCCATGACCTTGGTCAGAGCGGCCGTCAACGTAGTCTTGCCATGGTCGACGTGACCGATGGTGCCCACGTTCACGTGCGGCTTGGTACGTTCAAACTTCTCTTTGGCCACAGCGGCGTTCCTCTATCTAGAAGTCACTTATTCGAGATGGCAAACACGAACCAATCAACACTGCGAAGTGGAGCTCACGACCGGGATTGAACCGGTGACCTCGTCCTTACCAAGGACGTGCTCTACCAACTGAGCTACGTGAGCGACCCTTCAACTCTTCTACACATTCTCTTATGGCCGCCGTCCTCGACTCATCGCGGTTAGCGCAATGGAGCGGGTGATGGGAATCGAACCCACACCATCAGCTTGGAAGGCTGAGGTTCTACCATTGAACTACACCCGCTTGAGGAGTGGTGGAGGGGGTAGGATTCGAACCTACGAAGGCATAAGCCAGCAGATTTACAGTCTGCCCCCGTTGGCCGCTTGGGTACCCCTCCGCGGACATAAGAGCCGGGCATTCTCTTCGCCGACCTATTGAGTGTCAACAGCAACTTAAGACTGTTTGACGCCTCGAAGCAAAATTCTCGGCTTAAGTCGTCTCGCCGGACGCCGATACAGGGCCCGACTGCGCCATTGCTGGCGCGTCCCGTATTCGAAACGCCGCTTCACAGACGCCGCCATGCTGTCCCAGGACCTCGAACAACGCCTCAAAGCGCAGGTCGATTTCCCCAGTCCGCCGCAAGTGGCGACTGAAATCATCGCCCTCGCGCGCGACCCGGACATCGAGATGGCCAAGGTCGCCGCTGCCGTCAGCCGCGATCCAGCGATGACGGCGAAGATCCTGCGCATCGCGAACTCCGCATTTTACGCACAACGGCGCCCAAGCCAAAATCTTCGTCAGGCATTGGTCATCATCGGCCTGAACGCCGCGCTGACTCTGGCGCTGAGTTTCTCGCTGGTCTCCTCGATGCGCGCATTGCGCGCAACGGGTATCGACTACAGCCGTTTCTGGCGCCGTGCGCTGCTGGCAGCGACCGCCGCTCGCGCCTTCAGCGAAGCCGCGAGAATCGGGCATCCGGAAGATGTTTCGCTGGCGGCGATGCTTCAGGACATGGGCGTGCTCGCGCTGGATCGTGGCGCGCGCGATTTCTACAGCCAGCTGCCGCAGAAGGCCACACATGCCGATTGGGTGGCCTACGAGATCGCCAAGCTCGGCAAAGACCACTCCTACTACACCGCAATGATGTTGCGCGCATGGAATCTGCCCGAGCGGCTGTGCAAGCCGGTCGAGGCCAGCCATTCGCCGCAGATGTTCGCGTGGACCACCGAGGAAGGTCAGTTCGCGCGTTGCGTCGCGCTCGGAAGCGATCTCGCCGAGGCAGTGCTGTCGGCGGACCGGGCGAACTCGGTACCCGCGCTCGCCCAACGCGCTCATCGCCTGCTGAGCCTGAGTCACGAGCACTTCAATGAAGTGGTGGCCCGCATTCTCAGCCTGATTCCTGAAACCGAAGCGCTGTACGAAACCAGCATCCTCGACGCCGATGACGCCGAGAACCTGCTGGCGGAAGCGCGCGAGCTGCTGGCAGTCAGAAATCTGCATGCCCTGCAGGAAGTCACCAACCTGCAGGCCACGACCAGCGCCTTACAGACGCGCACCGAAGAGGCGGAAGACTCGAGCCGCCGTGACCCGCTCACCGGCGTGCTGAATCGGCCGTGGCTCGATCGCATGCTCGATCGCGAGTTCACCCAGGCCGTCGTGTTCGGCCGCGATCTGAGCGTCGCGCACATCGATCTCGACCGCTTCAAGCTGATCAACGAGAAGTACGGCACTTCGGTGGGCGATCAGGTCCTGCATAGCTGCGCGCAGGCCATCCAGGGCGTTATCCGAGGCAGTGACCTCGTCGCACGCTTTGGTGGAGAGGAATTCATCGTCGTACTTCCCAGCACAGACCGGACCATCGCGCGCCAGGTGGCGCAGCGGATTCTGGTGGCGCTGGCCGGCGCTCATCATGGAGCGGACGAAACGGCGAGCGTTCACGTCACCGCGTCGATTGGTGTGGCGACGTACACGACCAATCAGCGCTTCCCGAGCACGCTTGCGTTGCTGGAAGCCGCCGACCACGCGCTCTATGCGGCGAAACTCTGCGGCCGCAATCGCGTGGAATGCTTCGACGAACTGCCGAACTCACGTCGCAGCGTGCGTTGAGACTCCAGTACTCGCGACCGGGCCAATGTCGACCAGCTCGACGCGGCTCGCATCGAACGACTCTCCCAGGAACCGGCTACCGACGCGCGCAAACCGCTCCGGACTGTCCGTAGCCTGGAGGACAGGCGGCTGCGTCGGTCCCGCATTCAACAATCCTCGATCAATCAATTCCGCCCGCACCGCCCGCGCAGTGGTTTCCGCAGAATCCACGATCGTGATCGCCGGTCCGATCACCGCGCGCAAGGCGCCTGCGAGCACCGGGAAATGAGTACAGCCGAGCAACAATGTGTCGATTTGCGGATCGTCACGAAACAGCTCGTCAACATAACGATGCGCGATGGCTTCGGCGATGGCGCCGTCGGTCCAGCCCTCCTCCGCCAATGCCACGAACAGCGAGCACGCCTGCGCCTTCACTTGCGCATTCGGCTCCAGCCGAGCGATCGCGCGTTGATAGGCGCCGCCGCGCACGGTGCCTTCCGTGGCCAGCACTGCGATGTGGCCACTTCGGGACGCCGCGCATCCGGCAATCGAGCCCGGCTCGATCACACCGATAACCGGCATTGGCGCAAAGCGCTCACGTAACGACTCGACTGCGACCGATGATGCAGTGTTACAAGCGATCACCAGATACTTGATGCCCTGATCGACCAGAAACTCCGCGGCCTGCACCGAGTAGCGCAGCACCGAGTCGGCGCTCTTCGTGCCGTAGGGCAAGCGCGCGGTGTCGCCGAGATAGATGAATTGCTCGTTCGGCAGATGCTCTCTTAGCGCGCGGAGCACGGTCAGCCCACCGACACCGGAGTCGAACACCCCGATCGGGAGCGAATTTGCTTTGGTCATGAAGGCTGCTGCAAACAGTCGTTAGAGGGGATCATTACCGACCAGGCGAGCATAAGTGGCCGCGTCGATGTTGCTGCCACAGACGATCAGTCCGACCCGTCGGCCGCGCAGTCGTTGCTGGAGTGGCCCGAGTAGCGCCGCGGTGGCAGCCGCACCCGCGGGCTCGACGGCGATCTTCGCATTCCGAAGCAGGAAACGCATGGCCGCACGCATCTCGTCGTCTGAAATACGAACCAGCGCATCGACGTTGCGACGACACAGCTCGAAAGAGATCGGCAGAGCATAGGGCGCGCCCAAGCTGTCGGCGATGGTCGCGACCCGCTCGATGGAACGCGGCTCACCTGCCGCGAAGCTGCGATGCATGCTGTCCGCGCCTTCCGGCTCGACACCGAACACTTCGCAGCGGGGCGCCAGTAACTTCACGGCCGATGCAATGCCGGCGCACAGGCCACCACCGCCAATGGGAATGATGACTGCATCCAGGCCGGGAATCTGCTCACACACCTCGAGCCCAACGGTCGCGGTGCCAAGCGCCGTCATACGGCCCTCGAATGGATGGATCAGTGTGCGACCTTCCTGCTCCGCGAGACGAGCAGCCAACTCGAATCCGGCGTGGGCATTCTCCGCGAACACCACCTCGGCACCGAAGGAGCGACACAGTTCAACACGCAACGGATTGGCGGACGCAAACATCACCACCTTGGCGCTGACGCCCACCGTCGCCGCGGCAAACGCGACGGCGGCCGCGTGGTTACCGGCGCTTACGGCGGTGACTCCTTGTTTCCGCGCATCGGCCGACAAGGCCAGCACGTTCAACAGGGCGCCGCGCGCCTTGAACGTTCCGGTGCGTTGGAACAACTCCAGCTTCAACCACGTCTCGGTAGTGGCTCCCAGTGCTTGTTCGAGCTCCGGACTTTGCAGTCGATGCACCGGCGTCCGCACGACGTGATCGGCGAGCTGGCCGGCGGCGCGGCGTATTTCGTCAAGCGTGAGTGCTGACACCATGTCGAGTTCCATTTTACGTATCCAACCGTACCCCCTAGGGTACATGGATGCACCCCGCCGCCGCAGGCGGCAGCGAGTCATCGAAAATCGCAACTTTCGATGTGCTCGTGCGAGCGACGCGACGGAGTTCGATCGCTCGCGACATAACACCTCTTCGCAGGCGCTTACGGGCGCGGCATAATGTTCAGGCACAGATCGAATCGGGGAGTTGAGCATGGAGCGACGTCTCCATACACGTCATAGAGCGCGTACCGCCGTCTACGTTTCCGTCCCCGGACGTCCAGGCAAGCTTTGCCGCGCGCGCAACTTGAGCGCGAACGGCGTCTTCATCGAAACCGAAAACCTGGGATTGAAGAAAGGCGCGACCGTGCATCTCGCGTTCGCCATCAATCTTGGCGTCGTCACCAAGATCCATCGTCGTACCGCGATCGTCGCGCACGTGTCCAAAGGCGGCACGGGCCTGATGATGGAAAGCCTCACCGGCACGAGATGATCCGATCATCTCGTCTGCGTCTGCATCGCTCGCATGTCGGCGGCAATGGTGCGCGCGGCGCCGAACAAAGATCCTGCGCATAACAACATGAGTATCGGGATTACATACATTGCGCTGTGTAAGCCCGACGCGCGAAACGCTGCTTCCATGGTCGTCGCGCCCGCATTCACCATGGCCTGATTCGCGAAGTAATCGCTCAGCGCGCCCATCACTGTCGAGCCAAAGCTCGCGCCGAGTACGTACATCGCAAAGAAGTACAGCGACACAGCCGTGCCACGCAGATTGGGTGCAACCACATCTTGAATCGCGCTGTACACGGTCGAGTAATACGCGAACGCCAGCGAACTCGACGTGCCCATTAGAATCGTGAACGCGGCCACCCCGCCCTTCGGTTGCTGAAGCGCCAGGAACACGCACGGCGCCGCGAACAGCAGGGCGAATGCCCCGACCAACACGCGGCCATTCGCTCGCTTCATTCCCAGCCGATCGCCGAGCCAGCCGCCCATCAGCAATCCGATCGCGCCGGTCAATCCCAATGAGAACGCCGAGATGGTGTTCGCGTCCTGCAAACCCAGTTCATGGAACCGCTGCAGAAATGGCGTCTGAAACACATTCATCGCATACGCATTGAAGTTGTATAGCAGGCCCGACAGCACGATCCACCACAGCGTCTTGATGCGCATGACACTGCGAAACGGCGAACCCGGAAGCGCGAGCGAAGTGTGCTGTTCGACCGCCCCGCGCGGCGGCTCTCTGATCAGTAGCGCCAGGCCCGCGAGAATCAGGCCAGGCAAGCACGCCACGAAGAAGGCCGTGCGCCATCCCCACTTCTCACCGATATATCCGGACAGCATATAAGCCGCGAACAGACCGAACGGCAGGCCGAGCATGAAGATCGCCATCGCCCGCGCGCGTCGCTCGGGCGGATACAAATCGCCGATCAACGATTGTCCTGCCGGCGCGCAACTGGCCTCGCCGATACCGACACCGATGCGAGTCAGCAGGAACGATGTGTAGTTCCACGCCAATCCGGAAGCGGCCGTGAGCAAGCTCCAGAACGCGACGCCGATCGCAATCAGCCGCGTGCGCATCCAGCTGTCGGTGAGCCTTCCCAGCGGCACACCCACGGCTGCATACACGAGCGTGAACACAGTGGCGAGCAATCCGAGCTGAGTGTCGTTGAGGCCGAACTCGATGCGAATCGGCTCGCCCAACGCGCCGGCGATCTGCCGGTCGAAGAAATTCATGAGGTTGATGCCGAACAGGACGGCCAGCGCGAAGCGCGCGTTCCTTTGCTGCTCGGTCACGATGCCCCCTTGATTCCTGGCAAGTTTTGCTGGTGCGCGAGGGTATCATCGGCACCTGCGGGCCAGTGGGCAAAGAATTGTCGAACGCCGACGCCGCAACCTGTGCCAATGGCGCTGCCAGGATGAGATGATGCCGGGGTGACAGCCGCCCCCGTTTCAATGACCTCCAACGCCCCCGCGGTCGGCGCCGACCTCGCCGCCGCACTCAAAAGTCGCTTTGGTTTCAGCTCGTTCCGCCCCGGCCAGGAAGCGATCGTGCGCGATGCGCTGGTGGGCCGCGATCTGTTGGCCATCATGCCCACCGGTGGCGGCAAGTCGCTGTGCTTCCAGCTGCCCGCGGTTCTGCAACCCGGCATCACGCTGGTGATCTCGCCGCTGATCGCGTTGATGCAGGATCAGGTGCGCCTGCTCCAGGACAATGGCATTCCCGCGACGTACATCAACTCGAGTCTCGATTCGAGTCAAGTGAGTGCGCGCCTGCGCGGCGCGGCTCAGGGTGAATACAAGCTGCTGTACCTCGCGCCTGAGCGTTTGCTACAGCCCGGCTTCTTCGATGGCGTACTGATGCGCCTCGCGAGTGGTCGCGGCATCAACGCATTCGTGGTCGACGAGGCTCACTGTGTGTCCGAATGGGGCCACGATTTCCGCCCGGAGTATCGGCAACTCGCCGCGCTTCGGCGTCGGTTCGAGGACGTTCCGTTGCTCGCATTCACGGCCACCGCTACGCCGCGCGTTCGCCAGGACATCATCGATCAACTGGCGCTGCACGCTCCTGCGGTGCATATCGCCAGCTTCAATCGTCCGAATCTGTACTACGGCGTGCGCCCGAAGAACAAACGCACGTACGATGAATTGCTCGCTCGCGCACGCGAAGACAGCGCCGGCATCGTCTATTGTCTGTCACGCAAGCGTGTCGATGAGCTCGCGTTGCAGTTGCAGTCGGATGGCATCGAAGCTCTGCCTTATCACGCCGGCCTCAATGCCGAACAGCGCCGTCTCAATCAGGAAGCTTTCATTCGCGACGACGCGCGCGTCATGGTCGCCACGATCGCGTTCGGCATGGGCATCAACAAGCCCGACGTGCGCTGGGTGATTCACTACGATCTGCCGCGCACGCTGGAAAGTTACTACCAGGAGTCCGGCCGCGCGGGGCGCGACGGCGATCCTGCTGAGTGCATTCTGTATTTCAGCGCCGCCGACATCCGCACGGCCGAGTTCTTGATTCAACAAAAGGTGGATCCGGAAACGGGCGAGCCGCTGGAGGACGAGCAACGGCTGGCGCGTCAACAGCTGCGTCAGGTACTCAATTACGCCGAATCCACCGAATGCCGCCGCGGAATCCAGCTGCGATACTTTGGCGAAGTGCTCCCCGATTCCTGCGGAAACTGCGACAACTGCCGCAACCCACGCCAACAGCTGGACCGCACGATCGAGGCGCAACAGTTTCTGTCGTGCATTGCGCGGCTGGCACAGCGACGCGAACGTTTCGGCGCCGCCTATCTGATCGACATCCTGCGCGGCAGCCAGTCACAGCGCCTGATCGACAATGGACATGCGCAGCTCAGCGTATACGGCATCGGCAAACAGCACAGCGTCGACACCTGGCGGAGCGTGGCGCGCGCCCTGCTGCATCAGGGCCTGGCCCAGGAGAGCCAGGACGGCTATTCGGTGCTCTCGCTCAACGCAGCCAGCTGGGAGGTGCTGCGCGGGGAGCGCAAGGTGTACATCGCCGAAGCCCCGGCTTCGTCACGACGCAAGGCCGAGGCGTCCGGCGCCGACGACCTGCACGTGGCCGATCAGCCGCTGTTCGACAAGCTGCGAGCCTTGCGCAAGAAGCTGGCGGATCAGAGCGGTGTACCGCCCTACGTCATATTCCACGACGCCACGCTGCGTGAGATGGTGCGCCGGGCGCCGGCCACGCTGGCAGAATTTGCCAACATCCCGGGGGTCGGCCAGGCAAAACTGGCGCGCTACGGCCAGATGTTCACCGAGGAAATTCGCTCGGGCCGCAGCCGGGCTTCCACTACTTAGCTGTCATCCTGGGAACTCGGGTAATCCGGGCTTCCGCAGGTATAATCGCGCCGCCCGCCGGGGCCGCCGGAGTCGCGGCCCGTTACCATTCGCTTATTGAGACCGCTTCGTTGACGCTCCAGAGACGACCGATGTTCATTCATGCCTCGGGTGAGTACCTGCCGGAACGGGTCGTGGACAACGACTACTTCGCGCGGCTGACCGGCCGGCCCTCGCCGTGGTTCGAGCAGTTGACGGGTATCCGTCAGCGCCGCCGCGCTGGCGAGGGCGAGAACGCCAACTCGATGGCGATCGCGGCCGTCAAGCACCTGCTGCGTACCGGAGACGCGAACCTCGAGGACGTCGACCTGATCATCGGCGCTTCCTACACGCCTTGGGACACGATCGGCACCATTGCCCACGTGCTACAGCGCGAGTTCTCGCTGGCCAATGCGCGTGCCATGTATTTGTCTACGGCCTGCTCGTCCTTCATCGACGCCATCGACATGGCATCGGCCTACTTCGCCTCGGGGCGCTCCCGCAAGGCGCTGGTCGTGGCCTCCGAGCACAACAGCCTGTATTCCTCCGACGGGGACGAGAAGTCCGGCCACCTCTGGGGTGACGGCGCGGCTGCACTGATTCTGGGCAACACGCCGGGGAAGCTGCAGCTCGAAGTGCTGGACACCCACACGGTCGGTCTCGCGGATCGCGGCAAGGGTCCCTTCGGTATCACCATGGTCCCGCGCGATGGCGGCCTGGTCATGCATCATGGCAAAGATATCTTCGTGCACGCGTGCCGGGAGATGGCCGGCATGGCGCGGCTGCTTCTCGAACGCAACAATCTCACCGTGGGCGATGTTCGGCTGGTCATCCCGCATCAGGCGAACAAGCGCATCATCGATAGCGTCGCCGACGACCTCGGCCTGGCGCCACAACGTGTCGCACTGACCATCGGCGAGTTGGGTAACACCGGCTGCGCGAGCGTCGCGATCACATTGCATCGCTACGCGCACAAGCTGGAGCCGGGTGAATACGCGTTGCTGATCGCGTTTGGCGGCGGCTATTCGGCCGCGGGCGCTCTGGTTAGGCGCGCGCCGTAACAAGCGGAGTCGCGCTCGCTCAGAGCGCGACGTGATCACCAAACTGCGGCGGCTTCACGATCAGCGCGTCGCACGGCAGCTTCTCGAGCACATCCTCCGCAGTACTGCCGACGAAAATCCGTTTGAGCCCACTGCGCGCGATCGCGCCCATCGTCATCACATCCGCGTTGATGCGTTGGGCGGCGAGCGGCAGCATCTGACCGGGCCCGCCCAGTTCCAGGTGAACGTTCTTGGGCTCCACGTCGTACTCGCCGACCAGCGAATTCACCAGTTCGCGACGATGCTTTTCTTCGAGCGCCAGTTCTTCCGGCGCCGCTGCCGTAACCATCGTGGGATTCACTGCCGTTGCCGCACCGACGATGGCCATGGGCAGATACACGTGCACGACGTGCAACTCGCCGTTCAACCGTTGCGCGAACAGCGATGCATGCTCGACGATCCAGTGATCCAGAATCCTGGGCTTGTCGTTCACGTGACCGGGATCGACCGCAGCCACGATGCGCGGCGTTTCAGCCCAAGGTGTGCCCTTGGTCAACAACAACGGCGCCGGACAGGCGCGAATCAGCTGCCAGTCGGTATTGGTGAGAAACGTTCGCTGCGCAAGCGAGTGATGATGCGTGTCCTTCACCACCAGATCGGCGTTCGTCTGTCGCGTGCGATCGATCAATCCAACGTGCAGCGGCTCTGCACAAGCCGTTTCGGTCGTAACGTCCAGGCCACGCGCACGCAAGGGCGCTGCCAGCGATTCGAGCAGCTCCTTGATGCTCACGGGGAATGGCTCGCCCGGAGACTTGCGCATGTGTGACGACAGGCGCATTTCGCGCGCCGCCTTCGTATCGCAGACGAACAGCTCCAGCCGCGCATTGAACTTTTCGGCCAGCAGCGCCGCCTTGTCGATGGACGGATGCTCGGTTGCGGTCGGATCGACGATGACCAGAATTTGTTTGATGTAATCCATGGGCATGGATGTGCTTGTAGTCATGGCTGTGCCCTCGCACTCAGTCTCGAATCGCGCCGCCGCGCCCGGTATCGGGACAACCGCGTATCAGCTCCGGGCAAGCCCGTTGCGCTGCTCGACGCTCTCGAACGGAGCGGACAGCTCATCGATAGCGTCGAGCAATGCAGAGGTATCGACCGGCTTGCTCAGAAAGCGGCAATTCGACACCGGCGCTCGCAACGAGCGCAGCACCGAGGGCAGGTCGCCGCTCAGCACCACGCCAGGCGCGTCATAGCCCAGACGCTGACGCAGCTGGGTCAACAACTCCAGGCCCGTGTTGCGGCCGTCGAGGTGATAGTCGGCGACGATCACATCGCCACGCTGGAATTTCTCGAACAGGTTTTCGGCCTCTGCGGCGGACTGCGCGCTCTCGACGTGAAAACCTTCGAAGCGCAGAAACAATTCGGTCGCGAGCCGGACACCATCGTTGTCCTCGACCAACAGCACTCGCGAGCGACGCGTCGCGCCACCGGCGGACTCGATGCTGACGGGCGAGTTTGACCCAGCGGGCACCGCGGTCAGGAAGTGATGCGGGATGCTCACGATCGCTTGCGTGCCATCGCCGACCCGCGAGTCGATCCTCACGGTGAACCCCAGCAGTCGCGCGACTTCTTTGACGATGGCCAGGCCCAATCCCACGCCCATGCGCTTCGCGCCCTGCGTGTCGACTTGATAATACTCATCGAAGATGCGATCCAGCTTGTCCGCCGGGATGCCTATGCCGGTGTCGCTCACGGTGATCTCGAGCGCGCTCGGACTGGCTACGCAGCTGACCCTGACCTCGCCCTGATCGGTGTATTTGAAGGCGTTGCCGACCAGGTTCTGCAGCAGTTGATAGAAAAGGTTGCGATCGGTCGAGACGATCAATGCAGCGGGCTCGATACGCAGCTTGATGCCGCGCGCCTGCGCCAGCGACTCGAACTCGGCGGTCAGCTGATGCATCGTATCGGTGAGCGGCACCTCCACGACCTGTGGCTCGATCGCGCCCGATTCGAGCCGGCTGATATCGAGCAATGCATTGAGCATGCGTGTCATGCCCTCGATCGCTCGCGCCTGCTGCTCCAGCAGCTCGCGCAGATCGGGTGGCGAAATCTTGAGCATGGCCGCATTCAACAGACGAATGGTTTGAATGGGCTGTCGCAGGTCATGACTGGCAGTGGCGAGAAAGCGGCTCTTGGCTCGATTGGCCCGGTCCGCCTCCTCGCGCGCGGCGATCAGAGCTTCATTGATCTGCTGCCGCTCGGTGTTGTCGCGAATCGCGGCAGCGACGAACAGCGTGCCGTCGATTTTGAAAGGCGCCAGACGGATACCCGCCGCGAACTCGCTGCCGTCGGCCCGCCGGGCATACAGATCGGCGATTCGCGCGCCCATCTCGCGATTGCCGGGCTTGTTCAGATAAGCCGTCAGATGACTGACATGCTTGCCGCGCAGACGCTCGGGAATCAGCGTCTCCAAAGGCTTGTCCAGCAGCTGCGAGGGCGGATAACCGAACAGCTCGGTGACGGTCTGGTTGGCAAAGCGAATACGACCGCCCGCGTCGACCACGATCAACGCGTCCGGCGAGAAGCGCAACAGGTGCTGAGTGATATCGCTGAGCTGGTCCATCATCATCGGGCTCGTGGTAACCGGAAAATTATGCCCCGTTTGCTCCTGGGACGACATCAATACCACGGGCAGTCGCCAATCTAAGGGGCGGGCGTAGCGAGTTCCGTGGAAGTCGCGGGTGCCGCCATCGGGGGGTTGCGGCAGTCTGCGCCCCATATGAAACTCCCGGAATCATGGCAATCCCGCTCCTTCCCGCCTCCGCCGCCCGCCAGCGGCGACTCCGTCATGCCCGCTGACGGCGATGCTTCGGGCACGCCGGCAACGTCGCGGCTGCTGGAGCAGTTGATGCAGATCGCGCGCGCTTCGGCGCTGGAGGAGATGGCCAGCGGCTTTGCGCACGAGTTGAATCAGCCGATCGGCGCCATCGCCACATTTGCGCAGGCTGCAGAGCGCATGCTGTCGCGCCCCGAGCCGATGACCGAGCAGGCCCTGGAAGTCCTGCGTCACATCAGCAATGAAGCGCTCAATGCCGGACAGGGCATCCGCCGCATTCGTAAATTGTTCAATGATGTTTCGGTGGCACGCGTCGACAGCGCCATGTCCGGCGTACTCGAGGAGCTGATGCCGGTGCTCGAACTGCTGGCGCGTCGCGCTGGCGTGCAAGTGGAAGTGGTGATCGATCCGGATCTGCCCGCCGTTTCGGTGGATCGCCTGCGCATTCAGCACGTGCTCTACACGCTGGTGCAGAACTCACTCGAAGCCCCCCGCCCCGCGCAACGGCCGGCTCACGTCCGCATTGAGGTCACCGGCGATCGTTACGCCGTGACGACGGCCGTCATCGACAATGGCGTGGGTCTGTCGACCGAGGCCCGTGCACAATTGTTTCGTCCGTTTTTCACCACCAAGGATCGGGGCACCGGCTTGGGTCTGGCCTCGAGCCGCGCTATCGTCGAGGCGCACGAAGGCACGATCGGCTGTGACGATGTCGATGGCGGCGGTGCGAAGTTCTGGTTCCGATTGCCTGCAGCGACTTCATGAGGCCGCCGCCCCGGCGATGAAATAGCCACTATGACTGCTAACAAGACCAACACTCGCAAGAAACCCACCATCTATATCGTCGATGACGACGACGGCATGCGTCGCGCGTTGAGCGTGCTCATGTCGACGGTGGGCTATAACGCCGTGACGTTCGAGCGACCTGCCGAATTCCTGCAGAAGCTCGATCCGAATCAGCCCGGCTGTCTGGTGCTCGACGTGCGCATGCCGGAAATGAGCGGACTGGAAGTGCAGCAACAGCTCAACCGCAGCGGCTCGATGCTGCCGGTGATTCTCATGACCGGCCACGGCGACATCCCGATGGCCGTGCAGGCCATGAAGGATGGCGCCTTCGACTTCCTGCAGAAACCGTTCCGCGACCAGGACCTGCTCGACCGGATCAACGGCGCACTGAAGCAGGACGCCGAGAATCGCGACACCGTCGAGCGGCACGCCGATCTCAAACGTCGCAGCGAGTCGCTCACGCCGCGCGAACGCGAAGTGATGGGGCTGGTCGTCGATGGTCGCGCCAACAAGGTGATCGCCATCGATCTGGGGCTGAGCGAACGCACCGTGGAGATTCATCGCGCCAACGTCATGGAAAAGATGCAGGCACGCTCGGTCGCGCACCTGGTGAAGATGCACCTGACCCTGAATGGTGAAACTCTCGGCAATGGCTGACGATTAGCCATAGGTCGTTGGCGACCGCCGACGGCCAACAGCCATCCGCTCTCGAGGCCATGCCCATGTCGGACGATCCAACGCTTGCCCCTGAATATCTGACGCGGCTCGATGCCTACTGGCGCGCCGCCAACTACCTCTCGGTGGGTCAGATCTATCTGATGGACAACCCGCTGCTCGAAGAGCCGCTGCAGTTGTCGCACGTCAAGCCGCGCCTGCTGGGTCACTGGGGCACGACGCCGGGCCTCAACTTCATCTACGCGCATCTGAATCGCGTCATCCGCAAGTACGACCTGGACATGTTGTATGTGGCCGGCCCTGGCCATGGCGGTCCGGCGCTCGTCGCCAATGTCTATCTCGAAGGCACATACAGCGAGTACTACCCGAACATCTCCGAGGACCGGGCGGGGATGCGCCGCCTGTTCAAGCAGTTCTCGTTCCCCGGCGGCATTCCCAGTCACGTCGCTCCGGAAACGCCGGGCTCGATTCACGAAGGCGGTGAGTTGGGATACGCGTTGTCGCATGCGACCGGCGCGGTCTTCGACAATCCCGATCTGATCGTGGCCTGCGTCATCGGCGACGGAGAGGCCGAGACCGGTCCACTGGCAACCAGCTGGCACTCGAACAAATTCCTGAATCCGGTGCGCGACGGCGCGGTGCTGCCGATTCTGCATCTGAATGGCTACAAGATCGCCGGCCCGACGGTGCTCGCGCGAATTCCACAGCAAGAGCTCGAGCAGTTGATGCAGGGCTATGGTTACGAGCCCTTCTTCATCGAAGAAGCCGACAGCATGGCGGCGACCCATCTCGCCATGGCGCAGACCATGGATCGGATGATCGAGCGCATCCGCGAGATTCAGGCAGATGCGCGCAAGAACGGTTTCCGTCAGCGCCCACGCTGGCCCATGCTGGTGATGCGCACTCCAAAAGGATGGACCGGTCCGGAGGAAGTGGACGGCGTTCCGGTCGAGAACAGCTGGCGCTCGCATCAGGTGCCACTGTCGGGTCTTGCCGAAAACAAAGACCACTTGAAGCAGCTCGAAACATGGATGCGCAGCTACAAGCCCGAGGAGCTGTTCACGGCGGAAGGCAAGTTGCAGCCTCATTTGCGCGAGCTCGCTCCCATTGGCAAGCGCCGGATGGGCGACAACCCGCATGCGAACGGCGGCCTGCTGCTTCGGGATCTGCGCCTTCCCGATTTCCGTGAATATGCCGTCGAGCTGCCTTCACCCGGCTCACGCATTGCCGAGTCGACTCGCGTCCAGGGAACGTTCCTGCGCGATGTCATGAAAATGAATCTGGAGTCGAAGAACTTCCGCTTGTTCGCACCGGACGAGTTCACGTCCAACCGCTGGAACGATGTGTTGAAAGTCACATCGCGCATGCTGGCCGCCGAGATCCTGCCCTCGGATACCAGCGTGGCGTCGGACGGCCGGGTCATGGAGGTGCTGAGCGAGCATCAATGCCAGGGCTGGCTGGAAGGTTACCTGCTGACAGGCCGGCACGGCTTCTTCAGCTGCTACGAAGCGTTCGTGCACATCGTCGATTCGATGTTCAATCAGCACGCCAAGTGGCTCAAGACCTGCAACGATATTCCCTGGCGGCGCGCGATCGCCTCGCTCAATTATCTGCTGACCTCGCACGTCTGGCGCCAGGATCACAACGGCTTCAGCCACCAGGATCCGGGCTTCATCGATCATGTCGTGAACAAGAAGCCCGAGGTCGTGCGCGTATATCTGCCGCCCGATGCCAACACCTTGTTGAGCGTCACGGACCACTGTCTGCGCAGCCGCAACTACGTGAACGTCGTGGTCGCCGGCAAGCAGCCGCAGTTTCAATGGCTGTCGATGGACGCCGCGATCAAACATTGCAGCGCCGGCGCGGGCATCTGGGACTGGGCCAGCAACGATCAGGACGGCTCGCCCGACATCGTCATGGCGTGCGCGGGCGACGTGCCGACGCTGGAGACCCTGGCGGCGGTGTCTTTGCTTCGCGAGTGGATACCTTCGTTGAAGATCCGCGTCGTGAACGTGGTCGACCTCATGACGCTGCAGCCGGAGAGCGAACACCCGCATGGCATGAGCGACAAGACGTTCGATGCCATGTTCACCAAGGACAAGCCCATCCTGTTTGCTTTCCACGGCTATCCCTGGCTGATCCATCGCCTCACCTA
>Ga0182742_1003462_pt1 | contig 15421 bp, 17 predicted proteins | sample eDN5th37CBELigMG_FD_128880 | JGI IMG/M metagenome (GOLD analysis project Ga0182742, IMG submission 128880) | Enriched Miracle-Growth compost microbial communities from Emeryville, California, USA - eDNA 5th pass 37_C BE-Lig MG (version 2)... ...
CGACACATGGAGCTGACGAATACTAATCGATCGAGGACTTAACCAAATCTTGAAAAAGCAATCAATGTCTTTATCCAGTTTTGAAAGAACAAACTTTCAATTAAATAGTCTAGTGATGATGGCTAAGAGGTCACACCCGTTCCCATACCGAACACTGAAGTTAAGCTCTTTAGCGCCGATGGTAGTTGGGGGCTTCCCCCTGTGAGAGTAGGACGTCGCTAGGCAAACGAAAACCACTGAGAACTCAGTGGTTTTTTTATGCATAAAAATGCCTCTATAACTTAAAAACTAGTATATTATGCACATTTTGATATTGATGATGTGTTATCAACAAGCTACATATCCTCTTTACTTTCACATTTGTTTCTTAAGCGCTTATAATAGTAAAGGTAAAATGAACGGAGTGAGAAAATGAAAAGGGAAAGACCGATTGTTTCGGCCTTGCAACGATTTGTGGAATCAGAGCCGTTAAGTTGGCATGTTCCAGGGCATAAGAATGGTATGTTATCGAACTTACCAAGTCCAATCAAAGAAGCACTTACATATGATTTGACCGAACTAACAGGCTTGGATGATTATCACCATCCTGAAGAGGCAATTGCACAGGCTGAAATACTTTTAGCTAGGGCATATCAAGCGCAGAAAAGTTTTTTCTTAGTGAATGGATCAACAGTTGGAAATCTCGCTATGATTTATGCAACTTGTAAGCGCAATGAAAAAGTAATCGTACAAAGAAATGCACATAAATCCATTTTTCATGCATTAGAGTTAGTTGGAGCTAAGGCGATATTTGTTTCTCCTAACTGGGATGAGAATACATCTTCTGCAGGAGCTGTTTCTAATACAACTTTACTTGAAGCATTAAAGCTTCATACAGATGCAAAAGCTGTTATTTTAACCTATCCTACCTACTATGGCGTCACTGGCAAAGATTTGGAGCAGCAAATCAAAATGTGTCATGAATTAAAAATTCCAGTACTGGTTGATGAGGCGCATGGAACTCACTTTATGGCAAGTGAATTATATCCACCATCTTCATTACAATTAGGAGCTGATGTGGTTGTACAATCTGCACATAAAACACTTCCAGCTATGACTATGGCGTCGTTTTTGCATGTGAACTCAAATTTGATTAAAGCAGATAAAATTGATCATTATTTAAGAATACTTCAATCTAGTAGTCCTTCTTATTTGCTTCTTGCTTCTCTGGATGATGCAAGAGACTATGTAGAAAGTTATTTAGAAAGTGATGCAGTTTATTTCCATGAAAAGCGAGGTCAATGGATAGAGGCGCTACGTTCAATTGAGACGTTACAGGTTATTGAGGTTGATGACCCACTAAAGTTAATATTACGCTTACCTGGGTATACGGGGTTTCAGCTAAAAGAGGTACTTGAACAACAAGGAATATATGTGGAACTTGCAGATCCGTATCAAGTATTATTTATATTGCCTTTATTAAAACTTAGACAAACCTATCCATTTGCTGAAGCTCGAAGACGTATAAAAGAGGCCGTTTATAAACTCAAAAAAGATGGGGCAAAACCTATTCAGATGCTTTCTCCACATAATGAACAGATTTATGTTTCAATGCCGGAATATTCATATGATGAATTAGAGCAACATGATAAAGAATGGATTCCTTATATGCGTGCAATTGGTAGGGTTTCCGCATGTATGATTATTCCATATCCACCAGGGATTCCACTATTTTTACCTGGTGAAAAAATTACAGTGGCGAAATTAAGTCAACTAGAGGAGTTACTTGCAGCGGGTGCTGCCTTCCAAGGGAAACATCGCTTAGATGAAAAACTCATTTACGTCATAAAGTAACAGTCGGAGGAATATACAAATGAAAAGCAATTTATTTATTACATTCGAAGGTCCTGAAGGCGCAGGGAAAACGACAATTTTAAGTCAAATTACAAAAAGACTACAGGAACAAAATATTGAAGTGTTAGCCACTCGAGAACCAGGTGGAATTGAAATTGCAGAAAAAATAAGAGAAGTAATATTAAATCCTGCCAACACAGTTATGGTCGAAAGAACAGAAGCATTGTTATATGCTGCTGCTAGAAGTCAGCATTTTTTTGAAAAAGTAGAGCCTGCTCTAACTCAAGGAAAGCTTGTTCTATGCGATCGATTTATTGATTCTTCATTAGCATACCAAGGCTATGCCCGAGGAATTGGAATCGATGAAGTACTATCGATTAATGAATTTGCGATCGGAAATAAGATGCCTGACCTTACCATATTATTTGATTTGAATCCTGCTGTCGGACTAGCTCGAATTCATGCACACAATGGCCGTGAGTTGAATAGACTTGATGTTGAGAGCTTATCATTTCATGAAAAGGTTCGAGAAGGTTATCATGAAGTAGTTAAACGTTACCCTAATAGAATAAAAATAGTGAATGCTGATCAGCCTGTGGAAAAAGTAGTAGAAGAAGTATGGAATTTGATAACTTTTTCACTAGATGAAAAGTAAATGATGTAGGGTAGTATGTATGATATAATATAAACACCAATTCAATATATGGGAGTGAGTGCGGATGAAGTTAGTTGTTGCAGTCGTTCAGGACCAAGATAGTAATCGTTTGTCTAGCGCGTTAACTAAAAATAATTTTCGTGCAACCAAATTAGCAAGTACTGGTGGTTTTTTACGTTCAGGAAACACAACCTTTCTTGTTGGTACGGAGGACGCTTTAATACCTAAATTGCTTGATATTATTCGAGATAATTGTCGTTCTCGTGAACAAATGGTGTCACCTGTGTCTCCTTTAGGAGGAAATGCAGACTCTTATATTCCGTATCCCATTGAAGTTGAAGTTGGGGGAGCTACAGTTTTTGTACTGCCTATTGAACAGTTCCACCATTTCTAACCTTATTATAGTAGAAAATTTTAATAGTCATTTGTAGAATGATTATAGAATTTATATTATAGAAACTTCTTAAAGAAAATAAGGTTTAGCCATGGCAGATGCTCAGATTATAAAACTCTAGACATCTATGCTATTTGGTTTTGTAATCGGGTGGAGGAGAATGGCAGTTGAAGATTAATCAAGATATACGTGTAGGTTTAAAAACAAACCATCATGATATAAAGAACCAAACTCAAACAGGGAACCGCTTTAGTGAAGTACTTGTGAAACAAGGTTCAAAATTAAAAACAGAGCAGTTAACAAGATTAATGGGCGATATTTCTGCAGCAGGTGATCGTGTAGCGAGGTCTCGAAGCTTGCGTGAATTGACTCGCTTTAAAATGCTAATCAAGCGTTTCTTACAAGAGGCTGTCGAATATGGTCTTGATACGAAACAATCCCATACATGGAATCGTTTTGGTGAAGGGCGTCGCCTAAAAGTTGTTGAAACGATTGATGAGAGATTAGTTGAACTAGCAGAAGAGATATTAAATGAAGAAAAAAGTAATATCGATTTGCTAGATAAAATTGGCGAAATAAAAGGATTGTTAATTAATTTATATATGTAAAACCCGTGTCTATTTACTTTCCTGTATAGGACACGGGGTTTTTTCTAAAATCAGTTAAAGAGGAAGATTTAACTTTATTTTCATAAATGTTACGTTTAGAGAAAAAGGTGAACAAAGTGGTAGGAAATGTGGATGAGCTAAAGGTATTACAACCTGTAGTAATGAAGCAGTTACAAACGATTTTTGAAAAGAATAGAGCTGGTCATGCGTACATATTTGACGGTGAAAAAGGTACGGGAAAAAAGGAAATTACAATGTTCTTCATAAAACTACTTCTATGTCTTAACCCGTCGAAAAATGTTCCATGTGAAACATGTCGAAATTGTAAACGTATTGAGACTGGAAATCACCCGAATGTAAAGCAGATTGAACCCGACGGACAATTTATAAAAATCGACCAAATTAGAGACCTTATTTCTGGAATGACGAAAACAAGCATGGAAGAGGGGCGAAAAATATATGTCCTTCATCATGCAGATCGAATGAATAATTCTTCCGCAAATACATTATTAAAGTTTTTAGAAGAACCAGAGGGTACTGTAACAGCGATTTTATTAACGGAAAGTTATCAGTCTATCTTACCTACCATCCAATCACGTTGCCAACATATAAAGTTTGCTACGATTCCAAGGAATATATTATTAAAACAACTTCAGGAAAATGGTGTCACTTTCTCGATGGCATCTACTGTAAGCATGTTAACGAATAATTTAGATACGGCAATTTCATTAGCAAGTGATGAGCAGTTTGCACATGCAAGAAAAACAGTGTTAAAATTAGTAGAGACAGTTAGAAAAAATGTACATGAGGCATTATTAATGGTATATGAAGACTGGCTAGTTTCTTTTAAGGATAAAGAAGAGATAGAAAGAGCCTTAGATTTACTACTTTTCGCATATCGTGATATTGTAGCTATAAAGGCGAATCCGCAAAGCGCTTGTACATATCCAGACATGCTACAAAGTTGGAAGGAAATCGCTTTACACACTACGTATGATCGATTGTCGAATCAGTTGCAAGCAATTTTACAAGCTAGACAAAATCTGCAACGTAATATGAATCGATCGCTTTTGATGGAGCAGTTAATGCTTAATCTGCAGGAGGGGTATACATTTGTATAATGTAGTAGGAGTCCGTTTTAAAAAGGCGGGTAAAATATATTATTTTGACCCCGGTGATTTTCTACTGGAAAAAGGGCAGTATGTCATAGTAGAAACAGCAAGAGGGGTCGAATATGGAAAGATAGTCGTTCCAATGAAGCAAGTAGGGGAGAATGATGTTGTTTTACCACTAAAACAAGTTTTGCGCCCTGCGGATGAACGAGATCGGATCCAAGTTGATGAAAATAGGCAGGAATCACAACGAGCTTTTGAATTAGCGAACACTAAAATTAGTGAACATAAATTAGAAATGAAGCTTGTTGATGTAGAATATACATTTGATCGAAATAAAATCATTTTTTATTTCACAGCAGAAGGAAGAGTTGACTTTAGAGAATTAGTTAAAGACTTAGCTTCCATTTTCCGTACTCGTATTGAATTACGTCAAATTGGTGTAAGAGATGAAGCAAAGCTTCTAGGTGGTATAGGTCCGTGTGGTAGAATGTTATGTTGTTCGACATTTTTAGGAGATTTTGACCCAGTTTCGATAAAAATGGCGAAGGACCAAAATCTTTCTTTAAATCCAACCAAAATCTCAGGACTTTGTGGCCGTCTCATGTGTTGTCTAAAGTATGAAAATGACGATTATGAAAATGCCAAAGAAGGAATGCCTGACATCGGTGACTTAACAATGACGCCTGATGGAAAAGGAAAAGTAATTGGTATTAATGTGCTAGAACGTTTAATTCAAGTCTTCTTAGAAGAGCAGTTACGTACGGTTGAATATACATTAGAAGAAATTATTGAATGTGAGAAGAATTTGATATAGATAAACAATGGGGTGGCTATCTAGTGAAGGATCGCAATTTCTTAGATACAGTTATGGAATTCGAAACACAGCTCGAATCGCTACAGCAACAATATAATGACTTGAAAAAATTTGTTGCACATATGGTGGAAGAACATCAAGCAATTCAAACGGAAAACCTTCACCTACGTAGACGTCTAGAGGAGCTTTTATCTACAGATTCTACAGATGAGAGTAGTAATGAAGAAAAAGTAAGCTTATTAGATATAGGAGAAGGGTATGATAATTTAGCGCGTCTATACCAAGAAGGGTTCCATGTTTGCCATGTACATTTTGGCGGTTCACGGAAAGGTGAAGATTGTTTATTTTGCCTATCGTTTTTAAATAAACAAAATGCATAAATTATCTATTAGATAAAAGGCTGATACCACTAAAGAGTGGTTTTCAGTCTTTTCTTTTGGGTTAGTTTTTTTAAATTATTCTTTTTTGGTAGTACAATAATATAAGAAATCAAAGTTGTAATGTATGTTTAATGTAAGAATTATGTTTCTTACAGTTGTATTAATGAGGAGGATATTTATGGAACAATGGTTAAAAGAGGATGAACGACTTGATTATTTGTTAGCTGAAGATTTAAGGATTATTCAAAGTCCATCCGTCTTCTCTTTTTCATTAGATGCAGTACTATTATCGAGATTTGCCAGTATCCCTAAGAATAAAGGGAAAATTGTCGACCTTTGTTCTGGAAATGGCGTTATCCCATTGTTTCTAAGCGCGCGCACAAATGCTGATATTATTGGTGTTGAATTACAAGAAAGACTATTTGATATGGCAGAACGAAGTGTGAGATATAATGGACTAGAAAATCAAATAAGCATGATACAAGGGGATGTAAAGGAAATTCCTCCTCAGCTAGGCATTGAAAAATATGACGTAGTGACATGCAATCCACCATATTTCTTAGCACACGAATTAAGCGATAAAAACGTTAGTGAACATTATGCAATTGCTCGTCATGAGTTACATCTAACATTGGATGAAGCAGTTGAGTCTGCAAGTAGGTTATTAAAACAAGGTGGAAAAGCCGCCTTTGTTCATCGACCGGGGAGACTACTAGATATTATTACAGCGATGAGAGCAAATCGTCTTGAACCAAAACGAATTCGATTTGTTTATCCTAAATTCGGTAAGGAAGCTAACACATTATTAATAGAAGGAATAAAGGATGGGAAGCCTGATTTAAAGGTATTACCTCCTTTATACGTATATACAGAGAACAATGAATATACGGAAGAAGTGAGTGAAATTCTTTATGGAGACAAAAAATAATCATTTCTTCTATGTACTCGAGTGTGTGGATCAATCCCTTTATGCTGGTTATACCAATAACTTAGAAAAAAGGGTAGCAACACATAATGCTGGTAAGGGAGCAAAATACACAAAAGCACATCGACCAGTAAAATGCGTCTATTTTGAAATCTTTGAAACAAAGCAAGAAGCAATGCGGGCAGAATATGCGTTTAAACAATTAAAACGAACTGAAAAATTAAAGTATATTGAAGGGGAGAAGGCATGAAGTCACAAAAAAGCAGTCAGCATGAACAGGGAAGCTGTTTATATTTAGTAGCCACACCAATCGGAAACTTAGAAGACATGACAGTGCGTGCATTACGAATTTTAAAAGAGGTAGATGTAATCGCAGCTGAGGATACACGAAATACAAAAAAGTTATGTAATTATTTCGAAATTCAAACACCACTTATAAGTTATCATGAACATAATTTAGAACAGGGTGGAGAGAAACTCTTAGGGTACTTAAGAGAAGGGAAATCGGTTGCTCTAGTGAGTGATGCTGGATTACCTTGTATCTCAGATCCGGGAGCAGATATTGTTGTAAAAGCGATTGAGGAAGAGTTTGCAGTTGTTCCCGTACCTGGTGCCAATGCAGCCTTAACAGCGTTAATTGCCTCAGGTATTACACCGCAACCCTTTTATTTCTTTGGTTTTTTAAATCGCCATAAAAAAGAGCGAAGATTACAGCTAGAGAAATTAGCAAAACGAGAAGAAACAATGATTTTTTATGAGGCACCACATCGATTAAAAGAGACTCTAAAGGATTTAGAACTGATTTTAGGAAATCGTAAAATCGTATTAGCTCGTGAATTAACAAAGAAATTTGAAGAATTTTTGCGCGGAACGATATCAGAAGCTCTCATCTGGATGGAAGATAATGAAATTCGGGGCGAGTTTTGTGTTATTTTAGAAGGAAATCCAAACGGCGAATTGCAAGAAGAAGAGGCTTATTGGACAAACCTATCCATAGTAGAACATGTAGAACTCTTAATAAATGAAAGTAATATGAATTCAAAAGATGCTATAAAAGAAGTAGCAAAATTACGAGGAATCGCGAAGAGAGAGGTTTATCAACAATATCACGTATAACACTGTATTGTTGAGAGTTATTTAAGGCATTACTTTAGAAAGTAATGCCTTTTTCATGAGATGGAAAGGTGTAATAAAAAACGATTTTCACTCCGAAAGCGAAAATCGTGGTATTTATCTTCAAAAAATTATTTTGCAAAATGTTGTTGAATTTCTTTAACTAAAAGTTCCGCACCTTCTGGACTTAAAATTAATTTTCCTCCAGCAAGTCGGAAATTTTGATCTGAAACTTCTCCAGTCACAGCACAAGTCATGTTAGGCATGTATTTTTTTAGAATGATTTTATCGTCATCAACGTAAATTTCAAGTGCATCTTTTTCTGCAATCCCTAATGTACGTCGAAGTTCAATAGGAATAACTACACGTCCTAATTCATCGACTTTACGAACGATACCTGTTGATTTCATGACAATATTTCCTCCTGTAATTTGTATGATATATTTATTTATTCGATTCGTCAAAATTCGACATATTTTACTGTCTGACTAGAATCATACCAAGTAATACCATAGACGTCAATTATTTAGTATTAAATGATTAGAAATTGATGTGAACAGGTTGTGAACACTCTTATAGATAAATGAGCTTTTACGTCTTTAAATAGCATTTATTGGAGATTATTATTATAAAAAGAAATATTTAGTTGGAAAGTTTCAGTAAATTTACACCATTTTCTATTATATTTTTTGACATATCCATGTAATAATATTCTTTCATTGAAACAATTTTCTTACTTCGATAAAATAAACATTATACAGTTGACAATGGAGGCCGTAATACGTGAAGGAAAAGAACACATTTTATATAACAACCCCTATTTATTACCCTAGTGGTAAGTTTCATATCGGTACCGCTTACACTACAGTTGCATCCGATACTATTTCACGTTACAAACGATTAAGAGGTTATGATGTCCGCTTTTTAACAGGAATGGACGAGCATGGACAAAAAATTCAGGAAAAAGCTAAAGAAGCTAACAAAGATCCTCAAGATTATGTAAATGAAATAGCAGAAAGTGCAAAGAAGCTTTGGGCATTAATGGATATTTCCTATGATGACTTTATCCAAACTACACAAGAACGCCATACAAAAAGTGTAGAAAAGATTTTCCAAAAATTCTTAGACAATGGTGATATTTATAAAGGTGAGTACGAAGGATGGTACTGTACACCTTGTGAATCGTTCTATACGGAGACACAATTAGTAGATGGAAATTGTCCAGACTGTGGACGCTCTGTTCATAAAGTAAAAGAGGAATCGTATTTCTTCAATATGAAGAAATACTCTGAGCGCCTACTTCAGTATTATGAAGAAAATGTCGAATTCATCGAACCTGAATCACGTAAAAACGAAATGATTAATAACTTTATTAAACCAGGATTAGAAGATCTATCTGTTTCACGTACTTCTTTTGACTGGGGAATTAAAGTGCCTGGTGATCCAAGACATGTTATTTATGTATGGGTAGATGCACTAACAAACTATATTACATCTCTTGGGTATGGTTCAGATAATGAAGAATTATTTAATAAATATTGGCCTGCTGATGTCCATGTTGTAGGGAAAGATATCGTTCGTTTCCATACAATTTACTGGCCAATATTCTTAATGGCTTTAGATTTACCGTTACCGAAAAAAGTATTTGCCCATGGCTTTATTATGATGAAAGATGGGAAAATGTCGAAGTCAAAAGGGAATGTTGTGTATCCAGAAATGTTAATTGAGCGTTATGGATTAGATGCAACACGTTATTTCCTTCTTCGTGAATTACCATTTGGAGCTGATGGTGTATTTTCACCTGAATCCTTTGTTGAACGAACTAATTTTGATTTAGCTAATGATTTAGGAAACTTATTAAATCGTACCGTTTCCATGATGAATAAGTATTTCGATGGAATTATTCCAACAGAAAACTTAATTGAAACAGAGTTTGATGCAGCCTTAAAAGTACAAGCAAAAGAAACGCGACTAATCTATGAAAAAAATATGGAAAGTATGCAATTTAGTGTTGTATTAGCTGACGTTTGGTCTCTTGTTTCTCGCACGAATAAATACATTGATGAGACACAACCATGGGTCCTAGCAAAGGATAAAGAAAACGAAGGAAAGTTAGCTTCTGTTATGTACAATTTAGCAGAAAGTCTTCGTCATATTGCAGTAATGTTACAGCCATTTATGACATCGACACCAAAGCAAATTGTCGAACAATTAGGATTAAGCTCAACTTATCTGTCTTGGGAAACAATTGAAACATTCGGAAATACTATTCCAGCAAACACTAAAGTAGTTGAAAAAGGAATTCCAATTTTTCCACGTTTAGATGTTGAAGTGGAAGTTGCATACATTCGGGAACAAATGAGAGCTTCTGTAAAAACACCTCAAGAAGATTTAGAAAAAGTTGAAGAAAAGGTAAATGAGGAACCAGAAATCTCAATTGATGACTTTATGAAGATTGACTTACGGGTGGCAACTGTAACTGCTTGTGAACCAATACCAAAAGCTGATAAATTATTAAAACTACAAGTTGATCTTGGGTACGAGCAACGCCAAGTTGTATCAGGTATTGCACAATACTATAAACCAGAAGAGTTAGTGGGACAAAAAGTGATTGTTGTAGCTAACTTAAAACCTGTAAAACTTCGTGGCGAACTTTCTCAAGGTATGATTTTAGCTGGGTCGCATGAGGGTACTTTAAAGCTTGCAACAGTTGATCCAAAACTTCAAAACGGTGCGAAAGTAAAATAATTACTTCATAATTAAAAAGCCTGTTGGACAAACTTTGTTCAACAGGCTTTTCACTCGGAGTCCTTCGACCTTAAAAACTATATCTTAATAATAAATGTATATAAATAATTTGTCGATATAGGGAATATTTACTAAACAGAGGATAAATATGTATGATTTATGACACATTCCATCCCCTCTGTAATATTTCTGTAATTTGATTGTCAACTAAGAAATGTTTATATCCAATACAATAGGTGAGGAGAAAAGAAAATGTTTATAGATACACATGTCCATTTAAATGCTGATCAATATGATGAGGATTTACAACAAGTAATCGAGAGAGCAAAAGCAGCGAAAGTTGAAAAAATAGTTGTAGTTGGCTTTGATCGAAAAACAATCGAGAGAGCAATGAAACTAGCAGAGGATTATAATTTCATTTACGCGGTAATTGGTTGGCATCCTGTTGATGCAATTGATTGTACACCGCAAGATTTAGAGTGGATAGAACAACTAGCTGCTCACCCCAAAGTAGTCGGTATTGGTGAAACAGGTTTGGATTACTACTGGGATAAATCACCGAAAGAAATTCAACAAGATTTATTTCGGAAACAAATTCATCTAGCACAAAAGTTAAAACTACCTATTATTATTCACAATCGCGAAGCAACTGGTGATGTGGTTAAAATTTTACGTGAAGAAAATGCTGCATCGGTTGGTGGTGTAATGCATTGCTTCAGTGGAAGTGTTGAAACTGCTCGTGAATGTATCGATATGAACTTCATGATAAGTTTAGGTGGTCCTGTTACATTTAAAAATGCTCGAATGCCAAAAGAGGTAGCTAAGGAAATTCCTTTAGAGTATTTAATGATTGAAACAGATGCCCCTTATTTAGCACCGCATCCTTATAGAGGAAAACGTAATGAACCTTCATATGTACCATTAGTTGCAGAAGAAATTGCTCGTCAAAAGGAGCTTTCAATTGACGAAGTTGCAAATGCAACAAGCTCTAATGCTATTAAATTTTTTAATCTCGATGAATAGATTTCCTAAACGTCTCCAATACTGCGTTTAGGAAGACTACGTTTTAAGTGGACTAATTTGTTAGAAAAGTAGAATTGGTTGACAGCTATAAAAGTAGTCCGTATAATCCAACGAGTGCTAAGGAGGCGTTTTTTCATGTCTAAAATTTCCATGAAAAACTTGTTCCGAGGATCATTGAGGCGTAAGCAAACAGTAGTAGGTGTTATATCACTTATTCTGTTTGTCTCGGTAATATCTTTCGTAGTTTTTCAAGTCACCAAAGATTCGGTGATTGTAAATACGAATGGTAAAGAAGAAGAAATATTAACTCACGCAAATACAGTAAGCGACCTTCTAAAAGAAGAAGGTATCGTAATCTCTCAATATGATAAAGTATCACCCTCACTGAATACAAAAATCGTTGATGGTTTAACGATTGATTGGGAACAAGCAAGAGAAGTAACTATTTCAGTTGACGGAAGTCAGTCAAAGGTTTGGACAACTGAAAGTAAAGTGAAGAACATTTTGGAAGAAGCAAATATCGAAGTAACAGAGCATGATAATTTATCAATTGCTTTGGACGAAGAAGTAGGCGAGACTAACCAAATTGATATTCAAAAAGCGTTTCAGGTAACGCTTGTCGATGGTTTAGAAGAAAGACAAGTTTGGTCCACTTCGACTACGGTCGCTAACTTTTTAAAACAACAGGGAATTCAGCTAAATGAGTTTGATCGTGTTGAAAATAATCTGGAGAATGTTGTTGCACCAGAAGATAAAATCACAGTTGTTCGTGTAGAAAAGGTTACCGATGTAGTGGAAGAATCGATTGATTTTGCAGTAGAAACGAAATCAGACTCTTCATTGCTAAAAGGGAAAGAAAAAGTGGTAGCGCAAGGCGAGAAAGGGAAAGTTGCTCGTACTTACGAAATTACGAAAGAAAACGGTAATGTAATAGAAAAAGAGATTAAATCTGAAGAAGTGATTAAAGAGCCAACTACAAAAGTAGTTGCCGTGGGTACAAAAGTTGTAACGGCTGCTGTGTCTCGTGGAAATAACAGCTCATCATCATCTTCTAGTAAAGAATTTTATGTAACGGCAACGGCATACACGGCTAGTTGTTCAGGCTGTTCAGGTGTAACAGCAACGGGCTTAACTTTAAAAGACGGTATGAAGGTAATTGCAGTAGATCCAAGTGTTATTCCATTAGGAACTAAAGTTTGGGTTGAAGGTTACGGAAATGCGATTGCTGCGGATAAAGGTAGTGCGATTAAAGGAAATAAAATCGACGTATTTATAGGTTCTCAACAACAAGCTGATAGCTGGGGCCGTAAAAAAGTGCGTGTAAAAGTTTTAAATTAAATCTAGTAACCTAAAAAAAGTTTAGCATTTTTCCAAAATAGAAGCCTTCCTGTTCACTGACAGGGAGGCTTTTTTATATCTATTTGATAAGTTAGGTGGGTATTTATTTTCCGATATTGAGGAGATTTTGTATGTTCAACTTATTTTTGAGTAGAAGTTTAAAAGAGGGGACTAGATTTACTTAGATACATTCACAAAGTACCACTTGTGAAAGTCCCACAATCTCCCTCATAAAAAATAAAATTAGAACTCAATTATATTTAATAATCTAACATAACACTTCTTAGAATGAACGAAAACGACGTCCAATTGCTTTTCGTGTTATTATAGTCAGAGATTGTTTTAGAAGAGGGGTATATTTTTGAATATACAAGAAATCATTGTTGTAGAAGGAAAAGATGATACAACTGCGATTAAAAGAGCGGTAAATGCAGATACAATAGAAACAAATGGTTCTGCTATTTCCGAGGAAACAATTCGACGTATTGCACATGCACAATCAAAACGTGGTGTTATTGTTTTTACCGATCCAGATTATCCTGGTCGTCGTATACGCGCCATTATTGAACAGCATGTTCCTGGTGTAAAACATGCGTTTTTGGCAAAGGAAAAAACAATTGCAAAAAACGGAAAAGGGCTTGGGATTGAGCATGCACGTGATGAGGATATTCGTGAGGCATTACGGTATGTGTACACACCGAACCCAGAATTTAAAACGGAAATAGAAATTACTATGGATGATTTGCTACTAGCTCGTTTGATTGGACATCCACAGTCTAAACAACGTCGTAATCGATTAGGAGAGATTCTAAATATTGGTATGACAAATGGTAAACAATTGCATAAACGGCTGGCAATGTTTCAGATTACTGCTGAGCAATTTGGTCAAGCAGTAGCTCAACTAGATCAGGAGGATCAAAATGAATAAAGATATAGCAACACCAATACGGACAAAAGAAATCTTAAATAAATATGGGTTTTCATTTAAAAAAAGTTTAGGGCAAAACTTTTTAGTCGATCCTAATATTCTACGTAATATCGTAGGTCACGCAAATCTAACTAAGGATAGCGGTGCTATTGAAGTAGGACCAGGAATTGGCGCACTAACAGAGCATCTTGCTCGTGCGGCTAAAAAGGTTGTGTCATTTGAAATTGACCAACGTCTCTTACCTGTGTTAGAAGATACATTAAGTCCATATGATAATGTGAAAATTATACATTCTGATATATTAAAAGCAGATGTAGAAAAAGTAATAAATGAGGAAATGTTAGGTATAGAAGATATAATGGTTGTGGCAAACTTACCTTATTACGTAACTACACCAATTTTATTGAAATTATTAAATGACCGCCTGCCAATTCGGGGGTTTGTAGTCATGATGCAAAAAGAAGTAGCGGACCGTATTACTGCAAAACCTGGTACGAAGGAATACGGATCATTATCAATCGCTATTCAATATTATGTTACAGCTGAGGTGGCGATGGTTGTTCCAAAATCAGTATTTATGCCACAACCGAACGTTGACTCCGCGGTAATTCGTCTAATTAAGCATAATGAACCGCCTGTGAAAGTGATTGATGAGGATTTCCTATTTGAAGTCACAAGAGCATCTTTTGCACAGCGTAGAAAAACGATATTAAACAATCTCCAATCGGGACTGAAGGCTGGAAAAGAAAAGAAACAACTGATTTTAGATGCACTTGAAAAAGCGAATGTTGAACCAACAAGAAGAGGGGAAACATTATCCATACAAGAGTTCGGTAAATTGGCTGATGCACTTTATCCTAACTTTTGCAACGTACAATAATCTAAAAGTGGTTGTATAATCTATAATATTTTTTATTTTTTTATATAAATTATATTGACAAGAATATTTGTCTGCTGATAAAATATTATAATTTGTTGACAAAAACCGAAAAATAGGCTAAAATATTGTGTAGTGAGGTGTATGCGAAATGCCAAAAACGTTAGCTGACATTAAGAAGTCTCTAGATTGTAATTTGGGTAAACGTTTGCGTCTAAAAGCAAACGGAGGTCGCAAGAAAACGGTTGAGTGTGACGGAGTACTAAGTGACACATATCATGCAGTATTTGTTGTTGAACTCGATCAAGAAGATAATACGTGTAAACGTGTTTCTTATAGCTACACAGATATTTTAACAGAAGCTGTTGAAATTACTTTTTTAGATGATGTACAGGTTGCTATTGCCAAATAGTTTTATTTGTCTTATTAAAACACTCGACTATTCGAGTGTTTTTTATTTTCTTTTGCACATACTATTCTTGTCAACCTACTTATTCCTAAGGAGGCAAAACTGCATGGCCAGAAGAAAAGGTATCATGTCGAGTCGTCTAAAAGAAGAGATTGCCAAGGAACTCGGATTTTATGATGTAGTCGAACGTGAAGGCTGGGGTGGAATTAAGTCACGTGATGCAGGTAACATGGTAAAGCGAGCAATTGAAATGGCCGAACA
>Ga0182742_1003463_pt1 | contig 15418 bp, 15 predicted proteins | sample eDN5th37CBELigMG_FD_128880 | JGI IMG/M metagenome (GOLD analysis project Ga0182742, IMG submission 128880) | Enriched Miracle-Growth compost microbial communities from Emeryville, California, USA - eDNA 5th pass 37_C BE-Lig MG (version 2)... ...
TGGCACGGTTGGTGTCGACGAGCTGGTGGCCAAGGGCCTGGTTCGCAAGAACAGCCTGGTCAAGGTTCTCGGCGACGGCAAGCTGACCGTCAAGGTCGACGTGACCGCCAACAAGTTCAGCGGTAGCGCCCGCGAGGCGATCACCGCAGCAGGCGGTTCGGCCACCGAGCTCTAATTTTTCCTGCGCGAGCAGACGCAAAAGTGCCCCTTTTCACACGAAAAGGGGCACTTTTGCGTCTGCTCGGCCATTGGGGTGGGCGGGTAGGGTCTTTGACTCATGGAACGTCTCGTTGACCGCGTCGCGGTGGTGACAGGTGCATCCGGTGGTTTGGGCGAGGCGATCGCGCGCCGATTGGCGGCCGAGGGAGCAACGGTGGCCGGCCTTGACGTCCAACCTCCCGTCGACGCCGGAGCGGTCGAGTTCTTCGAGTGCGACGTCGCCGATCCGCACGCGGTCAACGCCACCGTCGACGCCGTGGTCACCCGACACGGTGGCATCGACATCGTGGTCAACAACGCCGGATTGCTCTCCGGCCGGGCGAGTCTGTTGGAAGCGACGCCCGAGGACATGCATCGCTACTTCGGCGTCAACGCCGTCGGCGCGCTGCTGATGGTGCAGGCAGCATTCCCATACCTTCGGGACAGCAAGTACCGCGGACGCGTGATCAACGTGGCTTCCCGGACATTCTTCACGGGCGGAGCCGGTCAGATCGCCTATGTTGCAAGCAAAGGTGCATTGACCGGGATGACGCGCGTGATGGCCCGGGAGTTCGGTGAGCACCGGATCTGCGTCAATGCCGTCATACCCGCGCAGGTGGCGACTCCGGGCACACGAGCCCACTCTGATGACGAGGTGTTCCGAAAAACGATGTCGTCTCAGGTCATTCAGGAGTTCGTCACGCCCGACGACTTCGCCGGCCTGGTGGCCTTCCTGTCCACGCCGGACGCCAGGATGATCACCGGGCAATGCCTGGTGTGCGACGGCGGTGGGCTTTTCCACTGACATCCGCGATCCTGCTCTTGAGCGACGGGCAGGCCGCGAGAAATGTGCTGACGGCAACGACTCCTGCGTATGTGCTCCGAGGCCGCCCGCCGCATAACTAAAGCGCTTCTGTCAACTGTGGGTTAATTCACTCGTCCCTCTTGCGTTCGATGCCGTCACAGTGCAGGGTGTTCTATTGAAGCGCTTTAGTTGGGCGCCGGGGCAGCTACGAGGAGTGCGAAAGATGTGGATACGGAAGGGTCTGACCGTCGCGGCCGCGGCCGCTCTGGCGTTCGGAGCGGTGAGCTGTGGCAGCAGTCCCGGAGGTAGGGACGACGGCAAGGTTCTGATCGGCATCTCCATACCGCTCACCGGCGACTTCGCGGAGCCGGGCAAAAGCGTCGAGGAGGGCTATCGGCTCTGGGCCGAAACGATCAACGGCAAGGGCGGATTGCTCGGCAAGCAAGTCGAATTGAAGATCCTCGACGACAAATCGCAAGCCGAGGCTGTGGTCTCGGATTACGAGGCGCTCATCGCACAGGATCAGGTCGACCTGATTTTCGGTCCGTACTCGAGCCGCTTGGTCATCCCGGCGGCGCGCGTCGCGGAGGAGTACGGAATGTTGTTCGTCGAACCCGCGGGCAACGCGGCCGAGGTCTTCGAGCAGGGCTTCCAGAACCTGTTCTACGGCGGGCCGTCGGTCGCTGACACCAGCTTCGACCATCTCGTGGATCACGTGCTGGCGATGCCGGAGGAGCAGCGGCCGAAGACCGCGGCCATCGTCGCGATGGACGATCCGTTCCCGAAGGCAACCGCGCACGGCGTTCGCGACCAGTTGCGCGACGGCGGGGTGGAGATCGTCGTCGACGAGCTCTACCCGCCCAACCAGACCGACTTCTCCGGCCTGGCGGCCAAGGTGGCGGCCAGCAATGCCGACATCGTGATCGGAGGTGCCGCCTATCAGGACGCCGTCAACCTGATCATCGGTCTTCAACAGCTGAACTACGATCCTGAGATCGCCGGGTTCACCACCGCGCCAACCCATCCCGAGTTCGCCAAGGCGCTGGGGGCGGGGACCGCAGGCATCCTGGCGCCCACCTCGTACTCGCCGGACGCCCGGCATGAGACCAACGCCGAGTTCGTGGCCGCGTACGAGGAGAAGTTCGGCGGCCGCCCCAACGAAGACCACGCCGCAGCATTCGCCACCGGCCAGGTCGTCGCGGCCGCGGTCGAGGCGGTCGGTTGTGCCGAACAGGGCGAGTGCCAACAGCAGCTGGTCGACTGGCTACGCAACGCGGAGGTGCCGACGGTGGTCGGGCCGTTGTCGTGGGATGACGCGGGACGGCCCAAGTCGGCGAGCATGGTGCTGCAATGGCAGGACGGCGTATCGCGCATCGTGCTGCCCGCCGATGCCGCTGAGGCCGAGTTTATCTACCCGAAGCCTGGCTGGTGAGCATGGACTCGACCGTCGTCTTCCAAACCGTCATTCTCGGGGTGCTGCTGGGCGGGCAATACGCACTGCTCGCCTCCGGTCTGACCCTGTACTTCGGGGTGATGCGCGTCGTGATGCTCGCGCACGCGTCGTTTTTGGTGCTGGCCGCCTACCTGGCGTGGTGGTTCACCACGTCCACGGGCCTCGACCCGATGCTTTCCATGGCGATCACTGTGCCGCTGTTCTTCGGTCTGGGCGTGGTCATGCAGCGGATCCTGTTGTCGCGGTTGCGTCCTGCCACGCTCACCATGATGTCGTGTCTGCTCACCCTGGCGATCGCGCTCGTGGTGGAGGGCGTACTGGGGTTCCTGTTCACCGGAGTGCAACGCCGTGTACAGGTGGGCTACGGCTCCGCGCAGCTCAATTTCTTCGGCGCATCCATCCCCGTGGTGAAGCTTGTGTCCTTCGGGTTGGCCGTGTTCGGGCTGGCGGCGCTCTACTTCATACTGATGAAGAGTTCATTCGGACGGTCGCTGCGGGCCACTATCCAGCACAAGCAGGCCGCCCAGCTGGTCGGTATCAACACCGATCGAGTGGCCGGCCACGGGTTCGGCCTCGGCTTGGCCACCGCGGCGGTGGGCGGCACCGCACTAGCGTTGGACGCCACCATCTTCCCGTCACTGCACTGGTATTGGATCGGGCCGCTGATGGCCATCATCGTGGTCGGTGGGCTGGGTTCGGTGCCAGGCGCGGCGATTGCCGCCATGATCCTCGGCATCGCCACCAGCGTGCTACAGATTCCCATGGGAGCCACCTGGGCCCAGACCGTCTTCTACCTAGCCCTGTTCGCCACCCTGTTGTTCCGTCCGCAGGGGTTCTTTGGAGGTCGTCTTGCCCAGCGCTTCTGAGACCGATGTCATGCACCGGCTCGCCCGGTACGCTCACGTGCTGCGGATGGGCGGGGTCAGCGCCCTGATCGTGATCGGGCTCAGCGTGCCCTCCGCACTGGGCAATCCATATCTGCTGTCGGCCGCCGTGGTGATTCTCAACTACGCCCTGTGCGCCACGGGGTGGAACTTCATGGGTGGCTTCACCGGATACATATCGTTCGGTCACGCCGCCTACTTCGGGTTGGGCGCCTACGGCACCGCGCTGCTGATCAACAGGTTGGATCTGGCGCCGTTCCTCGCGGTCGCGCTCGCAGTGCTGATCGTCTCGGTGATCGCGGTTCCGGTGGGCTTTGCGGCCTTGCGACTGCGTGGCGCGTCGTTCGTCATCGGCACCATCGCCTTCGTCCTGATCATCCTGTTGGTCTTTCAGAGCTGGAACTCGTTCACCGGCGGCTCGTCGGGTATGGAGGTGCCGCGGCCGTTCCCGGAACTGACTCGCCCGGAACACCACTTGCGGTTCTACTACTTGTATCTGGGTTTGCTCGCGTTCGCATTGCTGCTGTGGTGGCTGATCGACCGGTCGCAATTCGGCTTGCGGCTCAAAGGTATTCGTGAAGACGAAGATAAGGCACGTGCCCTCGGGGTGCCGACCATGGAATACAAAGTCGTGGCATTCGTGCTGTCCGCGGCGTTCACCGCGGCAGCGGGCGGCTTGTACGCGCTGTGGTTCGGTGATCTGGATCCGGTGTTCCAGTTCTCCATTCTGCTCGGTGCCTACATGGTCCTGATGGCACTCGTGGGCGGCATCCGCAGCCTGTTCGGACCGCTGCTCGGCGCGGTCATCGTCGGCTACGCGCTCGAGTATTTCAAGTTGAACTACGGCGACACCCAGATCCACCTTGCCGCGACGGGTCTCCTCCTGGTGCTGGTGGTGCTGTTCATGCCCGATGGCATCATCCCCGGCGCCCGGGAACTGGCAAACCGCCACCTACGGAGTGGGCAGACGTCGATCCGGGAGCAGACCCAGGAGGAACTGCTGGCGGCCCAGCGGTCGTCGGGACCGGAACCGCCTTCGCAGCCGGCTTTTTCGGCGACGGTGAACGGGGGACGGCCGTGAGCACTGCCGAAAAGGTCCTTCAGCCCAACCTGTCCACGGTGAAGTTGACCAAGCGGTTCGGCGGTGTGACGGCCGTCGACGCGGCCAGCGTCGAGTTCCGCCACGGTCTGGTCAATGCGCTCATCGGGCCCAATGGATCCGGAAAGACGACGTTCTTCAACTGTGTCACCGGCATGATCCGGCCGGACTCCGGCACCGTGACGTACCGTGGTCACGACATCACCGGTAAGCTGGCGAACAAGATCGCCGCGTCCGGCATCGGCCGCAGTTTTCAGATCTGCCGGACCTTTCCGCAGATGACGGTGCTGGAGAACATGCTGGTGGGACTCACCGGCTCACCCTTGACGATGCTGCGTGGTTCGCGGAACAAGGCGGCGATGGAACGGGCCCGGGCATTGCTGCACCGGGTCGGCATCGACCATCTCGAACATGCCGAGGCCCGCAACATCTCCTACGGCCAGCAGAAGTTGCTCGAGCTGGCTGGCGTGCTGATGGCCGACCCCGAGACCATCATGCTCGACGAGCCGGCAGGTGGAGTGAACCCCGCACTGATCGAACGGATCATGACCCTGATCACCGAGTTGAACGACGAGGGAAAGACATTTCTGATCGTCGAACACAACATGGACCTCGTGATGGGACTGAGCCACCACGTCGTTGTCTTCGACCGTGGTCGTCCGATCTCGGCCGGAAATCCGCAGCAGGTCCAGTCCGATCCTCGAGTCCTGGAGGCCTACCTTGGCATCTGATCACCTATTGGAGCTCGACGACGTTCATGCGGGCTACGGCCGCGCCGCGATGGTGCTGCGTGGACTGACGGTCAAGGTGCCCCCGGGCAAGATCGTGTGTCTGGTCGGACCGAACGGCGCGGGTAAGTCGACGGTCCTCAAGGTCGCCAGCGGACTGCTTAAGCCGCGTTCCGGTGCCATCCGGGTGGACGGCAAGGACGTGACAGGCCAGGGGCCGCAGGCCATGCTGAAATCCGGACTGTCACATGTCCTTCAGGGACACAGCGTTTTCCGCGAGATGACCGTCGAGGAGAATGTGCTGCTCGGCGCGTTCACCATCAAGGACTCGGCGGTGATCGCCGAACGTGTCGAGTATGTGAAGAACCTGTTCCCGATCGTAGGGGAACGCTGGGGCCAGTTGGCCGGTCTGTTGTCTGGCGGGCAACAGAAACAGGTCGAGTTCGCGCGGTCGTTGATGGTGACGCCCAAGGTGGTGCTGCTCGACGAACCGTCGATGGGATTGGACCCGAAAACCACGACAACGGTTTTCGACCAGGTGGTCCGGATGCGTGACGCCGGGACCGCGGTCCTGCTCGTCGAGCAGAACGCCCGCCGTGCCCTGCAGACCGCGGACCTGGGCTGCGTGCTCGATCTGGGACGCGTGCACATCAGTGGTCCGGCGCCGGAGCTGTTGGCCGATCCGAAACTCGCCGATCTCTACCTCGGCGGTGCCGCCGCGCGCGCCTGAGCAATGCCGTCGCGTTCGCCCAGCCGCATGCTGAGTAGCAATGCGGCTGTGGGCAGCGTGGTCAGCACGAGCAATGCCGAACGGGGGCCGTGAGATTCGGTGATCAATCCCAGCAGCGGGGCGAGCGCGCCGCCTGCCGATACCGACAGCCCGATCGTCACACCGGAAGCGGTACCGATGTGGTGGGGAAGGTATTCGTGACCGAGCGTGGTCTGCACCGAGAAGGGCAGGAAGACTCCGATACCGGCCACCACCACGCCGGCTGCAGCCGTGGCCACATTGGGCGCAAGCGCTGTGATCAGCAGCCCGGGCACGGTGATGGCGAATCCCAGCCGCATGCAGTCCACGCGTCGCCACCGGTCGGCGAGGACACCGCCGGCCAACGTCGCGACGACACCGATCCCGAGAAATATGCCAAGCAGCGTCGCGGCGAGCGCGGTGCCGCCGCCGAGCTCGTCGACGACCAGCAGCCCCACGATCGTCGATATCCCGAAGTACGCGCCGGAGCGCAGGATCGCGACCGCAGCCAGCAGACCAAAACTGCGCCAGTCGTCGGTCGCCGCCGCCTGATGTCTTTTTCGTGTGCCACCCGGGGAGCAAGCCAGCAGCCAGCGTCGGGCTGCCACGAGCGCGAGACCGCCGAGTACACCCGGCAGCGCCAAAAGCGGCGAACCGTACGGCCCGAATGTGACCAGGATGGGCGCGGCGACCGCGGGCGCGAGTGCGAGTCCGATGTTCCCGCCCGCGATGAACCAGCTCATCGACTTCGCGGTGCCGCCGCCGGCCTGGCGGGCCAGGCGCGCTGCGGCGGGGTGGTAGGCCGCCACCCCGAGCCCCGAGCCGGCGGCCGCCGCCAGGGTCCAGCCGAAGGAGCCGACGATGCCGAGCACGCCGATGCCGGTGCCCGCGAGCAGCATGCTGACCGGTAGCAGCCAGAAGGTCTGGAACCGATCGGCCAGTGCACCGAACAGCGGTTGCGCGAGTGCGGATCCCACGGTTGCGGCCAGCACCACCGTGGTCGCCTGCAAGGCCGTGAAGTCGGCCTGTAACACCAGCACGGGCACCAGGACGGCGACGCTGCCCTGGTAGAAGTCGGTGGCGGCGTGTGACGCACCCAGTGTGAGGATCCGGCCGTGTCGAGCCGACACGGTGTTCATCGGCGTGGGCCCCAATATCCCAGCATGCGGAACATTCCAACCTCCAATACTCAAGCGCTTGAGTTCAGGGTACTAAAGCGCTTAGGCTAGCTGTGTCCTACATATTGCAGGAAGGCACACGCCATGGACCTTGGGATCGCAGGACGTACGGCGCTGGTATTCGGTGCGGGCGGCGGCCTCGGCGGCGCCATCGCCACCGCGCTCGCCGGCGAGAACGTACGCGTGGCACTTGCCGACATCAACGGTGACGCGTTGGCTGCGGTCGAGGACCGGCTGCGCAATGCGGGAGCGCAGACCTGTTCGGTGCGATGGGATCTCGCCGACGTCGCGGGCGCACCGGAGCGGCTGGCGCAAATCGAATCGGCCCTCGGGCCGGTGGACATCCTTGTCAACAACACCGGTGGTCCGCCACCGTCGCCCGTGGCCGGGCAGCCGAGCGAGACCTGGCAGGCGCAGTTCCGTGCAATGGTGTTGTCGGTCATCGGTGTCACCGATCTGGTGCTGCCGGGAATGACCGAGCGGGGTTGGGGTCGGGTGATCACGTCGACCTCATCGGGGGTGATCTCGCCGATCCCGAACCTCGGGCTGTCCAACACCTTGCGTTCGGCACTGGTCGGCTGGTCGAAGACGCTGGCATCCGAGGTCGGGCGCTTCGGCGTCACCAGCAACATCGTGCTGCCCGGCCGGATCGGGACCGACCGCATCCGGTTTCTCGACGAAAAGCGGGCCGAGCGCGAAGGTCTCACAGCCGACGAGGTGATGCGGCAAAGCGTGGCGTCGATACCGCTCGGCCGTTACGGACACCCGCACGAGTACGGAGATGTGGTGGCTTTCTTGGCCTCTGAGCGCGCGTCGTATCTGACCGGTTCGGTGTTCCGGGTGGACGGCGGCTATATCAGCTCGGTCTGAGTGGCCCGCCGCGGTGGTCCGCCGTCCCGCTGCGGAGCTCGGTTGGTCGAGCCCCGCACCACCAACTCGACCGGAATCTGGATGCGCCGTGAGCGCGCCGCGGGCGGTTTGAGCGCCAATTGCACAGCGGTGGTGCCGATGTCGTGCAAAGGCAGTCGCACCGTGGTCAGGCCGGGGCCGAGATCGGCCGCGACGCGCACGTCGTCGAATCCGCTGACGCTGACGTCGCCGGGAACGTCGAGTCCGCGACGGCGGGCGGTCGCGAGCACCCCTGCGGCCATGGTGTCGTTGAGTGCCACCAGAGCCGTGATCTCGGGATGGTCGGCGAGGAGCCGATCGGCGGCCTCCGAACCACCGGCATGGGTGAAGTCGGAATGCGCGACCACGACTTGCGCGGGGTGGTTCTGTGCGGTCAGCCCCTCGACCACTCCGCGGTGACGGTCGACCGCGGAGGCGAGATCCGACGGGCCGGCCACGATGCCGACGTGCACATGCCCGGACTCGCGGAGATGGCCACCGATCAAGACTCCGCCGGCCACGTTGTCCGGTACCACTGCATCGAGTGGCGCTCGGTGCCGCCCGATCATCGCGACCCGACCACCGGTGGACTGGAACCGCTCGAGCTCGTCATAGGTCGCACGTGCGGCGGACGAGCCGATGTGTCCCGAGCCGGCCATGATGATCCCGCGTACCCGGCTGGCCACCAGTGCCCGCACCTGGTTGATCTCCTGTTTGGGATCGCGTGAGCTCTGGCATATCTGCACGGTGAGATCCAGGGCCGCGGCGCTTTCCACAACAGCAGACGCCAGCTCGGCGAAGTACGGGTCGGCGACGTCGTGCACCACCAGGCCCAGTGTGGAGCTCGCTCCACTGGCCAGTGACCGCGCCTGCATGTTCGGCACATAACCGAGCTCGGCGGCGATCGTGCGGACTCGTTCGGCCACCGCCTCGCTGACGCCGGGCCGGCCGGACATCGCGAAGGACGCCGTCGTCAGCGAAACGCCGGCCTTTTCGGCGACGTCGATCAGACGAGCAGGGGCACCGTGGCGTTGCGCCATGCGATTCAATCCTCACCTTCGAGTCCGCTCTTGTCAGGCCAGCTGGACAGAGCGTATGCTGCTGAAGCGCTTTAGCAAAAGCGCTAAAGTGCTTCGCCTGAGAGGAAGTCGATGTCCGGCACGCAGTTCTTTGCGATCGCTCCGACCGTGTTCACTGCCGACGGGCGGGTGGACGGAGGCGCGATCGCCGACAATGTCGCCCGTATCGCCACCCACGGCATCGCCGGTGTTCTGTTGACCGGCTCGTACGGCGAGTTCCAGGTCCTGCGCCCCGACGAGCGCGTGCACGTCACCGAGTCGGTCGTACGCGCCGGCACCGGTGTCGCGGTGATGTCGGGTGCCGCGGCGCTCACCGGACCCGACGCAATCGTACTGGGGCAGCGGCTCTTCGACGCCGGCGCCGACCAGGTCATGGTGTCGGCGCCGTTTGCCGCCGAGCTCACCGACGACGACCTCGCGCTGCATTTCGACGACATCGGGCGGGCCCTTGGTCACGATCTGGTGGTCTACAACAATCCCGTCTTCGGTGTGGACCTGTCACCTTCGCTGCTGCATGACATCACCGGCGCATCCGCCTACACCGCCGTCAAGCAGGGCACGAAGTCGTTGGCCGCCATGGTCGAGACCGTCGCACGCGTGCAGGCCTGCGGACGGGCGCAGGTGCTTGCCGCCGCCGACCTGGCGTGTGCCGCCGCGGTCGGGGCCGGCGTCGGTGGTGTCACCTCCACCAACGTCTGGGTCTTCCCCGGGGCGTTCGTCACGCTCGCCGATCCGTCGATCGCACCGTCGCGCAAGGCCGCGATACTGGGAGCGCTCGCGCCCTATGCCGCCCTGGTGCGTGCTCTGGGACAGCCACGCGTCGTAAAAGCCGCGATGGTGCGCCGCGGCTACGCGGGTTCAGCCGCGGTACGGCGGCCCTACCTGCCGCTCGACGCGCAGGAAACCAAGCGATTGGCCGCGGTGCTCGAACAGACCGACGAAGCACTTGCCGCGGTTGCGGCGGTTGCCGCGTGACCGTGTCCGTGGCCGTCCTAGGCGGTGACGAGCGCGAACACCACATCGCGTCCTCGCTCGCCGAGACCGGCTGCGACGTCCGGACATTCGGCGGTGTGGTGGTCGACCCGCGTGCCAGTTACCGCCGGGCCCGTACCGCGCGCGATGCGGTGAGCGATGCCGAGTGGTTGTTGTGCCCCTACCCAGGACTCGGGGTGCACGACGAAATCTATGCACCCGCAAGTCAAGTGCCCATCCGGTTGAATCGCGAGCTGCTCGGCGCGTCGGAGGCGCACCGGGGCGGCCTGGTGATGGGGCGGGCCGGCCAGGCGGTCCGCGACTGCTGCGATGACCTCGGGATCACGATCCATGAGACAAAGGCCGATCCTGGACTGGCGGTACAGACCGCCACCGCGGTCTCCGAAGCCCTGATCTCGTTGCTGGTCGAGAGCACCGATCGGGTGCTGCGCGAACATCTCTTCCTTGTAATGGGTTTCGGCGCGACAGGCTTCGCGATCACCCAATTGCTGTTGAGCATGCGCTGTGAGGTCATCGTCGCCGCCCGGTCCAAACGCGACCGGGCGCGGGCCCGACAACTTGGCGCGCGCCCGGTCGCGTACCGCGACCGGGTCGGGGTGATGGAAACCGCCGACGTGGTGGTGAACACCGTCCCCTCAGTCGATTCCGTGCCGCTGTCGGTGACGACCAGCCGGGTCACCGCCCGAATATTCGACATTGCGTCACCGCCGGGTGGCATGGACCATCAAGCCCTGGTCGGCGCGGGCCTCGATGTGAACTGGGTGCGCGGCCTGGGTGGACTGCGCGCACCGGTGTCCTTGGCCGAGGCGCTTCTCGAGTTCGTGCGTGACCTGGTCGCGGACACCACCGAAAACGATCAAACCCCAACACCATCCACGACGGCGACGTTGTGAACGGACTCCATGGGAAGGAGCAGCTGATGTCAGACGCAGGAGAACCGGCCGTCGAGATAGCGTTCGTCGGGTCACACGCCCCCCAGATCTTCCTCGAGCGCCAGGACCCACCGGAAGTGCTGGCCGCCATCCACCAGGCGTACGCTCGCATGGGACAACGCATTCAGGAATCGAACCTGGACGCGCTCGTGGTGATCGCGCTCGACCACATCCACAACCATTTTTACAATCTGGTGCCCACCATGACGGTGTTCACTGGTGGACCGGTGGTGGCCGCGCTCAACCAGAAGACGGTCGAGGTGCCGGCCCGGCCAGACCTCGCCAACGGCCTGCTGGATCACCTGCTGGCACACGACTTCGACCCGGCGTGGAGCCAGAAGACCGTGCTGGACCACTCGTTCATGGTGCCACTGCACTTCGGAATCAAGGGCGGCATGGACGTTCCGGTGATCCCGATCATCCTCAACACCTATGTGCCGCCACAGCCCGAGATCACGCGGTGTTTCAAGCTCGGCCGTGAGATCGCGCGCTGGGCCCAGAACGCGGGCGTGCGCATCGGAACACTGGGAACCGGTGGTATGTCCCACTATCCAGGAACCCACCGCTATCACAACCCCGACATCGCGGCCGACCACGAGGTGGTGAGCTGGCTGCGGAACGGTGAGGTGGACAAGTTGGTCGCCATGAGTGCCAAGGAGCTCGACGAGAAGGGCATGACCGAGTTGCGCAACTGGGCCGTGGCAATCGGCGCTCGCGGTACCGCGCCGAAGGCCCGGCACGTCACCTATGAACCCACCGACCACTGCGGTTACGCAGTCATCGAGTTCTGAGTCAGGAGGCCACACGATGAGCAATGATCTGTACTACCCTCGACCACGCCACGAGGATTACGAGTTGGCTAGGCTCGTACACGATCTGCAGGAGGCCGACGACGACGGGTTCGCCGAATTCATGGCCGATCCTCAGGCATTCGTCGCCCGCTACGACCTCGATGACCAAGCGCAGAAGCTGGTGACGTCATTCGACTACGACGGGCTGGTGAAACGCGGTATCCACCCGATGCTCTCGGTGCAGTACATGCGCCGGGTGGAGTGGAACCTCAAGATGGCCGTGAAGAAAGAGACGGTGTGACCGACGAGAACGGGCCGCCGTGTGGCTTCCTGCTGGTGGGCGGCCGTGTTCTGGACGGTTTGGGCGGTGGCCCGGTGCGCGCCGATATCCGGTTGCGCGGCAACCGCGTCGCTGAGATCGCCGATCCAGGCGCGCTGGCCGCCACGGCCGGCGAGGCCGTGGTCGACATCACCGGTAAGGTGGTCGCTCCCGGATTCGTCGACATCCACACACATGCCGACTTCTCACTGCCGACACATCCGTCCGCGGCGTCCATGGTCCGGCAGGGTGTGACCACGCTGGTGGTTGGCAACTGCGGATTCTCACCGTTTCCAGTCGGTACCGACGAACGGGCCGAGATGCTGCGGCAGGCCACCGCGATCTTCGGTCGCGAACTCGGCTGGCATTGGCGGGATCTGCCCGGGTATGCCGCCCACCTCGCGGAGGTCGGCACCGCGGTCAATGTCGCACCGCTCGTCGGACATGGTGCGGTGCGCATCGCGGTGATGGGCTACGACCGGCGTGACGCCACGGCCGCCGAACTGGCCGAGATGTGCCGGCACGTCGAAGAAGCCATGTCGGCCGGTGCCTTCGGGATGTCGTCGGGTCTCATCTATCCGCCCGGAACCTACGCCGGCCGTGGCGAACTCGTGGAGTTGTGCAAGGTCGTGGCGGCTTACGGCGGAATGTACAGCACGCACATGCGCAACGAAGGTGAACAGCTGCTGTCGGCGCTCGACGAAGCGCTCGACATCGCGCGGCAGTCCGGTGCGCGGCTGCAGTTGAGCCATCACAAGGTCCTGGGGCGACGCAATTGGGGCCTGACTGAAGCGTCGCTGCGGCGCGTGAACAGTGAGATCGAGTCGGGTGCCGACATCGCGCTCGACCAGTACCCCTACCCCGCGTCGTCGACCACCATGCTGGCACTGGTGCCCGCGTGGGCCGCCGAAGGCGGAGCCGCCACACTGGCTGCCCGCCTCAGCGATCCGGCCACCCGCACGGCGATCCGTGCCGAGGTGCTCGACGGGCCGACCGACGGGCGGCCCAAACGCGACTTCGAACCGGACACCGTGATGATCTCGTCGGTCGGCCTGGACGAACACCGTCATCTCGTCGGCCGTCGTCTCGACGAGATCGCCGACGAGTACCGGGCCGAACCGGTCGATGTGATGCTCGACCTTCTGGCTCGTGACCCCGCCGTGGAAGTGGTCATCTTCGCAATCGGGGACGACGACATCGAACGAGTGATGCGTCATCCCCGCGTCGCCGTTGCGAGCGACGGCTGGACCATGCACCCCGATGCCGGGGGCACACCGCATCCGCGCAGCTATGGCACTTTCGCCCGGGTGCTGCAACATTACGTTCGCGAACGGGAGGTGCTGCCCCTGCCGGAGGCGGTGCGGCGGATGACGTCGCTGCCCGCCGATCGGCTCGGCCTCGCCGACCGCGGTCGGTTGCTTTCCGGGGCGGTGGCCGATGTGGTGGTCTTCGACCCCGAGTTGGTGACCGAGCGGGCCACGTTCACCGATCCACACCAGTTCGCCTCGGGTGTCGACCACGTGTGGGTCGGAGGGACCCCCGTCGTCCGCAACGGTGTCCAGACCGGTGCGCGGCCGGGCGTTGTACTGCGAAGGGAGGCACTCTGATGGATCTCGGACTTTCCGGCCGCACCGCTCTGGTGCTCGGTAGCGGTGGCGGCATCGGCGGTGGGATCGCCGAGGCGCTCGCCGCGGAGGGCGCACATGTCGCATGTGCGGACCGCAATCTGGCCGCAGCGCAGGCCTGCGCGTCGGCGCTCGCGTCGAGTGGTGCGACAGCGCGCCCGTTCGCCGTGGACCTGGGTGAACGCCAACGCGAGCGCGAGCTGATCGCACAGGTGCAGGACACGCTTGGGCCGGTCGACATCCTGGTCAACAACACCGGCGGCCCGCCCAGCAGTACGGCCACCGGTGTGCCCGTCGAGACCTGGCGCGTGTACTTCGAGTCCATGGTGGCGTCGGTGATCCACCTGTCCGATCTGGTGCTGCCCGCCATGCGAGCGCGGGGTTGGGGCCGGCTGGTCACCAGCACATCGTCGGGCGTCGTCGTGCCCATCCCGATGCTCGGCATCTCCAACACCCTGCGGTCCGCCTTGCTGGGCTGGTCCAAGACCGTGGCACGCGAGGTGGGTCCCGACGGTGTCACCTCGAATGTCGTGGTTCCCGGGCGCATCGCCACCCAGAGCGCCATCGATCGCGACGTGTTGCGTGCCGAGCAACAGAACCGCACCGTTGAGGAGGTGCAACACGACTATCTGGTTCGGATACCGGCGCGCCGCTACGGCACACCGCGTGAGTACGGCGACGCAGTGACCTTTCTGGCCAGCGCACGAGCCGCCTATATCAACGGTGCGGTGCTGCGGGTCGACGGCGGGATGATCGAGAGCATTTTCTAGTGCTGTTCTCTGCGCGAGCAGACGCAAAAGTGCCCCTTTTCACACGAAAAGGGGCACTTTTGCGTCTGCTCGGCCAAGGTGGTGACCCCGGATATCAGGTGAGCTGGGGGAGGACGTCGGCGGCGAGGCGCTCCATCTGCTCGCGGTCCTCGGCAACGCTCGCCCCGGTCGGGTTGAGCAGTATGGTCTGCGCGCCGGCGTCGATGACCTCGCGTAGACCGCGTGCCACGTCGTCGGGTGTGCCCGCGACGACCACAGCCGCGAGATCGGCCTTCGGGCCGTAGATCCGGTGCAACCCGGCCACCACCCGCTCGCGGGCGCGGGCGGCATCGTCATCGACCGTGAGATACACGCGCTTGCCGATCCGGAAGCTCTGCGGATCCTTGCCCTGCTTGTCGAGTTCCTCCCGCACGATGCGCACGGCCTCGGCGAAGTGCGCGGTGGTCGACGAACCGGCACCCAGGAACGCGTCGCCGAGCCGTACGGCCCGCGCGAGCGCCTTCGGGGCGTTGGCGCCGAACCAGATCGGCGGGTGCGGACGCTGGACGGGCTTCGGTGTGATGGGCAGACCATCCACGTCGCGGAAGCGTCCGTGGAATGTCACGCGGGGCTCGTCGGACCACGCGGCCTTCATGAGAGCCAGACCCTCGGTGAAGTTGGCGATGAACGTCGACGGGTCGACACCGAACGCGCGGAACTGACGCGACCCGCCACCGGGGGCGACACCGACATCCAGCCGCCCGTGGCTCAGCCGATCGACGGCCGTGATCGACGATGCCAGCTGCAGAGGGTCGTGCAGCGAGGTCACCAGGACCGCGACGCCCAGCCGCAGGTGCGTGGTGACCGCCGCCGCGTACGACAGCAGTTCCAGGGGCGCGATGAGCGGTGCGTGGCCGACGGTCTGCTCCAGGGTCCACCCGCCTTCGAA
>Ga0182742_1003464_pt1 | contig 15412 bp, 12 predicted proteins | sample eDN5th37CBELigMG_FD_128880 | JGI IMG/M metagenome (GOLD analysis project Ga0182742, IMG submission 128880) | Enriched Miracle-Growth compost microbial communities from Emeryville, California, USA - eDNA 5th pass 37_C BE-Lig MG (version 2)... ...
AGAGGGCGCTCCTTCAGACGGAATGCGGCGGTCAGGCGCGGGCTGGGCCCCTGCCGCCGGGGACATGGATCCGCTCTGCGGTGTTGTAGAACAGGTCCCGCTGCTGCTGCTCCGTGAGGCCGGAGGCGGAATCGAGCGCGTGCTGCACCCACATGAACATGCTGCCCGGCGTGTTGCCGACATCGCTGCCCCAGGTCATCTGGTCCGCGCCGAACGTCTGCACCATGTGCTCCAGGAACGGCTTGAACGGCACGTGCGCCGCGTGGAGCTGTTCGATCAGCAGGGTGGTGTATTTGTAGTACACGTTCTTGTGCCGGGTCAGCGCGCGATGCTCCGGCGAGAGGCCGAAGTTCGGGCCGAGTTCCGCCTTCGGGAAGCCAATATGGTCCAGCAGGATATTGACGTTGGGATAGCGCACCGCGTGTTCCGCCACCTGCCGCATCGCGCCGGGCGTATCGCCGCCGATCGGCATCAGCACCACCAGCAGGCCGAGCCGGTTGGCCGCCTCCCATGAGGCGGCAGCCTCCGGCGAGAGGAAGGCGAAGTTCGCGCTCGGCGGATTGTTCGGCCCGGGCGTGGCCCCGGGAGCGGGAGTTGGCGAGCCTGTCCAGCGAACGCCCGCAATCCTGTTCTCCCGCGCCATCTTCTCCAGCGTGGCCGGCGTCTCCGGCGCGACGGGGTCGAGGATGACGACGGGGATGATCCGGTCCGGATGCTCGGCCGCGATGTCCAGCAGGTAGGTGTTATCGAAGCGATAGGTACTGCTGTACTGGACGCCGGCCCCCTTCTCGATGTTGTTCTCGTCCCAGAAGGCGAAGACCTCCTTGGGCGTCTGTGGGAAGCGCATGGCCTTGGCGACCATGATCTCCGGCCCATAGCGCGCCGTCCGCGAGTTGAACGGGTACTTGTCCACGTCATTCGTGTAGAAGTGCCCATGCGTGTCGTAGAGCTTGAACGGCGGCACGATGACGTGGGCGGAGGCTGAGCGGGGCAGCGCCAGCGCACCCGCTGCAGCAAGGCCCGTCCCGACAAATGTGCGGCGATCAATCATTGCGAAGCCTCCCCTCCAGCTCTTGCTGCCGGCTCTTTCTCCGCCGGCTGCATTGTTCACTCCTGCACTATCAGCGCGCCGACGGGCGAGCTTGACTGCCGCGGCGTTGCAAGCGGACTGCCAGGCCCGTCAGTCCAGATGGCGGCGGAACGTCTCAAGCACGCGGGCAAGGGCCGCATCCGCCGCAGCCGAGTCGAAGGCCCGTTCACCCGTGATGGCAAATCCATGATCGGCAGGCAGCACTTCTACCATTCCCGTCAGCCCCGCATCGGTGAAAGCCTTGCGGTAGTCTTCCTTATCGCCCGGCTCCCGCTCGTTGTCGTTCCGGGCAAGCGCGACGTAGTAGGCTGCGCGGCTCTGGCCGACGAACAGATGAGGGCTGTTGGGACGCGGCGTCGCGGTGCCGGAGGGATAAAGCGCCGCGACCGCGCCGATCCGGTCCGGCAAAGCCCGCGCCGCATGGAACGCATTGGCGCTGCCATAGTCGAAGCCCACCGTGCCCACCTTCCGCCCGGTGTCCACCTGCGGCTGCGCATCGAGGAAGGCGACGAAGGCGCGGGCATCCGCCATGACCGCCTCTTCAGTGGTCGCAGCGCGCCACTGGGTCGAGCGCTCCCGCGTCTGTTCCGGCGAAGCCGCAGGCGGATCGCTCCGGCCGTCCAGATCGATGCTGCGGTAGTATGCGTTCGGGACCAGCACGACATAGCCGTCGGCGGCGATTTTTCGGCCTATCGCGTCGTAGGCAGGGCGCAGGCCTGATGCGTCGGTCCAGACCAGGATTGCCGGCCAGCGCCCCTCCCCTTCCGGGTGGTAGAGCAACGCGCTTGCCGTGCCGGACGCCGTAGAGATGGAGACGGTGCGGGAGGTGACCGGCTGGCTCGTGGCGCCGGTCGTGGTCACGCACCCGGCACTCGCCACCGCCAGCAGGGACAGGCCCAGCTGGACGAAGAGACGGCGGCCGAGCGGGGCGCGGGCGGCGGAAGGCTGTGCCACGTCCACGCTCAATCCACCGAGAAGATGCTGCGGGCGATATGACGGACGCCCCCGTTGGCCTGGATCTCGTCATCCTTGCTGTTGAAGTAGTAGAGGACGCCGATCTTGCCGTCGTCCGTCACCCAGGCGTTCGGATAGCCGAGATCCCAGCTGCCGCCATCGTCGCGAATGATCAGCTCCGGCCCCCAGGTCTTCCCCTCATCCTCGCTCACCGTGGCGCGGATTCCAGCGGGCATGAGGCGGTATCCGTAGACCATCACCAGCCGCCCATCCGGAAGCTGCACCAGACTGCCCGGCGCGCCGAAATCGTTGACGCGGGAGAGGAACTCCCAAGTGCGCCCGCGATCGTCGCTGGCGAACAGCTCCGTCCACATGATGCCGCGCGGGTCCCGCTGGCTGCGAAGCCCGCACAGCATCCGCCCGCTCGGAAGCATGTAACCGCGCGGATAGAACCAGCGATGGCCGGAAAAGCGCGGCGTCGCGTCGAACTCACCATCGGCGGCTCCGTAAGGGTCGCGCTTCGGCGTCACGTTGGTGAGGAAGTGGAAGTCCGTTCCGCCCGGCGGCAGGGCGAAGATGGATGGGTGGCGGTTCTTGGCCTGCTCATCGACCGACATCAGCCAGATCAGCGCTGTGCCGTCGGGCCGAACGAGCACGGAGTTCATGCCGGAGAGGTTGGCGAACGCATCCATCGGCACCGGGATCGCAGGGCCCCATGTGTGCCCGCGGTCCTTGGAGACGCGCACCACGGTGCGGCTGTCGGCGGCGGCGAAACCGTTCGCGCTGGAATTGGCGATGAGGATGTTCTTGTCGAGGAAGTCGATTGGCTGGAGGTCGCCCATCGTCTTCACATTGGCCTGCGAGGGGTCCTCGTTGCTCATCATGTTGAAGACAGGGGCCGCGCCATCCCATGTGCGGCCGTAATCGCGCGAACGCAGCGCGACGGATTTGTCACCCAGCCCCTCGCTACCGAGATTGTCGTGGCTGATCGCGTCCCCGCTGGGATAGCGGGTGTTGATGGAGGTGACCTGCTGCAGGATCTCCCCATCCCCCATGTTCCAGAAGCCCATGACATGCGGCCAGCCGACCATCTCCGTGTTCCGGCGATAGACCACGGCATGATCGACATCGGTGAGGTAGCGCGCTGGCTCGTAGGAGCGGACGCGGCCCGATGGCTGGGCACGCGCGCCGCTCGCGAGCAGGAGGGTGGAGGCCGCCGTCCCGCCGACCAGCGCGCGCCGCCGCGTCATGGGGGCGAGTTGCGCGCCGCTTCGATCGATCATGTTCGTCTCCTGAAAAGACACGTCACACACAGAAGGTCCGGCTGCGCGAAGGGAGTTCGGGCAGCCGGACCAGGGGGGAGATCAGAAGCGCTTGGCAACGCTGAGGTACCATTCGCGCGGCGGGGCGGGCTGGCCGATATTGGCCGAGGCGCCGAGGCCCTGGATGAAGACCGTTTTCTGACGGTAGTATTTCTCGTTCGTCAGGTTGGTCACGCCCACGGCGATGTCCATCGCCCAGTCGTCGTTCTTGTAGGTGAGCCGCCCGTTGAAGGTGGAGCGCGGCGGATCGTCTAGGTGCGTGTAGTCCGTGCTGTAGGCGATGGAGCTGACATAGAACCAGTCGAACCGGGGGGTCAGGCTGCCGTTGAGCTCCGGCACGTCGGCCACGTACTGGATGCCGCCACTCGCCGTCCAATCGGGGAAGCCGATCGGCCGGCCTGTCGCGCTGCCCCGGTCGGTGTAGCCGACAGAGCCGTTGAGCACGAGGTTGTCGATCGGCTCTGCCGTCGCCTCAAGCTCGATGCCGCGCACCGGGTCGCCCCCGCTGATGGGGTAATTCCAGGTGCGCGAAATGCACTGGATGCCCACGCCATTGGCGATGTTCACCGGCCCATCCGTCGCAGCATTGTAGGGGCGGCAATTGGTGAAGGCGTCGGAGAAGTCGCTGTTGTCCGGCCCGTCCGGCACCAGCGTCATGGTGTTGGCCGGGGTCGTGCCGGGCAGCACCACCAGATCCGTGCGCGAGGGGTCGTAGCGCGGCTCCTGCCCACCAAACGTGCCGTTCCGCATGGAATATTCCATCCAGAACGCCGCACCGTTCAGCCGCAGGCGGCGGTCGAACAGGTCAACCTTGAAGCCCACTTCGTAATTGACGAGCGAGGTCGGGAATTGCTGCTGGATCTGCCCCACCTGGAAGACGCGGGTGGCAAAGCCGGGCAGGCGGTAACCGGTCGCGGCCGAGGCATAGATCATGCCCCCGTCCATGAACTGGTAGTCCGCACCGACCTTCCAGTCCCACCTCTTGTTGGCGATCGGCAGGGTGAAATAGGTGCTGCTGGCCGCCGGGGTGAAGGTGGTGGAGCCGGGGACGGAGGCATCCTGCATCGCGGAATAGTCGACGAACTTGCGGTCGTCCGACCGGCGGATGCCGCCGCTGATGCTGAATCCCTCCAGGAAGCCGAAGATGTCATAGGGGCGCATCGTGGCGTTCAGGTACGCCGCCTTCGCGTTCGGGTAGTAATAGACGTTCTGGTATTGCTGCGTGCCGAGGCGGGTGTTCTGCGGCTGCCCGTCTTCATCGGCGAAGCCGTCATAATAGAAGATGCCGCCGACCCAATCGAGCCAGCCATGCTGGCCCGTCAGGCGAAGCTCCCCACTCCAGTACCACATGTGATCTTCGTGGAAGATCACCGAATCCGCAAACGGCGTCCCATCCCAGGAGGAGCCGAATTTGGTGTCGATCTCCCGATAGCCGGCGATGGCAGTGGCGGAGATATCGTCCGTCACGTTGACATCGAGCCGCCCCGAAATGCCCCAATTGGTGAGCGGAACCTTGGTGCCGTGGCAATTGCCGCCGCGATAGCGGGAGCCGTTGTAATAGGTGTTGCCCGGGATGCGCGTCCCTTCAGGAAAGGGGTCGCAATAGGTTTCGTATGTCGTGAAGATGTCGCCCGTCTCGAACCGTTCGTCCCAGCGGAACGGCGTTCCGGGGATGGAGAACTGATCGAACATGGTGATGAAGTTGCGGTTCGCCCGCGATTCATCGATGACGCCGGTATATTCGCCATAGGCGTTGCCGAACTCATCCGGGGCGCGGACCTTGCCGTAATTCGCCTGATAATCGTATTCGAACGCCTTCTCGGCCGCGACGTCATCGTTCGAGTTGGTGTAATCGGCAATGATGTTCAGCTCGATGGCGGGGACAGGCTGCCAGCGCAGCGCACCGCGCACCGCCCGCGCATCTTCGCCACCGTAATGATCCATGACGCAGCTCTTGGGCGTGCGGCCGGTGTTCCAGCGTGTGCCGGACGAGGCGAAGGGGAAAGTGCCCGCAAGTTCGGGTGTGCCGCGGCGATACATCTCACAGCTGAAATCCAGCGCCTTCATGTAGCCGCGCCGCTCCTTGGACACCATGGAGGCGGTGACGGCGAGGGTTTCCGTCAGCGGAAGGTTGATGCCGGCGCGCAGGTCCAGCCGGTTGAACGAACCGACGGTCATGTCGACATAGCCGCCCAGATCTTCGAAGCTCGGCTTCTTGCTGACGAGGTTGACCGCGCCGGAAATCGCGTTGCGGCCGAAAAGCGTGCCCTGCGGTCCGCGCAGCACCTCCACCCGCTCAAGGTCCAGCAGGTCGAAGTTGGAGCCGAACAGGAAGGGGTAATAAACATCGTCGATGTAGTAGGCGACGGCCGGCTCGCCGGAGAACTGTGTGTCCGTCTGTCCGATGCCGCGCACATTCACCTGCACGCCCGCGCCGTAGATGCCCTGCGACTTGCGGAAGGTGGCATTCGGCACGATGGCGCCGAGGTCGGAGAAGGTGGTGATCTGCCGCTCCTCCAGCGCCTCCGCCGTCACCGCCGTGATCGCGATCGGAACGTCCTGCACGTTGGTCGCGATCTTGGTGCCGGTGACGATGATCTCCATCGAGTTCACCCCACCAGTCGCTCCGGTCGCCCCAGCCGTCGCTGGGGTGCCCGCTGCCGATGCGCCGCCCGCCTGTGCATCAGTCGTTCCCGCCTGGGCCAGCGCCGGCTGATGGATTGCAATGGCAATCACCGAAGTCGAAATCAGTCCAAGCCGCCTTAGCATCCTGATCCTCCCAGATTTTTCTGAGGATCGTCTATGTCCAGGGTGGCACGGAATCTTTACCGCAGGGGCTCTGGCTCTTGTACCCTTGACAGAACCTTCCGCGCTTTTTCTTCCCAGCGGCTCCGGCAGATCATACGGTTCGCAAAGGCCGTCGTTCCGCTACTGCCCTTTTGCAAACAGGGCACGCGCGGCTTGTTGGATGGGCGTTCGCGCGGGCTACTTGCGAGGATAATCCTCGGCGTTCAGCACCCAGCCGGCCATGTCGGAGAAGTCTTCCCGTGGGGGCGAGAAGATGTCGACCAGCACGTTCTGGCCAGGGTCGGACGGCGCGGAGGTGTGGATCACCCGCGGAGGGATGACGCAGACGGAGGGGGAGGCGCAGCGTTCATGCTCGTCCTCCCGCCATTCGTGCTGGTTCGCCGTCCAGGGCCAGCGCAGGTGGTGCATGTAGAAGCCTTGCAGCGCGAGGCTGCATTGCTCGAAATCGTCGTGATGATGAGGCGAGAGCTTCGTCACATCACGGGGCCCCTGCGGCGGGAAGACGTTGACCATGAAGGTGGTGCAGCGGAAGATCTTGCCGAAGCGCCCCTCTTCGTCCGGAACGTCGAGGCTGTAGCTGCGGATCTTCCAGCCGTCACTCGGCTGCGGCCAAGGCTCCAGCGCAGGGATCTGCGGGTGCGGCCCGGCATAGGCGTCGTTGTTCGGAGCCTTGGCGGCGATCTCGGCGGAGTTGGTGGTGATCAGCCGCACCAGCCGCCCGCCGGACGTGGCGGTGATGCGGCTGTTGCCCGGCGGGATCATGGTGATGGAATAGCCGTCGATCTGCCGCGTCTCACCATTGGCTTCAACGGTCGCGGACATCTCCGGATCATGCAGCAGGAGCACATATTCGTCCGGCTGATCGACGCGTTCGAACACCGCGCCGGGTTCCACTTCGGAATAGCAGACGACGAAGTTCTGGCCGCGCGTGTACCATGTCCGCTGGAGCTCGTCCTGTTCCTGCGGAGCTTCCTCGTAGAAGCGGCCATAGCTGGACACGCCGAAGGCCGAAGCCGGTTTTGCCTCTTTGCGAGCAGTCGCGAGGGCAGCCCGGGGATCGTCGACTTCGTACACTTCTCTTCTCCTGCGTCAGGCGGCAATCTGTGGGCGCGGAATGAGGCGTGGCGGGCGCGATCTCAATCCCGCGGGGCGGCCCGTTCCCCCACAGGCAACAATCGCTTCCGGCGGAGGCAACACCGGAGATATTCACGCTCCGAGGCGCCTTCAACCGGCCCCGCCCCTCCGGCATCGCGCCCCAGTCCGGCCGCCGACGCGGCACGTGCCACATCGGACACGAGATGAGGCCGCTTTGGTCAAATGCCCGAGCGGTGAGGTGTGATAGCTAGCGGCGGACAACCGAGGATGGAAAGCTGGCACGTGCCCTTGGGGCGGATGCCGGCTTCAAGGGGAGACAACGGTTCAATGGCGCGCGCCAATCTCGACCTGTATCATGTGCGCTGCGTGCGCATCGGCGCCGGGCTGCTCGCCCAGTGCGCGGCCGATTGCGCGGAGACGGGTGCGAAGCGGGTGCTCATCGTCACCTCGCCCCCCATGGCCGCTCAGGCGCGGGACCTGCGCGGCCTGCTGGCCCAGTCCGGCGTTGAGAGCGTGATCCACGTCCCCCCGGATGGGGAGCCGACCCGGGCGATGCTGGCGACGGCGCTGGAGGTGGCCTCGTCCTTCGCGGCGGACTTCGTCATCGGCCTCGGCGGCGGGAGCGTCATGGACGTCGCCAAGCTCGTGGCGGCCCTTTCGGGGGGCGATCAGCACTTCGACGAGGTTGTCGGTATCGGCCTTCTCTCCAGCCGTGCCCTGCCCCTCGCCTGCATCCCCACCACTGCCGGAACCGGCAGCGAGGTGACGCCCATCGCGATCCTCGAGGATGAGGAGGCGGAGCTCAAGAAGGGCGTCGTCAGCCCGCATCTGGTGCCCGACTTCGCCTATCTCGATCCGCAGCTGACCGTCAGCTGCCCGCGCAAGGTGACGGCGGCGACCGGCATCGACGCCCTCACCCACTGCATCGAAGCCTATGCCAACCGGCACGCCCACCCGGTCGTCGACAGCTGGGCGATCGAGGGCATCCGGCTGATCGCGCAGAACCTGGAAACCGCCTGCAACGAGCCGGGCAACCTCGCCGCGCGGGAGGCGATGCTGATGGCGAGCCACCTCGGGGGCATGTGCCTCGGCCCGGTCAACACCGCCGCCGTCCATGCGCTCGCCTACCCGATGGGCGGAGAGTTCCATGTCGCCCACGGCGTCGCCAACTCGCTGCTGCTCCCCCACGTCATGCGCTTCAATGCGGAGGAAGCGCCGGAGCGCTACGCCACCATCGCTCACGCAATGGGCGTGGCGAACAGCGGTGACGCCAGCGCCGATGCGGCCGCCGGCATCGCCCGGATCGAGCAACTGTCCGCCGCCACCGGCATCGACCGGCGGCTGAGCGACATCGGCATCGGCCAGAACGCGCTGCCCAAGATGGCCGCCGCCGCCATGACGGTGCAGCGCCTGCTCAAGAACAACCTGCGCGAGGTGTCGGAGGCCGACGCCCTGCACATCTACGAGGCTGCGCTCTGATGGCCACCGCCAACCCGCCGTCCGCCCTCCCTGACGCGCGCGACCGAAGCCTGTTCGGCTGGTACAAGGAAGCGAACGGCAAGACCCGCCGCGTGTTCTGGACCGTCTGGGCCGGCTGGGTGATGGATGCGGCCGACGCGCAGGTGTACCAATACCTGATCCCGCTGCTCATCACCTCGCTCGGCATCACGCTGACGGAGGCGGGCTCCATCGCCTCGGCCAGCTATTTCGCCGCCGCGATCGGTGGGTGGCTCGGCGGATGGCTGTGCGACCGCTATGGCCGCGCGCGGGTGCTGGTGTTCACCATCCTGTGGTTCTCCGCCTTCTCCTTCGCCAGCGGGTTCGCGCAGAACTACGAGCAGATGCTGGTCATCCGCGTTCTGCACGGCCTCGGCTTCGGCGCGGAATGGGCGGTCGGCGCGGTTCTGCTGGGGGAGATGATCAACCCCAAGCATCGGGGCAAGGCGCTGGGCGCGGTGCAGGCGGGCGCGCCCATCGGCTCCGGCATCGCGGCTATGCTGGCGGGGCCGGTGGCGGCGTCCTTCGACCCTGACCTCGGCTGGCGGATCGCCTTCTGGGTCGGCCTCGCGCCCGCTTTGCTGATCTTCTTCATCCGGCGCGGCTCCGACGATGCGGAGATCTACAAGGCCACGCGGGAGCGGCAGATCGCGGAGAAGCGCAGGACCGGGATCGGCGACATCTTCGCCCGCCGGGTGCTGGGGGTGACGCTGCTCGCCTCGCTGCTGTCGCTGGGCGTACAGGGTGCGGCCTACTCGGTCGCGAACTACCTCACCTCGTTCATGACGACGGAGCGCGGACTCGCGCAATCGGTCGCCGGCTACCTGGTGCTGGTCAATTCGGCCGGAGGGTTCTTCGGCTGCCTGACCAACTCCTATATCAGCGACATTGCCGGCCGCCGCACCGTGTTCCAGCTGTTCGGTGTGGGCTTCCTGATCATGGCGTCGATCTACCTGTTCGGCCCCTGGGGCGCGAACCTGTGGCTGCTGGTGCCGATCGGCATGGTCTACGGCTTCTTCCAGTTCGGCATGTATGCGAGCTTCGGCCCCTACTTCACCGAGCTGTTCCCCACGGAGATGCGCGGATCCGGCCAGGCCTTTGCCTACAATTCCGGGCGCGCCGGGGCGGCGCTGTTCATCACCGGCGTGCCGCTGATCGCCGCCTTCATGCCGCTGAGCGCCGCGATGGCGACACTCGGCATCGTCGGCATCCTCTGCGCTCTGGTCGCCACCCTGCTGCTGCCGGAGACAGCGGGCCGCAAGCTGCAATCGCTTTCGGACATGGAAGGTGCGGAGGCGGGAGGCCGGTAAGGCCCTGCGCCGCCAGCGGGCGCAGTGCCGACGTCAGGAAGCCGGAGCTTCGCGCCCAGCGCCCTGACTGGGGCATAGGCACATAAACCAACGACCGAGATTGGGTGGGAAGCGGACGTCCGGCCATTCAAGCTGATAGATGCTGATAGAGGATGGAGCTGCCGATCACCACCAGCACCACCCCGCCGATGACGGTCGCGTAATTGCCGAGATAGGCGCCCACGCGCTTACCGAGCATCACGCCGCCAGTCGCCACAAAGCTCGTCGTGCCCCCGATCACCAGACAGGCGATCCAGATGTTCACGTCCATCAGCGCCAATGTGACGCCGACCGCAGCCGCATCTATGCTGGTCGCAATCGCGGTGAGCGAGAGCCGCAGGTAGTTTGGCTGCTCATCAGCGGGCGCAACGGCCTTCTCGGTCTCGCCGTTGCCTCGGAGTGCCTGCACGACCATGTGACCGCCGATACCCAGCAGGAGGACGAACGACACCCAGTGATCCCAATCGGCGATCCAGTCGTTCACCATGTAGCCCAGCAGCCAGCCGATTGCTGGCGTAAGGGCCTCGAAGAAGCCAAAGACAAGGCCTACGCGAAGCGCATCGCTCCACCGGGCCTTCGGCTGCTCCGCGCCTTTGCCCAAGGCGGCAGCGAACGCATCAACGGACAAGCTGGCGCCCAGGGCGCCCAGCGTCAGAATACCTGGCATTTACATGTCTTCCCTGGGCCAACAACCAAACGACACGCACCCCTCCCGGCCCTAAGCGGAAGAGCGGTGTCGTTGGTCTCGCCTGGCAGCGCGATGGCTGCTGCAACCGCCACGATCGGGAGGATCGAGTATGTTGACGATTGCCCCGGTGTGGGTGGCTACTCCCCAAGAGCAAGAAAGCGCTTAGACGATCAGTCTAATCGGATCAAGCGTATCCGATTGGCGATCGCCCAACACGATCTGTTCAAGCAGCATGTCCGCTAATGGGCGTCAGCGGACGCTGCCGTTTATGGGTGCACGACCTAGAACGCGACCGCGTCTCCGCCTTTGAGGCCGAGCATCTCCCGCGCCTCGGCCGGCGTCGCCACTTCGCGGCCCAGCGCCTCCACGATCTGCCGGATACGCGTCACCTGCTGGGCATTGCTGCTCGCCAGCTCGCCCTTGCCGATGAACAGGCTGTCCTCCAGCCCCACTCGGGCATGGCCGCCGAGCAGCACCGACTGCGTGCACAAATCCATCTGGTGCCGCCCCGCTGCAAAGGCGGAGAGCATGTAGTCGTCACCGAACAGGCTGTCCGCGATTGTCACCATGTGAGCGAGATTGCGCACGTCGGCGCCGATCCCGCCCAGGATGCCGATCACGCCCTGGATCAGGAAGGGCGGCTTCACCAGCCCGCGATCCGCGAAGTGGGCGAGCGTGTAGAGGTGGCCCACATCGTAGCATTCGAACTCGAAGCGGGTGCCGTAGGCCTGCCCGACCTCGACCATGATCCGCTCGATGAAGCTGTTGTCGTTGTACATTATGCGACCACGGCTGCTCTCGACATAGTCGCGCTCCCAGCCGTGCTGCCACTCCTGAACCCGCCTACCCGCGCCGGAGAAGTCGAAGATCAGCGGCCCCATGTTCAGGCTGCACAGCTCCGGCTGCGCGGCATGGGCGCCCTCCAGCCGGGCGTCCAGCGTCATCGTCGCGCTGCCGCCCGTGGAGATGTTGATCACCGCATCGCAGCTCTGCTTGATGCGCGGCAGGAAGGCCATGAAGTCCTCCGCCTTGGGGCTCGGGCTGCCATCCACCGGGTTGCGCGCGTGGAGGTGCAGCACCGCCGCCCCCGCCTCCGCCGCACCGATCGCCGCCTCCGCGATCTGGTCCGGGGTCACCGGCAGATGCGGTGACATGGAGGGGGTGTGGATGGAGCCTGTCGGCGCGCAGGTGATGATGACCTTGCTGGATTTGCGCATCGTCAGAGCCCCGCCTGGCAGATGTATTTTATGTTGAGATATTCCTCGATCCCGTGGTGAGAGCCTTCGCGCCCCACCCCGCTCATCTTCACCCCGCCGAACGGCGCGTGGGGCGTGGAGATGAGGCCAGTGTTGATCCCCACCATCCCGCATTCCAGCTGGCGCGAGACGCGCGCGATGGTCGCCGGGTCTTCGGAACAGAGATAGGCGGCGAGCCCGAAGGGGGTGGCGTTGGCGAGGCGCACGCCCTCCTCCACACTCGCGAAGCCGACCACTCCGGCGAGCGGGCCGAAGGTCTCCTCCCGCGTCAGCGCGGCATCGGCCGGAACGTCCGCCAGCAAGGTCGGTGTAAACAGCCGCTTGTCCGCGCTGATGCCTCCCGCTACGCAGCGCGCACCGCGAGAGATCGCATCGTCGCGATGCTCCTCCACCTTGGCGACGGCGTCGTCATCGATCAGCGGGCCGACATCGCTCGTCTCGTCGAAGCCGTCGCCCGCTCGCATCTTGCCGATCTTCTCGCCATAAGCGGCGAGGAAGCGATCCTTGATGCCCTGCTGCACATAGATGCGGTTGGCCGCGATGCAGCTCTGCCCGCCATTGCGGAACTTGGCGATCATCGCCGTCTCCACAGCGGTATCGAGGTCGGCATCGTCGAAGATCAGCAGCGGCGCATTGCCGCCCAGCTCCAGCCCCAGCCGCTTCATCGTGCCGGCGCAATCGCGATAGAGCTGAACGCCGATCTCGGTCGATCCGGTGAAGGACAGTTTGCGCACCACGGATGAAGCCGTCAGCGCCCCGCCGATCTCCCGCGCCGAACCCGTGAGCACGCTGAACACGCCCTTCGGCACCCCCGCCTCCTCGCCCAGCTTGGCGAAGGCCAGTGCCGTCAAAGGCGTGGCGGAAGCGGGTTTCGCCACCATCGTGCAGCCTGCCGCCAGCGCCGGACCGACCTTGCGCGTCAGCATGGCGAGCGGGAAGTTCCACGGCGTGATCGCCGCACACACGCCCACCGGCTCACGCTCCGCCAGCAGGCGGCGTCCCGGCACTGGCGCGGGGATCGTCTCCCCCAGCACCCGCGTCGCCTCATCGGCGTAGAACTCCATGAAGCCGGCGCCGTAATCGAACTCGCCCTGCGCCTCCTTGAAGGTCTTGCCGTTCTCGCGCGTGATCAGGCGGGCGATGTCGTCCCGATGCTGCTTCAGCAGTTCGAACCAGCGGCGCAGGATCAGCCCTCGCTCCTTTGCCGGGCGCGCCGCCCAGGCGGGCAGCGCCTCCTCGGCGGCGGCGATGGCACGGTTCGCCTCCTCCGTGCCAAGGTTCGGAACCTCGCCGAACGCGGTGAGCGTGAACGGATCGTCCACCTCGATCGGCGCGCGGTCCCCCTTCACCCATTGCCCGGCCACAAGGGCGCGGGAGATCAGCAGGTCAGTCTCGGTCAGGGCGCCGCGAGTGTGGTCGGTCATTGTTCCTCGTCATCCAGCTTGGGATTGGTGATGGGCGTGTCGCTTTCGAACAAATGTTCGAACCGGCGATAGGTGCACAGCCAGCGCCCATCCCGCAGCACGTAGCGGTCCGTGGCGAGCGAGATCGTGACCGGCGGATGCGTCGGCAGCACCTTCACGCCATTCGCTGCATAGAGGAACAGGAAGTTGGTCGCCTCCGCACTGTCAGGCGCGGTGAACCAAGCTCGAAAGTTGGTGAAGCTGTGGACGGAAAGGCGCGGCCCCTGGTCTCGGCGCCAGTCATAGAACTGCTGGATTTTCTCCACCCCGATGTAGGAGGCGAACTGCCCGTGGAACTCGGCCTCCGGCACGTAGTAGCTGGACGCATCGCGGCCGCCATTGAAGTCGATCTCGTGCCAATATTCGGCGAGTTGGAGCGAGAGGGTGGCATTGAGCTCGATCAGCTTGGCGTCGGCCATCGGGGCGCTGTCTCCTGAAATGGTCATGCAAAGGCTTTTCCGGGCACTTCGTGAGCTGGCAGGGCCGCGTTTGTGCCCTCGTTCCGCTTTGAAAGCGTCCGCATTGCAGCCGCTTGCAATCCACATGCAAACGGCGCCTGTCTTGATCCAGACGGCAGTCTCGGTTGCGCCGCGCTCCCCAGCTGTGAATGCGCCAGAAGAGGACGCAGGCGGCAATTCGCAGTACCGCTCCATGCAAGTCCGCCCTTGCCGAAGCGCGCACATCACCAACCTTGGCGGAGGAGTGGAACAGCACATGCCCAAGGATGCTCCTGTCTCTATAGCGAGGCGGCAGATCGCAGCATCCGGCGAACGTGCCGGACCGCAGGAGGGTATTCTTGCTCGATAAAGTCATGGTCGTGATCGGCGGCAGCCGGGGCATCGGCGCCGCCGTGGCGCGGAGGGCCGCCGCAGCCGGATGGCGCGTGCTGCTGACCTATTCGTCCCGGGCGGACGAGGCCGAGGAGGTGGTTCGCACGATTGGGCAGGCCGGCGGCTCGGCGAGCGCGACCTGCTGCGACGCGGCGCGGGAAGAGGATATCGTCGCGCTGTTCGCCTCTGCCGCGCAGCTCGGCCACCTCGATGCGCTGGTCTATTCGAGCGGCATCACCGGCCCGGCCTCCCGCCTCGCCGACGTGAGCGGCGAAACGCTGCGGCAGGTGATTGACATCAACCTCACCGGGGCAATGCTCGCCGCGCGAGAGGCCGTGCGGCACATGGCCTCCAGCCGGGGCGGAACCGGCGGCACCATCACCTTCATCTCCTCGCGCGCCTCCGATCGCGGCTCTGCGGGCGAGTATGTCTGGTACGCCGCCAGCAAAGGCGGGCTCAACAGCTTCTCGCTCGGACTGGCGCGAGAGGTGGCGACCGACAGAATCCGCGTGAACTGCGTCTCCCCCGGCCCCGTTGCGACAGATATGTTGAGCGCGGAGCGGCAGGCGATCGGCGCCGCGGCCGTGCCGATGCAGCGCGTCGCCGCGCCGGAGGAAATCGCGGACGCGGTGCTGTACCTTGCATCCGAACAAGCGTCCTACGTCACCGGCGCCAACCTTGCCGTTTCAGGGGGAGCCTGACACGGAGGGTTGCAGACGCGCGCGCATTGGGGAAGTCTGAAGAAGATCGGCAGAGGGCTCAGAAGGGCCCCGCCTGGGGAGAGATGACAATGCAGACTTACAACTCGGAAGCGCTGCCGAGGGCCACACGGGCATCCGCATGGAACGCCCTTTACTCGCAGCAGATGAACCGGGTCGATTTCACTCCGGCAGACCGGCAAGGCTTCGCCGCGCAGCTCATGCTGGGCCAACTCGGGCCGATCCAGTTCGCCCGCATGTGCGCCAACCGCAGCAATATCGAGCGCACCCGGCGCCACATCGTCCACGGCACCCCGCGGCTCTACTCCTTCCTGCTGCAGGCGCGCGGCAGCAGCGTTTTC
>Ga0182742_1003465_pt1 | contig 15405 bp, 11 predicted proteins | sample eDN5th37CBELigMG_FD_128880 | JGI IMG/M metagenome (GOLD analysis project Ga0182742, IMG submission 128880) | Enriched Miracle-Growth compost microbial communities from Emeryville, California, USA - eDNA 5th pass 37_C BE-Lig MG (version 2)... ...
CCAGTCGAGCAGCTTCGGCGTGCCGTTGATCGCAACGCTCTCCTCGTCGCCGGTGATCAGGAACGAGATCGAGCCTTTGCCGTTCTTTTGGGGCGCCCCGCCGTTGGCGGCCAGATAATCGAGCGCCGCAGCGACGGCGGCGGCGATGCCGCCCTTCATGTCGACGGCGCCGCGCCCGTAGAGTACGCCATCGGCGATCGCGCCGGCGAAGGGCGGATATGTCCAGGCCTTCTCGTTGCCGGGCGGCACCACGTCGGTATGGCCCGCGAACATCAGGTGCGGCGCGCCGGTGCCGATGCGGGCGTAGAAATTTTCCACGTCCGCCGTGCCGGGCTCGGAAAATGTCATCCGGTGGGTGGAAAAGCCGGCGGCTTTCAGTGTGGTTTCCAGCACCGTGAGTGCGCCGCCTTCCGCAGGTGTGACGGAGGGACAGCGCAGCAGGCTCTGGGCAATGGCGACAGGATCGGCGGTCATCACCGCAGCTAGCACCACGCCGCTCTCGATCCGTCAATGGTTGAGCTGTCGGAGGTCCGATTACGGCGGGCGGGCGCCGGACCCAAAATTTCAGTCCAGGCCCAAAATTGTCCGCTCACCCTCCGCTGTTGCGGGGGTGAGCGGCTCTGAGCGTCATTTTCGCAGCGCGTCAGTCGCGCAGCAATTCGTTGATTGAGGTCTTGGAGCGGGTCTTCTCGTCCACGCGCTTGACGATGACGGCGCAATAGAGGTTGGGACCCGGTTGCCCATTCGGCAGCGGCTTGCCGGGCAGCGTACCTGACACCACGACCGAATAGGGCGGCACCTCGCCGCGGAACGTCTCGCCGGTCGAGCGGTCGATGATCGTCGTCGACGCGCCGAGATAGACGCCCATCGACAGCACCGAGCCTTCGCGCACCACGACGCCCTCGGCGACTTCGGCGCGCGCGCCGATGAAGCAATTGTCCTCGATGATGACCGGGCCCGCCTGAAGCGGCTCAAGCACGCCGCCGATGCCGGCGCCGCCCGAGATGTGGCAGTTCTTGCCAATTTGCGCGCAGGAGCCGACGGTCGCCCAGGTATCGACCATGGTCCCGCTATCGACATAGGCGCCGAGATTGACGAAGGACGGCATCAAGACGACGCCGGGAGCGATGAACGCGGACTTGCGCACCACGCAATTGGGCACGGCACGAAAGCCCGCTTCCCTGAATTTAGCATCGGTCCAGCCGTGGAATTTGGAGGGCACCTTGTCCCACCACACCGATTGGCCAGGGCCGCCCTCAATCACGCTCATGTCGTTCAGCCGGAACGAGAGCAGCACGGCCTTTTTCAGCCATTGATTGACCTGCCAGCGGCCGTCGCTCTGCTTCTCCGCGACTCGCACCGCCCCCGAATCCATCAGATCGAGCGCCTGTTCGACCGCATCGCGCACCGGTCCCACGGTGCTCGGCGAGACGTCCTCGCGCTTTTCAAAGGCGTCGTCGATTGTCTGAGCGAGTTTCTCGTGAGCCATGCCAGTCCCCGTCCCGTGAGCGCCGCTGTGTGGCGCGGCGCGGGCCGCCATGTCAATGGCGCGGAGGGCATCGCGGCATGCGCTGGCGCGGGCTTGCCGGATGCATTGATCTTCCGCAACGTGATGAGCCTTCCCTCACGCTAACCGCCGCTGTGTTTCGCCATTGCGGGGGCGGCCTCATTTTGGCAGCTTAGTGGCACAACGGAAATCGGCCGCATGCCTGCGCGCCGATCGGGAGGACAATGACCATGACAGGATTGACCCGGCGGGCCTTGCTGCCGGCAGCTTTCGCCCTTGCTCTCGGCGCCGGCGCGGCCCATGCGCAGCAGCAGCCGATCGAACTGAAGCTCGCCTATTATGTCGGCGACCAGCATGCGATGTCGCAATGGCTGATCAAGTGGGCCGACAAACTCGAAAAGGAATCCGGCGGCCGGCTGGTGTTCAAGCGCTTCCCCGGCGCGCAGATGGGCCCGGTCCCGCAGCATTACGATTTCGCGCGCACCGGCCAGGCCGACATCTCCTGGTTCCTGCATGGCGCGACGCCGGGCCGCTTCCCGCTGACCGGCATCATCCAGGTGCCGTATATGGTCGGCAGCGCCGAGATCGGCACCAAGGTCCTGAACGACCCCGAACTGCGCTCGAAATATCTCGATGCGGAGCACAAGGGCGTGAAGCTGCTGCTGCTGTTCACCCACCAGCCCGGCAACATTCATACGACCAAGAAGCCGATCAAGACCGTTGACGACATCAAGGGCATGCGTCTGCGCTTCGCATCACCTGAAATCCGCGACTTCATTGCCGCGCTCGGCGGCTCGCCGGTGGGCGTCGCGCCGACCGAGCAGGTCGAGCAGATGCAGAAGGGCACGCTCGACGGCGTGGTGATCGACTATGGCGGCGCCGGCATCGCCTTCAAGATGGGCGGTACGGTGAAGCATTCGACCGAGATGTATTCCTATGTCGCGAGCTTCGGCCTCGCGATGAACGAGGACACCTGGAAGAAGCTGTCGCCGGATCTGCAGCAGATGATCACCAAGTCGCTGGTCGGGGTCGAAAAGGAAATCGGCCAGGCCTGGGATGCGCTGGATGCTCCGGGGAAGAAAGCATTGCTCGACGGCGGCGGCGAGGCGATCAAGCTGTCGCCCGAGGAGAATGCCAAGTTCCGCAAGATCGGCGCCGACGTTGCTGCGGCGAAGATCAAGGAGCTGGATGGCAAGGGGCTTCCGGCCAGCGCCGTGCACGGCATGATGAAGTCGCTGTCCGAAAAGCACGCGAAGGACTCGCGCAATTTCTGGAACTGAAATTGAGATCGCGCGGCGGTCTTACCTCTCTCCGCTTGCGGGGAGAGGTCGGTCGCCGAAGGCGACCGGGTGAGGGGGCCTATCTGTTTTGATCAAGCGCCTGTTACATGCCCCTCACCCCACCCCTCTCCCCGCAAGCGGGGAGAGGGAGCAGACTGTGCTTGCGGTTGAAGGCGCGGATCATCGTCGGACGCTGGGAAAGCCGTGAAGCGCTGGGGCAACATCGCGTCGACAATCTGCGGCGGCGTCGCGGTCGCGTTCCTGTTCGGCATGCTGGCGCTCACCGTCGCCGACGTCGTGTTGCGCACAGTCTTCAGCTACTCGCTGCGCGGTGTTTACGAATTGATCGAACTGATGCTGGCGGGCTCGTTCTTTCTGGCCTTGCCCTGCGTGTTCCTGCGCGACGACAACATCCTCGTGAATACCATTGACGAGTTCTGGCCGCGCAGTGTGCCGTTGCTCAAGCGAATCGCCCTTGCCCTGTCCGTGGCGACATTCGTCGTCCTGGTCTGGCAGGGCTGGGATGCCGCCTGGGACTCCTATGAATTCCATGACATCACTGCCGATCTTGGCCTGCCGAAATTCTGGCACTGGACCATCGTGCTTGTCGGAATGAGCCTCGCTGCGCTCGCCGCGTTGTTCATGCTCTTCCGCGGCGACGACAAGGGCCCCGATCCGGTCGAGCCTCGGATCGAGGATCGCGTATGAGCATCACAGCGATCGGTTTCGCCGGCGTCCTCCTTCTGCTGGTGATGATCTTCTTGCGCGTGCCGATCGCGATTGCGCTCGCGGCGTCGGGATTTCTTGGTTATGCGGCAATCGACGGCTGGACGCCCGCGCTCAAGATGGGCGGGCTCGTGCCCTATCAAATGGCGAGCGCGTATTCGCTCTCGGTGATCCCGCTGTTCATCCTCATGGGCGCGGTGGCATCGCGCGCCAACATGGCGAAGGAACTGTTCCAGGCCTGCAATGCCGTGTTCTCGGGAATTCGCGGCGCGCTCGCGAATGCGAGCATCGGCGCCTGCACGTTGTTCGGCGCGATTTGCGGCTCATCGATCGCAACCGCCGCGACCTTCTCGCGCGTGGCGATCCCGGAGATGCGGCGCCACGGCTATGACCCGGCCTTCGCCGGCGGCACGGTCGCCTCTGCCGGCACGCTGAGCGTCCTCGTTCCGCCATCGGTGCTGACCGCGATCTACTCGATCGTCGCCGAAGTGTCGCTGGTCAAGCTCTATGCGGCCGCCTTTATCCCCGGCTTCGTTCTGGCCGGCCTTTATGTGCTCACGGTGTGGACCGTGGCCTGGCTCAAGCCGAAGTGGATTCCGCGAGTCCCGTCCATGGCATGGTCCGAGCGGCTCCGAGCCTCGATCGGCATGTGGAAGCTCGGGCTGCTGTTCTTTATCGCGGTATTCGGCATCTATTTCGGCTGGTTTTCGCCGACCGAAGCTGCCGCGGTCGCGGCATTCCTGGCGATTGTCATCGGCTTTGCCACGCGTGCGATGACGATCCGCGATCTCATCGATTGCATGCTGGAGACGGTCTACACCACCGCTTCGATCCTGCTCGTCGTTGCGGGCGCCTTCATCTTCGCACGCTTCATTGTGCTGACCCAGTTTCCGAACGAGCTGACCAAATGGGCGCATCTCAGCGAATTGTCGCCATTCTGGATCCTGATGGCGGTGATGGCGCTCTATATCGTTCTCGGCACCTTTCTGGACGAGGTTTCGACCATCCTGATCACGGTGCCGATCACGCTGCCGCTGGTCAACGCGATCGGCTATGACGGCGTGTGGTTCGGCATTTTCGTTACCGTGATGTGCACGATCGGCCTGATCACGCCGCCGACCGGCATGACGGTGTTCGTCATCCAGGCGCAGCACCCGGAGATTCCGGTGATGCGGATTTACGGCGGCACATTGCCGTTTCTGGCGGCCGATTTCGTGCTGGTCGCGCTGCTGATCCTGTTCCCGGCGATGGCGCTCTGGCTGCCGAGTATCGTGGGGGGATAGACGCTCGAAAGCGGTCATCGCCGCGATGCGGCGATGACACTGCGAGCGGACGTCTCATTCCTGTAAGGACAGGCCCCGCCTTCGCGCGGCCTGACGGCGCTACCGGCAGCACCTCGCCTGCAGGAATCCGGACAGGTCGTCGGTCACGTGGTCGACATGGGCCGCGTCGCGCCCCTCCAGTTCCCAATCCTCGCGGAAAACTTCACGCGTGCCGCCGGGCACCACCAGAACGGTGGTCATGCCGAGCGCGTGCGGGACGGTGAGGTTGCGCGCGAGATCCTCGAACATCGCCGCGCTCGCCGGATCGACGTCGTGGCGCGCGAGGAACCGTTCATAGGTCGTCCGCGAGGGTTTCGGTTCGAGTTCGGCGGCGAGGATGTCGAAAACATCCTCGAAATGCCGGTCAATCTCCAGCCGCCGTATCACCGCGTCGGCATGTTGGCGGGTGCCGTTGGTCAGGATCAGCTTGCGTCCGGGCAGCTTTTCGAGCGCGTCCCCCAGCGCCGGATTGGGCTCGAGCGGCGAGTGATCGATCTGATGCACGAAATCGAGAAAGTCGTCGGGCTTCATGCCGTGTTCGGTCATCAGCCCGCGCATCGAGGTCCCGTAGCGCTTGTAATAATCCTTCTGCAGCCGGAAAGCCTCGTCCTCGGTGATGTTCAGAAGCTGCGCGATGTAGTCGCGGATGCGCCCATCGACCTGCTGCCAGAGATTGAGGTGATGCGGATACAGCGTGTTGTCGAGATCGAAGATCCACGTGGTGACGTGCCCGAACGCGCGCTCTTGGGCAGAGGTGTCAATCGGCGAAGAAGGTGCAGTCGTCATGGCGCCTATGTATGGCAGCCGGCGACGGTGCGCCAGCGTTTGAAAACGCCTACTTGAACCGCACCGTGGTCAGCCCCTGGCCGATCTCGATCGCCGCGAATCCGGTTTTGGTCAGGCCGCGAGCAGCACAGTCGGCGTGGTCGTAGGTTTCGAACCGCGCCGGCCGTGTGCAAAGCGGAGTATTGCCGCCCCAGGCGATCGGCTTGCCGCCGCTCATCAGCGTCTGCCCGTTGCCATCGACGGCCTCGCCGAAGGAGAAGACGCGCTTTGCCTCCGCGCCAGTCGCCGGCCGCAGGCAGCGGCCCGGCTCGACCCGATACCAGCCGCGGGTGGTGATGGCGCTGTTGTCCTCGATGCCGATCGCGGCCATCACCGCATGCGGGCTGTCGTTGCACCAGGCGAACCCGTTGCCGGGTTTCTGCGCGGCATCCATCAGCATTGCGAAGAAATCCGAACGCGCCGCGGCGGTGACGGAAAGCTTGTTGTCCTGGGCGAACTGGCGCAGCGCGCTGTCGGTCTTGTCGCCGCGCACGCCGTCGATCGGGCCGGCATCATAGCCCGCGACCGCAAGCAGGCGCTGGATGCCGGCGTCGCGCGCGTGGTCTTCGGAATAGCCGGCCTCTTCGGCGAATGTCAGGCGATACACATCCTCGGCCTGCTCGGATCGCGATGGCTTCACCGCCGTGAACAGGGCCGGCCGCTGGCCGCCGCGGCAGTTGCGCGCGTTGGTGCTGGAAAAATCGACAGCGCCAACGCAGAACTCGGTGTCGCCGCGCTGCGGCAGCGGCGAGGGGCCGTACAGGGCCGGCACCCGCGCATGCACAAACATCGCCCCCGCCGGCAGCGCGCCCTGGATGGCTTCGCGGCACTGGCCGGGATCGAGCCGGTACCAGCCGCGCGAACTGGCCGCGCCGCGATCCTCGATCGCGAGCGCGACATCGATCACATAGCTCATGGTGTTGCAGAGCTTGAGATCGGCGCGTGCAGGCGTCGATGCGAGCGCGGTCATGAGACCGGCGGCAAGCCCAATCCAGCAGAATGCCTTCGCCATCGCACCGCCTTGCGATTGCCGTGGCGGCGAAGGGTGCGCGCCGGCGGTTAAAGCGCGGTAAAGGACACGCCGGTCAGCGGCCCGGCGTGGGGTCCGGACGGGTTGGATCGAAGCGCTTGGTCACCGAGGCGCTGACGATATTGTCGGCGAATTCCTTGGTGGCGTCGTTGGAGTTGTTGCGGATGTACCGATAGTCGAACCGCAGGTCCCATTCCTTCCAGAAGAATCCGGGGAACAGCAGGGTGGCGCCCGGAATCAGCAGGGTGTCCTCGCGCCGGTCGCCGGTCGCGACCACGACATCGGTGCGGTAGTCGCGCCGGCTGACCTGGAAGTTGGCGCCAATCGTCATCCAGGACGTGAGCTGCTTGTAGGCCTCGAGGCGTCCGCCCCATTCGGTATAGGCGCCGGGCTGGATTTCGGTGACGAGCGCGTTCTGCACCGTGCCGGACATGTCGCTCCACAGCACCCAGGGCGACACCACGAACGAACTGCCCTCACCAAACAGTGCCGGGATCACGACGCGGGCGCGGATGTCGTAATACCAGCCCTCCTGGGTTGGAAAGAAATCGTCATAGGAGCGATACGCGGCGCGAAACCGCAGCGAGCGGTAGATGCCTTCCGAGCTGCCCTCGAAGGTCGCGCTGGCCGAACCTTCGGCATAGTAGAAGCGGTCGTCGAAATAGGCCGCGGCGCCGCCGACCATGGGTGTGAAGCTCAGGCCCGGCAAGAGGTCGAAGACCGGACCCGTCTCGCCGCCGGCATGCGCGTAATTGAGGTCGTTGTAGCGGCCGTTGACCTGCCCGAACACCGCGCCGTTGGTGCGCCAGCGCTGGCCGCCAATGTTGCGTTCGTCGTTGAGCGCGATCAGCCCGGTCCCGAACCACGCGCCCTTGCCGTCCGGCATGTAGTAGAGCGGGTTGGATTCGTAGCCGGTGCCGAGATCGATGGTCACCAGCGTGTAGTTGGGCTGGATAGCGCGCCGCACCCGCATCAGGCCGACCTTGGCCTCCCAGTTGTTCGGGTCGTTCAGCGTGACGCGCTCATAGGCCATCAGCGCCCATCGCAACACACCCTGCTCCTCGGCAAGGCGGGCGAAACGCAGGTTGAGTTCGGTGTTGGCTGGATCGCGCAGCACGCGCGCATAGAGCGTATCGAGTTCTTTGGCGCTTGCCGCGACGCTTGTTGCCGCCGCTGCGACTGCTAGCGCCAGCGCGGCCAGCAGTGACAGAACTCCCCGATTCCCATTCACGCGAAAATTCCGACTTTCAATTCCAACTTTCAGGCAACACTCGGCCGCAAATTGCCGTTCTCGTCTAGCCTAAAGCCGGGCGCTCGGCTATTCAGGAAGTACCGCAGGACGGCATCATCCTGTGGGCCGTGTTCCAGGAACCACACCGCGCCATGCGGCTTCGAAATAGCGATTGACAGCATGCCTCCCTCAGGTCCAGCCGCCCTTCCGTTTACACTGGCGATCGCTGCGCTCACGCTCGCGGGTCAACAGACGGCGCAGGCGGACGCGAAAATCGGCGTCGCCGCCGCGATCAAGAACGAGGTGCTGGGCCGGAGCGGTACGCTGGGCGTCGGCAGCTCGGTCTTCGCCAATGAACGGATCAGGACCGGCGAGGCGGCTGCGGCGCAGCTCATGTTCGCCGACAAGACCGTGCTGAATATGGGGCCGAAGGCGGAATTGCTGCTCGACAAGTATGTCTACAATCCCAATCGCGGCACCGGTCAGGTGGTGGTGAATGCGGTGCAAGGATCGCTGCGCTTCGTGACCGGTGCGCAGAACCCGACGAATTACGCGATCAAGACGCCGGTCGCGACGCTGGGTATCCGCGGCACGGTGGTGGACCTGCAGATTTCGCCGCTGGAAACCTTCATCGGCGTTCTGGAAGGCACGCTCACTGTCCGGATGTTGGATGGCGCGTTGATGACGGTCAATGCCGGTCAGTATGTCGTGCTGGCTGCGAACGGCGCGAAGAAGGCCAGCGGTCCTTACAAGGGCACGGACGGCTCGCATACCGAGCTTCCGGATTATGTGCGCATCGACGAGATCAACCAGCTCAACGCCATCGACGCGCGCAACTATGTGCCGCCCAAGCCGGCCTGCATCCCGTATTCTTTCTCGTCGTCCTGCTATCCGAGCAATTTCTGACCTGACCGGCTGTCAGATCGGCGCGTCAGGCAAGACGGATAGCGTCGCCTTCGGCAATGCTGCCGCCGGCCGCCACCTTTGCATAGACGCCGCAATCCATGTGGCCGACCGTCTTCATCAGCGTCTTCGGAATCTCGAGGTCACGAATGCCGGTGCGCGGCTCCACATTGGTGGCGGCGCATCGTACGATGCGCTTGATCACCGTCAGCCGCACCTCGCCGATCGCGAGCGTCTGTTTCATCAGCTCGAATTCGCGCCAGGCCGGCCAGCCATCGACATACAGATTGGCCCGAAAGCGCAGCGGGTCGACCGGTGCGCCGACCGCCTCCTCGATGGCTGCGACCGAGGCGAGATTGATGATCGACACCACCTTGGCCGACATGTCCGAAAAGCTGTGGCCTTCGCCCGCCAGCACCTTCGGCGGACCGCGCAGGTCGTCGGCGCAATAGCGCGCGAAAAACTCCTCGATCGCCGTGCGGCCTTCCGGGGTGCGCAGATCGCCGCGGGCGGCCTTCGCCCCGTTCAGCCGCACGGTTAGGGCATGGCTCGCCTCGTCATAACGCGTGTCGAGCGCGGCCAGCCGCTCGTTCCTCATCAGCATCAGGAAGCGCTGCTTGGGAAAGTATTGCGGGGCGGCCGGATCGAAGCCGGACGGACCGTTCTCGATCGCATACATGCGGTCGGCCGGCAGGGGACCGCCCGGGGCGAGCATCACCTTTGGTATGCGCTCCGGCGACAGGCCCTTCACCGGGTAGCGATAGATCGACTGGATTTTCGCGGTCATGACGACGTTGTTAGCGGGCGAGCGTGCAAAGCGCGAGAGGGGGTGGCATCGAAGATGCGAGCCGGGTGAGGGCCAACCGGCTACTCTAGCTCAAAACCGGTAAATCGCGGCGATGCCCGTATCTGTCGGCATGCGCTCGGCCGGAACGATTACCACCTCGCCGCCTGTCTTGACCGTGTGCTCGCCAAGGTCGTCGAGCAAGTCGTCGACGCCAGGGTCGTCGAGCGGCGCGAATTCGATCGCGCCGGTTTCAGAATCGAAGCGGCCGGGAATCAGGCGATCGGCCTCGATCAGCAAAGTGGAGATGCGGCCGGCGACAGCCGCTCTGGCGATCTCAGCCAAGTCTGCGCCGCTGCGATCTTCTGCGCGCGACGCCCGGAACTGGTCGATAAATCGGTTGAGTCGTTCCAGGTATCGGGGGAGCAGGAGCTGCCAGGCGCGCTCGCGCAGTTGATCCAACGACAGGGCGCGCGGGTAAGTGTCGATCGGCTCGGGCAACAGGAACGGGTTGCGGCTCACCGTGCGAAACAGGTGTTGGTGCTCCGGCAGCGCCGCCAGCAGAAGGGGCATGCCCGATGGCTGCGAGTGATGATGGAGAACAGCCTCGTCCACCGCACGGAAGAAGCGTTCGGTTTCTTTCTCCACCAAGTCTTGACGAACATCCGTACCGTGACGTGTCGTCAGGCCTGGCCCCTCGCGGCCATACACCCGATTCTTTCGCTCAGGTTCGCCCTCTTTCACACCAACCACATCGGCGGCCGTCCGCGGAAACCCGGGCGCCAACTCGATCTCGTCGAGGACGTAGCGGTTTCCCCCGAAAAGGATCGCCTCCTCTCGAGTGAGGCCGAGCACATGGTAGCGATCAGCCGACTGCATAATGCGCATGAGCGGTTTCGTGTGGAAGCTGTCGGCGACAATCGCCAGTTCTCTTACCGGCCGCTGGAGCCGGTAGACCTTGAAGAGGTCCGCGGTCGCGAAGATGGCGATGCCATCCCGTGCGTGGTTCCAGAAGTCGCCGTTTTCAGCGAGGTCGTGGAATGGGCTTAGGATAGGGGCACTCTCCCGCCCGGCATATTTCCGGCTGAGAGACAGCTCCAACTCCTTTAGGAGATTGCGGAAGCGGATCGGATCCTGCTGCTTTTCCGGGTGTGCACGATGGGTTGGCTGATACAGCGAAAGACACGGAGGTTCGTGACTGCCCAGCAGCACGGTCCTGTAATCGGGCTCGAGTGCGTCCATTGTCGATCTCCCAGATGATATCAGCGACTATGCTCGTCGATGATATGGCCGAGCATGGCGCCTGCTGCGATCGGGTGTCCCGGATGCGGTGCGAAGCGTCCAGGTCGTTCGCCTGGCGTTTCCAAGGTTCACGACCTCCAATTGTTCCTGAACGGGGGCAATTGTCGCAATGGGGGCAATAGCGGACAAAGCTCCGCCGGCCCTGTTGTTGGCCGCCGCGTCGTGCCTCGCTCGCAAGAGGGAAAGCGAGGGTCATGTTGTGCCGAAGACGCCGCATCCCTCCCCGCTCGCGGGGGGAGGGTCGATCGACTGAGCGCGAGCGCGAAGGAGATCGGGGCGGGGCTTGCGCTACGACCATGCCTCACCCGGTTCTGCTGTCGCGCTCACCCTTCGCCGGGGGGAAGGGTTACGCAGGCAGAAGGTGAGCAGCTCAGGATCGAGCGCGGGAGTGGGGGGAGGCTGCGTCGCCGGTCACACCCGCTTAAGTTTTTTGCCGGAACCTCCCTTCCGCGACAGGGACAGCATTCCTACATCGGGACTGCGGATGCCCGTCCGGGGTCCGCCGGTTAATGTCTCCGTGCTTGTGGCCCGCCCGTCTTGAGGTGGATCATGGCTCCGGGACGACCCAGATGCTCCGCAGGTGCCTCGTCGAGGGCCGCGGATCAGGCCGAGGGAGCGACTTATGGATTTTGAAAGATACACCGAACGGGTGCGCGGCTTCATTCAGTCGGCGCATTCGATGGCCCTTCGCGAGGGCAACCCCCAATTCACCCCCGAACATCTGCTGAAAGTGCTGCTGGACGATCCGGAAGGATTGTGCGCCGGCCTGATCGACCGGTCGGGCGGCAATTCCAGACAGGCCCTGACGGATGTCGAGGCGGCGCTCAAGAAGCTGCCGAAAGTGTCCGGCGGCGGCGCCAGCCAGCCCGCGATGACACCGGCGCTGGCGCGAATTTTCGACCAGGCCGAAAAGGTCGCGCAGAAGGCGGGCGACTCCTACGTCACCGTCGAGCGGCTGCTGCTCGCCTTCGCGATGGACCGCGAAAGCGAAGCCGGCAAGATTTTGCAGAAGGCCGGCGTCACCGCGCAGAACCTGAACGCGGCGATCGAGGCGATCCGCAAGGGTCGTACCGCCGATACCGCGACTGCCGAAAACACCTATGACGCGCTGAAGAAATATGCGCGCGATCTCACCCAGGCCGCCCGCGACGGCAAGCTCGATCCGGTGATCGGCCGCGACGAGGAAATCCGCCGCACCATCCAGGTACTGTCGCGCCGGACCAAGAACAATCCGGTGCTGATCGGCGAGCCGGGCGTCGGCAAGACCGCGATCGCCGAAGGTCTTGCGCTGCGCATCGTCAACGGTGACGTGCCGGACTCGCTCAAGGGCAAGAAATTGCTGGCGCTCGACATGGGCGCGCTGATCGCGGGCGCGAAATATCGCGGCGAGTTCGAGGAGCGCCTGAAGGCGGTGCTGACCGAAGTCACCGGCTCGGACGGCGAGATCATTCTGTTCATCGACGAGATGCATACCCTTGTCGGCGCCGGCAAGGCCGATGGCGCAATGGACGCATCGAACCTGCTCAAGCCCGCGCTCGCGCGTGGCGAACTGCATTGCGTCGGCGCCACCACGCTCGACGAGTACCGAAAGCATGTCGAGAAGGACGCCGCACTGGCGCGGCGGTTTCAGCCGGTCTTCGTGGCAGAGCCCACGGTCGAGGACACCGTCTCGATCCTGCGTGGCCTGAAAGAAAAGTACGAGGCGCACCACAAGGTGAAGGTGGCGGACGCGGCGCTGGTCGCTGCCGCGACGCTGTCCAACCGCTACATCACCGATCGCTTCCTGCCTGACAAGGCGATCGACCTTGTCGACGAGGCGGCGGCGCGTCTGCGCATGCAGATCGATTCCAAGCCCGAGGAGCTTGACAATCTCGATCGCGAAATCGTGCGTCGCAAGATCGAGCAGGAGGCGCTCCGCAAGGAGACCGATGCGGGCTCCAAGGACCGGCTGAAGAAACTGGAAAAGGAGCTGGCCGAGCTGGAGGAAAAGGCCGACGCGCTGACCGCGAAGTGGAAGTCCGAAAAGGACAAGCTCACCAAAGCGGCCGACCTGCAGAAGGAACTCGACAAGCTGAAGAACGAGCTTGCGGACGCCACCCGCCGCGGCGATTACCAGCGGGCGGGCGAACTGCAATACGACAAAATTCCGAAGCTGGAAAAGCAGCTCAAGGATGTCGAGGCGGTGAGTGCAGCCCACGCGGTGCTGTCCGAAGAGGCCGTCACCGCGAGCCATATCGCTCAGGTGGTGTCGCGCTGGACCGGCATTCCGGTCGACCGGATGATGGAAGGCGAGCGCGAGAAGCTGCTCAAGATGGAAGAGCAGCTCGCCAAGCGCGTGATCGGTCAGCCCGAGGCGGTGCAGGCGGTCTCGACCGCGGTGCGCAGAGCGCGCGCCGGCCTGCAGGACCCCAACCGGCCGATCGGCTCCTTCATGTTTCTCGGGCCCACTGGCGTCGGCAAGACCGAACTGACCAAGGCGCTCGCGGAGTTTCTGTTCGACGACGAGCATGCGATGGTCCGCATCGACATGTCGGAATACATGGAGAAGCACTCCGTTGCCCGACTGATCGGCGCGCCTCCCGGCTATGTCGGCTACGAGGAGGGCGGCGCGCTGACCGAAGCGGTGCGGCGGCGGCCCTATCAGGTGATCCTGTTCGACGAGATCGAAAAGGCGCATCCGGATGTTTTCAACGTGCTGCTGCAGGTGCTCGATGACGGACGGCTGACCGACGGTCAGGGCCGCACGGTCGACTTCCGCAATACGCTCATCGTCATGACGTCCAACCTCGGCGCCGAATTCCTGGTCAGCCAGAAGGAGGGCGAGGATACCGACGCCGTGCGCGATCAGGTGATGGCGGTGGTGCGCGCGAATTTCCGTCCCGAATTCCTCAACCGCGTGGACGAGATCCTGCTGTTCCACCGGCTGCGCCGCGAGGACATGGGCCGCATCGTCGACATCCAGTTGCAGCGGCTTTTGAAGCTGCTGGACGAGCGCAAGATCACGATCAAGCTCGATCCGGCCGCGCGCGAATGGCTGGCGGACAAGGGATACGACCCCGCCTATGGCGCGCGTCCGCTCAAGCGCGCGATCCAGAAGAACCTGCAGGATCCGCTGGCGGAACTGATCTTGTCGGGCAAGATCAAGGATGGCGACGTGGTGAAGGTCTCGGCCGGGAAGAACGGTCTGATCTTCAACGGCGAGGCGGCGAAGGAAGCGGCATAGCTTCCTTCGCTCTCCCCCTGAACGGGGAGAGGGACACGAACCTGCGATCGCTGAGCGAAGTTACCGCGCGGTCGCGGCGCCGGACTGCGCCATGCGTCCACCGTTGCCGCGCATCATCATGCCGTCGATGCGGTCGCGCTCCTCTTCGAAAGCAGCGAGCACGTGGTTTTCCAGCACGCGGCCGCGGGGCAGGCGGATCCGCATCGGATCGACGAAACGGCCGTTGACCATGATCTCGTAATGCAGATGCGCGCCGGTGGACAGGCCGGTGGAGCCGACAAAGCCGATAACCTGGCCTTGCCGCACCTTGGCGCCGGGCTCGATGCCCTTCGCGTAGGCGGTCATGTGGCCATACGCCGTCTCGTAGCCGTTGGTGTGCTTGATCCGGATGTATTTGCCGTAGCCGCCCTCCCATCCGACCTTCTCGACCTCGCCGTTGCCGGCGGCGTAGATCGGCGAGCCGTGCGGGGCGGCCCAGTCCACGCCGGTATGCATCTTGGCGTAGCCGAGGATCGGATGGCGGCGCACGCCGAAGCCGGAGCGCAGGATGCCGTCCCCCATCGGCTTGCGGACCAGGAACTTCTTCGCGCTCTTCCCGGTCTCGTCGTAATAGTCGACGATGTTGTCGTCAGGGGTCTGGAACCGATAGAATTTGCGAAGTTCGCCGCCCACTGTCAGCGCTGCGAACAGGACGTCGTTGCGGGTTTCGATCCCGCCTGGGGTTTCTTCCTCGCCGGCATAGAGGACGTCGAACGAATCGCCCGGCTGCACCTTGCGCTGGAAATCCACGTCATAGGAGTAGACGCGGATCATGTCGTCGATCACCGCGCGCGGGATCTGGTTGCGCAAAGCTGTCTCATAGATGCTCTGATACAGCCGAATCCCGCTGCCGTCGTCCTCCTCGTCGTCGCGCGTTTCGGCCATCGAAGCCGTATTCATGGCGGCAACGTCGACCGAGACATAGCGGCCAAGGTCGGACAGCGCGATCACCGCTTCGGCAGCCGACTCGTTGGCGACGATCACGCGGGCGGGCTGCAGGCGGCTGCTGCCGGGAACGGGCATGAGCAGGATGCGCAGCCGCTGGCCTTCCTTCAGCCCGTTGTCGCGCCCGCGGAAGCCGAGCGCCGAGGCGATGGCACGAATCTCCTGCGGCTCGGCGCCCAGCTCCTTCAGGATGCTGGAGATGTTGTCGCCCTTCCTGACGAACAGCGTGCGTTCGGTGGCGGGGCTGGCCGGTGCGGTGCTCTTGGGCAGCAGCGTGATGTTCTCGGG
>Ga0182742_1003466_pt1 | contig 15401 bp, 13 predicted proteins | sample eDN5th37CBELigMG_FD_128880 | JGI IMG/M metagenome (GOLD analysis project Ga0182742, IMG submission 128880) | Enriched Miracle-Growth compost microbial communities from Emeryville, California, USA - eDNA 5th pass 37_C BE-Lig MG (version 2)... ...
ATGCAAAGAAGCCAATTTATGTGCTAATTCAATATGACCATCGGAAACCCGAGATGCCGCACCCGCATCTAGTTTTTTAATAAATCGACCAAGTTGCGCATGGAATACATAAGAGCCATTTACCGGTGCCTCATATAAAAAAAACTCTGGGTTGATGAATATGACATGAGATTCAACGGGGACATTAAACTTCAAATCTTGGAGGAGTTGCCGAAATAAGGATTCACTACGGGAGATTTGAATGAGTGGGTTTTTGATTTCTTTTCCATTAATAATGTGCAAGCGTCTATCTTTGATGTAATAGTCTCCTTCGTAGTTCTTTACTTCAAAGATGAATATTATCTTTTGCGTGATAAGCAGGGAATCAATTTGGAAGAGGGTGTTGTTCACTTTCAGGAGAAGGTCGTTTAATATGAGGCATTCATTTGTGAGGCCTAAAAGCAATTGGTCAAACTGTTTTTCACCTGCCCAGCCTTTTTCGAGGGATACATAGTTGTTTTCGTCTGCTTCCTCTAATTTTTTGTGGACTCGTAAAGAGCGAAGTAACTCTAGTTCAATGTTTTCACCACGTGGTTTAATAACTATAACCAATTTACCACATCCTTTCAGCTATATTTTACAAAATAATCTTTCTTTTTACAATATTATAGGTTACGAGCACGACCCGTATAAAACCGCATAGACTCCAAAAACTACTAACAAGGGAGTGGATGAAATGAGTGAAAATAGAATTAAATGGATCTTCAGAATATCACTATTATTACTAGCATTTTTGACTATCTATATTTTTTTGAAATTGGCACCAGTTTGGCTCCCAATTCTTTTACTCTTAAAAACATTTCTGGTTCCTTTCGTTTTTTCTATTTTTATCGCTTATTTACTACATCCTATCATCGAAAGAATCAGCAATCGTGGAGTACCGAGATCCCTTGCAATCCTACTGATTTATTTGGTTTTTTTCGGTGGGGTTGGTTTTGGTATATACAAAGGAATTCCGGTGATTCTTGCACAGCTCAAGGATCTTGCTGAGAGCTTTCCGGAATTCAGTAAGACCTACAGGGTCTGGTTAAAAGAAATTGAATCAGGAAGTTCACAGCTTCCTGCTTTTGTTCACGCACAGCTTGATGATTTGCTTAATTCGCTAGAAAATTATGTGGATTTTCTGCTTTCAAGGACAATTGAATTTTTGAAAGCATTGTTTAATTCCATTTTCATCATTGCTATCATTCCATTCATTGTTTTTTATTTGTTGAAGGATCACGACCAAATGATGAAAGCACTTTGGTATATAACGCCTCGAAAACTTAGAAGAGCTGGTCAGCTTTTTTTTCGAGATGTTGATGAGTCGTTGGGGAATTATATTAGAGGGCAGTTGATTGTTTGTTTGCTTGTTGGAACAACTGCTTCAGTTGCATTTTGGATTTCCGGTATGAAATATCCCTTATTATTTGGAAGCATTGTTGGTATAACGAATATCATTCCATACTTCGGTCCGATCATTGGTGCAATTCCTGCCGCTATTATAGCTGCTACCATTTCAATCAAGATGCTTATCATCGTGGTTCTTGTTGTGTTTGGCCTTCAGTTTATCGAAGGAAACCTGCTTTCACCAATTATTGTCGGGAAAAGCTTACGATTACATCCGATTGTGATAATAGCGGCGTTATTAGTAGGAGGAGAAGTTGGTGGAGTGGTAGGCCTGATTGTGGCTGTTCCGGTTGTAGCCATATTAAAGGTGTTTATTGTTCACGCGAAACAGCATTTTACAGTTGCTAGAAAGGAACATTAACACAATGAACGCCGACGTTGACAAACATTTTTGACTTGAATATAATTGACAAGAACTAGGTAATACATAATGTAACAATTTAATCACAATCAGTGAAAACTATGAAGGAATCAGTATGTTACAGTACCATCAAACCAGAGAGAAATTTCCAAGGCTGAGAGGAATTTCGGATGAAGGGTAACAGAAAGCTACTCCTGAGTGTAGGTAAACCTACCGGTGAATACCGTTATCAATATACGAAGGTGATGGACACTATTTCTTTGTGTCCATAATCAGGGTGGTACCGCGAGCATACTCTCGTCCCTGTTTTTAGGGGATTAGAGTATTTTTTTATGTCTAAAATGTAATTGGAGGTAATGAAATGAAACAGTTAACATCAGCTCAAGTTCGCCAAATGTTTTTGGATTTTTTCCAATCAAAGGGGCATGCAATAGAACCAAGTGCTTCCTTAGTTCCACATGAAGATCCGTCCTTACTATGGATTAATAGTGGTGTTGCGACTTTAAAAAAATATTTTGATGGACGTGTAATCCCTCAAAATCCAAGAATTTGTAATGCACAAAAATCGATTCGTACAAATGACATTGAAAATGTTGGAAAAACAGCACGCCACCATACTTTCTTTGAAATGCTAGGGAATTTTTCCATTGGTGATTATTTCAAAGAGGAAGCAATTGAATGGGCATGGGAATTTTTAACAAGCAAAGACTGGATTGGCTTTGACCCAGAGAAGCTTTCTGTTACGATTCATCCTGAGGATGATGAAGCGTTTGAGCTTTGGAATAAAAAGATAGGAATTCCTGAGGAGCGAATCATTCGTCTTGAAGGAAACTTTTGGGATATCGGTGAAGGTCCAAGTGGTCCAAATACAGAAATCTTCTTTGACAGAGGTGAAGAATTTGGAAACGACCCGAATGATCCAGAATTATATCCAGGTGGAGAAAATGAGCGATATTTAGAAATTTGGAACCTTGTGTTCTCACAATTTAATCATAATCCAGATGGTTCTTATACACCACTACCAAAAAAGAATATTGATACAGGAATGGGTCTTGAAAGAATGTGCTCTGTTATTCAAAACGTGCCTACGAACTTTGACACAGATCTATTTATGCCGATTATAGAGGCAACTGAATCCATTTCAGGTGAAAAATATCGTCAATCAAAAGAAAAGGATGAAGCATTTAAAGTTATTGCTGACCACATCCGTACAGTTACATTTGCAGTAGGTGATGGGGCGCTTCCTTCCAATGAAGGTCGAGGTTATGTAATCAGACGCTTATTAAGACGCGCTGTACGTTATGCAAAACAAATATCCATCAACCGTCCGTTCATGTATGAACTCGTTCCAGTTGTTGGGGAGATTATGGTTGATTTTTATCCGGAAGTTAAAGAGAAGACTGAATTTATTCAGAAAGTCGTGAAAACAGAAGAGGAACGCTTCCACGAAACTTTACATGATGGATTAGCAATACTATCAACTGTTATTCAAAAGGAAAAAGCAAAAGGCAGTAACATTATTTCAGGTGCAGATGTCTTCCGTTTATATGATACGTATGGTTTCCCTGTTGAATTAACTGAGGAATACGCAGAAGAAGAAGGTATGAAAGTCGACCACGATGGCTTTGAGCGTGAAATGGAAAGTCAACGTGAACGAGCAAGATCTGCTCGTCAAGATGTTGATTCCATGCAGGTCCAAAGCGGGGTTCTTGGTGAAATTAAAGTTGAAAGCACATTTGTTGGGTATGATGAACTTGAAACTGAATCAACCGTTCTTGTCATCGTAAAAGACGGAGAAATGGTGGAGATGGCAAATGAAGGTGACGAAATTCAACTTATCTTAGACCAAACGCCTTTTTACGCTGAGAGTGGTGGACAAATTGCGGATGAAGGTACAATTGAAAACGAAAATACAAAACTAGTTGTAAAAGACGTTCAAAAAGCGCCTAATGGACAAAACCTTCATCGGGTAGTTGTTGAAAAAGGAAGTTTAACAAAAGGTGACAAGCTTCATTCGAAGGTTGACCAAGAGAATCGTTCGGGTGTTATTAAAAACCACACGGCAACTCACTTGTTACATCAAGCATTAAAAGATGTGCTCGGTGCGCACGTAAACCAAGCGGGTTCACTTGTGACATCTAATCGTTTACGTTTTGACTTCTCTCATTTTGGTCAAATTAAGCAAGACGAGATTGAGCAAATTGAAGCGATTGTGAATGAAAAAGTGTGGAGCAGCATCCCAGTTAATATTGACTATAAATCTCTAGCTGAGGCAAAAGCAATGGGAGCAATGGCCCTATTCGGTGAAAAATATGGCAACATCGTTCGTGTTGTTCAGGTTGGTGACTATAGTTTAGAGCTTTGTGGTGGTTGTCATGTACCAAATACATCAACTATCGGGTTATTCAAAATCGTTTCTGAGTCCGGAATAGGCGCAGGTACACGCCGTATTGAAGCTGTAACTGGTGAAGCGGCATATCATGTAATCAATGACCAAGTAAAAATGCTACAGGAAGTTGCTAGCCTATTAAAAACAAAGCCTGCAGAAGTTCCAAGTCGTATTGAAGCATTACAACTTGAAATTCGCAATTTGCATCGTGAAAATGAATCACTTTCAGCAAAACTTGGCAATATAGAAGCTGGAAGCCTGGTTGAAAAAGCGAAAGAAATTAATGGCGCAACTGTTTTATATAGTAAGGTAAATGCCCAAGATATGAATAATCTTCGTGCAATGGTAGATGACTTAAAGCAAAAGCTTGGGTCAGCAGTAATTGTCTTAGGTTCTGTAAACGAAGACAAGGTAAACTTAACGGCTGGTGTAACAAAAGACTTAATTGAAAAAGGTTTCCATGCCGGAAAATTAATTAAGGAAGTAGCAACTCGTTGTGGTGGGGGCGGTGGTGGCCGACCTGATATGGCGCAAGCGGGTGGTAAAAATCCAGAACAACTTGAATCCGCACTACAATTTGTAGAAGAATGGGTAAAAAGTATCTAAAATAAGTGAATTTGTATCATACTGTCACAAAAGTATGATACAAAATGTCACTTCTTGTTTCTATTTAGTTGTGATTAGTGTACAATGAGTGGTAAGATTTACATGTACGGATGCGGACACCAGAATCTAAAGAGTGAGGTGCAAAACTTGAGCTCATTTGATAAAACGATGAAATTCAACTTTCCAGAGGAACCAGTTGAAACAAATGTAAATGAAGTATTATTCAATGTTTATGATGCTCTTCAAGAAAAAGGATATAATCCAATTAATCAAATTGTAGGATACTTGTTATCCGGAGATCCTGCATACATTCCACGTCATAATGATGCAAGGAATATTATCCGAAAGCTTGAACGAGATGAAATAATCGAGGAGTTAGTTAAGTCGTATTTAAAGATCCATCGTGAGGGGTAAAACGAATGAGGATTCTCGGTTTGGACGTCGGCTCTAAAACAGTCGGTGTCGCCGTTAGTGATGAAATGGGCTGGACTGCTCAAGGCATTGAAACAATCAAGATAAATGAAGAACGACAGCAGTTTGGCTTAGAAAGACTTGGTGAAATTATCAAGGAATATAAAGTAGAATCTGTTGTGATTGGTTTACCTAAGAATATGAATGGAACTATTGGACCACGTGGTGAAGCCAGTCAATACTATGCGGATATGGTACAAGAGAAATTCGGTTTGCCTGTTGTATTGTGGGACGAGCGTCTCTCAACAGTAGCAGCTGAGCGTGTCCTATTATCAGCGGATGTAAGTCGAAAAAAGAGAAAGCAGGTCATTGATAAAATGGCTGCAGTCATGATCCTCCAGGGGTATCTAGATAGTAAAAATTAATGAGGTGGATTAAAATGGAACATGGTGAAAAGCAAATAACAGTAATTGACGAGCAAGGAAACGAAATTCTTTGTGAGGTTTTATTTACATTCGAATCGGAAGAATTTGGAAAATCATACGTCCTTTACTATCCTGTAAGTGATGAAAATGAAGATGATGAAGACATCGAAATTCATGCATCAAGCTTTAGCCCTTCTGAAGACGGAGAAGATGGTGAACTAAAACCAATCGAAACGGAAGAAGAATGGGACCTTGTCGAAGAAATGTTAAATACATTCCTTGATGAAGAAGGAGAAGAATAAAAACAGCCTCGGGCTGTTTTTTTCTTTTGGCTCCTTTCTAATTGATTGTTGCTTTTATAAGATATGCAAACAAAGTTGATTGAAGCGGAAGGCGGCGACTCCTCGAAAATGTATTCACATTTTCTTCGTGCGTGGGTTATTTCAAAGAAGCAAATTCAATGTCCAGCGTGAAAAGCGTGAAACTTGAGACCCCGCAGGAGCGTATGCGACAAGGAGGCTCAAGCCACGCCCGCGGAAAGCGGCCGCCTGCAGTGAAGATCAACGGCGTCAAAGACAAAAAAATCCTGCAAAGGCAGTCTATGTTTTTCTCCAACTTATGGCTTAAAAAATTTCAATTGATACCTAAAAATGCACGAAATTTTTAGAAAAAACTGCAAAAATATAGTGAATTCTCCCTAAAATTGACGAATTAGATAAAAAAATGTAGTATAATAATTCGAGTGAGGGGAGGATTTTCGATATATGTCTGATAACGAATCGAAAAAGGATTTATATAAAAAGAATTTGCAAGAACGGCATAGAGAAGCCAAAACAATCCGTAAAATTGTGTTTATCGTATTTATCGTTATATTAGTAGTTTTATCTGGAATAATTGGCGGAGGCTATTTATATATAAAATCAGCACTTGAGCCTGTTGACCCTACGAATAAGGAACCAATCGAAGTAACTATACCAATTGGTTCGTCGCCAACAGCGATTGCAAGAATCCTTGAAGAAAATAATATTGTGAAACACGCAAAAGTTTTTCGTTATTACACAAAATTTAAAAATGTATCAGGTTTTCAGGCTGGCGAATATACATTTAATCAATCTATGAATTTTGACCAAATCATTGAAAGTCTGAAATCAGGAATCCTTATGGGAGAAGCAGCTTTTAAACTAGTGATACCAGAAGGAAAACAACTTGAAGAAATTGCAACAATTATTGCGGAGCAAACCGGTTATACTCAGGAAGAGATCATGGAAAAGGTCGATGACCCTGCCTATGTTAAAGACTTGATTAGCAGGTTTCCAAATACACTATCGGATGAAATTTTAAACAAGGATATTAAACATCCACTAGAAGGTTATTTATTCCCAGCAACGTATTCATTTTATGAGAAAAAGCCTTCAATTGAATCCATAGTCGAAACCATGCTAGAACAAACGGATAAAATCCTAGTGAAATACGTAGGGCTAATGGAAGGGAACAACTACATTGATTCTACTCATAAACTATTAACCATGGCGTCATTAATAGAAGAAGAGGCAACGGCACAAACAGACCGTGAGCAAATTTCCAGCGTATTTTATAATCGTCTAGATGATGGAATGCCACTTCAGACCGACCCTACTGTTCTTTATGCATTAGGAGAACATAAAAAACGTGTCCTATATGATCATCTTGAAGTGAACTCGCCATACAACACATATAAAAACCAAGGTTTAACACCTGGACCAATTGCAAATGCCGGTGAATCATCCTTATCAGCTGCCTTAAATCCTGCAGAGACTGATTATTTATATTTCTTAGCCGCTCCAACAGGAGAAGTGTATTACTCCAAGACATTAGAAGAGCATAACGCTAAAAAAGCACAGTATATAACCAATCAAGAATAACTTACTAGGGAACCCAATATGGCGTTCCCTTTTTCTTTATGGTAAAATAAGTTGGAACTTTATTCAGTAGATATCACTCTCATTTATAGTGGGAATAAGTATTAGTTAAAAAACTTCTTGGGGTTCAAACACGGACTGAATAAAATTAGCCTCCGGCGGATGCAAAGATTTTTCAAAGGAAGTTTTTCGAGCATGCTCGAAAAACTCTGGCGCAAATACGCCAATGCGTATTTGATTAGGTATACAAAAACAAATGACTGCACTTTTTAACCAATACCACCATACTGAAATGGAGGTTTTTTTCTTGTTATCAAGCAAAATAACCAATTATCTAGAAGATCTATTTCCAAAAAGAGACGAAATCATTGAAGAAATTGAACAATATGCAAAAGAAAACAATATACCAATTATGGAACTAGTAGGCATTGAAACAATGCTTCAAATATTGCGTATATCTGAGCCAAAGCAAATTTTAGAAATTGGAACAGCAATCGGCTATTCTGCGATTCGAATGGCTCAGGCACTTCCAAAGACAAAAATTGTCACTATTGAAAGGGATCTAGAAAGATACGAAAAAGCCCTTGAAAATATTGAACGAACAGGGACAGGCTCACAAATTGAAGTTATTTTCGGGGATGCTCTTGAAGCTGCTGAAGACGTAAAGAAACATGGGGAATTTGATTGCATTTTTATCGATGCTGCTAAAGGGCAATATCGACATTTTTTTGACATCTATGAAAAATGCCTTTCAAAGGATGGTTTAATTGTAACGGATAATGTACTATTTAAAGGGCTTGTTGCAGAGGAACAAATTGAGAGTAAAAGAATAAGAAATCTTGTTACAAAAATTAAATCCTATAATGAATGGCTCCTCGCACACCCAGATTATCTGACTACTATCTTACCTGTTGGGGATGGGGTTGCATTAAGTAAAAGAAGAGGTGTAACGGAATGAAGAAACCAGAGTTGCTGGTGACTCCTACATGTGTAGAAGATATTGAACCACTGATAAATGCTGGTGCTACAGCATTTATTATTGGTGAACAACGATACGGCTTACGTCTTGCGGGTGAATTTAACCGGGAGGAAATAGTAAAAGCAGTTGAGGTTGCTCATGCACATGACGCTAAAATATATGTTGCAATGAATGCTCTTTTCCACAATGAAAAGGTCCCTGAGTTAGGAGACTATGTTGCGTTTCTACGTGATAGCAATGTTGATGCGATTGTTTTTGGTGACCCTGCCGTACTGATGACTGTTAAAGAGGTTGCACCAGAAATGAAACTTCACTGGAATACTGAAACAACAGCGACAAATTGGTATACATGCAATTACTGGGGCAGAAAAGGCTCAAAGCGTGCAGTTCTAGCACGTGAGTTAAATATGGATGCAATTGTTGAAATTAAGGAAAATGCAGAAGTTGAAATTGAAGTTCAAGTACATGGAATGATGTGCATGTTCCAATCGAAGCGTTCCTTAGTCGGAAACTATTTCGAATATCAAGGCAATGTAATGGAAATTGAAAATCGCAAAAAAGAAAAAGATATGTTTCTATTTGATGAAGAGCGCGGTAATAAATATCCTATTTTTGAAGACGAAAATGGCACTCATATCATGAGCCCAAATGATGTGTGTATTGTCGATGAACTGGAAGAAATGATTGATGCTGGTGTAGATAGCTTTAAAATTGAGGGGATTTTAAAATCAACAGAGTATCTGATTGAGGTTACAAAAATCTATCGAAAAGCAATAGACTTATGTGTCGAAAATCGTGATGAGTATGAAGATATCAAGGATGAATTATTAACGAAACTTGAGAAACTTCAACCAACTAATCGACCACTAGATACAGGTTTCTATTTTAAAGAAACAGTTTACTAACTTTATTCATTAGAAGACTGAATAAAGCTAGAGCCTCCGGCGGAGACATGCGATTTTTAAAGGAAGTTTTTCTAGCAGTAAGATCAAAGACTAAGAACGCCACTTCCTGTGGCAACGTCTTTATGACCCACTTCCTGTGGGCCTAAAATCTGGGCGCAATATGCCAAGGCGCATTTGATATAAAGTGATAAAGGAGGATATTGTATGACAGCAGTTGTGAAAGAACCTATTTCAAAAATAGTAGACGGCAAACGTGTAATTGTTAAAAAACCTGAATTGCTTGCTCCAGCAGGTAACCTTGAAAAACTAAAAATTGCTGTTCATTATGGGGCGGATGCTGTTTTTATTGGTGGTCAAGAATATGGATTGCGTTCAAATGCTGATAATTTTACATTAGAAGAAATCGCAGAAGGTGTCGAATTTGCGAAAAAATATGGTGCGAAAATCTATGTTACAACAAATATATTTGCTCATAATGAAAATATAGATGGATTAGATGAATACTTGGTCGGACTAGAAAATGCTGGAGTATCTGGAATTATTGTAGCAGATCCACTTATTATTGAAACGTGCAAGCGAGTGGCTCCAAAGATGGAAGTACACTTAAGTACACAGCAATCACTTTCTAACTGGAAGGCTGTTCAATTTTGGAAAGAAGAGGGATTAGAACGTGTTGTTTTAGCGCGTGAAACAAGTGCCGAAGAAATAAAAGAAATGAAGGAAAAGGTCGATATTGAAATCGAAACTTTTGTTCATGGTGCGATGTGTATTGCCTATTCTGGACGTTGTACATTAAGTAATCATATGACAGCCCGCGATTCGAATCGTGGTGGTTGTTGCCAATCATGTCGTTGGGATTACGATTTATTTAAGTTGGATGAAAATGAAAATGAAGTAGCCCTTTTTGATGATAGTGATGCTCCATTTGCAATGAGTCCAAAAGATTTAAAGCTAATCGAATCGATTCCACGCATGATTGAATTAGGAATTGATAGCTTGAAAATTGAAGGACGAATGAAGTCAATTCATTATATTGCAACAGTAGTAAGTGTTTATCGTAAAGTTATCGATGCGTATAGTGCTGATCCAGATAATTTCGTCATAGATGAAGAGTGGCTTAAAGAGCTTGATAAATGTGCAAATCGTGAGACGGCTCCTGCCTTCTTTGAAGGGGTTCCTGGTGTATCAGAGCAAATGTATGGTATGCATAGTAAAAAAACAACTTATGATTTTGCAGGTCTCGTGTTAGACTATGAGAAGGAATCAGGAATTGTAACGTTACAACAGCGCAATTACTTTAAAAAGGGCGACCAGGTTGAATTTTTCGGCCCTGAAATTGACAACTTTACACAAACAGTTGATACGATTTGGGATGAGGACGGAAACGAAATAGAAGCTGCGAAACATCCATTGCAAATTGTTTCATTTAAAGTGGACAAGCTTGTTTATCCAAACAACATGATGCGAAAGGGGAAGTAAGATGAGCAGAAAGCCAATTGTCATTGGCATTGCTGGGGGCTCAGGATCTGGTAAAACCAGTGTTTCTAAAGCCATTTATGAGCATTTTAGAGGCCATTCAATCATGATGATTGAGCAGGATTCCTATTACAAAGATCAAAGTGATATACCTTTTGAAGATAGATTAAGTACAAATTATGATCATCCATTGGCTTTTGATAATGATTTACTCATTGAGCATATTAAAAATCTTCTTGAATATAAAGGTATAAGAAAACCAGTTTATGACTATAAATTTCATACAAGGTCTTCTGAAGTGATTGATGTTGAACCTAAAGATGTCATTATTTTAGAAGGAATTCTTGTTCTTGAGGATGAAAGATTACGCGATTTGATGGATATTAAGCTATATGTTGACACGGACGCCGATATCCGCATCATCCGAAGAATGCTACGTGACATAAAAGACCGTGGCCGTACGTTAGATTCTGTTATCGAACAGTATGAAACAGTGGTTCGTCCGATGCATAATCAATTCATTGAACCAACGAAGAGATATGCAGACATTATCATCCCCGAAGGTGGACAAAATCACGTTGCAATAGACCTAATGGTAACAAAAATTCAAACAATTCTTGAACAAAAAGTGATTTTGTAATAACATAACAGAGAAAAAGGTGTTATGATAGTACAATCAATAAGGAAAGGAATGGTGGTAATTTTCTACCATTCCTTTCCCTACATACAATAAAGAAACAAATCGTACTACATATTTTAACTTAAAAGCAATCACAGGGGGATTGTAACGACTACAAGGAGTGAAGGGATTATGGTAGAGAAAGTATTTCCTATGACATTAGAAGGAAAGCAAAAATTAGAGCAGGAATTAGAGCATTTAAAGACAGTTAAGCGCAAAGAAGTAGTTGAGCGCATTAAAATTGCAAGAAGCTTTGGGGATCTTTCAGAGAACTCAGAGTATGACTCTGCGAAAGATGAACAAGCATTTGTTGAAGGACGTATTACAACAATTGAAAATATGATCCGTAATGCAAAGATTATTGAAGAAGACGCTGACAGTGCTGGCCGTGTTTCACTAGGAAAATCTGTGACGTTTATTGAACTTCCAGATGGTGAAGAAGAAACATATACAATTGTAGGAAGTGCAGAAGCAGACCCATTTGAAGGAAAAATCTCAAATGACTCTCCAATTGCCAAAAGCCTTTTAGGTAAACATGTTGGTGATAAGGTAACTGTTCAAACTCCAGGTGGAGAAATGCTTGTCGAAATCACTAAGATTGACTAGTATTGACATGCACTAGGACTTTTTATAACATTTTAATATGTATAAATAGTGTGACACCTCGTCGAAACTGTAGACGAGGTGTTTTTTCTATGGCTATTAAAAGACGAGCAGTACTAATTCTGATATTCATTCTGTTAGGCTTAGCTGGATTAATGGGCAGGCTCATACAATTACAGCTAGTAAGTACAGAATCATTTACGGATCGAGATGTGAATTTAATTGAGGCAAGTGTATCGCAACGAACTCAAGAACTTGTTATTGATCAAGGCCGTGGTAGATTTATTGACCGAAATAAAAAGGCGTTAACTCATGAATATTATCCTACACTCGTGTTGTTTCCTTTTTTAAAAAACGTTGAATGGCCAGTTGAAGAAGTGGCGGATATTGTAAATATTCCTGCTTCAAAACTAAAAAATGAAATCCATGAAGCGAAAAAACCGGTTATTGTAGGTGGAGAAAGACCCATAGAATTAACGGAAACGCAAATGAATAAAATCAATAACCTCCAAATTCCTGGTGTATTTGCTGTCCATCGTCAATATGAACTCGATAGTGAAATCGCCGAACACTTAATCGGTTTAATCCGGGAAAACAGAGAGTTGTTTGAAAAACGTTATCCAGAGAAAAACTATTTACCGAAAAATACAAAGCTAGGTATCACTGGTTTACAATCTACGTTTGATGAATTTTTATTACCAGAAGGAGAGGCGAAGCTTTTATATCACGTAGCAGGCGATGGAGGACCTTTATTCGGTATTGATGTAAAGTACACGGCACCTGCAAATCCTTATTATCCAGTTGCTATTCAGACAACACTTGATCGAGACCTCCAGATGTTAACAGAAGAGATACTTGATAAGCATGATTTGAAAAAGGGTGGAATTGTTCTTCTTGATATTGAATCTAACGATTTACTTGCTATGGTGAGCAAACCAGATATAAATTCATCAAACCCATTTAGGGATGGTTCTGCTGAAAATCAAATGATTATGCCACAATTCCCTGGTTCAGTGTTTAAGACAGTCATAGCCGCAGCTACAATTGAAAATCAACAAATCTCAAACGATCGAATGTTTAATTGTGACCAAGATTTGTACGGAGAAGGGCGAGCCGAATACCCACATGGTATGCTGAACTTTCAGGATAGCTTTGCAAAAAGCTGTAATTTCACCTTTGCTAAGCTAGCGCAAGAATTAATACAAAAAGACCAAAACGTGATTGAACAGTATTCAGAAATGCTTGGTTTACTTGGACCAGTTGGTTGGAATGGGGATGTATTCCGATTTCAAGATTTTAAGCAGCTACCAAATGAATACAATGGTCGAATTTGGACGGATGAACGTGACAAAAAAGTAGCAAAAGCAGTTGCGCAAACAGCAATTGGCCAAAAGGATGTTAGAGTAACTCCATTGGGAATTGCAAATATGATGGCAACTATTGCTCGTGGCGGATCCAAAAAGGAAGTTCGTACAGTTAGTGATGTATTATATAAAAACGGAACAACTCTATTCTCATTTTCGAAACAGGATATGGACGGACCAAAAATCGCTCCTTATACGGCAAGTAAACTTCAAGAATTATTAAGGGGAGTGGTTTTATCCGGAACGGGACAAAGGTTCGCACAACTTCCCTATACTGTAGCCGGAAAATCTGGTACTGCTGAGACAGGAAAAAAACAAGGTGATGCAGTCCTTGTAAATAAATGGTTTGCAGGTTATTTTCCATTTGAAAAACCAAAGTACGCGCTTGTCGTCGTCGATTTAGAACAGCCAGGATCAAAATCTGTAACCAATACTGTTTTTTATGAAATTGTACAAGGGATATATCAATTGGAACAGGAAAAAGGTACCAATCAAAGCGACTGATAAAGAAATGTCTTCAACCTTTCTTTCACACATGCTAGAATAAGAAGATAGTTTACTGATTAATAGTCGTTTTTAGGAGGTACTATTATATGGGGTATGAGATAAACAAACTGAATGAAGGGCCTCGATCTGAAAGAAGAGCGAAAAGAAAAAAGGTAAATCGAATTTTAAATATTTTAATTGTCCTTGTGGTTGTTATGATTGTCTTTTTTGGAGGAAAGTTAATTTTTGGTGATAAAAATGTTGATGATTCAGTAGCTTCCAAACAGACAAACCAACCGGCAAATGATAATGGAAAAGCTGCTTCAGATCCTTCAGACAATAAAGAGAATGAAGCAGAGAAAACTTCTGGCGAAACAAATGAACAAACGAAAGAAGACACCAAAGAAGAAACGCCTGAAGAAAATGAAGAGCAAAAAACAACAGAATCGGAAGAATCTGAAGTGATTACAGAAGGTGATCCTGAATCAAATATTGTGAAAACAATCGTTAATTCTGCATGGAAGCCTGTCGGTACTGAACAAGCAGAACCACATACAACGAACTTCGCTCCTGATTCAGTTGACCGAAACGAAATGGAAATGGCTACAAGCTATGCCACTGGCTTTGACCGCTCAGATATGGTTGTGTGGTGGCTTGGCAGAAATGGTGGAAATTCGATAACTGCTACGGTTTCATCAAAAACAACAAAACAAGTACTTAAAGTATATTTAGATTGGGTTCCTAACGAAGGCTGGAAACCAACTAAAATTGAAGAATTAAAAGAAAATGACAGTGAAACTTATAAAAACTATAAAACTTCAGAACCTGATGAAGACGAAAACGAACCAGATGAGGATGAAGATTAAGTAAACGCAGGATATTCCTGCGTTTTTTTGTGCCGTTTTCTCAACTAATAATTGATAATAGCAGTATAATATGTTAAATTTAGAACAATTCATTGTTTAATTCATACTATACTTATAGGAATAATAACTAATTGCGGAGAGTGAGAAAAATGGGACGAGAATTTTTAGATGTTTTTGAAGGTTGGGCGGAATCTTATGATTCAACTGTAACCGGTCATGATGTGGAATATAAAGAAGTGTTTTCACGATATGATGACATTTTAAATGATGTTGTACAAAAATCTGGCCATGCTGTTTTGGAGTTTGGTGTTGGCACAGGAAATCTCACTCAAAAATTACTTAACAATAATAAAAAAGTGTATGGAGTGGAACCATCAAAGCCGATGCGGGAAATTGCATTAGAAAAGCTTCATAACTTTGCTTTTGAAATAGAAGATGGAGACTTTATTGTTTTCAATAAGCCAACTGCTCAGATTGATACTATTGTAAGTACGTATGCATTTCACCACTTAACTGATACCGAGA
>Ga0182742_1003467_pt1 | contig 15398 bp, 17 predicted proteins | sample eDN5th37CBELigMG_FD_128880 | JGI IMG/M metagenome (GOLD analysis project Ga0182742, IMG submission 128880) | Enriched Miracle-Growth compost microbial communities from Emeryville, California, USA - eDNA 5th pass 37_C BE-Lig MG (version 2)... ...
AAGCTCCCTCAGATCCGCTCGACTTGCATGTATTAGGCACGCCGCCAGCGTTCGTCCTGAGCCAGGATCAAACTCTCCAATAAAAGAGTATGAGTTAAGCTCATAGTAAAAACGTTGGCTCATGTTTTCTATTTTCAATAGAAGAAACATCTATTCTTAATAGAAGAAACATGATGATTTATTGTTTGTTGACGCTTGTTTGTTTAGTTTTCAAAGAACAATTTCTTATGCATCGCTCCGAAGCGACATTTATTAATATATCATGTTCAACTCATTAAATCAAGTAAAATATTATTTTAATATAATTGATTAAATAAGTGGCTGCCGTTTTCAACAGCAGACATTTAATATATATCACAATCAGCGACTCGTCAATACTTTATCAGAAAAGTATTATTAAAGAGTTAATAATTGTTGCTGTCTTAAGCAGCTAAATAAGAATACCACCATTCCCCATAACAAACAATAGAAATTTTTTACATGCAAAATTAATCAAGTATAAAGATTCTTAGGGACAATGAGCCTGTCCCTCCGTCCCACTTGCTAGATTTATAGGCTCACGGTAGAATTAATTCTTGTGAAATCATAGTGTGTCTTTCATATATATAGGAAGTCTTTTAGGAGGTTTAACATGAACGTTATTGAAGTTCAAAACTTGCGCAAAGAGTTTAAGTCGTATTCTAGTCGTTCGGGTCTAGGTGGGGCTTTTCGTGATTTATTTACAAGAAATTATAAAGTCTTGCCTGCGGTTGATGATGTTTCCTTAACCATTAAACAAGGAGAAATGGTTGGCTATATTGGAGAGAATGGTGCTGGAAAGTCAACAACCATTAAAATGCTCACAGGCATACTTACGCCTACATCCGGTTCGATTGTTGTGAATGGAATGAATCCTCATAAACAACGAGAAGAGTTTGTGCGAACAATTGGCGTCGTTTTTGGTCAGCGCTCACAATTATGGTGGGATATTGCTGTTCAAGAGTCTTTCCGTCTTTTAAAAAAGGTCTACCGTGTATCGGATGAGGATTACAACCAGCATATGGGCCATGTGATTGAAACATTGGAAATTGGTCCTTTATTGGATAAGCCTGTTCGAAAACTTTCGCTTGGACAACGGATGCGTTGTGAATTGGCTGCCGCTTTGATCCACAATCCCCCTCTTCTTTTTTTAGACGAGCCAACGATTGGATTGGATGTACTAGTAAAGCTAAAGATTCGGAAGTTTTTAAAGGAAATTAATGAGCAATATAAAACAACTATACTCTTAACGACACATGATCTAACCGATATCGAGGCGCTCTGTGAACGAGTTGTTCTATTAGATGAAGGAAAAATTATCTATGACGGCAAGTTGAATGAGCTTCAAAGCCATGCAGTTGAAGGAAAACAAGTGGAATTTGAATTTTTAGCAGAAGTCCAAAGAAACCACCTTCCTTACCTAGCAAATGTTCATTGGGAGCAAAAAGATGCGACCACATGGCTTGCTTATGTAAATGGCGACGAACGCCTTGTCTCTCAATTAATTAGCGATGTTGTAAAAAAGAACCCGATAAAAAATGTCCGCATCAATGAAGTTTCAACTGAAGAGATTGTCCGTAAAATTTACGAAGAAGGTATGGCCCTCGCATGAGTATGTATCTTGAGATGATTCGGGTTCGGTTTTTAATGATGCTCGCTTATCGGACCAATTATTATAGTGGGATTTTAATCTACAGCATCAATATTGGTGCCTATTATTTTTTATGGTCAGCGATTTATGGAGAGAACGCAGAGATTCAAGGCCTGTCCGTCCTGCAAATGACCACCTATGTTGCGGTAGCTTGGATGGCAAGAGCCTTCTATTTTAACAATATTGACCGTGAGATTGCGGCAAAAATTAAAGACGGGAAAGTCGCTATCGAAATGATCCGCCCTTATAACTATTTAGGAATGAAAACGATGCAAGCGCTAGGAGAAGGCATTTTTCGCTTACTCTTTTTCTCTGTCCCAGGGATGATCATTGTTGCCTTGATTTTTCCGATTAGCTTTTCGGCTAGTTTGATGACGTGGCTGTTTTTCCTTGTGTCCCTGGTATTTAGTTTTATCGTGAATACACAAATCAATCTACTTACTGGGATCATGTCTTTTTTCTTATTTAATAACACCGGGTTAATTCGCGCTAAACGTGTTGTCATCGATCTATTTTCCGGTCTTTTGCTCCCAATCTCATTTTTCCCAATATGGGCGCAATCGGTCATGTCGTATTTACCGTTTCAAGCCATCAGTTATATTCCTAGCATGATTTTTACCGAAGGCTTTGTTGGGCAGGAGATTTATCTTGCCGTACTGTTACAAGCAGGATGGGCACTCATCTTAATGATTCCAATTCAGCTTTTATGGTCTCTAGCTAAAAAACAATTAATTGTCCAAGGAGGCTAAACTAGTGTTTTATGTTTCGATGTTTTTTCAATACGCCTCTCAATATTTAAAAACAAGATTGACGTATCGCGTGGATACTGTCGTTGAAATTTTTTCTGATTTATTGTCACAAGCCGTGAACTTGATTTTCATTTTAGTAGTATTTGGTCACACATCATTCTTGAGTGGGTGGAACCGCGAGGAGATTATTTTCATTTATGGATTTTTCCTTGTTCCCTACGCGCTCTTTTCGGCATTTTTCAATATCTGGGATTTTAATGAACGTTATATTGTCAAGGGGGAAATGGACCGTGTTTTAACTCGACCTGTTCATAGTCTTTTCCAAATTATTATGGAACGAATGGAGTTGGAGTCGTTATTCGGGGTTATTACCGGGTTAGCGATTATGGGCTATGCTGGGATGGAGCTCGGACTAACTTATGCTTGGTACGATTTCTTGATCTTTCTTTTGATGGTTTTTGGCGGGATGTTTATTTATGCCGGAATTTTTATCAGCATCGCCACCATTGGATTCTGGTCCGATAGTCGTACCGATATTATGCCGATGATGTATAATATTGGGAACTACGGTCGCTACCCGATAAATATTTATCACAAAGTCATTCGTTTTGTGTTAACGTGGGTCTTGCCGTTTGCCTTTGTTGGGGTCTACCCAGCTGCTTATTTTTTAAATAGAGAAGAGTGGTATGGGTATGCCTTTCTAACCCCTGTTATGGGCATCCTTTTTTTCTGTATTTCCGTTTTTCTCTGGAATACTGGTGTGAGGAAATATCGTGGCGCTGGGAACTAAGTCAATTACAGCCTTCCCGGTTTACATATACAATTAGCCCCGTAGATAGCAGCCTTTGCTTCCTACGGGGCTTTCCAATTATAATAACCTCTTACTAAGAGCCCAACCACCATCAACCATGTTGTTTCTGTAGCACAATATGTACCTTCACGCTTGTGAAGTAATAGGATGTTTCACGTACGACGGGAATTGATTACTCCCATTTGTTTTCACAAATAACACTTCGTCTCCTTTAAAAATATCCTTTTGAATTTGAAGTCCTTCATAATCAGGGGTAAAGTGAAAAACTATTTTGTTAGAATCATTTTTTGTGATCTTCGAAAGTATATCCTGTATGTTCACTTCTTGTTTACTCACAATATCAAAAATATCTACTTGGTTGCCTTCCTGCTCGAAGATGACGATTGCATCTTCCTTTTCTAAGTAGTAAAGATGGTCCTCAAAAACATTGATACAATGATACATAAATAGTCCTTTGGCATTCTGAGTCCCAAATACATTCGAAAATGCTATTCTTTTGGATGCGAATTGGTAAATAAAATTTAGATCATCTTTCTTGGTGGTATCTAGTTTTCTAATCCCTGTGGAATCTATTGACCTAGAACGGTAGTTCATTGAAAATTGGTATTCATCAACAGATTTAAAACCGAACTTATGGTAGAATTCCAACACAGTTTTATTCGCAAATAAATACATAAAATCATACTGTTGATCGTACTCTTCTAAAACTTTATTCATCAAAGAAGCTGAAAGTCCCAGATTTCTATAATCAGGATGTGACATCACTGTCCCAATCTGAATGGCTTTTTTCCTCTTTCCGTCAATAACAAAATCCAATAGATTCACAGAGACATTGGCGATCACCTTATCCTCTACCACATAAGAAAAAGGAATGTACCGATTATTCCAATATCCTTTTTGATACCAATCCTCGAATTGAATACCAAAAACCAAAGTAGCAAGTTCATTAAAGCTTTTCCTTAACGTTTCATTCTTTTTGTAATCCTTATAAAAAATAAATTCTGCCATTGTTTAACCCTCTTCTTTACCTTCCAACGTTACCCCTATTTTACTATACTATCTATCTTTAAAACGATTTTTTTAGTAAGCAAATGCAATAAGAACATGGTTCAACTGATCATATTTTTCAGCTTAAACGATCGAGTAGAAAATAAAAATGCAAAAAAAAGAAACCAATACCTCTATGGTCCATTAAAAGTTCTTCTGTTCATATCTCACAGTAGACTTTGTTTATATGCGTTGAAAATCATCTTTAACTGTTAACCAAGTCGTGACTTCATTAATGGACTTTCTATTTCCAGGAGGCATTTCTTTTTTGGGATAGCCAAAATAAAGAAATCCAAGTACTTCGCCTTTAACTGATAATCCAAACAGTTTTTTCATTAAAGGATCATAGGTCGGTTTGCCCGTACGCCAAAATCCTGCCAACCCTAACGCATGTGCGGCAAGCAACATGTTTTGGATGGCTGCATATACCGCTCCATACTCTTCTTGAATAATCACTTTTTCAGATTGTACATTTGGTTCCACAGCTACAGTAATGATTACAGGTGCCCGAAAAGGCTTTTCAAGAATTTTCTCCCGTTTTTTTATGTTAGTCTCACTAGTGGGATCATCCATCGTTTTTTCAGCAATTTTGACCAAAACTTCTCCCAACGCCATTCTGCTGTCGCCCTCTAATACAAAAAACTTCCACGGCTCAGTCCTAAAATGACTAGGAGCCCATGTGCCTGCCTCTAAGATTTTTTCAATCAGTTCTTTCGGAACAGGCTCTTTCCGAACAAGCCCATTGCTTCTTCTTGTTTTAATTGCTTCAAACACATCCATCCAAAACCCCTCCAAACACTATTACATATATTTTATGAGTATCCATCCTTATTTAAATGAACTACATTCTATGAGTAGTTCTTCTAAAATATGAGTGATAAACAAAGGAGGACTGCTACTGCAGTCCCCCTAATCAATTAATATATTTATACGGACTGCTATGCTTCGTTTCCCAGTTATCCTTATGAGTAAACAGCTAACTCCGTTTCAATTTGCTTTCTAATCTTTTCGAGACACTCCTCTGTCGTCTTAGCAAAAACCCGTTTTCCGTTCACCATTGCATACGGACTCTTCGCACACATTCCACAAAAGGATAAGCAGCTGTTTTCGATCACCGCAACTTCAGGATACTCAGCTTCCAGAATCGCTTCTAAATCGATTTGGGTAATCAAGCTACCATCGCATATCTCAACCACTATAATCCCCATTTTTCTTGTCCTTTCTATTACTCAGTTTGACCAAAAGTTTTTCATTATAGTAAAAGCATTAAATAGCTTTGCATTTTATTCTACAACTCTCATTTTTATACTTTATAGTATAAAAACAGATGAACCTATTACACCATAGCCTGCTCACAAAATCAAATTTTTTGTTTTCCATTTAAGATATCCAGCGAGCTTTACCGTCTACTTATCAACCATTTGATCTATCGACGCTTTTAATTTCTTCCTAGATTACACTCTTATGAAGCGGTCTTCCCTTTGGTGAATAACAGGTTTAAACATCCATATTATGTAGCGGATTATGCCAATTCCTAATTCATCCACTTATAAAACGGGGACCTCATTCCCGACGAGATAGTAAATGAGTCCAAATAAAAAATCCCGAATCCAATCGGATTCAGGATTTTTCGTCTTCTACATCATGATCTTAGAACCAAGAAGCTCCAATGATGATGAGTAGAATAAATAGTACGACAATTAGCGCAAAGCCTCCGCCATATCCGTATCCGCCGCCGTAGCCACATCCACCATATCCATATCCGTATCCAAACATACCTATCGCCTCCTATAAAATAAAGGTATTCCTCATTAAAAATTAGTAGCCAAAGTAAGAAGCTCCTACAATAATAAGGAGGATGAACAATACTACAATCAAGGCAAAGCCTCCTCCTGCGTATCCACCACTCATGAACAACACCTCCTTATTCATTTGTTATTACTATATGTGGGTTTGTTTATTTGGAAATGGCAAATGCCCATTTTTTAGGAAAAATGGGCTCATGCAGAAAGCCATCTGGTGGACAGCTTTGTATGAAAGGAGGGTCCTTCATGTAAAAAAAGGTACGGTTATTGAATCTTATGAAAGCGTCAGAGCGTATGTTTAGGCGGATGGCCAGCTACTAGGGTTTTTTACTGATTTGACGCATAAAAGCATGTTAGAGCGTTTCCGTTTCCAATCTAAAACCTTCAAGAACAACATCTTCCTCCACTTCAAGCAAGAGGCAGCGTTTTCCTTGAAAGTTAATGTATTTTAAGTTTCTTAATTCTTTTGGATTAATGGTGACATCCGCTATTTTTGTGCTGATTTTAATTTTCTTTGGTACTAAGCTACTGGCCTTGAATTCATGTGTTTCGTCCGCAATGATTTCTTTTAAAGCATGTTCTACTTTCGCACTGTCCACATTTTCAACACCACTTACATCGAGAATTCGCTCAATATCGCGATAATCTAACTTCGGAGCTTCACTTTCTTCACTCTCTTCATTTTCCATTACGATTTTATCAATTTCTTCATAAACATTGGAAATGGTCCGAGAGTCTACTTCGTCGCCAATGACATTTTTTAAGACTAATTCAAAAATGTCTTTATCTTCCTCAGCTGTAATGACTTCTTCACAATTAAGGACTTGTTCTATAAATTGTTCATTCGGTTGATTATTTTTTCCTGCGCAATAAAGAATATGGTTTACATCAGCCGCATTATCATTAAAAGCAGGGAATAAAAAACCTGACATCGGTGCAGCTAAATTAATGATAGGATCAAACACATTGTTCGGTTTGAATGCTTTCTCGATATAATCAAACAGCAAAGCTTTTTTGGGTTGATCGGTCTTATTCAAGCTACAGAGGATAAATTCGTTTGAGTAAACCTCATCATCTCCGCCTGCTTCTGATTCTAAGTCACGCTTCTTCGTATGCTTCCGATATTCTCCACGAATGAACGTTACCACTGTATCAAACTCATAGACAGAATGCGCAAACATTTTCGCCACGATATCGAGCATGTACTCCTTCCAGTCTTCTGTGGTATCGGAATGCAAACCCTCATAAAGGATGGTTTGAGTACTGTCTTCCACATCCCGGATAAATTTGAGTTCAAATAATTTTGAGTCAAGATTTCCAGTCAAAACCTTTTTAAAGTTGGCTAAAAACAATTCCTGTGCTTCTTGGTCTAGAAGTTGAAAAGGTTGACTCATGTGATGATAAATCTCACCTGTTTCTTTTTGCACATACACATTAAAAATCTCACGGATATTCATCTTTGGATTGTTTAATTTAAATTCCTTACGGATATTACCAATGTCGTTCTTATTCATTTGGTTTAAGCTCCCATTCCTGATTATACGGTTCAAAACTACCTGATAAGAGACTCCTCTCTTATCCTCAATTTTTCAATAAACAATGAATCCACCAACTCGTTAACTATATCAAACTAATTTTCAAAAATTCAAGCTATAATACCCACGAATCCAACAAAAAGAAGACTTCAGAAAGGAAGTCTCAGACTGTAGACAAACTCGATGAAGTTTGAGCTTGCCTACAGTTTTTTTTATTTTGTGTGTAAATGAGGACTGTTGATTTCCGATCCAGGCGCTTCGCTTTCCGCGGGGTGGGCGGTGAGCCTCCTCGTCGCAAATGCTCCTGCGGGGTCTCACCTGTCCCACTAATACCGCAGGAGTCTTCGCGCCTTCCACTCCAATCAACAGTTTTTTTAAAGTTAATAATGAATACTACGATTGTTATCTATGCCCTGCGGGAGAGGTTCTGAAATATTCACCCAAAAACAAAGAGGGCTACCGTGAATATAAATCTCCGAAACATATTTGCGCTACTTGTCCGTTTCTTGCCCAATGTACAGAAAGCAAGGATCATCAAAAAGTGGTTACGCGACATATTTGGCAAGAGTATGTGGAGGAAGTAGACCACCTGAGACATAAACAAGAGGTAAAGGAAATTTATGCGAAACGCAAGGAAACGATTGAGCGCGTATTCGCAGATGCGAAAGAAAAGCATGGCATGCGTTGGACAACCCTAATGGGACGTAAAAAATTGTCGATGCAGGCAATGCTTACTTTCGCTGGATTGAATCTGAAAAAGATGGCCACCTGGACATGGCAAGGTCCGGTAGTGGGCTAGAAATTGGGTTACGAGAGTCCGTTATATTATAAAAACTCAATAATATCCACTAAAAAACGAGAAGAGGTTCGGAATGAGACCATTCCGAACCCCTTTTGTCTACGAGCTGAGACTTCAATAAGGAAGTCTTCTTTTACCTATACACATGATTAATGTACGCGTATTTTTTCATCAATATCTTCATCAAAGTGTACTCTTGTATGCTTAGATTCAATCCATTCAAATTCTTCTAATTCTTCACTTTTCTTCTCTCCGAACCACCAGTTTTTGAATTCAAGAAACAACTCTGTAAGCATCTTGATTCCCCCATTTATTGGTTAGTGGATAACTTATACCCTTATTATACTGGTGAAAGAGTATAAGTGGAAGCGCTTACAAAATAGGCGGAATAGCAAAATTAGCTTGAAAAGTAAGAATTTTCCCTTTTAATAAACACGCTCATTTTCTTTATTTTTACAACTTTCTGTATTTTAAAGGAAAGCCTTTCCATTATCTCGAATAAGAATAAATAGCTTCTTTGTACTAGGCTGAAAGATTGAAATTTAGAGAGGAGAATGAGAATGTCTAATCTAATTGTTGAAAGTACTTATGGAAAACTTCGTGGAGAACAGCTTGATGGGGTATGCGCGTGGAAAGGAATTCCATTTGCCAAGCCTCCAGTAGGACCGCTTCGCTTTCGTGCTCCTGAGTTACCTGATTCCTGGGATGGGATTCGTGATGCTACCTCTTTTTCACCTGTTGCCCAACAAACTCAAAGAGAAATCATGGAGTTTTTCGGAAACGACGTCTCAAATGTGAGTGAGGATTGTCTTTATTTAAATGTATGGTCACCAGCAGCTGACGATAAAAAGCGACCAGTCATGGTTTGGATTCACGGCGGAGCATTTCTAACTGGATCTGGTTCTAGCCACTGGTATGATGGTGCCTCGTTTGCTGAGCAAGGGGATGTCGTTGTTGTGACGATCAATTACCGACTTGGCGTATTTGGTTTTCTTCACCTTGGAGAAATTGCTGGAGAAGAATATGCAACTTCAGGAAATTGCGGCATTCTCGATCAGGTAGCTGCTTTACAATGGGTACAAGAAAATATCTCAAAATTTGGTGGTGACCCTAACAACGTTACGATATTTGGCGAATCAGCTGGAGCGATGAGCATTGGGGTATTGCTTGGATTCCCATCGGCAGAAGGTCTATACCAAAAAGCGATTCTTCAAAGTGGTGCGGCAGCCAACGCACACCCTGTTGAAACTGCTACAAAAGTGGCTGGTCATGTTTTAGCAACGTTACAAATAGATGCAGCCAATATTTCCAAATTAGAGGAAATACCAGCGGAAAAACTTCTTCAAGCTGCTGACCTACTTCCTTCAATGAGCCTTGGCCCAGTGGTGGATGGCGTTAGTCTGCCGAAACCGCCGGAACAAGCTATTGCGGAGGGGTCTGCAAAGGATGTTACGGTACTTATTGGGACAAACAAAGATGAATTCAATATCTTTACAGCTTTTGATCCAGAGTGGAAAACCACCAATGACGATAAAGAAAAGGTTAAAGCATTGTTCGAGAAAACATTTGGACCACTATTGCCTGTGATTTCAGCACATTTCGCTGGAGGAGAACCTCTCTCCCAGGAACTTTTTAACAAGCTTGTAACGATTACTGTATTCAGTCACCCTGCACAAAAGCTAGCAGAGCTGCAAACAAACCATGGTGCTCCTGTTTGGATGTACCGATTTGATTGGGAAACACCTGTCTTTAATGGGGCCCTTAAAGCGACACACGCTTTAGAGATTCCATTTGTATGGAACACACTTGAAACTGAAGGGACAGAAAACTTTACTGGCACTTCACCAGAGCGTCAAATTGTTGCGGATCAAATGCATCAAGCTTGGATTAACTTTGCGCGAAATGGGAATCCAAATACAGATGAACTTCCAGAGTGGCCATCTTATGACACCAATCAACGCTCAACCATGATTTTCAATGTAGAAAGTAAGGTTGTAAATGATCCGAACCAAGAAGATCGTGTGAAATGGGAGCAAATCAGCATGGTAATGAAGTCCTAAATGAACTCTCCCACTTTTCAAAAGAAGAGTAGTCAATAGACACGATACTCGCTAACGATAGCAACACCACTTTATCGTTGCAAAGAACTAAAACAAGCACATGTGTCTATCTCTACATGTGCTTGTTTTAGATGATGATCGTCTATGATTTCTGATGGATCGTTAAGAAATCGTGATCTGGTCAGTTGTCATCTTAGCTAAACGCTTAATAACATCCCCTCGACTAATGATGCCCACTACACGCCCTGCTCCATTTACCACAGGAAGCTTTTTAAATCGATGCTTTGATAGCAAACTTAAAGCGCCTTCTAACGTATCATCAGGTGATAATGTTTTAATATGCTTCTTTACCATAATTTCGCTAATCTGTGTATTCATTCTTTGTTTAATCACCTTCTCGATTGGTTCTATGTCTCCGATGTATGCCATGCTATAAGTAAAATAGAACTTCTCTTGTAAGGAAAAAAAGCGTACAATATCTCCATCGGTCACTATTCCTACTAAATTTCCCTTTCTATCAACGACGGGTACTCCGCCAATTTCATTTTTTTCAAAAATACCTAATACCTCTTTCACACTTGTAGTAGGTGTAACAGTATATACATCGTAAATCATGAAATCGCGCACCTGCATATTGAGATCCCCCTCATGTATCTTTTTATTCGACAATCTAGTGGTTTCTATGACACCTAATTGGAGATTATAGGTTGACCGAATCCAATTTGACACCGCTTTCAAAAACAGCCAATAAAAAGGATCCTATCTCCCTTAGCTTTCTATGATAAGAGTGATACTCTTATTTTAAATCTCTTTTACACAAGATTACAATCCTATATATTTTAAATATGGCTCTTTTCTCAAATTCGACTGCAGGATTTTAGCAATCATTTTTCCAAAACAAGTTTTACTATTTATGGACGTTAGAAAACGGTAGTTTCGTAAAGTTATTGTTTTTGTAACATATGATAATGGAAGCTCAAATGCGCGAAATTTTTTCATAACAAACTTTTTCTTAATCGAACAATTGTGTTTATCCGTTCCTTCTCTTCAGCCTTATCCAAGTTCTGTGAAAGTTCCTCATTTTAAACTATCTGCTGTGATTTTTCACAGGCATAATGTTCATTTGCTACCTTACCGTTGAATAAAAAAAGTACTAATGGTCCGTTCCAAATACGGCCATTAGTACTTTCCATTAGTCAATATAGTTGTCTACAAAATCCCATACTGTATTCCAATACGTAACAGGGTCTACTTTTTCAGCATCCCCATGTCCAGCTCCAGGGATAATAAGTTTCTCTTTTTCCACTTTTGCTGCGTCATACACTTCATCTAGCATTTCAAATGGAACAAAGGTGTCACTGTCACCATGGATGAACAAAGTCGGAGTTTCGCTTTTGGCCACCTGGTCAACTGCGCTTGCTTCATACAAGTCATATCCGGCGCGGATATTCGTTAACGTATTGGCAGCATTGATGACTGGAAATTCAGGTAATCCGAAGAGATCATCTAATTGATAGACAAATACATCGCTTACTGAAGCATACCCACAATCTTCTACGACCACTTTTACGTTATCAGGCAAGTCTTCTTCTCCAGACGTCATCATCACCGTTGCCCCGCCCATGGAAATTCCAAACAAAGCAATTTCTGCTTCTGGGTCTGTCTTTAGGATTTCATCAATCCATAAAAGCATATCTTTGCGATCATCCCAGCCCATCCCAATATAATCCCCTTCACTCTCACCATGACCACGAAGGTCTGGTGCTAGGACATGATAGCCTTTTTCGTGAAAGTTTCGGATGTATCTTGTCATATGGGCCGCCTGACTTGTATAACCATGAACGACAATCGCCCATTTATGTTCAGAAGGATCCTGATCATAATAGTAAGCATTCAATTTAAGTTGGTGCTTATCCTTTGATACAACATTTAGTTGCGATGGTTCGTGCTCTTTTTTAAAAGCCTCATCTGCTAGCTCTGCTTCCTCAGCAACCGCAGCAGAAACCGCCTCACTTTCTTCTAAATGGGGGTTCCCTTCTAAAAATTCTTTCTCGCGGTCTGCATTTAAAGCATAGTTATAAAAATAGTTTCCGACTAGCATATACGCAACCGCGAGGAGGACCACAACGGACCCAAGTATTATTCCTGTTTTTTTCATATTCTCTCTCCTGTTGTTTGAATCTAGCTTACCCTAATCTATCAAACACCTAATCTCTGTTAAAATAGTACATGACAATTGAACTAGGTGCAAATAAATAATCCTAGATTAGCTCCCGCTCCTCATATGATTCATCATAACGATGTACAATTTTCCTACCTAATTTTAGCACTCTCCTTTTATAAGGATAATCATGATTTTGTGCTACTCTTAAATTCCTTTACCAGTTCTCTAACACCCTTGTAAAGTATTGAAGCATCGATGCCCCCCAAAAGGAATTTAAAGCCCATTTTGAGATGTTGTTCCATTCCTCCTGACCAGCTCATGATCCCTGGGACCACATGATGCTTTTGACAAGCCTCAACCACCTTCAAGCATTGCTTTTGAACTTCAGGATGTGTTAACTGTCCAGAAAGCCCCATTGATGTGCTTAAATCAAGTGGCCCTACAAAAGCGATATCGATTCCTGGAACAGAAAGGATTTCTTCAATATTATCAACTGCCTGTTCATGTTCAATCTGAACAATGACTAGGACCTCATCATTCGCATGTTTAAAGTAGTTTTCGTATTCCTCCGCTCCAGCGCCAAACAAAATGGCTCGTCCCGCACCCATTCCACGGACACCCATTGGAGGATATTTACACAACTTTACAGCTGCTTCTGCTTCTTCTTTTGTATTCACCATTGGAATCATAATCCCGGCAGCACCAGTATCTAAGCCTCGTTTAATAAGCGACGGCTCATTCCCAGCTACCCTAAGTAAGGGTACAGTTGAGGTTCCTCTAATAATAGAAACCATTCGCCCCGCTGTTTCAAGATCCATTGATCCATGTTCCCCATCAATCATGATGCAATCGGCACCAGCATGTGCGATTATTTCGGCTGTATCAAGACCATTCGTCATAATAAAAGTTCCAAAAACATTTTCATTCTTCCCTAATTTTCTCTTTATTGTGTTCTCCATACCTTCTAATCTCCTTAACTGAACATGATTTTTATTTGGAATTCCCACAGTTTCCTTGAATTTTGAGGGTATTCTATGTAGAAAAAGAACTTGGTGGGCGTATCTTCTATTATAAGACGATAGAACTGTCGAAATTTGTTAGAAAGTGGAATAAAAAGAAAAACCAGCTAGATACTGCATATTCTATACTATGCTACGTGTCTGTTGCTTTCCGCGGCGTGCCGGTTAGCCTCCTCGGCGCTGAAGCGCCTGTGGGGTCTCTCCTGCCCCGTACTCCCGCAGTAGTCTTCGCACCTTCCACTCCAATCAACAGAGTTCGACTAATAATAATTCCACACACAAAAAATATCAGAAATGCTTATAAATAATTCCGTATTTTAGATTCTTTCAAATATAAAAAAAATGCCAAGAAAGACATTTTTCTCGGCATTCTGACCAGTTAAAGAGCTGAATTTGGTCATTTTCATGAAAATCTAGTATTCTTCAGAAGCATATGTTTTTTTCAGCTTCTTTTAAGCACAAAAATTTTTTCTTACAGCAAAATAGAATGCCTGCTTCATTGATTCAGAAGGTAACCAAAAGCTTCTAAGGTTGTACTGTAACTAATACGAATTCTTTCTAACTCATATGGAGCCGAATCTGCTGTTGCGATTCCTGCATTCGTTGTTACGGCATAGTCAAAGTAGTTCTTTGCTTCCTCTATAACCTGTTCATTATAGTGCCCTGAGGGGTAGGCAAGCGCTGTTACCCTCTTTCCGGTTAGCTTTTCTAATCTTTCCTTATTCCCACCCAATTCTGTTTCGAAGTCAGTAATCGTTGTTAAAGATGGATGGTGTTCAGTGTGTGCTTGAAACGAGATGATACCAGAATCACTCATATCCTTTATTTCTTCAGTTGATAGGCCAGTCTTTTTATCAATTTTATTCCCAATCATAAAGATTGTTGCTTTTGCTTGGAATGATGCATCATTTAACTTATTTAAAATGTAATACGCACTCAGATTATTTTTATAGCCGTCATCTAGTGTTATCAACACTGGTTTTTCAATTTCATGAATCTCACTAATCTCATCAAACGTAATGGGTGTGAAACCTTCTGCTTTCAAATATTGTATTTGAATTTCAAAGTTTTCTGGGGTGACATAAAGCTCTTGAGAACCGTTTCCTTGGTACTCATCAATCGCATGGTACATGAGAATCGGGAGACGATAATCTCCGGTTCCCTTTGCTGAGGAAGGTATATTTGACAATGGGGATGGTGTTGCTCCACTTAAGACTTGTTCTGGCTCTGATAAGTACGCCGAATCAACATACCCTGTATAGCTCTGGTAATTCACTTCATACCAAGTTCCAGCTTCTGAGACGACGGAAACTTCTTCTCCTTTTGGAATCGTAAACAAAAGAGGTTCTTGAGAAGATGGCCCTTTCCTCAGATTGAGGTTTTCAATCGTTTGAAAGGTTTTAAGCATGTGTTCTTCGCGTCCTTCTTGATTATTACTAGAAGTGGAACTATCTTCCGCCGTGACAGTATCCTCCTTATGTACTTTTGACACTTGTTTCGATACTAGATTACCCTCGGTATCTAACGCTTTCGCCTCGTTCGATGAGCATCCCGCAGTAAAAACAATCAGTATGAATAAAATTGAAATCATCCAATTTCTATTGCTCAATTCCATATGCACTTCCTTATCTATGTCTTTAAGACTCTAGTAACTATATTTCTTATCTAATAGTTTTATAGAACTCGTCCTATTGATAAATCATACAACATTCGCTAAAATCTTTAAATAACTTTCGACAC
>Ga0182742_1003468_pt1 | contig 15396 bp, 14 predicted proteins | sample eDN5th37CBELigMG_FD_128880 | JGI IMG/M metagenome (GOLD analysis project Ga0182742, IMG submission 128880) | Enriched Miracle-Growth compost microbial communities from Emeryville, California, USA - eDNA 5th pass 37_C BE-Lig MG (version 2)... ...
CGCGCGGCAAATGACGATGCTGGATTGGGCTGGGGCCGAGGCGACCCTTGACGCGGCCGTTTCCTGGGGCGGGGACGAGCCGGGCGGGGCGGCGATCCTCTTCGACGCGACCGGATTGCGGGCGCACCGGGCCGGTGGCGTCGAGAGCCTCTCGACGCTGACCCCGTTCGGCATTGACAGCGTGGTGCGCTATGCCTCTGTGACGAAGCATGTCTTCGCGTCCTTCGTTCTGGCTCATCCGGAGGCGATCGCATTGGACGATCCTCTCGGAAAGCATCTGCCGCAGCTTGCCGCCGCAACGGCGGCGATAACGGTCGGCCGGGCGCTGGACATGTCAGGCGGGATTCCCGACACGCGCGAATGCCTGACCCTGCTTGGCCATTCCATCTTCACGGAAACCCGCGCGCCCGATCTCCTCGCCTTCCATGCGGCACTGCCGCGCACCAACTATGCCCCGGGAACCGAGGTCCATTACTCCAATGGCGGCTATCGTCTCGTCGAGGAGGCGATGCGCGCTCGCGGATTGCTTTTCGATGACTACCTGCGGCGCACCGTCCGCGACGGGCTCGGCCTTGCCATGCACGCCGCCGAGATGTGGACCGACCCGGTCGCGGGCCTTTGCACCGGCTACTGGTTCGACGGAAACGGCTGGAAGATGGGCCTTCAGGGCATGCATCTTTCCGCCGCCGGCAGCCTGATCGGAAGCGGCCGGGCGCTCGCCGAATGGGGCAGGGCACTGCTGCGCGGAGACGGAGAGCTCGCGGGCGTGCTCGGCGAGCTTTCCGCCGAGCGGTTCCTCGCGGACGGGCGGGCGACAGGGTATGGCCTCGGCATGCGCCGCCAGCGGATCGGCGCGTGCGATCTCGTCGGCCATGGCGGATCGCAGCCCGGCTTCAAGAGCTATCTGCTGCTCGATCCGGAAACGCTGACCGGCTGTGCGGTCGTGGCGAACCGGGACGACGTGAACACGGCGGACATTGCCGCAAAGGCCATGGCCGCCCTTTTCGGCGCGTCCCTGCCGGCCGCCGGATCGGACCTCGTTCCCGGCCTCTACGTGACGGACGCGGGTGCCGACTGGATCGAGGTCGGCAAGGCTTCCGTCTCCCGCCTCGACGACGAGGTCGCCGTCTATCCCGCAGGTCCCGGGGACGGCATCGACAGCCTGTCGCCGACGTCGAGCCTGCGCTTGCGGATGGAGGGCGCCGATATCGTCGGCGAGGTCGGTCATGCGGCCCGCCGGTATCGGCCGGCACGTCCCGAACCCGTGCCCGCCGATCTTGTCGGCGAATGGGCAAGCGAGCAATTCGGCGCAAGGCTGGAGATCCGGGACGGCGCCGTGATCATGGGCGTCGGCCCGACGCGACGCGCCATGCCGCTGCAGTCGCTCGGCGGCGGCCGTTTCCTCTTCACGCTTCAGGACGGTCCATGGCGCCGCCGCATCTGCCTGCATCGCCTTCACGATGACGGGATCGAGCTAGCCCTCTCCCGCGCAAGGGTCATCGAGTTCAGCCGCCGCCACTGATCGCCTTCGATCCTCGTCCCGGCCTTCATCACGGCCGTCACGCGAAGTTGGCGGCCGGAACGTCCGGCCGCCGTCTTGGCATCAGGCGCGGTCGGCGCGATAGGCCACGCAGTCGATTTCTACCCGGCAATCGACCATCATGCGCGATTGGACGCAGGCGCGCGCCGGCGGGTTCTCACCGAAATATTCGGCATAGACGCCGTTGAAGCTCCAGAAATCGCGCGGATCGTCGAGCCAGACGCCGATGCGCACCACATCCTCCAGACCGTAGCCGGCCTCGTGCAGGATGGCGATCATGTTCTCGATCGCCCTGCGGCTCTCGGCGACGATACCGCCGGAAACGATTTCGCCCTTTTCCATCGGCACCTGGCCGGAAACGTAAAGCCAGCCTGCGGCTTCGGTCGCCCGGGCAAAGGGCAGCGGCTGTCCGCCGGCCCCGGTTTCGCCGGCGCCGTAACGCTTGATCGTCATGGTCTCTCTCTTTCTATCCAGCGCATTCCGACGGGAAAACGCTTCAGTTGAAGCTCGAAGTCTTGAGGAATTCGGACAGCCGCTCGGTCTTCGGCCGCACGAACATGTCTTTCGGATCGCCTTCTTCGCAGATGACGCCCTGGTTCATGAAGATCACCCGCGAGGAGACCTCGTAGGCGAAGCGCATTTCATGGGTGACGAGCAGCATGGTCATGCCGTCGGCCGCAAGGCCCTTGATGACCTGCAACACCTCGCCGACCAGTTCCGGGTCGAGCGCCGAGGTCACCTCGTCGAACAGCATCAGCCGGGGCGACATGGCGATGGCGCGGGCAATCGCCACGCGCTGCTGCTGGCCGCCGGAAAGCTGGCCCGGATAATGGTTGGTACGGGCGGCAAGGCCGACGCGGTCCAGCCATTTCTCGGCGATGGCCCGTGCCTCCGGCCTGGCCATCTTCTTCACCTTGATGAGCCCGAGCATGACGTTTTCGGCCGCGCTCATATGGGGGAAGAGGTTGAATTGCTGGAAGGCCATGCCGGTCAGGGCGCGCTGGCGGGCGATCTCCCTCTCGCTCTTGCGGCGGCGCGTTCCGCCCTCGACGTGATAGCCGATCTCCTCGCCGTCGAGGCTGATCGTGCCGCCCTCGAACTCCTCCAGCATGTTGATGCAGCGCAGCATGGTCGTCTTGCCCGAGCCGGACGAGCCGATGATGGAAATAACCTCGCCTTCGCTGACGGCACAGTCCACGCCCTTCAGGACTTCGTTCTGGCCGTAGGTCTTGCGCAGGCCCTTGATGTCGAGAATGGTCTTGGGCATCGCGATAGCCTCCTCAGGACGGCAGGACAGTCTTGCGCTCGACATATTTGCCGAAGCGCTCGATGCTGAAGTTGACGATGAAATAAAGGGCGCCCGCCAGGAAATAGAACTGCAGGCTCATGAAGTTGCGAGAGATGATCTCCTGCGTGCGCAAGAGCAGTTCGGCGACGCCGATGACGGAAAGCAGCGTCGAGGCCTTCACCATCTCGGCCGCCGTGTTCACCCAGGCCGGCAGGCACTGGCGCATGGCCTGCGGCCACAGCACGGAGGTGAAGGTCTGGGTGAAGGTGAGCCCGATCGCCTTGGCGGCTTCGGTCTGGCCCCTGGGGATCGCCTGCAGCGCGCCGCGCACGATCTCCCCGACATGCGAGGAGCAGAAGACGGCGAGCGCCAGCACCCCGGCGGAGAAGGGCCCGAGATCGAGGCCGGCCGCGGCAGAGACGTAATAGCTCGCCAGAACCAGCACCAGGACCGGCGTGCCGCGGATGATATCCGTATAGGCCCGCACCAGAAGGCGCAGCGGGCGGCCGCCATAGACCAACGCGAGGCCCACGAAGACGCCGAAGACGGAGCCGGCGACAATGGCCAGCAGCGAGATCGACACCGACATGCCGAGCCCGCTCAACACGACATAGCGGGCGATCCAGAGCTGTTCGAGAAAGGTGGAGGACACGGGGGCTTACCTCGGCAAAGCCAGCCGGCGCTCGACGAGGCGCATCAGGGCGGCGATGAGGAAACAGGTGGCGACATAAAGGGCGGACGTGACCATCCACGTCTCGATGACGCGAAAGCTCTCGACATTGATCTTGCGGGCCGCGAAAGTCAGCTCCGGCACGGCGATGGCAGCGGCGAGCGAGGTGTCCTTGAACAGCGAGATGACCGTGGAGGAGAGCGAAGGCAGGACATTGCGCAGCATCAGCGGGGCGATGATCGAGCCGCGGATCTGCATCGGCGTCAGGCCGATGGCAAGGCCCGCTTCGGTCAATCCGCGGGGGATGGAAAGCAGCCCCGCGCGAAACACTTCTGCCAGATAGGCGCCGGAATAGATCGCCAGCACCGCCACGAAACTCTGGATCTTGTCGAGGCGGACACCCATCTGCGGCAGCGCGAAATAGGCGAACAGCACCAGCACGAGGATCGGCAGGTTGCGGATGACGGTGACGTAGAGCCGCGCCGGCGCGCCGATCAGCCGGCTCTTCGAGGTCAGCGCGAAGGCGGTGACCAGACCGATGGCGGCGCCGATGAAGATCGAGACCACGGCAAGGCCGAGGCTGAGGGCAAGGCCGCTCAGGAGAAGATCGAAGCTGCGCCAGACGGCAGCGAAATTCAATGTGTAACCCATGGCGGGCGCCCCCTCGGACCGGCGGAGCGGGGAAGCCCCCGCTCCGCACGGAATTACTTGTACTCGACCGGGAAGCCGATCTGCGGCGGGGTGAGCTCCTTGCCGAACCAGGTCTTGAACGACGTGGCGTAGAAGTCGAATTCAACGCCGGTCATCGCCTCGTGCAGGGCGGTGTTGACGAAATTCAGCCAGTCCTGGTCGCCGCGCTTGACGCCGCAGGCATAGGTCTGCGGGTTCCAGCCATAGCCGGCATCCTTGTAGCGGTCGGGATTCTGGGTCATGTACCAGGCAAGCGACGACTGGTCGGTGGCGACCGCATCCGCGCGGCCCGATTCGAGAGCCTGGTAGATGAGGTCGACGGAATCGTACTGGTCGACCGTCGCCTCCGGCAGCGCCGCATGCACCATGGATTCGGCGTAGACGTTCTGCAGCACGGAGATGGTGACCGAGGAACCGGCTTCCTTCAGCGCCGCATAGTCGGCATATTTTCCGTCCGCCTTCAGCATCAGGCCGACGCCTTCCCGGTAGTAGGGAATGGTGAAGGCGACCTGCTGCGCGCGCTCGCCCGTGACGGTCATGAACTGGCAGGTGATGTCGACCTTGTCGGTCGTGATGTTCGGAATGCGCGCGTCGGAAGACTGGTTGACGAACTCGATCTTGTCGGGATCACCGAACAGCGCCTTCGCGATGATGCGGCCCATATCCACATCGAAGCCCTGCAGCTTGTCGTCAGCGCTCTTGAAGTGCCAGGGCGCGTTCGTGCTGCCGGTCCCGAGGATGAGATGGCCGCGGGCAATGACCTCGTCGAGCTTGCTGCCATCGGCAAGGGCCGGCGATGAGAAGACGAGGGCGGCGGCGGCCAGCGACAACGCGCCGGCGCGGAAAGAAGTGATCATGACGTTCCCCTTCGATGAACTTCCTTTATGTCCAATATAAAGGACATTGGTCCGCTTTATTGGATTTCCCTAGTGAGCGACACGGCCTTTGAAAAGTCAATAGGCTCGAAGACGTCGGAGGGCGCGATGCGACATCGATTTCATAAAGGGATGCCTGCCGCGCCCGCCCGTGACGAAGGCCGCGGTCCGGCCGCGCTGGTTGCTGCAGGGTGAAGCGTGTATCGATCGTCCGGTATCTCTCGGACTTGTCGGCGTGCAGATGGTCCTCGATCAGCCGGGCGGCCTCGCGGCCGATCAGGTCGCCGGAGGGCGGATGGCCGTGCGCGGCGGATTGCAGGCCGCGCTGAAGCTGAGGTCGCGGAAGCCGACAACGGCGAGCCGGTCCGGCACAGCGATCTACGTGCACCTTGCGCCCTGCCTTAAAAGCCTCTCGGCGGAAGCGGCCGAGACGGGCCTGCCCGTCCAGCGCCCGCTCTTCCTGCATCACGAGGACGACCGCCACCTATGTCATCCAGGACGCCTATCTCTACGGCGCGGACCTGTTCGTCGCTCCCGTCCGGAAGGCAGGTGGGGAGAAACGCACGGTCTACTTGCCGAAAGGGACCCGATGGGTGCATGTCTGGAGCGGGGCGGCGGAAGATGTCGCCCGAGAGGTCTCCGTCGCCGCGCCGCTCGGCCAGCCGGCCGCCTTCTATCGCGAAAACGCAGGCGCGGCGGACCTGTTTGCGGATATCAGGATGCTTTGATCATGGATACAGCAAGCCTCGTCATCCTGCTGCTGCTCGCGGCGGGCGCTTCTTACGTGCAGACGCTGACAGGTTTCGCGCTCGGTCTCCTGATGATGGGCGGCGTCGGGCTGACCGGCGTGGTGCCGCTGCCGGATGCGGCCGTGCTCGTCGGCATCCTCGGCCTCGTCAATGCGGCGCAGGTGCTGGCCAAGGGCTGGCGGGACATCGCCCGCCGCGAATTCACGCTGGTGGTCGCCGTCAGCCTCGTCTTCCTCGTCTTCGGCTACTGGCTGCTCGACCTGTTGCTTGCGGCTTCCCTCGACTGGCTGAAGCTCGTGCTCGGCGCCATCATCATTCTTTCCAGCCTCCAGTTGCTTCTCAGGCCCGCCCCGCTGGCAAACCCTTCGGGAGCCGCTTCCTTCGCGTTCTTCGGCGCGGTTGCGGGCGTGATGGGCGGGCTGTTCTCCACCGCGGGCCCGCCGCTCGTCTACCATTTCTACCGGCAGCCGCTCCGGCCCGTTTCGATCCGCGAGACGCTCGTCGCCATTTTCGCCGTCAACGGCCTGCTGCGCCTGGTGCTGGTCGCGCTCGCCGGCGACATGCCGTCCTCTTCCTTCTGGTGGAGCCTGCTCTGTATCCCCGTCGTCATGGCGTTCACCGCGCTTGCCCGGCTCTACCCGCCGCCGCTGACGCCGACAGGGCTTCGGCGCGTCGCCTTCGGTCTTCTGTTCCTGTCCGGCATCTCGCTCGCCGGCCCCGCCTTTCTCACGCTTTTCGGAGACTTCTCATGACGCACCCGCTGAAAACATGGCCCCCTTCGGCGGCATCAAGCAATCCGGCCTTGGCCGCGAAGGCGCCAAATACGGTATCGAGGGGTTTATCGAACTGAAATATGTCTGCGTCGCAGGGCTTCGATCGAGCCCTGGATTCATCTGGTCACGAACGCGCCCGGCTACCAATTCTGGATGTGCTCACGCAACTGCCGGGCGAAAGCCTTGGCGGGCCCGGACAGGCTGCGGCCATGCAGATGCTGCAGACTGAAGTGAAACTTCGCCGACGTGCCGCTGATGGAGCGGTAGACGAGGTTGTCCTCGCGGTGCTGCGACCGGACGTAGCTGGGAAGGATGACGATGCCGTAGTCTGAAGCAGCCAGCCCAAGCGCGGTGTGAATGAGAGAGACTTCCAGTGTGTGATCGTAATTGATGCCGTGATGCTTCGTCGCCGTCTCGACGAGATGGCCCACCGCGCTGGTGCCGCGTAGCATCAGGACCCGAAAAGGCCTGAGGTCTTCCAGACTCACCTCGGCAAGATGCTGCAGGGGGTGGCGTCGGGGAAAAGCCACCATGAGCGGGTCGCAGCGCTCCACGACCCGCGTATAGGAGACCTGCGGATGCTCCACCATGTCGGGCGCATGAACCGTGACGCCGATCTCCACCTGCTCGGAGAGGATATAACGCAACGTCTCGTGGCTTCGGCAATCGAAGAGCACGACGTCCACATCCGGATGGTGCCGGCTGAACTGCGCGATGACCGGCGGAAGCAGGTTGCCGGACATGTGGGGACCGCAGGCGAGCGAAAGCCGCCCTCTCTTCCCGCCCGCCTGTTCGCGGACGTCCTCGAACGAGCGCTGGAACTGATCGAGGAGAGACCGCGCATGTTCGAGAAAGTTCTGACCTTCGGGCGTAAGGATCACCTGTCGGGTCGTCCGATCGAACAGGCGCACTTGAAGTTTCAGCTCCAATTCCTTGATTTTCTTGCTCAGCGTGGATTGCGTCATGCCCAGTGTCGCGGCAGCGTTCGTGTAGCTGCATATCTGGGCCAGGGTCACGAAGGCCTCCAGATCCCGCGCACCTATATCGATCATCCTGGATATTCCTTCTGGGAATAAATTAAGTTCTTTATTTCGTTTGAGAGATTTATAAGTCGCCGCTAGCGTTGAGGCAACTGAAACGGCCGTGAAGAAATCACGCTATTTGAGGAGCTCTCATGCAAGAAACCTGGATCGACGTGGATGGTCTGCGCACGCGCTTCCTAACCGCCGGGACCGGGGGCAGGCCGGTGGTCTTCGTTCACGGCGGAACGATCGGCGATGCGAGCGCCGGTTCCAGCGCGAATGATTTCGCCACCATCCTCAAGCTTGCGGGCGCCAATCGCGAAGCGATCGCGGTCGACCGCATCGGGCAGGGATATACGGACAACCCGCTGGAGGGCGACGATGAGGGCTGGACGATGCGGGGTTCCGTCCGCCACTTCATTGCCTTCCTCGAAAAGCTCGGCAAGGGGCCTTACCATCTGGTCGGCCATTCGCGCGGCGGCTATGTGGTCACGCGCACGACGCTGGAGCGTCCCGACCTCGTGGAGAGTCTCACCATTGGCGATAGCAACACGGTCGCCCCGGGCGGCGCCCGCAACGAGGCCATCCATATCCGCAACCCCCATCCGCCGGGCACGCGCGAGGCGATGGAGTTCTCCGCGAAGTTCTATTACTTCGACCCGTCCATAAAGTCGGACGGCAAGTTCGAGACGGAACTGGCGATCCTGCAGCAGCCGAAGATAAAGGCCGCCATCGAGCGGATGGGCGAGGGCGGGTTGCGGGCTCGTCTCTTCCTGCCGGGGCTGCTTGCAGACCGGGAAGACCTCTTCATGCGGCTGGAACATCAGCCCCTTGCGCGGCGGGTGCTGATCCTGTGGGCCTACAACGATCCCACCGCGCCCATCACGATGGGATACGAGCTCCTGAGATTGATATCCAGGCATCAGCCGCGCGTGTCCATGCATGTCGTCAACCAGTCCGGCCATTCGCTCTACCGCGAGCGTCCCGCACCGTTTTTCCGCGCGTTGAATGATCACCTGGAGGGCTGCTACGATGGCAACTGACGTATTGGACATGGGCGCTGCCCGCACGCTCGATGTCGGCGGGATCGAAACGCGCGTCTTCGACGAAGGCGAGGGCATTCCGGTCGTTCTGCTGCATGGCGGCTATCCGGGTGATCCGGTCGAGATCCAGAGCGCCGGCGTATGGGAGCCGGTGGTCCGGGAACTGGCAGCCCATGTGAACGTCATCGCCATCGACCGGCTCGGGCAGGGTTTCACCGGCAATCCGTCCTCGCCCGCCGATTATACGGTGGACGCCATCGCCGCCCATGTGGTCGAGACGCTGAAAAAACTCGGCAAGGGGCCATGCCATCTCGTCGGTCATGACGAGGGCGCCTTCATCGCCGCACAGATCGCCGTCGATCATCCCGATCTCGTGCGCAGCCTCGTGCTCGTCACCGCCAATGCGCTGACGCCCGGCTCCGACCGGCGCAGCGTCGTCCATGCGCATCCGCCGCGGCCGATGCAGGGGCGTCACAGCCTGCGCTGGGTGCTCGAGACCTCCTGCCACTCCCGCCTGGCGGTCTGCGAGCGCTGGCTCGATGAAGCGGTCGCGGTGGCGGCGACCCCGCGCCATCGCGAGGCGGTGGCAACGATGCAGGCCGATGACCGGTATCTGCGCACCTATGTGAAGTCCTGGACAGCGCGCCGCTCGGCGATCCACCGGGTAATGTACGAGAAGGGCCTACCCTGTCCGACCCTCGTCGTTTGGGGGCTGAACGATCCCCTCGCACCCATCGCGAACGCGGAATACCTCATGGAACTGCTCACACCGAAACAGAGGGATACGGAACTGCGCATCTACAACAGCGCGGGATACTACCCTTTCCGCGAGCATCCGTCCGCCTTCAGCCGCACGGTGCTTTCGTTTGTCCGCGATCACAATGGGAGGAAAGACGTTGTTTAGAACACTGATATCGACGGCGGTCGCGAGCCTGGTTCCGGTTCTTGCCTGCGCCCAGACACTGACGCTGGGCCTCGGGGGAAACGTGACCTCGCTCGATCCGCACTACCATAGCGCCGGCCCCAATTCGGCCTTCGCCTACACGATCTTCGGCCGGCTGACCGATACCGACGAAAATTCCCGGCTGGAGCCCGGACTGGCGGAAAGCTGGTCGCTGGTCGACCCGCTGACCTGGGAGTTCAAGCTGCGCAAGGGCGTGAAATTCCACAACGGCGAGGACTTCACGGCGGAGGATGTGGTCTTCACCTTCGAGCGCATCCCGCAGGTCGTCAACAGCCCCGGTCCCTATACCAGTTATCTGCGCGGCATCGAATCGACGGAGATCGTCGATCCCTATACATTGCGGGTGAAGACAGCCTATCCCGTGCCCACCTTGCCGCTGATGCTCAACAATATCGCCATCCTCGACAGCACCACCCATGCCAACGTGACGACGGAGGACTTCAACTCCGGAAAGGCGCTTGTCGGCACCGGGCCGTTCAAATATGTCTCGGGCAGCACGAGCGAGGGGATCAAGCTGACCCGCAACGACGACTATTTCGGCACCGTGCCGGACTGGGAGACCGTCGACTACCGGATCATCACGAACAGCGCCGCGCGCACGGCCGCTTTCCTTGCCGGCGACGTCGATCTCATCGACCAGGTGGCCAGTTCCGACGTCGCGCGGATCTCGCAGGCGGCCGACGCGGAAATCGTCAGCAAGGTCGGCTTGCGCCTCATGTATATCAACCTCGACCATTCGCGCACCGAGAACCCGGTGTTCCTGCGCGATAATTCCGGCAAGCCGCTTGCAGTCAACCCTCTGAAGGACGTGCGCGTGCGCAAGGCGCTGTCGCTGGCGATCGACCGGAAGATCCTGGTCGACCGTGTCATGGACGGCGCGGCCATCGCCTCTATGCAATATATGCCGCCGGGCGCCTTCGCCTATGCGGACGATCTCGTTCCCCCCGCCGCCGACGCTGCGAAGGCCAAGGAACTCCTGGCGGAAGCAGGCTATCCGGAAGGCTTCCAGATCACCCTGCATGGCTCCAACGACCGTTTTCCCAACGATGCGCGGGTGTTGCAGGCCATCGGCCAGATGTGGACGCGCATCGGCGTGCGCACCACGGTCGAGGCAATGCCCTACGGCCCGTTCCAGACACGCGCGAGCGCGCAGGAATTCGCCGCCTTTCTGGGCACTTGGGGCAATGACGGCGAGCCCGGCATCGGCATGACCAATACGCTTGCCACCTTCGACAAGGAAAAGGGTACCGGCTCGATCAATCGCGGCCGCTACAGCAACCCTGCCTATGACGAAGCGCTCGCCGCGGCCACGTCCGAGACCGATGCAACCAAGCGCGAAGCGGCCCTGCGCGACGTGATGCATCTTCTCATCGAGGACATGCCGATCCTGCCGCTCTATATCCAGAAGAACACCTGGGCGGTGCGCAAGACGCTGTCCTTTGCCGGGCGCGCAGACGATGCGACGATGCCGCAGGACGTTCATCCGGCCAAGCAATGATGAGCTTTCCCGGCCCGCGGCCATTCCGTGGGCCGGCCCGAAACCGCCGTCCGGCGGACCTGTCGTGAGGGAGACGCGATCATGACGGCCTGGCTTGTGCACCGGATTATGCAGTCGCTCCTCGTGGTGATCGCGATGACGGCGATCGTCTTCGTCGCCGTCAACGTGATCGGCGACCCCGTGGCCATCCTGATCTCGCCGGATGCCAACCAGGCGGAACGTGATCGGATCATCGTTCAGTTCGGGCTCGACCAGCCCCTGTGGCGGCAATATCTCTCCTTCGTCGGCGGCGCCGTGCGGGGCGATTTCGGCAACAGCTTCGTCTACGGCATGCCGGCGCTCCAGGTCATCTTCCAGCGTATGCCGGCAACGCTGGAGCTCGCCCTTGGAACGCTCGTCGTGTCGGTCGCGTTCGGCATCCCTCTCGGGCTCTATACGGGCATGCAGCCGAATTCGTTCCTGTCGAAGCTCACCCTGTCCGCCTCCATCCTCGGCTTCTCGGTCCCCGTCTTCTGGCTCGGCCTCATCCTCATCATGTTCTTCTCCGTCTATCTCGGCTGGTTTCCCGCCGGGGGCAGGGGCGAGACGGTCCGGGTCTTCGGGGTCGGCTTGTCCTTTCTGACGCTCGATGGCCTCAGGCATCTCACCTTGCCGGTGCTGACGCTCGCCATCTTCAAGATATCGCTCGTCCTGCGCATGGTGCGGGCCGGTGTCCGCGACGTCGTTCCGCAGGAATATGTCAAGTTCGCCAGGGCCAAGGGCCTGTCGAAGCAGCGCATCCTCTTCGTCCACATCCTGAAGAACATCATGATCCCGGTCGTCACGATCGTCGGGCTCGAATTCGGATCGCTCATCGCTTTTTCCGTCGTCACGGAATCGATCTTCGCTTGGCCCGGCATGGGCAAGCTCATCATCGACAGCATCAACGTTCTCGACCGGCCGATGATCGTCGCCTACCTGATGATCATCGTCTTCCTGTTCGTCGCGATCAATCTCGTCGTCGACATCCTCTATACCCTGCTCGATCCGCGCGCCCGGTTGACCGGCCCCTGAGGGAGGGACAGAATGACAAGCCAGACCGAACTTTCCGCCACCGCAACGAAGGCTCCTCCGGTCGCCTCCCGCTCGCCGGCGCGGCGGCTCGTGCGGGAATTCTTCTCCTCCCGCAGCGCGACGCTCGGGATATTTCTTCTCGCCTGTCTCATCGTCCTTGCTCTCGTCGGCCCCTTGCTGGTGCCGCAGGACCCTTATGATCTGATGCAGCTCGATCTCCTCGACGGCCAGTTGCCGCCCGGCGCGCAATCGGCCGCCGGCGGCTATACCTACTGGGCGGGCACCGACGACCAGGGCCGCGACATGCTGTCGGCCATTATTTACGGCCTGCGCACCTCGCTTGCCGTCGGCGTCGGCTCGGCGCTCATCGCCGCGTCACTGGGCACGGCGATCGGCATCTTCGCCGCCTATCGCGGCGGACGCGCGGAAGCGTTGATCATGCGGCTGATCGACCTCCAGCTTTCCTTTCCGACCATCCTCGTCGCGCTGATGATCCTTGCCGTGCTCGGGCGAGGCGTCGCCAATGTGGTGCTCGCGCTCGTCATCGTCGAATGGGCGACCTATGCACGCGTCGCCCGCGGCGTGGCGATGGTCGAGCGCCGGAAGGAATATATCGAGGCGGCCGAATGTCTGGCGATCCCGCGCCGGCGTATCCTGTTCAATCATCTCCTGCCGAACTGCCTGCCGCCGCTCGTCGTCATAGCCACCGTGCAGGCGGGCCGGGCGATCTCGCTGGAGGCGACGCTCTCGTTCCTCGGCCTCGGCGTCCCGATCACGGAGCCGAGCCTCGGCCTGCTCATCGCAAACGGCTATCAATACCTGCTCTCCGGACAATACTGGATCAGCTTCTATCCAGGCCTGATGCTGCTGGTCATCATCGTCGCCATCAACCTCGTCGGCGACCAGTTGCGCGACATCATCAACGTGCGAAGGCAGAAATGACGATGCTATCCACGCCGGGCGCCGGGGATGCGCCGCTTCTCGACATTCGCGGGCTGACGGTCTCCTTTGCGGCAGACGGCGGCGGGGAGGGGATCGCCGTCAACGACGTTTCCTTGGAACTGCAGCGCGGCCGGATCCTGGGACTGGTGGGGGAATCCGGCTCCGGAAAATCCGTGACCGGGCTGTCGATCATGGGGCTGATCGAAAAACCCGGCCGCATCGCGCAGGGACAGATCCTCTTCAACGGTATCGATCTCGCTCGCCTTTCGGATGCGCAGATGAAATCCTACCGGGGCAAGCGCATCGCGATGATCTTCCAGGATCCGATGATGACGCTCAATCCGGTGCTGCGGATCGGCACGCAGATGGTGGAAGCCGTTCTGGCGCATGACAAAGTGCCGCTGGCGGAAGCCCGGGCGAGGGCAACGGAGGCGCTGGGCCAGGTCGGCATCCCGCATCCGGAAGAACGGCTGGACAGCTATCCGCATGAATTTTCCGGCGGCATGCGGCAGCGCGTGTCGATCGCGATCGCCCTCCTGCACCGGCCGGACCTCATCATCGCCGACGAGCCGACCACGGCGCTCGACGTCACAATCCAGGCACAGATCCTCTCGGAAGTGCAGCAGCTCACCGAGCGTTTCGGCACCGCGCTCATCTGGGTGACCCACGACCTGTCCATCGTCTGCGGCCTCGCTGACGAGATCGCCGTCATGTATGGCGGGCGAATCGTGGAATACGGGCCGGTCGCCGATGTCATCCGCCATCCCCGCCACCGCTATACGAACGGCCTTCTCCATTCGGTGCCCAGCAGCAACCGGCGCGGCGCACGGCTTTTCCAGATTCCCGGCACCGCGCCTTCGATCTTCGACATGCCGGAGGGCTGCGCGTTCCGCCCCCGCTGCACTGCCGCGGACGAGGCGTGTCGCCAGGTTCCGCACATGGTCGACGAAGGATGTCGGCAGCACAGCTGTTTCCACCCCGTTGCCGCGGAGGATATGCGATGAGCGCCATGCGGACCGAAACTTCACCCGGTGCGATGGAACAAGGCGATATCGTCGCCCGCATCGACGGCGGATCGAAGGCCTTCGGCCAGACGCGCGATCTGGTCGGGCGGCTCTTCGAGCGCGCCGGGCTCATGGAGCCGCCGGGCAGCGTGCGGGCCGTGGACGGCGTCAGCCTGGAAATCCGCAAAGGGGAGGTCCTCGGGCTGGTCGGGGAATCGGGATGCGGCAAGTCCACTCTCGGGCGGATGATCGCCGGCATCACACCGCTGAGCCAGGGCAGCCTCTACTGGCACGGGCGGGATGTCGCCCGTCTCGCCGGGCGTGAGAAGCTGGCCTTGAAGCTGAAGATGCAGATGATCTTCCAGAATCCCTTTGCCTCGCTCGACCCGCGCATGACGATCGAGAGCATCGTCGCGGAAGCCCCGCGCGCCCACGGCCTCATCGCGCGCAGCGGGGCGGGGGAGGCGGACTATGTGGGCAGATATCTCGACTATGCGGGCCTGCCCTCCTACCTGCGCAATCGCTATCCGCACGAGCTTTCGGGCGGCCAGCGGCAGCGGGTGGGCATTGCCCGGGCCCTGGCGGTTCAGCCGGACCTTCTGGTCTGCGACGAGTCGGTCGCCGCACTCGATGTGTCCATCCAGGCGCAGATCATCAACCTTTTCATGGACCTGCGCCACGAACTCGGCCTGACCTATCTCTTCATCAGCCACGATCTTGGCCTCGTCGAGCACATCTCGGACCGGGTGGCGATCATGTATCTCGGGCGCGTGGTGGAGGAAGCGCGCGTCGACGACATCTTCACGCGACCGCGTCATCCCTATACCCAGGCTCTGCTCTCCGAAATTCCCCGGCTGGAGCCCGTCAAGCGCCGCTTCACCGCGCTCAAAGGCGAGTTGCCAAGCCCGCTGTCACCGCCCAAGGGATGCGCCTTCAATCCCCGCTGTCCCAAGGCCACGGACCGCTGCCGCGCCGATATCCCGCGTCTCCTGCAAGGAGACGAAGGCCATTCCGTCGCGTGCCACTACGCGTAGGCCGCAGCGGAACGGCTTCGCGCGTCAGCAGTGCCTGCAATCTCCCAGGCATCGTTCAGACCCGGGAAGTGTGACATTCCAATTTTGCAGAAACAGGACATTCTAACTTTGCAGTGTGAGTACACGCTGAGGCGCGACTTGCGGGCTCTTTGATCCTACCCTCCCGATCGCATCTGCGCGAGCAGCTTCTGACGAAAGATCTCGGCCGGGGTCCTGTAGCCGAGGCACTTGCGTGGCGTCGTGTTCAGCCG
>Ga0182742_1003469_pt1 | contig 15395 bp, 13 predicted proteins | sample eDN5th37CBELigMG_FD_128880 | JGI IMG/M metagenome (GOLD analysis project Ga0182742, IMG submission 128880) | Enriched Miracle-Growth compost microbial communities from Emeryville, California, USA - eDNA 5th pass 37_C BE-Lig MG (version 2)... ...
AAGTGTTGAGCTCCAGAGGAACAATATTATAAATAATGCTACGCTCCTTAGCTCATTATCAGCTATAGAAGAAGTAAGTTTAGCTCAGTGGCAATATAAAAATTTAATAAACAACTTTTTACAGCTTGAGCAGGAGCTTTATACTGCATTACAAACTAAAAGCACATTATCGTATATTGAATTATACGATAAGCTAGACCAGCTCTCTTCCTTTATTACAGAGGAAAGTTATCAACTCATTGGACTGGAGCTAAGTACGTATAAAAAATGGTATACAAAAATATTACTTGAAATCGAGCACATTCAATTTTCAGGTGTCTCTTTATTAATTGTTAATACACTCATTAGTTTACTTCTGTCATATTGGATTTCAGTTCGCATTTCTAAACCTATTCAAAAGCTAGTTCATGTAGCTGAAGGTATTTCAAATGGCGAGCTTAATACGGTTACACCAAAATTTCCTAATCACAGTGAGTTCAAAATATTAGCTGAAACCTTTGAGCAAATGCAATCCAATGTAAAGCTATTAATTGAAAAGGAAAAAGAAACGCTTGAAAAGGATAAACTACTTACAGAGCTAGAGCTTGAAGTACTGCAAAATCAAATAAATCCTCATTTTTTATTTAACTCGCTTAATGTTCTATCTAAGCTTGCGCTTATTGAGGGAGCAGAAAAGACTAGTGATTTGACCGTATCACTATCAAATTTATTTAGATATAACCTCAAGCAGCTTGATCGACCCGTTCCATTAAGAGATGAGGTGGAGCATGCCAAGGAGTATTTTTATATACAACAGGCAAGATTTAGAGATAAAGTCATGTTTCAGTTAAATATTGAAGAAACTGCTCTGCAAACCTTAGTACCGGTGCTCACACTTCAGCCTATACTTGAAAATATTTTTGTGCATGGAATAGAAGGCATTGAGCGACAAGCTGAAATTGTATTAAACATTTACAATGAACAGCACTATACGCATATTGAAATATCAGACAATGGAATTGGAATGGATGAGGCCACACGACAAGCACTGTTACAATTTCATGAGCCTATCACTAAGCAGACAACTAATTATATGACTAAAAAATCAACTGGAATCGGAACTCGTAATGTATTTCGTCGCTTAGAGCTGCTTTATCAAGAAGATTATTCAATTGATATATTTAGTAAGCCTAACTTAGGAACGAAGGTGCACATTAAAATCCCAATAAAACAACAGGAGGTAGATTATGTATCGCATATTAATCGCTGATGATGAGCCTCTAGAGCGCGAAGGTATGGAGTTAATTATAAATAGCATGTTATCGCAAAAAGTAGAAATCATACATGCTGAAAATGGTCGAGAAGCTATTCAAAAAACGTTAATTCAAAAGCCACATATTGTCCTAATGGATATTAGAATGCCTGGAATAGATGGATTAAATGCCCTTAAGGCTATTAAAGCTGATCTACCGAATATAAAAATGGTGCTCGTGACAGCATTTGATTATTTCGAGTATGCTAAGGAGGCTATCCATTTAGGTGTAAAGGATTATTTAGTCAAGCCTGCTAAACGCAAGGACATTATATCATTGCTCGAGAAGCTGCTTCATGAGCTTGATGAAGAAGCACAGGAAAGACATTTACAAGAACTTAATCGCAACCGATTAACTACATTTACGCAGTTAGCAAAAATGGAGCTTGCACTAGGCTTAATGTCAGAGCAAATGTCAGACGAGACGTTAACAACATTAGCTGATTTAGTGCAATTTCCATTAGAGCATTGCTGTGCAATTGTATTAGCATTACCAAATCAGCATGAAGATATAAAATCAGTCGAATCATTTATATTTGCCTCGTTATACCGTGTAATGGAGCAATTTAGAGATTATCACTATATTGCTAGCACTATCATTAATGAACATATGGCCATCTTTGTTAGATCGAAGCTGCACACTTATGAATCAATACTTATTGACGCCAAAAAAATCGGCCATCACCTTCTGCATTTACTTTCCAATGAGATGAGCATAGAAGCTTATATTGGAATCGGTAGTGTTAAGGATGATATGACTGGCATTAAACGTTCATATTTTGAAGCTATATTTGCTTCAACAAATGTTTCTAAAGAAGAACCACTATATATATTTGAGAACATTCAACAGCGTTTAACTCAACCTTTACAAATGGCAACGACTGCTGATGCTCTTTATGTACAAAAGGCTATCGAAAAAATTAGACATGAGCGTGAACATGAAACGTTTACGATGATTGATCATGTTACTGACTATATTCATAAAAACTATAATCGTGAGCTTACTTTAGAGGGTGCTGCTGAGTATGTTCATTTAAATCCATATTATCTTAGCAAAGTATTTAAGCAACAAACGGGAGAAACCTTTATTGACTACTTAACAAATGTAAGAATCTCTCATGCAAAAAAATGGATGGAGCAAAAGGATTTAAGCTTAAAGGAAATCTGTTACTTAGTCGGCTACAATGATCCAAATTATTTAAGTCGAGTATTTAAAAAAGTTGTAGGACAAACACCTTCAGAGTATAGGCAAACCTTGCCATAATTGGTGTTTGGTTTCTATTAATAAGGACTCATTTTATGTTGACCTTAAATTTGTGCTACATAAAGACAAATATGTGTAGGTATCCAATGTACTAGCACTACGTCAGTGAATGCTAGAATAAATGTGTACAAATAACACATACTTTGTGTAAAAACATACAAAAGGGGAACATTTATGAGTACAAAACATCAAACAGTCGATGCTCCTAATATTAAGTTCGTATCGTTGATTTCGATTATCGCTGCAATCGGCGGACTTTTATTTGGTTTCGATACAGCAGTAGTTTCTGGTGCAATTGGTTTTCTAGAAACTCATTTTAGTCTTAATGACTTCCAAGTTGGTTGGGCTGTATCAAGCTTAATTGTCGGTGCTGTTATCGGTGCTGGTTTTGCAGGCGTTTTGAGCGAAAAATTTGGACGTAAAAAAATGCTTTTATTTGCAGCCATTTTATTTATTTTAGGGTCACTTGGGTCTGCAATTCCTGAAACATTTAACTTATACATCATTTCACGTATTTTAGGTGGTATTGGTATTGGTATTACCTCTACATTATGTCCACTATATAATGCAGAGATTGCACCTACAAAATATCGTGGTCGTCTAGTTGCTCTTAATCAATTAGCAACTGTAACAGGTATTTTCTTAGTTTATTTCGTAAACCTTTGGATTACATCTTCTGGCGATGAGGCATGGGGAATTACAACAGCATGGAGATGGATGTTTGGCGTAGGTATTATTCCTGGTGTTATTTTCTTTGTTCTACTATTCTTCGTTCCTGAAAGCCCTAGATGGTTAATGAAAAAAGGCCGCACTGAAGAAGCGTTAAAAGTATTAAACAAGGTTCATGGACCTACTTTGGCAAAACAAGAAAGCATTGAAATCGCTAAATCATTCGATCATAAATCTGGTGGTTTTAAAGATATTTTCGGAAGTCCAATTCTTAAAACTGCTTTATTCGTCGGTGTAGTATTAGCAGTACTCCAACAGGTAACAGGTATTAACGCCGTTATGTACTACGCTCCAGAAATCTTCAAGCAAGCTGGTGCTGGTCAAAACGCAGCATTGATTCAAACTATTTTAGTTGGTTTAGTTAACTTTATCTTTACTATTTTATCTATCCGTTTAATCGATAAATTAGGTCGTAAAACACTATTAATGATTGGTTCTGCTGGTATGGCAATTAGCTTAATTGTTATTGCAATTTGCTTCCAAGCCGGTGCTAACAATGGCTACTTATTATTAGCCTTTATCTTAATTTATGTAGCATCATTTGCAATTTCACTAGGAGCAGTTGTATGGGTTATGATTGCCGAAATGTTCCCGAATCATATTCGAGGACTTGCAACTGCTATTGCAGCAATGTCTCTATGGATTGCAGACTTCGTGGTTTCACAATCTTTCCCTAGCTTACTAAGCTCAATCGGTACTGCTGCAACATTTGCAATATATGCAGTAATGGCTATCTTTACATTCTTCTTCTCATGGAAAAAGATTCCTGAAACAAAAGATGTTCCACTAGAAGAAATAGAAAAGCTATGGGCTAAAAATTAATATACGATAAAGAAGCCCCTTTTACATTGAATGTAAAAGGGGCTTTGTTTTTATAATCTTGTTACGTCATAGCCTTTTTGTTTAAGTAGAGCAATTAATCCATCTTTACCTAATGTATGAAGATATCCAACAATGACAAAATACGATTCCTTATCTGCATTGTTAAGATAGCCTTCAATTCTTTCTATCATTTGTGGATGACGCTCAAGAATCATTTTTCCATACTCTTCTTTACTTTCTGCTTCATATGCCTTAATTAAAGCTTCAAGTCCTTCATCATCGCCTTCAATCCATAATGAAGCTAATTCTGAAAGAACAGCAGTACTTTCGCCTTCTGCTTCCCCTTCACTGTATACAAGGTCTAAAGCTGCGTTTATTTGACTTTCAACAAGCTCCTTTGAGTAGCTATCAAACATACTATATTGTAGTAGATAAGATTCTAACTCCAAAATAGGCTTATCTTGTTCCATTGCTTTTAATAGGAAGTACACATCAATACCAAGTCCTCCTTGATAGCTTTCAAGGAATGCTAAATATGAATTAATATCAAGTAAAACTGCCCATGCCTTATACTCATCATATGAATCTGTCGGTAGCTCTAAGTCTGCTAAAAATGTTTGAAGACGCTCATAGGTCTCAGCAGATACGTGGTCTTTTAATGTTTTTCCATCACTATACCCTTGTAATGCTACAATCTTATCTAATGTTTGTTGATCTGGCATCTCTAGTATATTAACCTCTACTGCTACATTATCAGCATTGTAAAATGCTTCCTCGATTTCATCCCTTATTGGATACATATCATCATTACCAACGTGTATAGAGCCAAGAATATGAACTACTACTCCATCTTTTTCAACTTTCCAGAAATAGCCTTGGCTTGACTCCTGCATTAAATGTAAGGCTTGAGTAGTAGAATCCCACTCAACATTAATAGATAATAATTGTGTTAATGAACCTAGCGAAGCATATGTTTTGCCATTTACAAGCTTTGGTGCTACATCAAGCTCAACTGGCGTGTCATTTACATAACCAATGTTACTTCCAATTTGAATATTTATTACATTTCCATATTTGTCTGCTATTACTGCACGATTTCCACTATCCCATTTTACTGTGTAGTTAAGCTGTTCAAGCACATTTCTTAAAGGTATGTAATTTACATCATTTTCTGTATAAATGCTATTATTGCCAAGTTCAAGCTTTTCCTCATTTAACCATACCGATTTTACTTCCTGCTTTGAATCAATAACCGTTTGAGCCTGTACACCTGCTGCTAAAGTAAACACTAATAAAAACGTTAGTAATAGCGAGGTAATTTTTTTCATCAAATTGTCTCCTTTTTATATACTTTGTTTTCCATTAATGTAAATACATATTTTTACATTTATGTATTATTACGTGTGCTAAAATAATAGGTTTCATTTTTCATTGTCATTTATAGCCTTTTTTTATTGATCATATAGAAGAAGGCTAGCATAAAAATTAATCCATAAAAAAAAGAGCCTGCTAGCGTTATAGCTTTATAAGACCATGTAACAGTATCATAATTGACTAGTACATCTATCATATTATTTAATGGCGGTAACACGTAGATTATAGGCATTATCTCGGCTGGTAAGCTTTGTCCAATGCCATGACTAGCTAATGTTAATACAACAAATAGACTTAACGAAAAAAATGATAGCATTTGAGAACGAATAAACTTCTTATTAAACCAGCAAGTTATAGCAATGGCTAGAAAAGAGGAAATAGAATGGAAAACAATTGCGATAGCTAATTCTTCTAAACTAGGTTGTCTATTGAAAGCTTGTATTACAACAGGATAAAATATTGCAAATACCGCAAGTGCCATTGTAAAAAGCCAGCAGTATAATACTTTAGCAATAAACACCTTTACTATACTATTACTATGGACTACTGTAATGAACTGCTGATTCAATATCTCTATATGCATAAACATATGACATAGGATGACTGTAACAATAAATAAAAAGGTAGTAGAGAAGGCGTAGCTGTTCATGACGTAGTTGGGTACAACACTATATATAAATACAATACCTGCTATAAAAACAAATGAAGGGGGAAGGAATTTATACGAACGAATAATATAACGATGTAAATAAGATAGTAACGCTATCATAATGTTATGTCCTTTCTTTGCAAATGTATAATTTCGCCATCCTCATGTGTTAATTGCAATATAAATGGTCGATAATCTTTTTGCATGACAGTAAATCGTATTAGCTCACCGTCGTTTAGCCAAATAACATCAGGAAACTGGGCTTTAAGGGCAGTAAAGCACTTGGTACTCAGTTTACATTGCAGCTCATATGCGAATTGTTTAGTCATTTTTTTCTCATTTGTATATCTTATTAAATTGCCTTTATCAATTCGATATGAATTAAACTCTAATACATCTGCTAAAGTCGAAGCATGGACTGCTGCTACTATCGCTGTACCCTCGTCCTTAATTTTTTTTAACGCCACTAATAGATGCTTCAGTGACTCTTGATCTAAGCCTGATAATGGCTCGTCTAGCACAAGTAAATCAGGCTTTTTTAATATAGCTTGCATAAGATTAACCTTTTGACGCATACCTTTAGAAAAATCGACTATTTTTAATGTATGGCTTTGCTCAAGATAAAAAAATTCATGAAGCTCTTTAATTCTATCTAGTAAAATATGCTTTGGCATCCCACTTATGCTTCCCATATGAGTTAAGTATTCGGTAGAGGTCATTCTTAAATTTGGAAGAGTATCAGGTGCGTAACCTAGTACAATATTTGGATAGTGTACAATTCTTTCACCCGATGAAGCTGTGATTAAGCCACAAATAATACGTAGTAATGTGCTTTTTCCAGCTCCATTATACCCTCTTAAGTCGATACAATCTCCTCGATTAATAGTAAGAGAAACACTTTTTAGTACTTCTTGCTTTCCGTATTGCTTAGAAATGCCGTTTAAAGTTATTAATTTTTCATTTAGTAGCATATATTCACCCGTAAACGATTTAATTTTTTGAAATAAATCCCACTTTCAAAATATATTCCAAATTATAACATACATATACAAGTTATGACTTACAAGCATTCACTTTAAAAAGAAAAGCCAATAATGAAAACTAGCTTCATTATTGGCTAAAAATGACTACTATTAAGTATTTTATCTATTAGCTTGAACTGTACCAAATGGGTGCTCAGGAGGAGCGTAAATAGCATAGACTTTAAGTGGTTCATGACCAATATTCGTTATATTATGCCACTTTCCTGCAGGTACCATAATGGCAAAATCCTCACCGGCTGGTACTTGAAAGTCTAAATGATCTTTACTATCACCCATTTGTACTAGTCCTTGACCTTCTTCAATTCTTATAAATTGATCAGTTTCTGGATGAACCTCTAATCCGATATCTTCACCAACATTAATCGTCATTAATGTCACTTGAAAATGTTTTCCTGTCCATAGTGCAAGGCGATAGTTATTATTTTGCTTAACTGCTTCTTCAATATTAACGACTAGTGGATTAGCACCGTAATCTTGCAGCTGAATCGGCTGCACAATATTACGTGGCTGTGCAAGGTTCCAGTTATAAAAATATGGGTTCCAATTATAATACCATTGACTTTGCATCGGTTGTATAGCTTGTGGTCTCCATGGCTGATTATTTCCTGAATTAAGATACATTAATATGCTCCTTTCAAACTTAACTTCACGTTCATTCATTGTATGCTTTTGCCTTATTAAAGGTCATAAAAAACAAAAAAAGAACGCAATTATTTGCGTTCCTAATGCTGACTGTTGATTTTATCAAATAAATTAGACGTTCTAATATACTTTGGTCTAAATGCGCTTGGTGAGCTGCCTGTCCATCTGCGAAATTGTCTTGAGAAATGACTTGCAGATTGAAATCCTAATAGCTCTGAAATCTCCTCAATGGTGTGAGTGGAATGGACTAGTAAATGCTTCGCATTATTCATAACAATTTTGCTTAAATACTGACGTGGTGATTGACCATACACCTTTGTGAAAATTGCAGTTGCTCTACCTCTAGTTAAGCCTAATGCTGCTGCAATTTCGTTTATCCTTACCTGCTTTGCTTGTCGCAATTTGGCTTCTATTTTATGGGCGATTTCAGCTTCTGTTATAGATGAGATAGGTTCCTTTTTTATATTAAGCTCCTCTATAGCTACTCTTTGCTGCAAATAGGCTATAAATTGACTAATAATATGTAAGGTATGGGCTTGAATAATAAGTCTAAAGCGAGCCTTCTCACTTTCGAGTGTCGCAAATTCGCTATTTTTGTGTATGATTTGCTCTAGCATAAGCACACTCTCCTTCACCTTTAATTGTTCTGCATGTCTATCATCCATCACAATAAAATCCTGTAAGCAAAGCTGCTGCCTTATTAAAGGATCATCAATATCAAAATGCAAATTAAAAAAGCTATAGTCCTGTTCACCACAAAGCTCAGATGAATGCAATATCCCTGACTTTATAACTAAGCAATCCCCTTGATTTAGCTTTATTACCTTGTCACCAATATATTGATTGATTTGCCCCGTTTTACAATATAATAATTCAAACAAATAATGATGGTGGCTCGGATATGACCACGGCGGGCTATATTTATCAATATGACAGCCTATTATTTGTAACGTACTCGTTATATTAGGAAGAGTATATTTAATATCCATGCTAGCATCTCCCTTTATTTGGTAGCTTTATTATAATGGATAGCCAATAAATACAAAAGGTCAATTTTTCACTTCATTTGTCCATTTGTATACTTATCTATTAATTGTACTATAGTGCTAGATAAGCAACTATTTAAGTATTGGAGGCGATGAACTAAATGAAATCTTTATCAATAAAAAACAATCAATTTTTTCTAAATGGAGAACCATTTCGTATTCTTTCAGGTGCAATACATTATTTTAGAGTTGTGCCAGAGTATTGGTACGATAGACTATTAAAGCTTAAAGCATGTGGCTTTAATACAGTTGAAACGTATGTGCCATGGAATTTACATGAGCCACTGCCTGGTCAGTTTAACTTCTCAGGTATCGCTGACATTGAACGCTTTATTGAAATAGCTAGTGATCTCCATTTATATGTGATTGTACGTCCGAGCCCTTATATTTGTGCAGAGTGGGAGTTCGGTGGCTTACCAGCATGGCTGTTAGCCGATGATCAGCTTCAGCTTCGTTCCTTCAATGCATCTTATATAGAAAAAATAGAAGCTTATTATGATGTATTGCTAGCTAAGCTTAAGCCTCTACAAGCTACTCATGGTGGACCGATTATTGCAATGCAAATTGAAAATGAGTACGGTAGCTTTGGTAATGACACAGCTTATTTACAGTTTATTGAAAAGGCGATGAAGCATCGTGGTATAGATGTTTTACTATTTACCTCTGACGGTCCAGAAAACCATATGCTCCAAGGCGGAATGGTATCAGGCGTGTTAGCGACAGTTAACTTTGGCTCTCGAGCTAAGGAAGCCTTTACCATGTTACGCCATTATCAGCCTGAAAAGCCTGTCATGTGTATGGAATTTTGGAATGGCTGGTTTGACCATTGGGGTGAGGTACATCATGTACGAGATCATCAAGAGGTCGCAAATGAGCTGAAAACAATGCTTGATGATGGAGGCTCTGTTAACTTCTATATGTTTCATGGTGGAACAAATTTTGGATTTATGAATGGAGCTAATAGCTTTTCTCGACATAACTATGAGCCAACTATAACGAGCTATGATTATGATGCACCACTAAATGAAGCTGGTGACCCAACCGAAAAATATTATGCTATTCGCAATATTTTAGCCGATTATTCAAAGCAACCTTTGATTGAAGTGCCGCCCGCTTTGCCAAAACGAGCATACCCCTCTATTATTGCAAATCATGCTGCTACACTATTTAGCCAATTAGATAAGCTTAGCTTACCTATTAATAGTGTAATTCCACTATCGATGGAAAAGTACGGACAAAGCTATGGCTACATTGTATATGAAACTTTTATTTCTGGTCCACGAGAAGAAAATGAGCTTATTCTTCAAGATTGCCATGACCGTGCTCACATATTTTTAGATAATCAATTGCTTGGTATTATTGAGCGATGGAAGCCAGACCAAAAAATACGCTTTTCTGTACCAGAAGACGGTGCAACGTTAAAAATTATGGTAGAAAATATGGGGCGCATTAATTATGGTCCTTATTTACGGGATAAAAAAGGAATTACAGAGGGAGTTAGACATGGAAATCAATTTCTCTATCATTGGAAGGTATGGACCTTATCATTAGATAGCTTAGTTGGATTACAAGTACAGCCCATAAGCTATCCTTTTTTAGAGCAGCCTAGCTTTTATAAAGCAAATCTGAATATTAAACAGCAGCCTGCTGATACTTATCTCTTACTTGAGGGCTGGTCAAAAGGAGTCGTATTCGTAAATGGCTTTAACATAGGACGCTATTGGAAAATCGGTCCTCAGCAAACACTGTATATTCCGGCTCCCTTATTACGTGAAGGGGACAACGAGTTTATTATTTTTGATTCTGATGGAACAATGAGCCTTGAGCTTAATTTTTTTTCAACACCATTATTAGGCTAATCATAGTAAATAGGAGCTTGAATACGATTGTTAGACAATCACTAGCTCCCATTTTCTAATATAACTAAAGGTTTATACTAACCCACTCACCATTAGCTTTTGCTGACATGTCTTCTGCTTCAATAATTTTTAGTGTCACTAGTGCACTCTCAGGTGAGCTTGTAACGATCGGTTCATTTGCCATTATTTTTTCTATCATATAATCAAGCTCTCTATAATAGCCATCATCTTGACTAAGCTCTGGTGTAAAGCTAGCAGCAGCATTAGGATTAACCTTAAGCTGTCCTTGCTTAAGAACGATATTTCCTTTTTCGAAATTCACTCGAAACGTCATATCAAAGCCGTGGTCACCCTCAAGCGTCCAATCAGATTGTGCATTAATAACTTTTCCATCCGGGAAATAATAATGGGTAGACACAATATCAAAGCCGTCGTTAGTTGATACGACATTTTTACCTAGCGTAGAAACCCGCTCCGGTAATCCAAACAGCCAATTAATCATATCAGTATCATGAATATGCATATCAAGTAAATTTCCTCCGCTAAGCTCAGCATTCATAAACCAACCTTTAGGTGCTCCTGATCCTCTAAAGAAATAGCCTGCTGTTACTTCACCAAATGTTTGTTTTACAATTGTCTCCTTTAAATATTCATACGCTGGCCAAAAGCGTAAGCATTGAGCAATTAATAATTGCTTACCTGTTTTTTTAGCCGCCTGTACCATAAGACTTACATCACTCGCGTGACGAGCCGCCGGCTTTTCACAGATGACATGATAGCCTTGCTCTAATAAGGAGCAGGTCAGCTTTGCATGTAATGGTGTTGGTACTGTAATATCTATTAAGTCTAGCTGCTCATTTGCTAGCATATCTTCAATTTGTCCATACAAACGATAGTCACTCAGATCATAAATCTCTTTCCCTGTTGCCATATTACCTGCTGCCTTAGAGTGTTTTAATGCTTCTATTGATATGTCACAGATTGCAGCAAGCTTTACTGGCTTACCTTCACTCATGAGGCGTTCATAGTTATCGAAATGCATACGTCCCATAAATCCAAATCCTATTAAGCCGACCCTTAACATAAGTATACCTCCTGTATATTAGCTATTCTCTATCTAAAATGACCTCCATAGATTTTGAGGTGTTATAAATGATTTGATTTCCAAAGTGTGTATAGCCTGGTATCATCTCTGCTGTTACATAATTGCTATAGCCAATCGCTTTTAACGCTTCTACAACAGCTGGATAATTTACATCTCCAGCAAGTAAATCTACAAAGCCATGTAAGCCACCAGCTTGACGGCGGTAATCTTTAAAATGAACCTTTTTAATTCGTCTGCCTAATATTTCAATCCAGTGCTCTGGATAACCATTAAATACGACATTTCCAACATCAAAATATGAGCCAACATAGTCTGAGTTAATAGTATCGAGGAATCGCTTCATCTCCAAAGGCGATACTAAAAATTTATTCCATACATTTTCAATGGCGATATTAACACCAAAGCCTTTAGCCTCGACGCTAAGCTCCGTTATTGCTGTAAGTGCACGTTCGTAAGCTACCTCATAATTTACTACCTCACTATCTGAAATGAAGTCTACACCTACTGCACCAGGTATAACTAAAATAGAATCTACTCCAAGTAATGCTGCTATTTCTAGTTGTTTTTTACATATATCCTTAGCCTTAATACGCTTTTGCTCTGATTCACTTGTCATCGAATAATCCCAGTATAAACCAGTAGCTAGACCAGCAATCTCAAGCTCTGCTTCACTTAGCAGTTCTGATATATAAGCAATGTCCTTTTCAGTAGATGTAAGACTTAATTGTCCTGTTTCATTAAGTGCCAGCTCAATGCCTTCAAAGCCTGCCTGCTTAGCGATTTTGATGCTCTCTGCTATTGTCGTCCCTTTTGCGAATGACCAAATATTAATCCCCTTCTTCAACTCAATCACCTCATCCATATTGATAATAAAAATATTACAAAGCAGCTTTACTAGCTTCATATGATATGATTATATTAAAGTAAATCTAAAATTTATTTAGCCGTTACAGATAAAATGTGGACTATTCCGTCATAAATTTAGGAGGGTTATAGATTAATGAAGGAAATACCTTTTAAACTTTGGTCACCGTCAATTCACTATGCCCAAGCTCAAACCTTACCGCAAGGAAAGCTACAGCTGCGGAGACTTTATGATTGTGAATTGCTCTACGTTTCTGAAGGTGTTGCTGCAACTGAAATGAATAATGCGCAGTATATTTTAAATAAGGGAGATTTAATCTTCTTAGCGCCAGGATGCTATCATCGTAATCAAATCATTTCTGAGCATGCTAGCTTTATTGGAATACATTTTAGTTTTGTGGAGGATTCCGATATATTAAGCGAAGACGATATGGTCGTAAATGAGCAACATGTTGTTCAGTCTAAATTTACAAGTGAATATTATTATTCACCATTTGATGCGTTGTCCATCCAGCCTGTTTACAAGCCCAATCAAGCCTGCAAACAGCTGCTGTATACGTTAGTTGAGGAATTTAATCAGCGAGCACCTGGCTATGAGCTAATATGTAAAGGCTATATGCTAACTATATTAACGCTACTGTTTCGCACTCAGCTATTAAGACGGCTAGAGCATAACTCGGTACACAGTACAGCACTTAAGCAAATTATTCAAAATATACAAGAGCAGCCTCATTTGAGCTGGACTAATCGTGTGCTTGCGAAGCGCTTAAATGTAAGTGAGGATTATATGAGTAAGCTATTTAAACAGATTATCGGCATGACTCCAAGTAAATATATTGAAGCAGCTCGACTACAATTAGCACGTCAGTTACTAAGAGAAAGTAAGCTATCCATTGAAGTGATAGGACAAAAGGTAGGCTATGTGGATGCTCATTACTTTAGTCGAATCTTTAAAAGAGTAGAGGGTATTTCTCCGACTGAATACCGTAAGTTATCACGTATATTATAAAAAAACAAGGCATAACCATATCTGGTTATGCCTTGTTTTTTTTGAGATCAATTGCTATAACGGAGCCAGCTCATCAAGAGCCTTAACAAATCTTTTTGTGATTTCAAGTGGACGAGTAATAGCGCCTCCTACTACAACTGAATATGCTCCAGCCTCGATGCACTGCTTATACATAGCTGGTGTTAACACATTACCTTCAGCTATTACTGGAATCGTTACAGCGTTTAGAACATCCTTTAAGAACTTAAAGTTATTCTCATATAGCTTATGTCCTGCCGTTTGCTTCGTATAGCCAAATAATGTAGTCGAAATACAATCAAAGCCTAATTGCTCTGCATAAATAGCTTCTTCTACAGAGGATATATCCGCCATTAGCAGTCCCGCTGGTTGAATCGCTCTCGCATAGCTTACAATTTGCTCTAATGTTTGCCCATTCGGTCTTTTTCGATTTGTGGCATCTAATGCAATCATGTCACAGCCGCTAGCTACTAATTCATCTATTTCTAAGGTGGTTGCTGTAATAAACACATCGCTATGCTCATAGTCACGCTTTACTATACCAATCACGCCTAATGAACAAGCTTCCTTTATCGCTTGTATGTCTTGCTTTGAATTGGCACGAATACCAGCTGCACCTCCTTGCTTCGCAGCTATAGCCATACGCGACATAATTAATGAGCTATGCAATGGCTCATGAGGTAAGGCTTGACATGAGACTACTAATTCTTTCCTAATTTGCTCTAACATGAGTTTCAGTCCACCTCATTATTTATTAAATGTAAAATTTCCTCATTCAATTGCTGTAATGAAGCGTGATCCTTTACTCTTACTGGCAAAAGTGGTAAGCGTGGTTGCCCTGTTGCAATACCCCGTAATTGTAAAATATATTTACATGCTCCATATAAAGAGGGATAAGCTAGTAAACGTTTAATAATATGATTAATCTGGTGCTGTAAGTGCTTTGCTTCTGCAATTCTATTTTCTATAAAAAGCTCATTTAATCTGCAAAATAGCTCTGGCATCACACCATAGGTTCCGCCAATCCCACCGTCTGCCCCCATTATTCTGCCAGCTAAAAACTGTTCATCAGGACCGTTAAAAACGATAAAATTTTCTCCACCTGCTATTTTAAGCTGCTCGAGCTCAAACGTGCTTTCACCCGACATTTTTACACCAACCACTTTGCCTTGCTTCGCTAATTTTTCACATAGTGCTGAGCTTAAGCTAAAGCCAGTTGTTTGCGGAATATTGTAAATAATAAACGGTAAATGAGTACTATCAATCATCGCTTGCCAATGCTGCTCTACTGCCTGCTCTGATAATCTATAATAAATCGAAGGAACAGCTGAAATAGCAGCAACACCAAGCTGCTCGGCATGCTGAGATAGAGCAACTGCTTCTTTCGTTGAGTTGGCCCCAACGTGTACAATCACCTTTAACTTATCTCCTACAGCAGCCATTACCGCCTCTAAAACAAGCATTCTCTCTTCCTTTGTTTGAAGTATACCTTCTCCAGAGCTTCCCCCTACATATAGTCCCGTTATGCCAGTATCTATATAGTATCGTGCTAAATCCTGTACACGTTCAAAATCGACTTCACCTGCTTCATTATAAGCAGAATATAAAGCTACATATATCCCTTTAAATGCATCGATAGTGTTCATTTATATATCTCCTTAGCTCAATGTAATATAGCCT
>Ga0182742_1003470_pt1 | contig 15392 bp, 19 predicted proteins | sample eDN5th37CBELigMG_FD_128880 | JGI IMG/M metagenome (GOLD analysis project Ga0182742, IMG submission 128880) | Enriched Miracle-Growth compost microbial communities from Emeryville, California, USA - eDNA 5th pass 37_C BE-Lig MG (version 2)... ...
CAATTGTTCGGACATGACTCCGCGTCTCCTGCGGCCCATCGTTGTCCCCCCTTTCGACAGGTCCCATCCCTCCGCGTACGTTTAGTATGTGTTTGGCTGTGCGAGATATACCTAGTCGCTCCAATTCCTCAAGGTATATCCCGCGCCCTCACCATATCCAAAAAAAAAAAAAAAAGCGGCAGGCCGGAATTCCCGGCCTTGCCGCTTCTTAAAAAATGTAAGCTATGCTTGCACACAGTTAATACGTACTTGTCCGTCATTCTCACTGCATACAGTTACTTGCACAGTTTCTGTAAGTATATCGGCGTAACTGTAAGATACTCGTTTGAAAGCATGCTGTTCTTCGTCAAGCTTGACGATGAACACAGAAGGGTAGGTTTCCTCCAAAACTCCGGTTCTTTCGATCGTTTTGCGGCGGCCCCCATTCGCCCGAAGCATAATCTTCTGGCCTACATGGGCGTCCATGTTTTTCTTAATTTCCAACAGCGCGTTATTTGCCATTGTAAACCACCACCTCTTTCCACAGGTATTATACCCCAAAGAAGAGGCTTGTGTCAAATAAGCGAAATATTATAACAGCGCCATTAATACGTTGTCAATAAATAATCGCATGTTTTTTTACAAATTTGACCCCTGCCGCGGCAGCCCGACCCGGAAGTTTCCTCTCGTTTCAATCCCTCCCAAACCCTTCAATCCGCTGATCGTATGTGTGATCACATCGTAAATGTTTACTGTCTCTCTAAGCGGTGTGAACGCGGATTTGGCCGCAATATAGACGGGATCCAACGCGTGAATTAATATTCGCGCAGGGGAGCTCGCGAAGTTGGCGCCGGCTTGCAGCAACGCTTCGAAGTGCGATTGGCAAGCGCCCGCTACGATCGTCATCGCATCGCGGTTCCGTTCGAAGGAACGCGCCGTCCGGACCGCATGTACGAAATGGACGGAATTTTTATAATTTCGGATATCCTGCTGATCACCGTTAAACCGGTGCTTCAGGAGCCCGTCGTGGCCGGTGATCACCACAATATCCGGCTGTACCTTCGGCAGCAGCTGTTCGAGCGCTTGAGCCATCTCCGATTCGCGCATATGATACCCTACTGCGGGGATTTGCAGTTCATTGTACAGTGCAATACTTTTCTTTAAATAATGCAAGTCGCCGTCTAGATGAAGCACAGATCCGGGCACTTCGAAGTAAGGCTCCTCCGTTGGTTTCCCGCCGGCAGGCCGAAGCCTCCACTGCTTTAACATGGCTAATCCCCGCGTTTCCTCCATAGCAATCTCTTCGGCTGGGGCCGGCTCCAAATCCTCCAACGGCGCGTCCGCAAGCAGGCGGAAATGTACTCCTTTCAATACGGCAAAACGGCCTCTCCACTCTTGTATTCGGAATACCACATCTTTTCCGTATGATCTTCTCACAACGAAATCGCCGATCTTCATGAGCGTTAATCCCTCCTAACGCTATGGTATGGCAGGGATAGGCGATTGGTGTGGATCAACGAAAAGAAAGTTCTTTAGACCCGGCCGACAAGCGTCTCCGCAAGGCCATTGGCGATCGTCCCGAATTCCTCCAAGGTGAGGGTCTCCCCCCGACGCTCAGGAGCAATCCCGCAGGTTTCTAAGAAACGGCGGCATTCCTCCTTCCCACCTTCCGGAAAGAATAGCTGCAGGTTGTTCAGCAGCGTCTTCCGGCGCTGGGCGAAGGCGGCCTGCACGACGCGAAAGAACAGCTCCTCGTCGCGGACCTGTACCGCGGGCTCATCACGCATGGTTAGTTTCACGACCGCAGAGTCAACATTCGGCTGCGGAATAAATACGGACTGCGGCACCTTCATCACCATCTTAGGAATGGCAAAGTACTGCACCGCAACGGATAAGCTCCCGTAATCCTTCGTTCCAGGCTGCGCCGCGAAGCGGTCCGCAACCTCCTTCTGCACCATCACAACAATGGACTCCACGGGCAGCCGCTCTTCTAATAACTTCATCACAATCGGGGTTGTAATATAATACGGCAAATTTGCAACGACAGACACCGACTCCACCCCTGCGAAATGCTCGCGGAAAACCGACGGTAAATCAATCTTGAGCACATCGCCATGGATAAGAGATACGTTCGGGTACGCAGCCAGAGACTCCTCGAGCATCGGCAGCAGGCGCTGATCGATCTCGATCGCGACAACTTTGCCGCTGCGCACGGCCAACTGTTCGGTTAGCGCACCGATCCCCGGGCCGATTTCAAGCGCTCCCTTAGCTTCGTTTAATTCAGCAGCGGACACAATTCCCCGCAATATATTACCGTCAATCAAGAAATTCTGGCCTAGGCTTTTCTTGAAGGAAAATCCGTACTTCTGCAGCAGCGCCTTCGTCTTACGCGGAGAGCCAATCCCCTCGGCCCGCTCTGTCTCTCGGCTGTTCACCGTTCATCTCCATCCCTTCCGCCGCCGTTAGGCGGCACCGCATTCCATACCGGGGCTTGTCCGCCGCACGCCTCAATCGCTTGCGCCAGCTCTTGCCGCGTGATGCCGAACATCGCGCAGCGCTTCAAGAACGTCTTCGCATTCGCGTAACCGATCCGCAATTTGCGTCCGACCTTCGATCGTTTCTCCGCCGCCCCTTCCGTACCGGTTAAGCCGGCGGTAAACATATCCCCCCAAGTGAGATCCGTTCCTGTCCGCCCCGCCTCGGAACGGACGGAATCCAGGGCGCTTCGGATCGCCTCCGGCCTCGCGTTCTCGATGCCGATATCGTCGTTCAGCGTCGCTTCCTCCTGAGAGAGAAAGGCATGCTTGCAGCCCGGTACCCTGTCCGCGACGATCGACCGAATCCGCTCGCCGGCATGGTCGGGATCTGTAAATATAATAACGCCGCGCTTCTGCTGCGCGTGCCTGATACGCTCGATAATATCGCGATTTATGGCGGATCCGCCGGTCTCAATCGTATCGGCCTCCACCGCCCTGCGGATTGCCGTTGTATCATGCTTTCCTTCCACCACAATGACTTCGCGAATCATACCTTGTTGCCTCCGTCCTTGCCCGAACATTATTGAACATATGAAATATTGTAACCTTCTTGCAGGAAACTAAAAAGACCGCGCTAAGGCGGCCTGTTTGATTCTTACATTGTTTAGTTCACAACCGGCTTCTTGGGACCGATCACGTAAACCGTAAATCCCTTCTTTGTGCCGAATTTCTGGGCAACTTCTTCGCTGTCAAAATAAACATCGATTTTATTGCCTTTCACAGCGCTGCCCTTATCCTCCGCGCGGCGAAATCCGATTCCGTCAATGTAGACCCACCAGCCCATTGGAATGACATCGGGATCAACCGCAATGGTGCGGCCCTCCGTCACCTTCGTTCCGGAGGCTGTAACGCCGAAACCCGGGTCGTCTTCATTTTTGCCGGTGGAGGCGAAATGTGCTGAATACGCGGTAAGCGTGACATTCTTCATGACGCCCTTCACGCCGAAGGTCATTCCGTCCAAGGTAACCTCCTGCGTTTCCGCGGACAGTACCGATACTGCACTCTTTACTACAGCCGGCTCCGTCTTCGTGCCGACGGCAACGACTTCGTTAAGCGCTTCCTGCTCAACAGTTCTTGAAAGAACTTGCTCTGAGACGAGCACACCATCTTCATAAATTTTCTCAATTTGCTTAATTAGCTTTCCCTCTTGCCCTTGTTGGAGTACCTTCTCCTTGCCTTTCGACAACGTATTGTCATTTTTCTTGAGGGTCTCGTAAGGAAGCGGATGCACGGTTTCTTCAACCACACGCTTCACGCGGACAATGCGGATATCAGTCTCTTCCTCGACCATCGCCGTCAAGGACGGTTCGATTTTATCCAGGGGACCCAGCTCAATGCCGGCGTTCTCCAGTACGCTCTCGACGTCGGAGGTTGTCGTATAAACTTCAGTGGTTTGCCCATCAGCTTGGATTTGAACCGGGAAAGCCCTTTCGATCGTTACTGTGGCTCCGTCGCGCAATTCTGCGTCGGCGGGAATCGAAATAAGATCGTGTTCGTGCAGCTGCAGCCCCTGCTCAGCAAGAAGCTCAGCGACAGTTGCCTGGTTGGTGACGGATTCGATCACTTGCCCGTCGGCAACGATGGTGACTCGCTTCAGCTCCGTCCCTTGGAGCATGGCGATAAACAGGCATATAAAGGCTGCCGTTCCTACGGCGAAGGAAATGATATATTTGGTATGAGTTTTGGCCCAGTTCCATGCGTTAGACATGCCGGACAGACTTTCCTCATGGGTGCCTTGTACAGGTATTTCGCCCATTACTTGAGTCCTCCTTACATAGTCCCGCCTTGTACACAGTAGCACTGATTTGAAGGTTCGACGCGACTAATACGGAAATTATCAATCGTACGATATGATCGGTGTATGTTTAAAATCATACTTGCATCGGAGCCGCCTTGTAAAGAGGCCGTAAACCTCTGAATCAGGGCGAAACGAGGAAAAAAAGGTTAAATTGGCCGAATTCTTATAAAAACAATAGGTGAATCGCTCCAATTCAAAATATTTCATCGGCTTATCTCTTGTTTTCTCCTCTTGCAAGAAAAAGGGAACTCGCATTCGCTGTAGAAATGGCAGCAAATTCATCCAATGAAAGCCCTTTAATTTCGGCTGCAGCCTCCGCCACATAACGTACGTACCCCGTCTCATTGCGCTTGCCGCGGTATGGCTCCGGCGTCAAATACGGCGCATCGGTTTCCACTAATACCCTGTCTAAAGGCGCCTTCGCGAGCACTTCTTTCGGCTGCTTCGCATTCTTAAATGTGATCGGACCTCCAAACGACAGGTAGAAGTTCATATCCAAGCACTGCTTGGCCGTTTCCCAGCTGCCTGAGAAGCAATGCATAACGCCTCCTACATCATATGCCTTCTCCTCCTTCAGGATGGCAACAATATCCGCATGCGCCTCCCGGTTATGGATCACGATCGGCAATCCCAGCTTTCTTGCTAACCGGATTTGCTCGCGAAATACACGGTGCTGTACCTCCTTGGGAGATTTATCCCAATGATAATCCAGCCCCATCTCCCCAAGCGCTACGACCTTCGGATGGGTCTTCGCCAGCTCTTCAATCCAATCTAAATCGTCAGGCGTCATATCAATCGCATCTACCGGATGCCAGCCGATTACGGCGTCAATACAATCATAGGTTTCGGCAAGCTTCAATGTGGACGCAATCGTCTCCCGGTCGAACCCAATATTGATGATGCGGCTGACCCCCAGCTCATTCGCGCGCTTGACAATCTCATCCCGCTCCCCGTCAAAACGGTGATGATCCAAATGTGTATGCGTGTCCGTTATCATCTATTCCATTCACTCTCCTAGAAGCCATTCTGCGACTGCTTTCGACAGCCTCGAGCCGTTTCGCTCCAACATAATTTCTGGCATATATATATGAAGTTTTCCAACTTGCGTGCCGCTGATGGATCGAACGATGTCGGAAACCGTGCTCATCTCCGCCAATCCGCCGCCATGTTTCAACAAATAGATCGGAGCACCCTCCGACACATCTGCCGAATGATAGATATCATACGACAAATCCTTCGGAAAATCGACTTGCAGGTAATATTCCGGATTGTACCCTTCCCTCTCCACATCGCGCTTCAAAACTTCTAGAAGCTCTTCGTCCAGACGGCTCGGAGTCGCGTATTTAAACAAGTTGCGATTCAAGAAGCGGCTGCACAAATCCGATAACACACCGTCTTTTTCATCGGACCACATGGCGAATGCGGTTTGCACAAGCGGCTCGTCCAGCTGCAAATAATCCTCCAGCTGCAAATCGCCGGCGAACAGCTTTAACAACGGATTCGGGAGAAAATGAAACCGGTAACCGTCGCTGTATAAGATTTTGGCGCGCGTGAAAATATTGCGAAGCAATATTTCCGAACTCCGTGTTACGGGATGAAAATACACCTGCCAATACATCTGATATCTAGACATCAAGTAATCCTCCACCGCATGCATTCCGCTCTCCTTAACAACAATTTTGCCTTGGTGCGGCCGAAGGACGCGCAGGATCCGGTCTAAATCATACATTCCATAGTTGACCCCTGTGCAGTAAGCGTCCCGAAGCAAGTAATCCATCCGATCCGCATCCAGTTGGCTTGAAACAAGGGAAACGACGATTTGCTGAGGATATGTTTTACGAATGACGTTGGCGATGCTCGCCGGCAGTGCGGAATCCACTTCCCGCAGCACCCGATTGACTTCGGTATCCTCCTCGATGATGCGCCGGGACCATATCTCATGATGCTCGCCGAACACCGTTTCGACCGAATGGGAAAAAGGTCCGTGCCCAATATCATGAAGCAAAGCCGCACATAAGCATACCAACCGCTCTTCGCGGGGCCAATCTTCATAACCATTTCTTTCAAATTGCGAGATGATTTTTCTGGCAATTTCGTATGCGCCAAGCGAATGGGAAAATCGGCTGTGCTCTGCCCCATGAAATGTAAAATAAGAGGTCCCTAGCTGACGAATTCGGCGGAGCCTCTGAAATTCACGCGTGTTAATAACATCCCATATTATAGAATCTTGCAGATAAATATATTTATGTACGGGATCTTTAAAAACTTTTTCCTCCGGCCACTTCATAACATGACACACCTTTCATCATTTTTCGACAAAATTAGACATAAACAGACATCCTTTGGTATCATTTATAGATTCGTAGGTTTACACATTTTGAAAGAAAAATGCAGATTCTTCAAAACCAAGAGAAATTTTTATTAGCAAATTCAACATTTTTTTGAACGCGTCAATGTGCATTGACTTTTATTGGAATGCTTGGTATCATAAGTCCAAGCAAGAAAAATGTCGAATTATGGCGGATAATTGAGCCATCATATTTTTTATTTTTTAGGAGGAAGTTTGTATCATGATGAAGTCTACTGGTATTGTACGTAAGGTTGATGAATTGGGCCGTGTCGTTATCCCGATCGAGCTCCGCAGAACGCTTGGCATCGGTGAGAAGGACGCTTTGGAAATCTATGTCGACGGCGAGCGCATTATGTTGAAAAAGTACGAACCGGCATGCATTTTCTGTGGAAACGCGGACCAAGTTACATACTTCAAGGGGAAAATTGTTTGCAATGATTGCCTAAAAGAAATGCCTACCCCTGTGACAAAATAAGAAGAATAGTATATAATAACATTATCACTTTGTTAATTCTAACCTTTTCATATCTCCTTTCTTAGCCTATGAACACTTATCTGATAAGTGTTCATAGGCTCCTTTTTTCTTGGTGGATTGCATTATACAGCTCCCGCTTTGGGACGTTGCGGTCGGCAGCTGCCCTCTTTAACGCTTCCTTATGCGTTAATCCCTGGTCACGTTCATATGCTTCGACGTGCGCTTCCGGCGATAATTCAGCCCACCAAGCTTCCTTCTCAGCCTCCTGATTGCTTCCGGGAGCCGAGCCTTCCACAAGTACGCAATATTCTCCCATGGGTCCGTTCTCCTCTACGTGCTTCAAGCAAGAAGATAATGTACCTCTGGCAAACTCCTCATACTTCTTCGTCAGCTCCCGCGCCAGCACCGCGCGGCGGTCTCCCCATACCTCCAACATCGCGCTAAGAGTAGCTATAATTCGGTGCGGCGCTTCGTAAAAGAGCATCGTCGAAGATTGAAGCTTCCACTCCTCCAACGCGGCTTTCAACTTTTTCTTCTCCCGCGGCAAAAAACCGATAAAGGTGAACGCTTCTGTAGATAGCCCCGAGGCGATCAAGGCGGTTAACGCCGCATTCGGCCCCGGAATCGGTACGACGGGGATGCCGTGCTCAACAGCCTCCTTCACCAGGTCGGCTCCAGGATCGGAAATGGCGGGCAATCCCGCGTCGCTGACTAAAGCCACTGTGTCTCCCGCAAGCAGCTTTGCCAGGAGGTCTTGTCCGCTCTTTTCTTTGTTATGTTCATGATAAGAAACCAGCTTCGCGGGAATATCGAAGTGAGTTAACAGCTTCCTTGTCTGTCTCGTGTCCTCCGCCGCGATCCAAGTTGCTTCCTTTAATATACGAATCGCGCGGAAGGTCATATCCTCCAGATTGCCGATCGGTGTACCCACAATGTACAAGGTTCCGTACGGCGTTCGGCCCTCATCCATAAAGCTGCGTTGAATCAAGTTCGTTTCCTCCGTTATTGTTGAGATAGCGAGTCTGTTCTTCCATAGAAAATGTCCAGCAATTCCTGCGTATATGCCCCGTTCTCTTCATGGACGATGAGCGGCGGCAGCAGCCGGATTTCCGGTTTGCCATCCTTCATCGCTTCAATCAGCACAATGTTCGCTTCTTTATTCTTCCGGGGATGGATGAAGCGGATACGCTTCGGCTCCAGCTTCACTGCGCGAAGCTCCATCATAATATCAGCCAGCCGCGCAGGCCGGTGAACCATCGCTACCTTCCCCCCTGACTTTACCAGCTTTGCTGAGGCAGACGCAACGTCAGACAGCGTCGCATAGATTTCATGCCGGGCTGCAGCGATATGCTGATTCAGCTTCGTCTCCCCTGAATTTGCCGGCAAATAAGGCGGATTGACAGTGACTAAGTCGAAGGTGCCGTACCCTGCAGATTGCGGATATTCCACAAGATCGCCGCACACAATATCGATCCTCTCCTGCAGGCCGTTGATCTCCACATTGCGCGACGCCATATCCGCTAGGCGCGGTTGAATTTCTACCCCCGTCACATGTGCTTGGGTTCGGGTTGTCAGCAGCAGCGGGATCACCCCGTTGCCGCTGCACAGGTCAACAATTCTGCCCCGGGGCGGTACCGAACAGAAGCGCGCAAGCAGGACAGCATCCAGCGAGAAGCTAAATACTTCATCGCTTTGAATAATTTTTAAATCCTTCGTGAGTAAGTCATCCAATCGTTCTCCGCTCCGGAGCATTGACCTCGGGTCCATTCCTATCTCTCCTCTTCCAGAACTCACATTGTTGCAAAAAAACCGCAGGCGCTTAGGCGTCCCACGGTTCTTCCGTTTACTTATTAAAGAAGGATAAACAGAACAAGCAATCGCCTTCGGTGCGAAGATGCCCGTAATAGACGTTGCATATATGAAATCCTTCATTATATAATCGCGCTAAATTGTCATAGCCTTCTCCGATGGAGGCCGACCGTTCGTTGAATTGGGATGCTTCGGTTTGTGCCGGCTGATCGTGCTGTTCTTCGGGATCCTCTGTGCTCGCAGTTTCGCTGCGCAATATTTTGCGCAATTGCTGATTCTCAATGCTTAGCCTCTGGTTCTCTTCCAACAGGTTAACGATTTGCTTGCGCACATGCTGCAGTTCAGAAGCAAGCTTCGCGAATGCTTCCTCCATGCCCGCTACTTGTGCGTATAGATCTTGTCTCTCCTCCACCGTTCCACCCCTGATTCAAGCCTCAATAAGCAGCGAAATATTTATTTATATCGTAAGCTCCTCTTCCGCAACATCATCCAACGGGAATTGCGATACCTTCCCGGTCTCCGACAGGCGAACATCAACCGTTCGTTCGGAAGGATGGATGCTGACCACAATTCCGGAGCCCGCGGAAGTGATGACCCGCGCGCCGACAGACGGAAGCTCCAGCTTCACGCTTTCGTAATTGTCATGCTCGAATTTTAAGCAGCACATGAGACGGCCGCAAAGACCCGAAATTTTCGCCGGGTTCAAAGATAAATTCTGATCCTTCGCCATCTTGATCGACACGGGCTCAAAATCACCGAGCCACGAGGAGCAGCATAATACTCTGCCGCATGGACCGAGCCCGCCAAGCAGCTTGGCTTCATCGCGGACACCGATCTGTCGGAGCTCAATTCGAGTGCGGAATACGCTGGCGAGATCCTTCACCAGCTCCCGGAAGTCGACGCGGCCTTCAGCCGTGAAATAAAAAATAACTTTATTCCGGTCAAACGTATACTCCACGTCGACGAGCTTCATCCGAAGCCCATGCTCCTGAATCTTCTGAATGCAAATCTCGAATGCCTGCTCGGCCGCCTGCTTATTATCGTCAACAACCTTCGCGTCATTCTGATCTGCCACGCGGATGACTCGCTTGAGCGGGAGTACGACATCGGCTTCCCGTACGGTTTTCCGTCCGATGACAACCTTCCCGTATTCTACCCCTCGCGCCGTCTCTACGATCACATAAGATTGATCTTCAACGGGAAGATCGCTTGGGTCGAAATAATATATTTTACCCGCTTTCTTAAAGCGGACACCAACAACCTGATACGTAGCTTGTTCCATCATGTCCCTCCTTGTAACGCATACAAAAACCGTTCAAGAACAAGCTGGGGGTTCGCATGACCGCGTAGCTTCTTCTTTGCCTTGAGGGCTTCATCCATGACCGTCACCCAATGGTGCGTCGGCTTCCCGATTGCTAGCTTAGCGAATTGCTCCACTTCATCTATAATCAATACCGTATCGCGCCGATTGCGCTGCAGCGCGATCATGTCTTTACACCAAAGGATAAACATATCGAATAATGTATCCAGATGCTCTGCCGTTTCTCCCTTTGCGGAGACGGATTGAGCGGTTACAACCCCAGCGGCAAACCCGCGAGAGGATTCCCGCCCTAATTGTAACACTGCATTTCGGATTTCTGCAAACCAATTTCGCTGAAGCAGTTCCTTCGCCGGAACGATCCCGGAGGTCAGCCGCACGGCGGGCTTTACCAGCGCCAGGGGCAGTCCTTCCTTCAGCAGCTCCCGCTCCATCAGCTCGGGAGGGAGCGGACGAAATACCAGCCGCTGCACCCTAGAGCGAATCGTCGGCAGCAAGGCTTGTCCGTTCTCGGCAATTAAGACAGCCACCGTTGCTGAGCCCGGCTCCTCCAGAAACTTGAGGATCGCGTTAGCCGCTTGGGTCGTAAAGCGTTCCGCTCCTTCAATAATATAGAAACGCGGCTTCGGAGACGATGCCTTGTACGCGAACTGCTTCTGCAGATCGCGAACCTGCTCGATCTTCAGAGAGCCTCCCTCCGAATCAACGCAGATCACATCCGGATGATTGCCATGCTCGATCTTCCGGCATTCCGCGCATCGCCCGCAAGCATCGTCACCGCCCTCCTCGCAATGAAGCACTTGAGCGAGGGCAAGGGCCATCTGCTTCCTTCCGGTCCCTTCCGGCCCTTCAAACAAATAAGCATGGGATAAGGAGCCGGAACGGATCGCCGTCTGCAGCTGTGTCTTGACCTCAGCTTGGCCGGGTATATCTTGAAACGGCATAAGTCCCTCTCCCATCGCTAAAATAATAGATGTATTAACAGACCGCGTACTTCGCCGATGCTTGCCAGCAGCTCCATCCGGCCCTTCTCACTTTCCAAGAGCTCGTCCGCCATCATAAGCAGCTTCTGGTCAATCTCTGCCAGAAGCTGATACCTTCTCGTTCGCCCCCGGCGGTCCCAGCTTCTCGTCTCTTTCAGGCCGACGCCCTTTCGCACCGTATCTTCCAGAAACCGTTGGATCATTAGTTTATATTCGCGCAAGTCGCGCACTGTCATCGAACGGGCCAGCCGTTCGCCCTGCTGCGCGATCCGCGCCATCCGTTTCTCCAATTCTTCCTGCGTCAATGCTTCCCGCTCGTCGCGGAGGAAGCCTGAGAATGGCTTGGAGGAAGCGGAAGCGTTTCCCACAGAGTCGTTGCGAAGCGGCTCTCTGCCGAACGTTCTCATTCCCGGATTAATCTTCATGCTGCGCTCCCCTCCCCCCAACCGATTACACTGCGAAACTCATTTTTCAAAAATGTTCAAACCGCTCCACAGGCATAATAAAAACTGCGGCTCCTCCAACCTGTACTTCTACCGGGAAAGGAATGTATGAATCTGTCGTCCCGCCCATCGGCGTCACAGGGGTTACTAGCTGATCCCGTACCTTACAGCTTGCTTTAATAATGTTCAGCACGTCATTCACCCGTTCATCCTCGATCCCGATCATGAACGTTGTGTTGCCCGCGCGCAAGAAACCGCCGGTGCTGGCCATCTTGGTCGCGCGAATCCCTTCATTGATCAACGCATTCGACAGACGGTTGCTGTCTTTGTCTTGCACTACAGCCATTATCAGTTTCATACGAATCCTCCCTTTTTCGCGGATTTACACTTTGCTTTTCACCTATTGGCTTGCCTCCAACCACGCTTCGCAATCGGAACGAATCTCGGCTGCAATCTCTTCCTCGGAGCGGTTCGCGTCAATCAGCTTGACCCGTTGCGGATGCTTCCTTGCAATGTGCAGGAACCCTTCTCTCACCCGTTCGTGGTAGCCATCACCCTTCTGTTCGATGCGGTCAAGTCCCGCCTCCCCTGATCGGGCAAGCAGTCTCTCCCGGCTTACCTGCACCGGTACATCCATCATATAGGTTCTATCAGGCTGCAACCCTCCGCTCGCGTAGCGGCTGATTTCTTCCACGATCTCCGGCGATTGCCCTAGTCCATATGCTTGATACGCAATGCTGGCGTCAATATATCGATCGCAAACAACGACTGCGCCTCTTGCCAATGCCGGCTGTATGACTTCGCGAACATGCTGTGCCCTAGCGGCAGCATATAGAAGAACTTCCGTCTCGTCCTTCATTTCGCGGTGGTCCGGGGAAAGCAACAGCTCCCGGATCTTATTGCTAATTGGCGTTCCGCCCGGCTCTCTGGTGAATACCACATCCTTATAACGCTGCCGCAGATATTCGCCGAGCCGTTTCATTTGCGTCGTTTTGCCGGAACCGTCCGGACCTTCGAATGTGATGAATACACCTTTCACTTGCGGGCTCCTATCCTATATATATTTCATCGTAGTTCTTACGGTGACTGAACAACTTCTATTGTGCGAACGGCGCGGTCCTTGATGCCTTGAACCGAGGCGCCCGCATCACGCAATCGGGCGAGCTGATCCGCCGCTTCCTGCGTAATCGTCTCTCCGGGAAACAGCAATGGAATACCCGGAGGATAAGGAATGACCATCTCCGCGCTAACCATTCCTGCAGACTGTTCTACATTCACGGTAATCGTCCTCTTGGTCTCTGAACGACGGGCGAAGTAATCTAAAGAAATAGGGGGGGAAATAGAAGGGGGTAGTATATATTTATTATTCGAGAAAATGTCCCCGTTTTCCTTCTTCTCCGACGGATGTCCCTGATGGATTTCCCTGAGTGCGGAACCAAGATGTTCTAAATCCTGCTTGTCCGTTGCACAGCTGCAGGCAAGAACAACATAGCGTTCATCCGCCATCTCGGTGTAAATTCCCTGTTTCGTTAACTCGGCCTGAAGTACATATCCTGTCAGCTTCTTCGTACGATCGTACAAGAGCAGCTTCATCGGATCATCCAGTATTCGCACGCCGTAACATTCGTTGGACTCCAGGTCTTTCACGAACTGGTCAATGACCGTCAAGCTGTCGTCGAACAACGCCGATTGCCCGGTGTGCAGCTTCCAGCGGGCCCAATCCAATGACGCCATAATCGGGTATGACGGACTCGAGCTTTGCAACATGCGGAGAAGCCGCTGGACGCGCTCGATGTTTATCCGATCGCCTTGCAGATGCAGCATCGCTCCCATTGTCATCGCCGGAAGCATTTTGTGCGTGGATTGGATCACCGCGTCCGCACCTAGCTGAAGGGCAGAGCGCGGAAAACGGCTGTGAAATCCGAAATGCGCGCCGTGCGCTTCATCTACGATGAGCGGTACCCCGGCGTCATGGGCATGCGCTGCGATACGTTCCAGCTCCCGCACCGCCATCCCGTAATAATTCGGGCTGGTCACAAACACAGCCTTCGCTTGCGGATAGGTCTGCAGCGCCTCCGCGATGGTTTCGGCGCGGACTCCGCCATATAAACCGGCTTTCTCCTCGTATTCCGGCGCAACAAACACAACGGACGACCCCGATAACATCGCCGCGTGAATAGCTGATTTATGTACATTTCTCTGCATGATAATGATCTCATCCCTTGCAGCTGAACCGCCGATCGCCGCCAAATTCCCGACCGTACTGCCGCCGACGAGGAAGAAGGTCCGGTCCGCTTGAAAGCATTCAGCCGCCAGCCGCTGCGCCTCTTCAATAGCTCCCTCAGGCTCATGCAGATCATCGAGTCCAGGCAGCTCCGTCGCGTCAACAACGCCGATCGCTCCTAACCATGCCGCAGCAGCAGGGTCCTGCTGATACATCTTTCCGGCCTTATGTCCCGGGACGTGGAAGCTTGCCTTTCGGCGCGAAACATATTGAAGCAGTGCTTCGACCAATGGGGCTTCGGACGACCTCGTATGTTGCATGTGATCGCCCCCTTTTTTTATTTATTTTCATTATACCATTGCTTACAGAAAAAAGACTTCCTCCCGCAACGGAGAAAGCCGTCTTTCGCATAAGTTCAATATATTTTTATATTGCGGGATTCCTGGTTCAGGCGTCTTTCTTATACCAAACTCTCTTCATTTGCGTGATAAAAAAAGGATATTTCTCATCCAACACATCCGTGCGGACCATCTCCGCTTCACACGACTCGCAGATCAACCGGCCGCAAATATGAATGCCCTCCGAGCTGGGCCTGTCGCAAATAATGCAAGACGCGGGCTCGGCCGTGTGATGTTGCGTACTCATCTTGATTCACCCTTTTCATTTTTACTACCAGTATTCCCATTCTCTATTTTTATAAACTTTTAATCTCGTAATTGGTATAATTGAAACTGGTGTTTACATTATCTTATGACCATTCATTCTTAGGGTGACAACGAAAATGCCGGAACTACCGATTACTGAGAAGGACAAAGTGATCTATCAATACAAGCTAGTAAAAAAGGTGCAGCCTCATCCCACCGTCTCCGCACTATATTGGATGCTGTTCCTGGCCGCGGTGGCTGCCGGATTCGCCTTCGGCGGCGAATCGTTGTCGGTTTGGGCGATCGCCTCTGCGGTAGTTTGGCAATGTATCTATGTAATTGTTACCAAAATTTTGCTCGCCCGTGATGCGGACAGTTCCTCTTTGCGGAGCAGATACCAATGGAGGTTTGGGTTTGCGTGGGTGGGTTACTTTCCTATTCATCATGTTCCATTCCGGCAATACCGTTCCGTCATCCTTCATTTATTCTGGTTGGGCATAGCGGTTTCCTGTTTGCTCTTTGTCTGGACTACCCCCGCCGCTGCCGTTACGGTTGCGGGCATCCATGTGTGGTCGCTCTTACGGGCGGTTAACGTCGCGCTTATCTTTCAATTTGCCGCCTCGCCCGGCGCCGTCATCAGCTACAGCACTGCCAGCGCAAGCTTGCATGTGCGGTAATGGCAGATGCAAAAGCGCCCCAGATCATTGCGTGATCTGAGGCGCTCTTATACGTCGGCTTGGCAACGTCCTACTCTCCCGGGACCCTTCGGTCCAAGTACCATCGGCGCTGGAAGGCTTAACGTTCGTGTTCGGGATGGGTACGCGTGGTTCCC
>Ga0182742_1003471_pt1 | contig 15388 bp, 12 predicted proteins | sample eDN5th37CBELigMG_FD_128880 | JGI IMG/M metagenome (GOLD analysis project Ga0182742, IMG submission 128880) | Enriched Miracle-Growth compost microbial communities from Emeryville, California, USA - eDNA 5th pass 37_C BE-Lig MG (version 2)... ...
AGGGCGTTGATCATGCTTGTGTGAATCAGGTGAGCCCAGGTGTAGCCGCCGACTCCGAAGATCGCCGCGCCGGTCAGCGCGCCGGCCGGGCCGACGTGGCGTCGAAGCCATCCGTAGGCCCCCGCGCCGGCCAGCCAGACAGAGAAAATCGTGTCGAAGTTGAACGCCTTCCAGGTCTCCATCCAGGGGTAGAACAGGTATTTCAGCGGGTGGAGGTGACCCGCCTGGCTCTCGCTGAACAGGGGCATTCCGCAGTACAACCACGGACACCAGCGCGAGAAGCGTCCCGCCTTCAACTCCTCGGCGAAGAAGTAACGGTAGGGATAATTGATCTCGGTGACGTCGAAGTAGAAGAACGCCCCGCGCAGGATGACGGCGTCCCAGAAGATCCAGCAGATCGCCGCGGTCCAGACCAAGAGCGCGACGACGTCCCACCCGCCCCAGCGCGGCGGGTTGAACCACGGGGAGTCGACTTCGACGCCCGTTCCGGGCTTCGTCTCCGATTGCGCCACGAATCATCCTCGCTGCTTTGGGATCCCGTTTTGGGTCGGTTCGAGCCTTCGGGGCTCATTGAGGGGCGTCGGCGGCCGGCCAAGTCGCGATGGTCGTTCCGCGCTCGCGATGGAGGACCCGACCGCCCTCGTCGAGCGCCTTCCTCAAGAAAAACTGGTCTTCGGGCGTCGGCCGCGCGATGAGGATCTCGGGACGCCCGCCCGGAAGGTCGCTCGACCACTCGGGGAATCGGTTCGGGTGGATCGGGTGGGGAACGCCTCGTAGCGGTCGCCGGCTCAGGAAGGCGAGGCGGTAGGCGTCCCAGTAGCCCGCCGCGAACGAGTCGACCTCGGGGCGCTCGTCCAACCACCGAATCGCCGGGTCGTCGAGTGGGCGGCGGACGACGGCGAGGCGGTCGTCGACCCATCCCAAACGACGATACCACGCCGCCTGGTCCAGGGTGAACAAGACGCCCACCGCCAGCGCGAGGCCGACCGCCGCGGTCAGGCCGCCGGTTGATCGCCTGGCCAGCGATTCGGCCAAGAGTCCGAAGCCGAGCGCCCAGGGAATCAACAACAAAACCAAATACCGATAATTATCGGCGTTGAAGATGTTTCGATTCACCACGAAGGCCGCGAGGGTCGCCGCCGTGGTGATCGAGAGTCCCAAGGCCGTCGCCCGCGCGGCGGCCGATTTCGCGTTCCACGATCGCGCGGCGAGGACCGCCAGCGAAACGGCGAAGAGGCCCAGCGAGAGGAGCGTCAAGCCCCCGGCGATCCATCCGGCGTCCGCCGCGCGCTCCCCCGCCCGCCGAATCGGCGCGGCGGAGCCCAAAAGCGCGGGGTCGGGATCGGCCTCCAAACCGGGAAGGCGATGGCCGGCGATCAGGCGGGGAAGGCAGTCGAGAAAAAGGATCCGCGAATGCTCTCGAACCAGCTCTTGATCCAGGCTCCACGCGAACTGCTCATGGTAGGCGTCGTAAGGATCAACCCAACGCCCCAGCGCGCTGGGGGCGAGACCGATCGCGAAGCCGACCATAAGCGCCAGGCCCGGCAACACGGCTTGAGCGCCCCAAAGATTCCCCCAGCGCGAGGCGACGGCGGCGAGCAATCCCGCGGGAACGAGGCCGATCAAGGTCATCAGGAAAAGCGAGTCGTGATAGAGTCCCAGCCCGCACCAGAGCCCCAGGAGCAAGGCCCTCGCCCGCCCCCCCTTCTCCAGGGTCAGGGCGAGCAGCCACCAGGCCCCCGCGCTCCACGCGGCGGCCAGCATGTGTCCGCCGGTGATCCGTCCGGTGAGCCAAATGGTTCCCGTCGAGGCGAACGCCAAAGGGACCAGACACCAACCGGCGGCCCGAGGGCCGAAACTCCTCCAGGCGGTCGCGAACACCCCCAGGACCAGCAGAAGGTAGGCGATCGCGCCTCCGACGACGAGCGCCGAGGGGGTCGCGCCCGCGATTTGGGCGGGAACCCAGCTCAAGAGGACCGCGCCGGTTCCCATGTGGGGAGTTCCCGGATAGTGCCACCGCCAATGGCCCTGAATCGCCTCGCGAAGCGTTAGGCCGTCGACGGCCAAGTCGCTGTCGAGATGCGTCTCGGCGTTGACGATCAAGGGAACGCGGATCAGAACGCACCAGGCCAGCGCGGCGAGCGGGGCGAGCAAAAGGGCGGCCCTGGGCCATCCAGACGATCGCGGGGAATCAGGCGCGGCCGGGTCGTTCATGAAGTTTGACGGTTGGAAAAACGAGAAAAGCCTGGAAGGTTAACGAAAGATGTCGGCCACTTCGCATCGAAAACCGGGAAGCTCCGGCAAATCCTCCATCGTTTGATCGTCCCGCAAAACGATCGGCGCGGCGTCCGGGCGATACATGGTCAGCGTCCGGCTCCTCGGGTCGACAACCCAGACCAAAAGAACCCCGGCGTTCAAGTACTCGCCCACCTTCCGAAGCATCGCGCCGGGACGGTTTCCGGGCGAGACGACCTCGACGATGAGATCGGGGGCGACGGGCGGCAAGGACCGCCCCACCTCGGAGCGCGGCCAGCGGGCGTTGCTGTAATAACAAACATCGGGACCGCGCACCGTGTCGGGGTCGCGCTCGGTCAAGACGGCGGAGTCGTTCGAGAGACAATAACCCAGACCAGACCGGCGGCCATACTCCCAGAGAAGTCCGGTGAGGTTCCCGCAAATAACACCATGTTCGGGTCTCGGCGGCGTCACGCGAACAACCTCCCCACGAACGAGTTCAAAGATTCCTTCGCCCCAGTCCGTCTCCAGGAACTGCTCGGCGGTGATCGCTTTGGTTGTCGATTCGGTGGCCATGCGCTTGCTCCAGAGAACCTAGCCGGAGCCGTCAAATCAGGACCGCGCCGCGGCGATCGCTTCGAGCCGAATCGCTCTCAAGCGTCCCGCCGAGGCGGCTCAACCAATTTGGAAGGCTCCGTCGAAAAACGCCTCCTCCAGCGCCACGGCGCGGGCGAAGAAGGCGGCCGCTTCGTCGCGCGCTTGGGCGTCGAGCTGGGTCTCGCCCAGTCGGTTTAGCTCGCTTCGCAACCAGCCCACGAATTCACGAAAGCCGTCGTTGGCGTGCAGCGTGATCCACTCGGCGTGCTCGAAACGCGGCGGCAAGGGACGTTCCGGCTGATCGGCCCAGTCCAGATACAGCCCCTCGGCCACGCACATCACGGCGATGCAGTTGGCGTAGCGCCGGCTGTCGGCCGCTTCGCTCATCAGATCCCGAAAGCCGCGCGTTGGCTCGGTCAGGCGGGGCGAGAGGCGATCGGCTTCGGGCACGCCCAGGGCGTCGAAACTGCGCTGGAAATAGGTGTTTTCCTCGCTGGTCACCATGGCCGCGAATTGCGTCAGGACCACGCGCGACGCGAACTGATCGGCGCTGGCGACGGCCGCGCCGATTAGCGCCACGAAGCGATCAATGAATTGATAGTCCTGCACCAGGTAATGACGCATCACGTCGTCGGGCAGCGAGCCGGCGAACAACTCTTGCACGAAGCGATGGTTCACGCTGGCGTTCCAGCGGTCGCGATTGGCGTCGCGCAACTGTTCGAAGAACGAGCCTTGATCCATGCGGGTCTCCAAGCGGAACAAGCCTTGCCAAACGCGCCCGTGCGTCGCCTCGTGCGTCGTCACTTCCGGCCCGAAGTCGTTGGAATCGACGCCTACACCGCGCCGGCCATCGCCTCCAGTTGCACGACGGAGCGGTTTTGCTCCTTCGCGAGATAGTCGCGACCGTACTTGATGTGAATATGGTCCCAGGGAAGGATCTCGTCGACGGGCCGCTCGCGGTGGCGGTAGAAGGGAACGTCGAGCCCCATGTCCTCGAAGGTCTTCCACCAGAGTTCGGGGTCGAAGTGCTCGGTCCAAGCGTCGAGCCGCGCCCCGCGACGCCAGGCTTCCTCAAGGGCCGTGGCGACCCGGCGATCGCCTCGGGTGACGATCCCTTCGAGCAGGCTCCGGTCGATGTCGTGGCACTTGATCTTCACCGAGCGGATGCGGACCTTGGAGCGGAGATACTTGTGGGCCCACTCGAAATATTCGCGGGGCTTCAGTCCGTTCCACTGATAGGGGGTGTGGGGCTTGGGAATGAAGTTGGAGACGCTGGTGGTCACGTCGGCGTAACGGCCGGTGACCTCCCGGCCGATCTTGGCGATGGTCTCGGACATCTGGATGATGCCGTCGAGGTCGGCGGGCCGCTCGCCGGGTAGGCCGCACATGAAGTAGAGCTTGACTTTCCGCCAGCCTCGGCGGAACGCCTCGGCGCAGCCTTCGTAGAGGTCGTCGTTGTTGATCGGCTTGCGAATCTGCTCGCGCATGTCGTCGCGGGCGACCTCGGGGGCGAGCGTCAGGCCGCTCCGCCGCCCTTCCTGAAGCAGCGCCGGGATCTTCTTGAGGGTCTCGGTGATCCGCAGGCTGGGGAGCGAAATCTTCACCCCCAGCGGCGTGAAGACCTCGCTCATCATCGTGACGAGCTTCTCGAACTCGGGGTAGTCGCTCGTCGAGAGGGACAGGAGGCTGATCTCGTCGATGCCGGTGTTGTGGTAGGTCTCGAGCGCCGATTGAACGATCGTTTCGGCCTTGCGGTAGCGGAGCGGGCGCTTCAGAACCGTGCTCTGGCAGAACCGGCACTGCCAGGGGCATCCGCGCATGATCTCGATGGCGATGCGGTCGTGAGCCGTCTCGACGAACGGGAGGACCGGCTTGGTCGGCAGCGGGGTTCCGTCCAGGTCTTTGTGGACGGCCTGCTTGATCCCGGCGGGCACGTCGTCGCGGAGGCGTCGGATTTCGAGGATCGTCCCGTCCTCGGCGTAAACCGGCTCGTAAAAGCGGGGAACGTAGGCCCAGTTGACCGCGCCGGCGATTCGGGCCAACTTCTCCTCGCGCGAGAGCCCCGAGCCCTTCATCGCGCGCCACTCGTCGCAAACGAACGGCAGGCTGGCCTCGCCGTCGCCCATGACGAACAGGTCGATGAACGGGGCGAGGACCTCGGGGTTTTGGGCGCACGGCCCCCCGGCGATGACCAGCGTGTCGTCATCGCCCCGATTCTCGGCGTGAAGCGGGATCCCGCCCAGGTCGAGCATCGTCAGGACGTTCGAGTACGAGACCTCGTACTGAAGCGTGAACCCGAGGACGTCGAACTGGTTCAGCGGAGTGAAGGTTTCCAGGCCGTAGAGCGGGAGCCCGTGCTCGCGTAGACCGGCCTCGAAGTCGGGAAACGGCGTGAAGGCGCGCTCGCAGGCCCAACCCCTCTCGTTCATCAGGGCGTAAAGCACCTGAAGGCCGTGGTGGCTCATGCCAATGGTGTAGGCGTCGGGGAAGGCGATGCAGACCGTTCCCTTGACGTCGCGGTGATCCTTGACGACGCTGTTCAGCTCGCCGCCGACGTATTGGGCGGGCATTCGGACCTTGGACAAGATCCGAGAGACGACAACGTCCTTCAATTCCTGGTTGAGCATCGGCGCTGGCTCCCGCGGGATGTTCGTTGAATTGCCGGAACGATGGGTCGCGCGGCGGGGACGGGTTGTGAGAATTTCCGCCAATCGAAGACGGCGGCCGGCGTTCCCGTCTCTTTGATCATCCGGGATGCGGACCATAGCGACATTCTAACCAAGCCGGCCCCCGCCGGCCAGTCAACCACCGCGTCCTTCGCTCGTCAGCGGCGATCCCGATCGGCCTTGTAGCGTTCAAGCTCTTCGACGAATTTGGGATCGAGATCGAGCTCGGTGGACGCGGCGGGCGCGGCGCCGGCGGCCCACTCAAGCGGCGGGGGTTTTCGGAAGTCGCTCGCCGCGCGCAGTTCCGTCGGCTCGTCGTCGTCGGGGCTCGGCGGTTCGGTGGGGGGATGGCCCAGACCGTTGCGCCGGATGTGCTCGACGAATCGGCGAACCGGGGGAGACTCCCAGATTCGAGGCGCCGGCTGATACCGCTCGGTCCACTGAAGGGCCAGCGAGCCCTCCAGGTGACGACCAACCCACTCGGCTCGCGGGGGAACGTCGCCGGCGTATTTGTAAACGCCCGCGGCCAGGAAGACCGCGATCAGGCCTCCCTTGACCACGCCGAGGGCGAAGCCCGCGAATTGGTTGTCGCGCCGGGTTCCCGGGCTCCCGGAGGCGTCGGGCCGTCGCGACAGCTTGATCGCCAGCGTGACCAGCCCCACGGTCACGACGTAGCAGACGACCGCGCAGACCCACCAGAGCAGCCGATCCAATAGCTCGGGCTCAATCTTGGGAAGCCGATCCAGGACATGGGGGCGCGCGTGATCGCGCGCGATGTCGGCCAAGTAGAAACAGCCCACGAAACCGGCGATCTTCACGGTCTGGCTCACGAATCCCCGCAGCCAGCCGCGAATCCCCGAAACCAAGATGACGGCGGCCAACGCCAGATCCAGGCCCATCGTCTTCTCCTCCGACTCGCGCCTTCCGGCGTAACGACCCGATGGTACTTCGCGAGTCGCGGCGTTTTCTTGGATCCCGATGAACGTCAAATAGCCGTATCGACCGTCATCGGCCAACGCTCGGCGGGAACTTGACTCCTTTCGCCCGAAGACGCGAAACGCCGGATCCCAACGCCCCAAGCCGGCTCGGCGGACGACGCCCGCCTCGCGGAAAACCCTGGGAGACAAGCTGTTGGGGCGGAAGGCGTCCGCCGGGAACGAGCGCGGGTTTAGGCGGGACTCGCCGAGGAGGAGGGAGACGGCCGCGCGGCGGGAGGCGAGCCTCCCAGGGCCGCGCGGCGGTAATAATCGCGGAGATGATCGCGCGTTCTCGAACCAGAAGGCCGGAACGGATGACGCGCCCGCCCCGCGGCGATCAATCGAAGTAGCCGCACTTCTTCAGGTGCTCGACGCTTCGGGCGATGCGGTTTTGGCGCTCCTCGAGGCTGGGCTCCGGCTCGCCGCCGATCCCTTCGATCTCGATGGTGTAGGCTCCCTTGTAGCCGACGCCGTCGAGGATCTCTCGGACTCGGGTGAAGTTGACCGCGCCGCCATCGCCGACGGCCGGGAAGTACCAGTCTTCGGGCCGGCCCCGGTTGTCCTTGACGTGGACGTTGCGAACCAGATGCTTGACCTTCTCAAGCTCGTCGCAGGGATCGACGCCCGCGTTGTAGTAGCCGATGTTGCCGGTGTCGAAGTTCAGCAGGACATGAGGGTGGGCGACCTCGGACATCAGGGCGAGCATCGCGGCGGCGTTCTCGGTCGGCCCCTTGTGGGTTTCCAGAGCGAGCGTCACGCCCACGTCGGCGGCGACGTCCCCAAGCTTCCGAAGGTTGGCGACGATCAACCGCCTCTGCTCGTCGTTCTCCGGTTGCCCCGCGCCGGTGACGCAGATCGAGACGCCGAACCATCGCGCCGCGAACCGGATTCGGCGCTCGGTGAGGGCGACGCCGTCGTCGGTTCGCATGTCGGCGCCGCCAACGTTGCAACCGCTGACCGACACCTTGTGCTTGGCCAGGTGGTCGACGAACGACTGGGCGGTGGCGTCGTCGGCCTTCTCGGTGACGACCGCGGATTCCGGGATCACCAGGCCGCCGAGATTGTGCCCGCGAAGGGCCAACTCAAGATGATGGATGCCGGTCTCGCGAATGCGCTCGACGGCCGGCCAAACGCCGGCGGCGCCGTAGCAGTTGGAGAAGCAGCTCACGATGCGGGGCATTTTCAGGAGGTCTCCTCGGTTCGAATCGGCTCGATGGCGACGGGGTATTCGCTCAACGGGTCCACGACCCGAAGCGCGCGTCGACCGTTCAGCACGTCGAGCAACAGGTTCCCACACAGCTCGCCGCGCCAGCCCCGGGCCAGCGCGGGGCGGCGCGACTCGGGCCGGCCGTCCACATGCCAACGGATCAGGCTCTTGATGTCCGACGTGGTGGACACCAGGGAGCCGGCCACCTTGTTTTCCAAGCAGCACTGGGCCAGGGCCGCGGCGAGCATGTTGGCGATCGTCGAGGCCCCCGGCGCGTCTTCGGGCCGGTGGTGCGGCTCCGGCAAAAGCTCCTCGGACGTGGCCCGCGCCAGTTCGACCGCCTCAAGCACCTCGCGGCTTCGGCTCATCAGGCTCGGCCGGTTGAAATCGCGGAGCGCCTCCAGATCTCGGCGGCCCGTCGGCTGTCGCTTGGCGATGGCGACCAGCAGGTCGTCGCGCATCACTTGCCGAAGCGGGCGATTCTGCCGCCGGGCCTCGTTTTCGCGCCATTCCGAAAGCCGCCGAGCCGTCTCCAGGCCCCGACGATTCAATTGATGCAGCCCCGGCAGTCGACGCCACCGCTCCTCGTCGGCGCGGTCGGCGATCCCGGTCAGGAAATCGCGAAACTCGGCCTCGGCCCATTCCACGCGATCCAGGCGCTTCAGTTCGGCCATTAAAAGGTCTTGAAGCTCCAGCAGATGCCGCACGTCGTCGTAGGCGTAGCGGAGTTGCGCCGGAGATAAGGGCCGGCGTCGCCAGTCGGTGCGGGTCTCGCTCCCGGACAAGGTGATCCGCAACGTTTGGCCGACCAAATTATTCAAGGAGAGGGGGTAGGAGTACCCCACCAAACCGGCGGCGATTTGAACGTCGAAGATCCGCGAGGGCAGCGAGCCGACGCGCATCAGATAAATCCGCATGTCCTCGCCGGCCGCGTGCATCACGGTGTCGATCGCCGGGTCGTCGATCAGCTTCCAGAACTCGCTCAGGTCGCCGACTGTCTGGGGATCCACGGCCGCCAATCGCGAGCGGGTGGCGATTTGCAGCAGGCAGAGGACTGGCTCGAACGTGTCTTCCGAGACGAACTCGGTGTCGAAGGCGAACCGTCCCTCGTCCCGGATGTGACCGATCAACTCCCGGAGCGCGGCCGGCGTGGCGACCAAACTTTCCCGACGCGACTCAGACTCAGACATGACGCACCATGCGCGAGTTCACTCCCTCGGACGACCGGACCGATCGACGAAACGGCGCCGCGGCCCAAATGGTCCGCCCCGCCCTCCCGAAAATCGTGGTCCGCCATCTCCAAATCAACCTGAATGAACCACCAGCCGCGGATTCCTCTTCGGATACATCAGCCCAAACCACCCAAAAACTTGAGGATGACCGCGTTGACCGCCTCGGGATTTTCGCAAGGAGCGAGGTGCCCCGCGCCGGGGATGACCTCAAACCGGCTCTCGGGCAACGCTTCGGCCATGGCGCGGGCCCCCTCGGGAGGCGTGATCGCGTCGTGCTCGCCGACGATCACCAGGCTCGGGACTTGGATTTCGCCCAGCCTCCCCGTCTGGTCGGGCCGGACGGCCATGCCGCGGAGCGCCCCGGCGACTCCCGCGGCCGACGTCTTCTCCATGAGCGCCCGAAACGAGTCGACAAGGCCGGGGTTTTCCTTGATGGTCGCCTCGGCGAACAACTTGGGGATCATCGCCTCGACAACCGAACCGGGATGCCCGGCTTCGAGAACCGCCTTCGCGGACTTTTCCCGCCCCTCGGCGGCCTCGGGCGAGTCGGCCTCGGCCTTCGTGTCGAGCAACATCAGCGCCCGAACGCGATTCGGGTGCTTCAGCGCCAGCGCCAAGGCGACATAACCGCCCATCGACAGCCCGCCCAGCGCCACCGGATCGTCGATCCCCAGACGATCGAGAAGTTCCACGACGTCGTCGGCCATCGACTCCATCGTGTAAACGCCGTCGGGCACCGGAGACTCTCCATGCCCCCGAAGGTCGGGCGCGATCACCCGGTAAGACGCGCTCAGCGCCTCGATTTGCCGGGCCCACATGGCGCGGCTGAGCGGGAAGCCATGCAGTGGGACGACGACCGGACCAATCCCCCGATCGGTGAACGCCAAACGCATCACCATCCCCTTTCCCGTTCTCGATTTGAATAATCGCGGCCGAAAACCCAGCGCCTCCTCATTCTACTTCCAGCGAAACCGAAACGCGAGCGCGCGACGCCCGAAGCCAAAGAGCCGAAGCCTGGCGGGAAATCGATCGAGATTGTACGATCTCGCGTTCGCGAACGCGCGCTGGTATTCGATTGATCCGCCGGTTATCGCTTTGGAACACGCTCTTGTCGCAGGGCGCTAAATTCTCGCCTCATCGATCCGATTCCGCCTATGACGTGGCGGTGCTGGGCGCCGGCGCGGCCGGCCTGGTCGCGGCGATTCGGGCCGCGGAACTCGGCGCGCGGGTGGTCCTGCTCGAAAAGAACCGTCGGCCCGGCGTGAAGATCCTCATGTCGGGGGGAACCCGGTGCAACATCACCAACGCCCGGGGGCTTCGCCGGCTGGAGTCCGTCTCCGGCCCGATCGATCCCGCCTTCGATCCCGCCCATTGCCGAGGAGTTCGCGCGATCCAGGACGCCTTCGGACCGGGCGGGCGGTTTCTCGGCCCCGCGCTCCGGAAGCTCGACGTCGATCAGACGGTTCGCCTGTTCGAGGCCGAGGGCCTGGCCGTGAAGATCGAAGGAAACGGCAAGATCTTTCCGGTTTCCGACCGAGCCGTCGACGTTCTCAACGCCCTCTTGAAGCGGCTGGAACGCTCGGGCGCGGAGTCGCGCTGTTTGAGCCCCGTCCAATCGATCGAGCGACTCCGTTCGGCCGACGGCGATCACGAGGGCTTCGAAGTCGCCTCGCCCGACTCGCGCGTCCGCGCCCGGCGAGTGATCCTGGCGGTGGGGGGACAATCGTATCCCGGCTGCGGCGCGACCGGCGACGGCTACGCGCTCGCCCGGTCGTTCGGCCACTCGATCGTCGAGACTCGCCCCGCCCTGGTCCCCCTGCGCGTCGAGCCGGAATGGGTTTTGACGCTTAAGGGACTGAGCCTGCCCGATGTCGTCGTCTCGGTTCACGGGCCGACCGGCCCCGCGCTGGCGAAGCGCCGCGAGGCGATCCTCTTCACCCACTTCGGGCTGAGCGGCCCGGCGATCCTCGACGTCAGTCGGGCGGTCGCGCGTCACGAGGGGCCCGAGCGGCTTGAGCTGAAGCTCGATCTCCACCCCGACGTCGGGCGCGAGGAGATTGATCGGCGGTTGCAATCCGCGACCCGCCAGGGCCGCGCGACGGTCGCCTCGCTGCTGGCGGCCGAACTGCCGCGCAGGCTCGCCGATTGCCTTCTCGAAGCCTGTTCGATTCCCCTCTCAAGGGTTGGCCCCGATTTAACCCGGGCGGAGCGCGCGCGGCTGGTGTCGACCCTCAAGGGGCTGTCGCTGCCGATCGTCGGGACGCTCGGCTTCGAGAAGGCCGAGGTCACCAGCGGAGGCGTCGCGCTTGGAGAGGTGGACCCCAAAACTTTGGAAAGCCGCCTGGTTCCCGACCTGTACTTCGCCGGGGAGATCCTCGACCTCGACGGCCTGATCGGCGGCTACAATTTCCAGGCCGCCTGGAGCACGGGCTGGCTGGCCGGCGAGCGCGCGGCCGGAGGATTGGAGCACTCCCCAGAGCGTTCGAACCTCGAACCCTCGGCTCCGTAGACCGGGGCGACGGCATGAATCGCGGGCGCGAGCGGCGATCCGCCGCCGCGCGTCCGGCGAGCAAAACAATTTGCGAAGTCCGCGAGCAACCCTTTTCAAGTTGCCGAAGTCGTGTTACAAGGGTTGGTATTCCGTTGCCGGATTTACCGGCCGGGGCATGAGCCCCCGCCTCGCGAACGCTTCGCGGAAACGCTCCAGTAAATGGTGCTCCATGCGTTCCGTTCTTCGCACGCTCCTGATCGCCACCGTGGCGGCTTGCCACGCGACCGTGCTGTCGGCCGGTCCCGTGCTGCACGGCCTGCTCGGGATCGATCATGGCCGGGTGGGCGCCACCTTTCCGGATCATGAGCGGTCGAGCGGACATCGCGGCGCTCTGACCGACTCGACGGACGACTGCGTCGCGTGCCACTTGCTCTCGCTGGTCCAGTTCAACCCGAAGCCGGGCCCCTCCCTATCGACCTTGCAAGTCGCCCGCGTCCTTTTGGACCCAAGCCCCCTTCCCCAACCAACCGACGCGCGAGGTCACTACGCGACGCGCGCTCCTCCCGCGGCCCTCGATCACTTCCGCGCCGCCTGACCCAGCGCGCTCTTCGCGCCGGATCGCCGCGAGTGATCCCCGTCACGCGCGCCCAAAACGGCCCCGGCTCATCCAGCCGGCGCGTTCGCTCGTCGATCGACGCGATTGAACTTCCGTCGACTTGCGGAGAACGCGGCTGACGACCAATCGACGCCCCGCGCCCCTGGCGGGAGTCCCCCAAAAACACGGCGCGAGGTCCGGCCCCGGCTCCCTTGGGCCGACCGCGCCACCGCGCAAACCGCCGAAATACCTCGAAACGGCTCCGCGCGACATGCTCGAAGCCAGTTCATCCATCCATACATAGGAGCCCCTCCCCATGGGAGTTTGGTTTCGAAAGCGTTCGTCCGGATTCACGCTGATCGAGCTATTGGTTGTCATCGCGATCATTGCCGTGTTGATCGCGCTGCTGTTGCCGGCGGTTCAATCGGCTCGCGAGGCCGCCCGACGGGCCCAATGCGTGAACAACCTGAAACAGATCGGGCTGGCGATACACAATTATCACGATGCTCAGGGCCAATTCGCGCCCGGGTATCTGATTCTTCCTGGTGGCGACGCGACCATGGGCGCTCCCGACCCACTGACGCGCGACACGGGACCGGGCTGGGCCTGGGGATCCTTGATCCTGCCTTATATGGAGCAGGCTCCGCTGCACGCGGCCATGAATTTCAATCTCCCGAGTTGGAACCTCGCCAACAGCACCGGCGCGCGGGCTTCGATCGCGGGATACCTCTGCCCGTCGACGAGCGACGCGACGACGACCTACAACGTCATGGACGAACCCGGCGCGACGCTGGCCACGTTCAGCCGGTCGCATTACGGGGCGAACGCGGGACGGCCGGAGGCCTGGATTTACGCGGTTGACGATTGGACCTCGATCGCGGATGGACCGATTTACCGGAACTCGCGGACTCGGGTCGCGAGCGTCACCGATGGTCTTTCCAACACGATCTTTTTCGGCGAGCACAGCTCCGTGCTCAGCGACAAAACGTGGGTCGGCGTCGTCCCCGGGTCGATCATTTGCCCGACGCCGCGGTTCGCCTTCTCGGAATGCGACGTCGCGGCCACGCAGACGCTTCTTCACAGCGGTCCGAACCCCGGCGAGGACCCTCCTCAGATCCACCCCCCCAACTCCCGGATCAGCAAAGTCTGCCAGATGTACGCCGAGCATCCCGGAGGCTGCAACGTGCTGATGGGCGACGGAAGCGTCCGGTTCGCCAAGGCGAGCATCAGCCAGACGGTCTGGGCGGCCCTGGCCACCATCGCCGGGGGTGAGATCGTCAGCTCCGATCAGTTCTAACTCGCGCTTGGAGCGGATCTTATGAACAGGCTTCTTCGAACGCGGCCGCGCCGGCTCGGCCCCCTCGTTCTCCCGATCCTGGCCGCGTCGATGATGATCGGCTGCGGCCGGGAGCCCCAAGTCTCGAACGCCAACCGCGAGATCGTCGTCTCCCTGGCGACGGCGGTCTCGACTCGCGAGACCAAATGGCTCGACTCCAACGCCGAGCTAATCGAAAAGCACCGCGCCGAGGGCGAATGCTCCGACGCCGAATACGCGGCGTTCCAGGACATCATCGCCAAGGCCCGCGCCGGCGACTGGGACGCCGCGCAGGCCGCCGCCTACGCCCTGCGCGACGCCCAGCAGCCCACCGCCGAAGACCTCAAAAACCTGACCGAACGGAAACTCCCCTCCGAGCACGGTTTGGCGAAACCCAAGCCCGGAAGAGCGGGAAAATCGTAACGGGCGTGGCGGCGCCGAAACCGGGTCCCGCCGATCGGGAGATCGGCGTTCCCGGGAAGGGCGCGAAGACGGCCGATTCGTGGACCAATCCCAAACTGGTTGGGCCGGCGGGCAATGCCCGCCCTACGAAAACCCTTTCCCAGCAAGGTCGTAGGGCGGGCATTGCCCGCCGGGGGATAGCCATCGAATTCGAGTTGGCCGTCCAGACGCGGCTGGGGAACATTCCCTTAATCCAACGGCGTCAATCCGACCCGATGGAACTTGTAGCGGCAATCGTAAGCGCCGAGGAACAGCGCGTCGCGCGGGGTTTTCCAGTAGTCGGAGAGACTGAGTTGGTCGGGGCGTCCTTTCCAGTCGATCACGACGTTGCCGTCGACGATGACGCGGACGCCCGTTTCGCGGACGGCGCAAACGATCTTCGAGGGCTTTCCCTTGCGGAGCAGGTTGTCGCGAAAGGTCGTCGCGTTGCCGACATTGTGGCCGTCGACGTTTTCGATCGCGCTGGCCCTTGGATCGGAGTTGGCGAAATCGAGTAGGACGAGGAACCGCCGACCGCCCAATCGCTGGCCGAGGATCAGGCCGTTGGGCTCGTCGAGCGGTTCGGCGATGACCGTCAGCAGATACTCCTCGGGCGCGTCGCCGGGCAACTCGATCCGCGCCGCGTACTGCTTTGGCGATTCGAGTTCGCCATCTTGGAGCGTCCAGGTTCCCGAGACCGCGTCGCGCGCGGGGTCGAGCCGCTCAAGCAGGTCAATTTCCCGGTCGACCAATTCCGCGCCGAGCGCGATCTCGGGAGGCGCGACCGCTTCCGTCTCCAAAATCGACGACCGAACGGACTCGGTGGGCTCGGGGTTGGACTCCGGGTCGGATCGGACCTGAAAGTAGCCCCAAAGCTCGGCCGAGTCGTCGTCGACGGTCGCGACCCGGACGCGGTAGCTTACCGGCGTGGGACGATCGAACTCGCCCAGGGGGATCGATCGAGGCGGCTCTCCGTCCGGCCCCAGTTCACATGGAACTTCGCTCCAGGCCCCGAAAAGGTCGGTCTGATACTCCACCTTGCACGACGCGAGCTTGACGCCCTCGGGCCAGTCGCACGCCAAGGCCACGGGCTCGGCGGGCCGGGGAACCTTGGGGTCGGGCAGGGAGCGGAAGGTTGAGAAGAGGTCGCGCGGCCGATCCAAGGGCGCCTTCGGCGGCGTCCAGCCAAGCCGGCGCTTCTGGTCCTCGTCGACCCACGACTCGCTGATCCAGCCCCGATACTGGCCGAGGCTCATCACGTTCCCATCAGCTTGGTCCGTGTGGGGCAGGCCGATGGGATGGCCCACGCCCTCGTGGTACGCGACGCAGTCGGAACCCCGATACGGGACTCGCCAACCGTCGGCGCTGACGAGCCCCCAGCCGACGCCTCGACCCGACAGGTAGGTTGCCCGAGCCCCCCCGGATTTCGCGCCGGGGACGTGCAGGTCGTCGGCGTACGAGCCTTCAAATTCGAGGGCGCCGTTGGGTCGGGGACTCAACCGATAAAAATCATCAAGCGGTCGCCAGTTGATGTCGCTTAAAACCAGGAGGATGGGAAACGCGCCATCGTCGCTCCGACCGAAATCCAGCGTCTCATCCACCTCGCGCAGCGTCTTGAAGAAGATCCGGTTG
>Ga0182742_1003473_pt1 | contig 15383 bp, 13 predicted proteins | sample eDN5th37CBELigMG_FD_128880 | JGI IMG/M metagenome (GOLD analysis project Ga0182742, IMG submission 128880) | Enriched Miracle-Growth compost microbial communities from Emeryville, California, USA - eDNA 5th pass 37_C BE-Lig MG (version 2)... ...
ACGATCGAGAAGGTGAAGCGCGCCGCGGGCATCGACATCACCCATGTTCCCTACCGGGGCGGCGGCCCGGCCATCCAGGACCTGCTCGCCGGCAATATCGACATGATGTTCGACGTGATGCCGGCCATCATCCCGCATGTGAAGGAAGGCCGCTTCCGCGCGCTCGCCGTCGGCAGCGCGGAGCGCGTGACCTATGTGCCGGAGCTGAAGGACGTGCCGGGCATGGCGGAGCTGCTGCCCGGCGGCGGCATCGACATGCAGAGCTGGTACGCCGTGGCCGCCCCGGCCGGCACTCCGGCGGACCGCATCGGCAAGCTGCATGACGCGATAGTGCAGGTGGCGCGCTCCGACGACTTCCGCAACCGCATCCAACCAATGGGCTTCACGCCCGTCTGGGACGACACGCCCGCCGGCTTCGGCACCTATTGGCGGGAGCAGGAAGCGGTGTGGAAGGATCTGGTGGAAGTGTCCGGCGCCTCCCTCGACTAGGATCGGGCCGGCTTTCCGCTCGCGGCGGGGCTCCCCGCCGCGAGCCTACTGCCCACCGGCGCCCAGGCCAGGGGAAGCATTATTGGCGCCTGTGCACCAAATGCCCGCTGAAGCGTTGTTTGATAAGCAGAGCGCCACGCGCGACCAGCCGTGACAGTCGTGTTTTTCGCGGCATTTGGATTTTTGAATTTGACACTCTGCGATGATTGGTTCCGCGGCGAATTTCGGAGCACAAAATGTCAACCGGGAGTCCGACGGAGATGGACTGCCTGTTGCGTGAGGTCATGTCGGTCCTGCGCAAGGCATATGATCTTGGCCGGGCGGACGCCCTGCGCGATGCGGTAGCGATACTTGGCGCAGAGGCAGCAGCGCAGAACCAGGACCAGCCAGCCCCCTCCGCGCCCCCCTCTTCGCGGGGCAGGCCGGCGGCGCGCGCCCGTGCCCGAGGGCGCCCCGATGCGATGACGGAGGAGCGCAAGGTCGCCGCCGCGGCGCTGCTCGCCGAGGGGCGCATGTCGCCGCGGCAGATCGCGATGGAGGTCGGCGTCTCGCCCTCGCGCCTGTACCGGTGGTTGAAGGAACGCGAGAACGCGGAATAGACAGGCCGCTGGCGCCATTGCGACGGAGGCGCCCCGGCCATGCCCCTCCCCCTGGGCAGGGGGAGGAGCCGGGGGCGGAGTTACAGCCCCGCCTGGGTGACGAATTTGGTGTTCAGATAAGCCTCGATCGCCTCCGACCCGCCTTCCGAGCCGTAGCCGCTGTCCTTCACGCCGCCGAAGGGCACTTCCGGCAGCGCCAGGCCGAGATGGTTGATCGTCATCATGCCGGTCTCGACCTTCGCCGCGATGGCATTCGCGGTCTTGGCGGAGCGGGTGAAGGCATAGGCGGCGAGGCCGTAGGGCAGGCGATTCGCCTCCTCCACCACCTCGTCGAACTCCTTGAAGGGCGCGATCATGGCGACGGGGCCGAAGGGCTCCTCGTTCATCATGCGCGCCTCCTTGCTGACATTGGTCAGCACGGTGGGCGCGTAGAAGTAGCCCTTGTTGCCGATGCGCTCGCCGCCGGTGTGCACCTCCGCACCCTTCTGCCGGGCGTCGGCCACCAGCGTCTCCACCCAGGGAATGCGCCGGTCATGCGCCAGCGGACCCATCTGGGTGCCCTCCTCCAGCCCGTTGCCGACCTTCACGGACTTGGCGGCGGCGACGAACTTCTCCACGAAGGGCTCGTAGAGCTTCTCCTGGATCAGGAAGCGCGTCGGCGAGACGCAGACCTGCCCGGCATTGCGGAACTTCGCCCCCGCCAGGGTGCGCGCCGCGAGGTCCAGGTCGGCATCGTCGAAGACGATCGCCGGCGCATGGCCGCCCAGCTCCATCGTCACCCGCTTCATGTGCTGCCCGGCGAGCGCCGCAAGCTGCTTGCCGACCGGGGTGGAGCCGGTGAAGGTCACCTTGCGGATGACGGGATGCGGGATCAGGTACTCGCTGATCTCCGCCGGCACGCCATAGACCAGGTTGGCGACGCCCGCCGGCAGCCCGGCATCGACGAAGGCGCGGATCAGCTCGGCCGGGGAGGCCGGCGTCTCCTCCGGCGCCTTGACGATGATGGAGCAGCCCGTGGCGACCGCCGCCGAGAGCTTGCGCACCACCTGGTTGATCGGGAAGTTCCAGGGCGTGAAGGCGGCGACCGGCCCAACCGGCTCCTTCACCACCAGCTGATAGATGCCCTCGCCGCGCGCCGGGATGACGCGGCCATAGGCGCGGCGGGCCTCCTCGGCGAACCAGTCGATGATGTCGGCGCCGGCCAGCACTTCGATCTTCGCCTCGGGCAGCGGCTTGCCCTGCTCCATGGTGAGGAGCCGGGCGATCTCATCGGCGCGGGAGCGGAAGATCTCGGCCGCCTTGCGCATGAGCTTGGCACGGTCGAAGGCGGAGACCTTCTTCCAGGTCTGGAATCCCTTCTCGGCCGCCGCCAGCGCCTCGTCCAGGTCGTCCTTGCCGGCATGGGCGACCTGGCCGATCACCTCCTCGGTTGCCGGGTTCAGCACCGGGATGGTCTTGCCGGAGCGCGCTCCGCGCCATTCGCCGTTAATGTGCAACTGGACATTCGGGTAGGACATGGCGGTCTCCTCATTCCCCGGCCGGAAGCGAGCGGGGGCGATGTGCCGCACTGTGGCGGCATGGCGGGCCGGGGGCAACAGGGGGTGCCGAAAGCGTCAGGCGCCCCGCGCCAGCATCGCCGCCAGCCGGTCCTGTTGCCGTGCCACCTCCGCCGCATAGCCCAGCGCCAGCAGGCGGGAGGCATGGCGCAGCCCGCGCCGGAAGGTTTCGCAGCGGGCATATTCCCGCATCAGCGGCACCAGCCCGGCCGCATCCGCGGCCTGATGGCCGGGATGTTCCGCCGGCAGGCCGGCGAAGGCGTCCCGCGTGCCGAGCACCGGGCGGCCGAAGCCCAGCGCCTCCACCGTCTTGATCTTGAGGCCGGTGCCGCCGGTCATCGGGTTCAGCACGCAATCCACGGCGCGGTAGAAGACCTCCGCCTCCGGCACCGAATCGAGCAGCAAGGGGCGGGAGGCCAGCACCAGATCCCGCCGCCGCAGGATCCGCCCGGCCAGAAGCCAGTCCAGCTCCGGCGCCGCCGCCAGCGCCGCATCCAGGGCCCGGACCGAGGCTGCGTTCCAGGGATTGTCGCTGCCGAGATAGCCGAATCCTGCGCGCGGCCCGGATTCCTCCGCCGCCTCCAGGAAGCGCAGCGGCGGCATGTGGCCGAGGGTCACCACCGGCACCGCGGTCCGTTCCCGCAGCGCCGCCGCCTCCTCCTCCTGGATCGCCAGCACGAGGTCGGCACGGGCAAGGCCTCTCGCCTCCTCCGCCTGCGTGGTGAAGAACCAGGAGGGATCGAGGCCCTGGGCACGCGCCACCAGATGCCGGTCGCCGAACAGGTCGTGGGTGTCGATGACGCGGAGCGCGCCGGTCACACCCTCCAGCACCCGCGACATCCACACGTAATTGGCCACCACGGCATCGTAGCGGCCGGCGCGCTGGAGCGCGGCGACGCGCTCGGCCAGGAAGGCGGGGCACCAGTCGTCCAGCCCCCAGGCGCCGGGCAGGCTTGGCTCCCGCACCGCCTCGGCCGGCACCGTGTGCAGGGCGTGCCAGAAGCCGGCCATGGCCGCGCGCTGCGCCGGGGTTAGGCCCTCGGCAGTGTAGTAGAGGAATTCGCAGATGATGCCACGCGCCATCATCTCCCGCCCGAAGGCCTGGATGCGCGCAGAATTGCCCTGGTCCGCCGGGTGCGAGGCGATGGGCGAGACCACCAGGATGCGCGGCGCCCGTCTCATGGCAGCAGTTCGATCCCCGTGAGGGCGAAACCGCCCGGTCCGGCCTCCGGCGGCATGGCGAGGCCCAGCACCAGGGCATGACCGCCGGCCGGCTGGATGGTTGCCTCCAGCCAGGCGATTCCCTCCGGGCCGGGCCGGATCTGGGCGGGATGGCGCATCCCGTCCAGGAACAGCACCGGCGCGGCCAGGCCGAGCGTATCGGCGCAGAGCGAGAGGCGCAGCCGCCAGGGCCGCGCCGGCAGGGCGCCCAGCAGCAGGCGCAGCCTGGTCGCCCCGCCGCTGGCGAGACGGCCATCGGCGCTCGGCGCTGGAAGGTCATGCACCAGCGCCTCCGCCGGGATGGAGAGCGGTGAGGCGAAGCCGGCGGGCGTCTCCGCCAGCACGGCAAAACTGGCCATGCGCGGCGAGATCAGCCGGCCGCCGACCTGCCACCGTCCCCCGGCGGCTTCCGCCAGCGCGCCGCCTGCGACGCGCAGCGCCTCGAACAGGGCGGCGGTGCGGTCCGGCGGCACCAGCAGGTCGTACTGCTCCACCTGTGCTGCACTGCCGAGCAGCAGCATGATGCGCCCCCGTCCCACATCCGGCAGGTCGCGGGCCTCGCCCGGCAGCAGGAACAACGGCTCAGGCGGGCCGCTCCCTGCGAATTCGGCAAGCAGGTCCGGCATTGCCGATGGCAGGCAGACCAGCCGCTCCGCCGCCTCGCCCCAGGCGGAGGGGGCGCCGGCCAGCAGCGCCGCATCCGCCGCCAGGTCGAAGCCGAAGAGCGGCCGGCTCCCGCCCATCTGCCGGAAACGTCCGAGCAACGCGCGTTCCGCCGCCGGCAGCGCCTCGTGATCCGCCACGCCGCAGAGCGCACCGGACAGCCAGGGGAAGAGCCGGGCGGCGGGCAGGCCGAGATCCAGCGCCCGCACTCCCGGCAGGGCGCGCGCCAGCAGCGCCGCCAGCAGGGGCGCCACGGACAGGCCGGCCTTGGGGGGAAGTGGCGTCATCCGCCCCAGCCCAGATCGAGGTCGAGCAGCAATCCGGTCCGCCCCGGCTCCGCCAGCACCCGCGTCGCGGTGAGCCGCGCCTGCGGCGGCAGCAGCGCCGAGACCAGCCCGGGCCGGGCCAAGGTCAGCTCCGCCAGCGCCGGCAGATCCGGCGCGGCGAGCAGCAGGCGGCAGGGACCGGCTAGGCCCTGCAGCGCTGCGGCGACCGCAGCAGGGCGGAGGTCCGGACCGGCCTCAAGCCGCCGCAGCGGCGGCGGCCCGGCAGGCTGCGGGGCGACGGGGCGGCCAAGCGATTCCTCGATCACCTCGCGGTAGCGCGCGGCCACGGCGGGCAGCGCCATCTCGGCCTGCGCATAGCGGCGCCCGGCCTTGCCGATGGCGGCGGCACGGGCCGGATCGGCGGCAAGCGCCACCAGCGCCCGCGCCAGTTCCGCCGCCGCGCCCGCCAGCGGCAGGTGCAGCACCGCCTCGCGCGGCAATTCGGCATAGGCGCCGGTCCGCGACACAATGCAGCACACCCCCGCCGCGAAGGCGCGGGCCAGGGAGCCGGAGCTTTCGCCGGAGGACGGGAAGCGCAGGTTCACCAGCACGTCGCAGGCGGCGACATGGTCGGTCAGCGCCGCCTCGGAGAGCCAGCCCGTCACCCGCGCCCTGTCCCGCAGCGCCGGCCGCTCCGCGATGCGGGCGGAGAGCGGGAATTCCTCCGTCCGCTCCGCCCCTGCATGGATCCAGAGCGGCGCCGCGCCCTGCGCACCGGCGAGGTCCATCGCCTCGATCACCCAGTCCAGCCGCTTGGCCCTTGTGGCGAAGCCGGCGGTGCAGACCAGGAAGGCATCCTGCGGAATGCCGAGCCGCGCCCGCGCCTCCGCCCGCGACGGGATGGCCAGGGGCGGCATCAGATGCGGGATCACCGCGACATGCGCCGTCGCCGCCGCACCATGCATCGCCCGCAGCCGGCTGGCGGCGAAGCGCGAATGCACCACCACAGCGCGGGAGCGCGCCAGGACCTCGCCTGCCAGGTCGAAGAGCAGATGGTTGGCGCGTGTCTGGATGCCGTGCCGCCGCAGGTGCCGCGCATAGGTTTCCGCCAGCCGGGCCGGGGCGGCCCGCATGCCGGCCAGGATCGTCTCCCGGCTCTCGCCCGCCGTCTCGTGCAGGTAAAGCAGCCCCGGATCGTGCAGCGTGGCGACGCCGGGCGAGAGCCGCAGCGCCCGCAACACGAAGCCATGCCCCGGATTGTTGCCGAGCTGGTGCAGCACCCGCCCGCCTTCGCCGATCCGCCGGTGCGCCAGGGCAGGGTCGAGCACCGGCACGCCCTCCGGCGCCTCCGCCAGCCAGTCCTCGCAGGCGGCGGCGCAGTCGTAATGCGCCGCGAGGCCGCCGAGCAGCATTGCCGCATAATCGGCGATACCGTTCCGTTCCGGCGGCAGAGGGGTGAAGACGGTCAGGGGGTGGCGCGGCCCGCTCATCTGCCCTGCACCTTCCGCTGCTGCCCCCTGCTGCCCCAACCCGCGGTAGCGCGGGGCGGAGGCTACTGTCCAGGGCGTGCTGGACTCAACCACGGCGCGCATGGTAGCGCCCGGCCCGCAATGGACGGCATAGCGGCCGCGACACCTCCCTTCCTGGTCCTGGCCGCCACCCGGCAGGGACTCGGCCTGCGCTGCCTGCGTGCCTTCGCCGGGGGTGGGGTGATCCTGGCGCATTGCCGCGGCATCGAGGTCGGCCGCTTGGCCCTGCCCGGTCCGGTCGAGGCCGGCGCCGTGCTGCACATCCCGATCACCCGCCTGCCCCGCGTCAGCCTGCCCGCCGAGCTCCGCATCTCCGCCGCGGCAGACGGCCCCGATCTGGCCCCGCCCTGGCGGCTGGAGACGCCGGCCGCGGCGCTGACGCTGCTCGGCCCGCCGGCGCCCAGCGCCGAGGAACTGCGCATGGACCAGGGCGTGCTGCGCGGCATTGCGGTGGAGCGGGCGAACGGGCTGCTGGAGCCAGTGCTCTATGCCCGGATCAATGACGCGGCGGCACGCGCCGTCACGGTGGAGCCGCCGGTGGCGCTGGCCGAGGGCGGTTGCGCCTTCCGCTTCGCCCTGCCCCTGCTGCCGGAAGATCTGGGCGAGACGGGGCTCTCCGTCGCCCTGCACCTGGTCGGGCAGGAGGCCCCCCTCGCCCGCTTCGCCTGGACCCGCGCCGGGGCGGGCGAGACGGAGCGGCGCCTCGCCGAGCTGGAAGGCCGGCTGCGCCGTCTGGAACAGGCCGCCAGCGCCGGGCTCGCCCAGGCGCAGGAGGAATTGCGCCGCCGCCTGGACATCCAGCAGGAACGGATCGACGCCTTCATCGAGGCCGCCGCCAGCCTGCTGCTGGACCGGATCGCCGGCGAGGACCCGCCGGCCGATCCGGGCGAGGCCGCCAAATCCGCCCTGCGCGGCCTGATCGCCGCCGCCTCCCCCGAACTGCCGGAGGAAGCCCTGCGCCGGATCGGCAGCCGGATCGAGATCCCACCCACCGCCACGCAATTCGACCTCGGCTGGCATGCGCCGGAACGCGATGCGGGCGGCGAATTCCGCTGGCTTTCCGATCGCGGCCAAGTGGTGAACCCGGAGCCGGACCGGCGGCTGGCCGGAGTGGAGCTGGAGACCTGCCATCTCTACGGTGCCGCCGAGCCGGCGCTGCGGGCCGCCTTCGACGACCTGCCCTGCCAGGTCACGGTGACGCCGGCCGGGCCGCATCGCCACCGGGTGCGGATCACCCCGCCCGAGGGCGCCGCGCCCTGCCGGATCCTGCTGCTGGAGGCGCTATCCAGCGGCTCCCCGGCCCGGGACGGGGTCAGCGCCGATACCCGGCTACTCTCCATGGCCGTGGCGCGGCTGGCCTTCGACTACGCGGATTGAGCCCCATTCGGAGCATGGCGCGTTGACCGCGCCGGGCTTTCGCCCGACCCTTGCCGCATCAAAGGATGCAGGAGGGAGCGTCAATGCCACCGGAAGGGCAGATGCTGGAGGCTGGGGCGGCGGCAGCCCGCCCGGCGACGCGGGACTGGGTGGCCGATTCCCGGCCGGCGCCTTCCGTGCCACGGCGCCTGCGCCGCTTCCTCTCGCTGGAGGATTTCGAGCCAGCGGCGCGGCGGCACCTGCCGCGGATGCTGTACGGCTTCATTTCCGGCGCCTGCGAGACCGACGCCTCCCTGCGCGACAACCGCGAGGCCTTCGCCGAATGGGGCTTCGTGCCGCGCATGCTGGTGGACACCTCCACGCGCAGCACGGTGACGGAACTGCTCGGCCGCCGCTATGCCGCGCCCTTCGGCATCCCGCCCATGGGCGCCTCCGCGCTTTCCGCCTATCGCGGCGACCTGGTCTTTGCCCGTGCCGCCGCGGCGGCCGGCATCCCGATGATCCTCAGCGCCTCCTCCCTGATCCCGCTGGAGGAGGTGCGGCAGGAAGGGCCGACCGCCTGGTACCAGGCCTATCTGCCCGGCGAGCCGGCGCGGATCGAGCCGCTGGTGGACCGCGTCATCGCCGCCGGCTTCGACACCTTCGTGCTGACCGTGGACGTGCCGGTTTCCGCCAACCGGGAGAACAATGTCCGCAACGGCTACAGCCTGCCGCTGCGGCCGACGCCCTGGCTGGCCTGGCAGGGGATCAGCCATCCGCGCTGGCTGTTCGGCACCGCGCTGCGGACCCTGTGGAAGCACGGGATGCCGCATTTCGAGAACATGGACGCCTATCGTGGCCCGCCGGTGCTGTCCTCCAACCTGACCCGCGCCTTCGGCAGCCGCGACGGGCTGTCCTGGGAGCATCTGGAGCTGATCCGCCGGCGCTGGCCGGGGCACCTGATCGTGAAGGGCATCCTGGCGCGGGAGGATGCGCGGATCGCGCGGGAGAGCGGCGTGGATGGCGTCATCGTCTCCAACCATGGCGGGCGGCAGTTGGACGGCGCCATATCTCCGCTGCGCGCCCTGCCGGAGATCGCGGCGGAGGCGGGCGGCATGGCGGTGATGCTGGATGGCGGCGTCCGCCGCGGCTCCGACGTGCTGAAGGCGCTGGCGCTGGGGGCGCAGTTCGTCTTTATCGGCCGGCCCTTCCTCTACGCGGCCGCGGTGGCGGGGGAGCCGGGGGTGCGCCACGCCATCACCCTGCTGTGGGAGGAGATCAACCGCAACATGGCGATGCTCGGCATCACCGATCTGCGGCAGATGACGACGGAGATGCTGATGCGGATCCGGGGCGGCGCATGCGGCTGATGGGCATCGCCACGTCGCGGTAGCGGCCTTGGCATCCACGGGCGGATTATACCCCGCGCTGGCCGCCACCACGATCGCGCAGGCGCTGGCGACACTGACCACCTTCGTGCTGCCGGTGCTGGCGCCGACAGTGGCGCGCGACCTCGGCGCCGAGCCGTACTGGATCGGCTACCAGGTGGCGCTGGTCTATGTCATGGCCTCCGCCGTCTCCGCCCTTTCTGCCGGGGCGTTGCAGCGCTGGGGGCCGGCGCGCTGTACGCAGATCGCGCTGCTCGCGGCCGGGATCGCCTGCCTGCTGATCGCGCTGGGCGGGCTGCCGGGGGCGGCGCTGGGATCGCTGCTGGTCGGGCTTGGCTACGGGCTGACCAACCCGGCGGCCTCCCAGGTGCTGAGCCGGCTCACCCCGCCATCGAAGCGCAACATGATCTTCGCGGTGAAGCAGACCGGCGTGCCGATCGGCGGCACGCTGGCGGGACTGCTGCTGCCCTCGCTCGCCCTGCTGCTCGGCTGGCGCGGCGCGGTGGTGGCCGTGGCGGCGGCACTTCTGCTGGCGGCGGCCGGCATCGGCCGTTTCCGCGCTGCCTGGGATGCGGGGCGGGATCCGCATTATCCGCTGCGCGCGGGATCAGGCGGCGGGATCGCGGCGCTGCGGGAGAGGCCGGGATTGGCCGGGCTGGCCACGACATCGGGGCTGTTCTCGGCCTTCCAGCTCGCGCTTGGCGCCTACACGGTGACGATGCTGGTGGAGGAATTCGGCTGGGACCCGGTCGCGGCCGGCGGCCTGGCCGCGGCGACTCAGGCGATCGGAGCCGCGGCGCGGCTGGTCTGGGGGCTGGTGGCGGATCGCGGCGGCAGCGGGCTGCGCACCCTGGCGAGGATCGGCCTTATCACCGCGCTCGGCGCCATCCTGCTGCCGGTGGCGCGGTCCTGGCCCTCCGCAGGGGTGGTGGGGCTGTTCTGCCTGCTCGGCACCAGCGCGGCCGCATGGAATGGCGTGCTGATGGCGGAGGCGGCGCGGCTGGCCGCCCCCGGCAAGGCCGGGGATGCGGCAGGCGGCGTGCTGGCCGTGGCCTTCGCCGGGGTGGTGGTGGGCCCCTCCATCCTCGGCCTGCTGGTCGGGGCGGTGCGCTCCTATGCCCTGGCCTTCGGCCTGCTGGCGCTGCTGCCGCTGGTGGGCGCAGCCATCGCCTGGCGGACCGCCCGGCGGGAGGCGGCTATCCGGCGCTGACCCCGGCCCCGCGTGCCGAGACGATCACGCCCGCCCCTTCCAGCGCCGCGATCTCCCGCGGCGCGAAGCCGGCCTCGGCCAGCACCTCGGCGCTGTGCTCGCCCATGCGCGGCGGCTGGCGCTGCAGGCCGGGGCGGTTGCGCGCCGTGCCGAATTCCACCGGCAGGGCCGGCAGCCCGACCAGTTCGCCGCCGCCCATGGCGGAGATCGCGGTCCGGAGCAGCCCGCCGCTGGCCAGCAGATGCGGGTCGGTGAACAGGTCGGCCGGCTTGCCGACCGGCGCCCAGGAGATTGCGGCCCTCTCGCAGCGTTCCGCCACCACCTCCTTTGGCAGGGTCTTCAGAACGTCCTGCAAGGCCGGGATCAGCCAGCTCCGCTCCTTCGCGCGCTGCGCATTGGTGGCGAGGCGCTGATCCGCCGCCATTTCCCCCAGCCCGAACACCTCGCAGAACCGCGCCCATTGCTGGTCGCTGGTGACGCCGACGAAAAGCTGGCCGTCCGCCGTCTCGAAGACATCGTAGATGCCCCAGGCGCCGCGCCGCGCCGGCATGGGCGGCGGCTCCTCCCCGGTCGCGGCGAGCCCGGCCATGTGGCTGCCCATCAGGAAGACCGCGCTCTCGAACAGCGCGCTGGAGACGCGCTGGCCCTTGCCCGTCGCGTCGCGCTCCCGCAGCGCCGCCAGCACCGCGGTCACGCCGAAGACGGCGCCGAGGATGTCAATGATGGAGGCCCCCGCGCGCAGCGGCCGCCCCGGCGGGCCGGTCATGTAGGCGAGGCCGGCCTGGAACTGCACCACCTCGTCCAGCGCCGGACGGTGCTCGTAGGGCCCGGCGAGGAAGCCCTTCAGCGCCAGATAGACCAGGCGCGGGTTCACCGCCTGCAACTGCTCCCAGCCGCAGCCGAGGCGCTCCATGGTGCCGGGCCCGTAATTCTCCAGCACCACATCCGCCTGTGCCGCCAGCCGGTGCGCCACGGCGCGGCCTTCCTCCCGCTTCAGGTCCAGCGCCAGGCTGCGCTTGTTGCGGTTGAAGGTGGCGAAGAAGCCGGAGGCGAAGCCGGGCAGGCGGCGGGTGTGGTCGCCCGCCGGCGCCGGCTCGATCTTCACCACTTCGGCGCCGAGATCAGCCAGGACCAGCCCGGCGCAGGGCCCCATGATGGTGTGGCTGAATTCCAGGACCTTCAGGCCCTTCAGCGGCTGCACCGATTCGGCCTGCTGATTCAGACCTTCGCGCCCTCCGGCGCTGCGGTCATCGGAAGGCCCGCTCATGCCGCCTTCTTCCGGAAGGCGTCCAGGCTGCCGGCACGCAGCAATTCGGACGGCAATTGGTGGCCGACGATGCGCTCCGCCATCCGTCCCACCTCGATCAGCCGGTCGAGATCGACGCCGGTGCGGATGCCCATTTCCTCGCAGAGCAGGACAAGCTCCTCCGTGCAGATATTGCCCGCCGCGCCCTTCTGTCCTGCGAAGGGGCAGCCGCCCAGCCCCCCCACGGTGGAATCGAAGCGCGTCACGCCGAGCTTCAGCCCGGCATGGGCATTCGCCACCGCCAGGCCGCGCGTGTCGTGCAGGTGCAGGCCGATGCGCAGCTCCGGCCAGCGTTCCCGCACCGCGCCGATGCCGCGCTCGATCCGGATCGGCGTCGCCCAGCCCATGGTGTCGGCCAGCGAGACATCGGTGATGGTCACGCCGAATTCGGCGGCCACGGCCAGGCCGTCCGCCACGGTCCGCACCACCTGCTCCGGCGTGATGTCGCCCTGGTAGTTGCAGCCGAAGGCGGCCATCACGCCGATGCGCGTCACCGGGATGCCGTGCTTCAGATGCGCCGCGGTCTGCTTGCGCATCGCCTCCAGATTCGCCTGATGGTCGCGGTTCAGGTTCTTCACCGAGAAGGCATCGGAGGCAGCCAGGGAGATGGAGCCCACCAAGGTCAGCCGGTCGCGGAAGGCCAGCGCCCGGTTCAGTCCGTTCTCGTTGAACCAGAGCGCCGCGTAATGCACGCCGGGGCGCGGGGTGAAGCCGCCGGCCACCGCCTCGGCATCCGCCCAGCCCGGCACCAGCCGCGGATTGACGAAGGAGCAGATCTGGATGTGGCGCAGCCCGGTATCGGACAGCGCCTCGATCAGCGCGATCTTGTCCGCACTCGGGATCGGTCCGGGTTCGATCTGGAAGCCCTCGCGGGGGCCTTCCTCGAAGATGTCCACGCTCTGCGGCAGGTCGGCCATGGGCCCCTCCCCTCATCTGGTCCGGCCAATAATGGTGCCCCCTGCGCGGCGCCGGCGCCAGCACCCTTGCCCTCGCCGCACCCCCCCGGCACAAAAGCCCCCGGAGAGCCGGAGGAAGCCCCCATGAGCGCCGCAGCAGAGACCCAGGCCACGACCATTCCCGAAAGCGGCGTGCCGACCCTCTCCTTCCAGGGTGCCCGGGCCACCATCCGGTTGAACCGCCCCCGCTACCTGAACCGCATCCAGCCGGAGGACATCCCGGTCCTGCTGCGCCTCTTCGATCAGGTGGATAGCGATGCGGCGGCACGGGTCCTGGTCATCACCGGCACTGGCCGCGCCTTCAGCGCCGGCTATCATCTCGGCGACCTGGCGGAGCAGAGCGAGGGGAAGGGCAGCAGCGGCGGCGTCCCCTCCTTCGAGGCGATGGTGGACCGGCTGGAGGCGGTGAAGGTACCGACCATCTGCCGGCTGAATGGCGGTGTCTATGGCGGCTCCACCGACCTCGCCCTCGCCTGCGACTTCCGCATCGGGCATGAGGGCATCGAGATGTTCATGCCCGCCGGCCGCCTTGGCGTTCATTACTATGAGAGCGGCATGCGCCGCTATGTCTCGCGCCTCGGCCTGAACAACGCCAAGCGCCTGTTCCTGACCGCGGAGCGGATCGACGCGCGGGAGATGCTGCGCATCGGCTACCTGACCGATCTGGTGCCCGCGGCGGAACTGGATGCGCGGGTGGATGCGCTGGCCATGCGCATTGCGGAGATGGCGCCGCTCGCCGTGCAGGGCATGAAGCGGGCGCTGAATGAGATCGCGCACGGCAAGCTGGACGTGCCGGCGCTCGAGGCCCGGCTGGAGCAGTGCAAGAAGAGCGCCGACCTGAAGGAGGGCCTCGCCGCCTTCCGCGAGAAGCGCAAGCCGGTCTTCCAGGGCCGCTGAGGGACGACAGAATCACTATGGACGAAGTGGATTGCGTAGTGGTCGGCGCCGGTGTCGTCGGCTTGGCCGTGGCGCGCGCGCTGGCCCTGGCCGGGCGCGAGGTGCTGGTGCTGGAAAGGGCAGAGGCCATCGGCACGGAAACCTCCTCCCGCAACTCCGAGGTCATCCATGCCGGCATCTACTACCCCGCCGGCAGCCTGATGGCGCGAAGCTGCGTCGCCGGAAAGCAGATGCTCTACGCCTATTGCCGGGAACGCGGCATCCCGCACCGCAACTGCGGCAAGCTGATCGTGGCGACGAATGAGGAGGAGGCCGGGAAGCTCCTCTCCATCCAGGGCCGCGCGGCGGCGAATGGCGTGCAGGATCTGCGCCTGCTGAGCCAGGCGGAGGCGCTGGCGATGGAGCCGGCGCTCTCCTGCACCGCGGCGCTGCTCTCGCCCTCCACCGGAATCATCGACAGCCATGCCTACATGCTCTCCCTGCAGGGCGATGCGGAGAATGCCGGCGCGGTCTTCGCCTTCCACAGTCCGGTCCTCTCAGGCCGCGCCACGGATGCGGGAATCGAGATCGAGGTCGGCGGCGCCGAGCCTATGCGTCTGCGCTGCCGCACCCTGGTGAACTCCGCCGGGTTGCATGCGCCGCAACTGGCCCGGAACATCCAGGGCATGCCGCAGGACCGGGTGCCGCCGGCCTATTACGCCAAGGGCAACTACTTCACCCTGACCGGCCGCAACCCCTTCTCCCGCCTGATCTATCCGGTGCCGGTGCCGGGCGGGCTCGGCACGCACCTGACCATCGACCTGGCCGGCCAGGCCCGATTCGGGCCGGATGTCGAATGGGTGGACCATATCGCCTATGAGGTGGATCCGCGCCGCGGCGACAGCTTCTACGCCGCCATCCGCCGCTACTGGCCCGATCTGAAGGACGGCGCCCTTGCCCCCGGCTATTCCGGCATCCGGCCGAAGACCGTGCCGCCCGGCGCCCCGGCGCAGGATTTCGTCATCCAAGGCCCGCGCGAGCATGGTGTGGTGGGGCTGGTGCATCTCTTCGGCATCGAGTCGCCGGGCCTGACCGCCTCCCTCGCCCTGGCGGAGGTGGTGCGGGAGATCGCGGGGCCGGGCTGACCCCGCGAATCGCTACGGCGGGGCGTTACCGCGGCAGCCACCAGATCGTGTAGGCGAGCCCGATCCAGAAGGGACTGGCGAACAGCAGGCCGAACAGGATGCCGCGCCGCAGGCCGCTGCTGCCGGCGTCGTTCTCCGCCTGTGCCCCCTCCTCGGGGGTTGAAGGCAGCTGGTCGCTGCCCTGCCTGTCCTGGTCCATCGCTGCGGGCTTCCGCTGCTCTTACCCCCGCTGCCACAGAGGCAGCCTTCTCCGCGCATGGTAGCCCCTGCGGCTACATTAGCGCCCCGATTGTCCGGTAGTTCCCCGGAATACCATCTTAAGATTGCACGATCCAGGAATAGTTCCGCCCCACAGGTTCGGGACCGGACCAACCGCCATAATCCGGCCGCAACCACGTCGCATTCCCGCGCGGTCCCTTTGGAACACTCTCCTCCATGGCCCGGGATGCCCAGGCCCTCCGGCGGAGTGAAACCGCCGGCTGGCCGAGGCCCCCTGGCTGAGAAGCCCCCCAGATTCCGCGCCCCGCGGTTGCGGCCAGCGCCGGGACAGGACAACAGAGGTCGTTTTATGCCTGGTGTGGAAGCCTTCCAGACCTTGCGGCCCGAGCCCGTGCCAAGCGGCATGAGCACGGTCGGCGCGCCACAGATGCTGCTGCGCCCTGGGCACGGCCTCGTCGGTTCGGGCAAGGCGCCTGCCCTGCTGGACGCGCTGCGCCCGGGGCTGAAGCGCGGATTCGACATTCTCGGCGCCCTGGCCCTGCTGACGGTCCTGCTGCCGCTCTTCGCCCTGATCGCCCTGTTCGTGAAGGCGGATGGCGGCCCG
>Ga0182742_1003474_pt1 | contig 15378 bp, 16 predicted proteins | sample eDN5th37CBELigMG_FD_128880 | JGI IMG/M metagenome (GOLD analysis project Ga0182742, IMG submission 128880) | Enriched Miracle-Growth compost microbial communities from Emeryville, California, USA - eDNA 5th pass 37_C BE-Lig MG (version 2)... ...
GAAATCACGAAAACGGAATGCGGCGCTTTTCAACCCTGAATCAATTTTAGAAGAACAAGGTGAAGAGTGGTTACTCCAATCCCTTAATCAATTAGAGGTAGATCAGCTTAAAGATATCATTTCGGAATTTGGCATGGACCCTGGGAAACGAGTGGCGAAGTGTAGAAAAAAGGAAAAGTTCGTTTCTCATATCGTAGGAGTTACAAATAATCGATTGCAAAAGGGTACTGCATTTCGTAAAGCGAAATAATTCATTGCAATTTTGAATGTGTATAAATATAATAAAAATTGTTGGAATGTATCCAAGAAAAAGTGCATAAAATGTGCATTGGGGAAACATTCTTGTTATACCTGTCGAAAATTAGTATAATGATAAATAATAAAAAATGACTGCTCGATGCTGCAACATCAAGCAGTCATATAATAGTCGGTCCCAAAAGGGATTGGCTCCAGAAAAGAAGGCATTACCTAACCCATCTGAGCTACCAACTCAAAGGTGGGTTATTTTTTTACGTTAAAAGACAGGATCGCAATGACTAATGTTGAAAATGAAATTGCCAACATTAGTGCTTCTGAGACTGTCATAGCACCACTCCTTTCTACTGGAGTGAGCCAACCACCCTTGAGCACAAAACTATTACAATCTAATTTTAGCACAAAGGTTCCTATTTTTGAATATTTTAACAATAGGTCAAAAGGATTGAAAAGCATGTCCGATTTATAGGTGGCAAGGCATTGGGAAATAGAATAAAACTAGGTCGAAACCATTTATTATGGGTTTGACCTTTCTTTTGGTAGTTATACAAGATGAGTTTTTATTATTAAATTAGCATATTTTTAACATTTTCTATTTATAATGTAGGTTATAAATTTATGATTTTAATGATAATAATTTGTATTTCTATTTCATTTTATCATATTACCAAAATGAAAATTCTAAGTTTCCAACTGTATATCCCTATGAAAATAATTATTTCAGCTAGTTATTCGCTAATTGTGATGCTGAAAAATGAATTATTGATATCTTTTATATTGAAAATAGGAATTTTGGCACAAATCTTTTATTGGAGCCAAATTGACAAGATGTGTGAACTAGATAAAATGGAAGTACCTTCATTTTAAATCACATATTAATCTTAATGAGGTGATTCTATCTGATAGCTAATGTACAAAAACTGCTTGAATCGAAAGTAGTCATTACCAAGTTAGCCGAGGGTGTAAACCCAATTGATGATTCCCCAATTTTTGAAGAAAGTTTCCTTAATCACCCCAAAATATTGCGATCACTTTACTACCTCAATGAATACATCACCAATGAAATCGAACTAAAGACAATGCCTTCAAGAAAACCTATCACTTTTGTGATAACAGAAGAACAATTAGCAAATGTTAAGTTACCAATTGGGAAAATAGGAATCAATGAATTTGCTAGAGCAATCAATAAAGTCATTAACCCACAGGTAAGTAAAAAAGTTACAGGTCAAATGATTAATAAAAAGTTAAAAGAACTTGGTATCTTAAGTGAAATAATAGATGAGGATGGTAAAGTCAATACAATTACCAATGAAAATTCGGAAGGATACGGTATCGAAAGCATTACAAGAAACTTTAATGGAAGAGAGTATCAAAAGGTAGTCTACAACGACATAGGGAAAGAGTTTTTAATAAGACATATTCAGGAATGGTTGATGAGTTGATTGTAATTAATATTTGGAGATTCAAATATACTAAATTAGTAGTATTCCTTCATATACGTATCTACTTAAAGAAAAATTTCATTGCACCAATATTTTGGTGCATTTTTTGTTATGGAGACTAAATACTAGGCGTTAAGCAATAGGGAACTATATCTAGATCAAAACTACAGAAATATTACAAAAGTCTATAACATATAGTGGCAATAAGATACTGATTAATAAACTATTCGAAAGAGGGATCAATTGCGTGTACAAAGTTGAAATTTGGCATCATGGACTGAACAAGTATCGCGTAATTAAAGGGAAAGACCAATATATCGTCTTTCAAAAGGCAGAGGCTCAGAAATTAAGATGGCAAGAAATGTGGGAAAAAAAGCAAGAGCAACAAGCGATATATTCAGAGAGAGAAAAAGTGGCTAGAGAAAAAGGTGAACTAAAACTTTACGCTGACCAGTTAACGAAGGAAGCCTTCGGCAAATTAGAAATCATCGAGAATATACTAAAATCAGCATTAATTAATCCTATTCGTATTGACTGGAAATCCATGAAAAGTACAAAAGATTTTACTATTCTAAAACCAACAATTCCCGAAACCCTTCGAATACCAGTAAAGCCAAATAAACATAGTGAAATTTATCATTCAAAACAGAATGTACTAAATAGATGGATAAAAAACGAACCTGCTAAACATAGTGATCTATACCAACAACATTACGAACACTGGGAGAAGAGTAAAAGAAATATCGAAAAAATAAATGGAGAAAACAAGAAAAAGTATGTAGAAGAGTTAAAGGAATGGGAAAAGAAGAAGCAAATGTTTCTCCAAGAACAACAAGCAATTAACGTGGCCATTGAGCAGCAAATAATAAATTATGTTCAAAAAAATCCCTCTGCGATTATTGAGTATTACGATATCTTACTTGCTACTTCTAATTATCCAGATTGGTGTCCGCAAGAATTTGACCTAGACTATTATGAGCAAACAGAGACGCTCATCGTGAATTATTTATTTCCTTCCTTTGAAAGTATGCCAACTCTATTAGAGGTAAAATTTGATCCATTTGAAAATGTTTTTAAGGAAATACATCTACCGACAAATGCACAAAATAAAATGTACGAGCATTTACTATACCAAATTACGTTAAGGACAATTTATGAAATTGTTCATGCAGATCAAGTGGATGCCATAAAAGAAATAGTCTTGAATGGTTGGATTAAAACAGAGGATGAGAAAAGTATATGTGTTTTAACAATTAAAACAACAAAGGAAATTTTTAATGAAATACACCTTGCTTACTTTGATTCAAAAACATGTTTTAACCAGTTAAATGGTATCGCTGGTAAGAGGTTGCATGGATTAGAGCGAGTTACACCATTGATGCAAACTAGGCAAGTAGACGAACGATTTGATGAATCTTTCAATCATAATTTTGTTTAATCACTTTTATCGTAAGAATAATAGAATAGCTAGCGGATGATTTCAATTAAAAAGACCTTGGTATTTTATGATAAGCAGAAGAGGAGGAATGTTTAGGACCGCACCGTGGAAGGTGAACAAAATCATGTATTAAATTAGATCGATCATTATACAAGGTGCGGTATACTAAACACTACTAAAGTTTGACAACCCAATTCTGATTACAAGTAGCTTGAATCTCCTTTTTCTCAATAAAGTACTGAGCTAGCATTTCAATCATATCCGTTTGAATTTCCTTCAATAAGGGTTTGTTTTGGAACATTGGGAAGTTACCCGCTCCAGTTGCGCGGTAACTGTTCATCACAACTTTAAATTCTTCTGTCATAGACATCGGTTCGTTGTTCCAAAGGAGCTTTGTTACACGTTCTCCAACTGGATTGGATACCGTAAATTCGTAATCTATTCCTTCCCACATGTCATAATTATACGGTTGTGCTTTTGGAACTAGAAACTCAGGATTCACAACAATGTTACCGTCAACAACTTCAAAGTAAGTTGCACATTGTTCTAATGCAAGTCGAATATCATTTCCACTCAGAAGTAATACCTTCAATGTATTAGGATAGATATAATTGTTCATGATATCTCTCATCGTTACTTGATGGCCAAAGCCGCCTTTTTCGTTATGGAATAAGGCTGTACCTGAAATTTGTGCTCCACTAATTTGTAGTTGAATATTATTAATAAATTCTACATAAGGATTGTCTGCTAACCTTGCTTCAAATGGATCCTCTATTAACATATTCCCGTTAACTGAGCCGATTGGTTCATCGAGCCATGATTCTAATTGCGTTTGTAGTGGAAGTGCTTGCACACAAGTATCTTCATCTGTTTCTGTAGAGTCATCCACATAGATTAGAGAAGGTTCATGATGTAAACCAATCATATTTGAATCTTGGTCAAATTGTAGTGTGACTTGAATTTCAGCCATACATATTCCTTTAGTTCCAGGCTGTATGACAGATTTTCCGTTTAGTATTGTTGCTAATTCCCGATGCTGATGTCCAGTAATTAAGATATCTACACCTTCGATTTCACTCATCTTATAACCTTGATTTTCTCCAGTATCCGCTTCTGCTAATTCTCCGGTTTCAAGATCTCTTTCAAAACCACCGTGATAACAAAGTACAAGAAGATCGATTTCTTCCGTTTCGCGAATGATTTTTACCCATTGTTTTGCGCTTTCGTAAGCATCTTTAAACTGAAGGCCTTGTATATTAGATGGTTCTTCCCAAAGTGTAACAAAGTGTGTTGTAACACCTAACAATGCGATTTTTACTCCATCGATTTCCTTTATTATGTAAGGTTTTCCAAGATGTTTTTCATTGTCACCATATATATTTGCAGCAAGCCAAGGGAAATTTGATTGTGCCATAACATCTTTTAACGTTCCTAGACCATAGTTAAATTCATGGTTACCAAAAATAGCAGCGTCATATTTTAAGTGATTTGCTGCAGCAATCATAGGATTCGGTTGATCTGCAAAAAACTTTTGATGGTAAAAAGTCAGAGGGCTACCTTGTATAAAATCACCGTTTTCAATTAGTAAAATCGGTTTGTCCTGGCGTTTTTTTTGAATAATTGATGCAAGTTTACTTAATCCCAATTGTGAAAAGTCTGGATTCCGGTAAGAAGTAGGAAATAAATACCCATGAATATCGCTTGTAGCTAATATAGAAAACTCAACTTTTTTCATTGTTTCACGTCCTTTCATAACAAAAGAATAATAGCATATAAAAAGTATTAGTTGTATAAAAAATGAAAAGGTTACAACGTTTACAAATTAAATATTTTAATAGAATTTTTTAAAAATTCTTGATGATTTTAAGTGCCAAAAGTGGTATGATAGTCAGGCATTTCCAAAAATTTAAATTATCGGAGGAAAGAAAAGTGCGTAAATTTTTACTAGCATTTATGACGATTCTAGTTTCTGTAGTTTTAATCGCATGTGGCGGTACATCTACAGATTCAGGAACTGCAGAAAACGGAAACAAAAAATTAGACAAATTATCAATCGGCTTCGTGCCATCTCGTGATCCAGAAGAAATTATTACGGCTACTGAGCCATTAAAAGAATTACTGAAATCAGAACTTGCAACGTTAGGATATGAAGTTGGTGAAGTTGAAATTTCAGTAGGAACTAATTATGAAGCAGTTGGTGAAGCACTTTCTGCAGGTACAACAGATATCGGGTTAATTCCTGGTGGTACTTATGTACTTTATGATGACGGGGCTGAAGTAATTTTAACTGCAACTCGTTCAGGATTAAGCAATGATTCAGATGATGCAGCAGATTGGAACAAAAATGAACCAACTGAACCAACGACAGATCAAGCAACTTCTTACCGTGCCCTATTAATTGCTGGTCCATCTGAAAAAGGACAAGCAATTGCTAAAAAAGTTAATAATGGTGAAGAAATCACTTTTGAAGATTTAGATGCATTAAACTGGAATGTTATGTCGTCTTCATCTCCAGCTGGTTACATCTATCCAGCATTATGGTTACAAAAAAACTTTGATAAAACAATTACAGATTTATCAAAAGTAGTACAAGCAGATTCTTACGGAAGTGCATTTGCTCGCCTTGCTGCTGGTCAAACAGACGTGTTAGTAACTTATGCTGATGCTCGTCGAGACAATGTAGAAAAATGGACAACTGAATTTGGTCGTGAAGCTTCAATTTGGGAAGAAACAGACGTAATTGGTGTAATGCCTGCAATCTATAACGATACAATCAGCGTGAGCAAAAACTCTGAAATTATGGATGATGATTTAAAAGCTGCTTTACAAAAAGCGTTTATCAACATCGGAAATTCAGAAGAAGGTAAAAAGGTAATCTCTATCTATAGTCACGAAGGTTATCAAATCGCTAAAGATTCTGACTATGATAACGAACGTGCTGCTCAAGAACTAGTACAACAATTACAATAATTAAAATAATTGAATAATAGTTATTTAATAAGTGAGGACATTGAATCTTGGTGTTCTCACTTTTGCTACGAGAAAAGTATTTTCATAGTTTCGTTTGTTCCATGATTGAACCAATAATTTTTAAGAATAAAGAATGGAGAAAACCATGATTGAATTTAAAGAAGTTGAAAAGAAATATCCCAATGGGTTAACAGCTCTTAAAAATATCAATGTAACAATTGAGCAAGGCGAGTACGTTGCAGTTATTGGGTTATCTGGTGCAGGAAAATCAACCTTTATCCGCTGTATAAACAGAATGCATGACATCTCAGAGGGATCAATTTATGTGAATCAGGTAGATATAGGAACGTTAAAAGGCAAAGGCATTCGTAAGCTAAGACGTTCAATTGGGATGATTTTTCAATCTTTTAACCTAGTAACACGTACAACCGTTTTGAAAAATGTCCTTGTATCTTTTGTTCCAGAACTTCCATTTTGGAGAAAAGTTACTGGGATTTACACAAAGGAACAAAAGATTCAAGCTCTAACGGCTTTAGATAAAGTCGGTATATTAGATAAAGCTTTCATACGTGTCGACCAATTGTCTGGAGGACAACAACAACGTGTGGCATTAGCAAGAACATTAGCTCAGTCACCTCAAATTATATTGGCTGATGAACCAGTTGCATCTCTAGACCCTGTCACAGCAAATCAAGTAATGGATGACTTCAGAAAGATTAATAAAGAGTTAAATATGACAGTGGTGATGAATATTCACCATGTAGAATTAGCACTTACATATGCTGATCGCGTTATAGGGATTCGCGCTGGAGAAATCGTATTTGATGGAAAATCTTCGGATGTGAATGAAGAAGTTCTTTCATTAATCTATAACGGTCAAGAAGTGGAGGGTATGAGTGTCAATGAATCTACTGTCTCCGAAAAAAATCCAGTTGCCTAATGGAAAAACGGTTGTAGAGAAAAAATCGGCAACGCCGTTAGTCATTATCATTTTACTTTTATGTACGATTGTCTCTGTTAATATTACTGGTTTTGAGTTAGGAGCAATAATAAAACGAATAAATCAGTTCTTCGTTATCCTGGATGATATGATTCCACCGAATATGGAATATATGCCAAGTCTATGGCAACCACTTCTAGATACAATTAAGATGTCGCTTATTGGATCAGTTTTAGGGGCGATTGTTGCGCTACCAATTGCATTTTTCGCTGCTTCGAATATTACGAAGAATCGTTTTGTCTCTTCAGGGACAAAGTTTATTTTAAGCTTATTACGAACTCTACCAACATTAATTGTTGCATTGATTGCAACGTTTATTTTTGGTATTGGAACAATGGCAGGGACTACTGCTATTTTCTTATTCACTGTTTCTTACGTTGGGAAGCTTCTATACGAACAAATCGAAAATGCCAATATGGATGCCTATGAGGCGATGCAATCAATGGGGCTAACAACGGTTTATTCTTTCCGCTATGCAATTTTGCCACAAGTACTGCCGAATTATTTATCTTCTACGCTATTTTGCTTCGAAGGGAATGTCCGCTATGCATCAATTTTAGGGTACGTTGGTGCAGGGGGAATCGGTCTATTGCTGAATGAAAGTTTAGGTTGGCGTAACTATGCAAACGTTGGCATGATTTTATTAATGCTTGCAGTGACGGTATTTGTTATTGAAACAGTAAGTGAACATTATCGAAAGAAATTAATGTAGGAGAGATCAAATGAATGCTATAGAACAGCAACTTCAATATGAAAAAAGAAATCGAGTTTCGTTCATTGTAACGGTTGTCGTTATCTTCATAATGCTTGTTTGGTCTGCTTCTGCTATCAATTTAGAAAATATGGCGGCAAACGGCTTAGATATCGCAAAAAATATTATTTTAGGAATTTTAAGTCCTGATTGGTCATTGATATTGGACTTTAAAGGTGGGGTACCATACCTATTAGTTGAAACAATGGCCATTGCTTTCTTAGGTACTATTATCGGTGCAATTATTGCAATCCCTTTAGCGTTTTTATCTGCATCGAATGTTGTTCCAAAGCCAGTTGCGTACATAGTACGACTGTTCTTAATCTTAGTTCGTACAATTCCTGCAATTGTATATGGGTTGATGTTTATCCGTGTAACGGGACCAGGACCAGCTGCAGGGGTATTAACGATGGCATTCGTTTCAATTGGGATGCTCGCTAAATTATACGTAGATATTATTGAGGAATTAGATCGCAGCGTACTGGAATCAATGACTTCTATTGGATGTAATATGTTTGAAAAAATCCGTTTCGGAATTATTCCTCAGTTGTCAGCGTTATTTTTATCCATCGTTATTTACCGATTTGACATGAATTTACGTGACGCATCTGTACTTGGTTTAGTAGGAGCGGGAGGAATTGGAGCTCCATTAATATTTGCCATGAATTCTTATCGATGGTCACAGGTAGGATCCATTTTAATTGGGTTAATTTTATTGATTTTAATCGTGGAGTTTGTTTCCAATAAAATTCGTGCGAAGATTGTTAAAGGTTAAAATAATCTTTTACACGAATAGTATGAATCGAAACAAATCAAACTATAACAATGAATGAATTGTTCATTTCACTAAGTATTGGCTGATTTCCGAGTACATATTTTGTCGTCCAACTTTAAATACTATGCTTAGCAAGTCATCAATTTAGAAATGAAGGGATGAGGCAATATTGGCGAAGCATTCAAGTGAAAGTTGGAAGCAAGATCACCCAAGTACTTTGTTTGGTAACTCTGTTCAAAGAGCAGATCGCGCGGTAAAACAAGCGATGTCACATCCACAGGAAATTGCCCTAGAGCATGCATTTAACTCTATAGAGCGTGCTGAAAATGCTTATATGAATGCAGTTGAGCATGAGGAACATTTAGATATGGTTGAACAACACAGAGAGCACCTTGAGACAATTAAACAACAATTAGATGAAGTGGAAGGGTTGCTTGAAGAGCATTAGTTACACAATGCATTTACGCATCATGAATTTTTCCTCTGAACTTTTTCCCGCGATAGCTAAAGCGCTACGCGGGTTTTTTTATTTTTAAAAATGGACTGTTTGACTTTAATTTTATTGTTCTTTAATATATATATTACTAAACATAGAATATTACTCTGTTTTAACGTAATTACTTACATTTTTAATACACAAGATTTCACTGACATTTTAGAATACCAATGTTCCCTATATGTAATCTTTCGCCCTATTTTGTGGCGGATAGGATCCGCATTGTGACAAATAGGCCCTGTTTTGTGACAGATAAGCACTTCTTACTTTTATTCGCCCGATTTTGTGGCGGATAGGATCCGCATTGTGACAAATAAGCCCTATTTTGTGACAGATAAGCACTTCTTACTTTTATTCGCCCCATTTTATGACAGATAGGATCAAACTTTGCTCACAAACGGAATACAAGGGTTATATTATCAATACAATAATTCAATTAGAGGAGTCTTCAAGATGACAAAAAAGGTTTATGTAATCCATGAAAATAACGATTGGACAGTTCACCTAACTAAAAGATTAGAGGAATTAGACATCCCATACGAAACTTGGCATCTTGATGAAGGGATTGTCAATTTAAACGAAGCACCACCAGAGGGCATTTTCTACAATCGCATGAGTGCTTCATCCCATACACGAAACCATCGTTATGCACCAGAGCTTGCAACTGCAGTAATCGACTGGTTAGAATTCTATGATCGTAAAGTGTTAAACGGAAGCAATGCTTTACGTTTAGAAATTAGTAAAGTAAAACAATATACACAATTAGAAAAGTACGGCATACGTGTTCCAAAAACTGTTGCAGCTGTGGGAAAAGAACAAATAATGGAGGCTGCAAAAGCGTTAAACAAAGTACCTTTCATTACAAAACATAACCGTGCTGGTAAAGGGCTAGGTGTTCAATTATTCTTCTCATTGGAAGCACTTCAAGAACATTTAGATAAACCGACCTTCGAAGATTCTGTTGACGGAATCACACTTGTGCAGGAATATGTAAAATCTCCTGACTCATCTATCACACGTGTAGAATTTGTTGGTGGAGAATATGTTTATTCTGTACGTGTGGATACATCAGAAGGGTTTGAATTATGTCCAGCTGATGCTTGTCAAATTGGAGATTTATATTGCCCAGTCGGTGAAGAGCCAAAAGATCAAATGAAATTCCGTATTTATGACAACCCACGTACTGAACTAATTGAAAAATATAAACAGTTTCTTAAAGGAAACAATATTGATGTTGCTGGAATTGAATTTATCGTTGATGAAGAGGGCACTGTCTACACTTATGACGTCAACACAAACACAAACTACAATTCTGATGCTGAAGAATTAGAACAAAAGTTTGGTATGCTTGAGTTAGCGAAATTACTTGGTAGAGAATTAGAGAAATTAAATGAAACTGCAACGAAATAATTGAATAATTCTAGAGGAGAAAGCTCAATTTGCCGGCTTTCTTTTTTTAGTATAAATAAATAATCGTGAATGATTTTTTCAAAAGTGAAGGACTAATTAAAATTTGGGCAAAATTGTTTCTAAAAAAAACTTATTGAGGTGTAATCAATTCCACTAAAGAATCATATATAAAAGATTAACTACTTATTTCAAATATATAAAGGGGAAATAGCTATGTACGATCTATGGAACGACTTTCAAATTACACCACTCTTTCAATACATTTTAGAAAAGGCAAGAGAAGCTGGTTTGTATCCGCATTACGCAAAAGGGAAACAAACGATTCAGTTATTTTTAGATCATGATCTTCTTGAAGATAGAGCGATTCGAGTAGGGGCCATACAATATGAAGGAAGTAACTCCGAACAGAAAGAACCGCATTTAGTTAACTGGAGATTTGAACGCCGACTGTTACCTTCGGATTTAAGAGATGCATTAGAAAGCATTACTTCATTTCGAAAAGATACGAATGCTGGTCCTGATATAAATCCCAATGCTCAATCTATTGCATTTAAATTTGAGGAATTGAATGAGCAAACAAAAAATGCTATTCAAGACATTGTCGATGTAATTACTCAACAACTAAAAAAAAGTAATTGATATAGAAGTGGCAGTTCTTGTTGGGCTGTCGCTTTTTCATGCATTAAGAATTTGATTTTTTTTATTTCAAATAGAAGGAAATCACTTAAGTTATAGAGAATTTGCTAGATTTGATACAAAATTTTATTGGAATCGGGGAAAACAGTATGATCATTAAAAAGTTGTCTCAATGTACATTAGATGAAGTGCTAACGGCATGGAACGATGGGTTTGAAGGATACCTTGTGCCAATCAAGTTAAATTTAGATGTATTCCTAGCTCGTCTTGTAGGTGAAGGATTATCACCAGACCAATCAATTGTAGTGTTTGATGAGAATAAACCAGTTGGTATTTTGCTAAATGGTTTTCGAACTATAGATGGAGAAAAAATTGCTTGGAATGGCGGAACGGGTGTTGCAACGGATTACAGAGGAAAAGGTGTATCAAGAACGTTAATGGATGAAACGTTAGCAATTTATGAACAAGAAAATGTGGAGATTGCAACGCTAGAAGTAATAAAGGAAAATGAGCGAGCAATAAAACTATATGAAAAATATGGCTATGAAATAAGTGATCGTTTACTTTTTATATCGGGTGATTATAAACCTGTAATAAACGATACTCGAACGATTAAGTCTGAACTTATCCGACCAGAGCAATTACCAAGTTATTCTTTCTATAAAGATGATGTTCCATGGCAATGTGGTTGGCAGAGTGCAAAACAAGGTGAAGCACGTGTGTTTTATAACGAGAACGACGAGGCTATTGGTTATGCAATTTATCGAAGAGTTTGGAATGAAGGAAAACTAGAAAGAGTTGTTTTCTATCAATTACAGTTGCTTGAAAAAGGAAGTGCAGAGGATATTCCTGAAATAATAGGGTCTATTACAAAGGAACAAGTAAATATAACGACCATAAATCTATCTGCATCCAACCCAGTTGCTGACTATTTTATTGAACAAGGGCTAAAAGTAACAACGGAACAATATCAATTGAAAAAGAGAATGAATAATAAGTAGAATTACCAGGGTTTCATTAAATAGATAAATTTACAATGCAGCAGAATTACGATACGACATAGAGTTTAGTTGCATTTGGCTTAGGGTAATTTTAATGAATTCATCTCAAAAGTTAAAAGTAGGTGATCCATTGAGGAATCCCCTACTTTATCTTTTTGTTTCATTTATGCCTTCAACTTTCCCTAATTTTCCTTAATCCAATAGGAAGACCCATCATTGCTCCGATCCATAAAACCGTACTCAATTAAATAGCGACGTAACGATACAAAATCGGCATTAACTGTTTTTAAAATGATGTTAACTTCCTTTTCATTGTAGGATTTCCCCGCTTCGAACCGCTCTAAGATATGTTGAAGAATAATAAGTTTTTTCTTCTCTTTACTTGGAATGGAGTCAATCCCACCATCCAACCCATCTTTGAAGTAAGTTTTTAATACTTTCTCACGTTCTTCTTGCTCAATTTCAATTTTCATATTCATTTGATTTGCTCCTCTCAAAATAAATCGATATGTTGAAAAGTTCATTAATTTCAAAATAAAGGGGAATGAACTTGTAAACATAATAATATATTGTTTGTTATTTTGTAAACAAAATAATTTTGCGTTTGTTAATTGGGTGTTGAAAATAAGTGTGAATGCTGATATGAATAGTAAAGAGTAAAGGTTTCAAAGGGAGTGCTTAACAAAAGAAGTGTGACTAAAATCCTAACTGGTAAAATGTGAAGTATTAGCAGTTACATAAATATAAGCAAATAGACCTGTGACTTAGGTTGTGAGTCGTGTCGATAAATAATATAACGACCTTAAATATGTGTAATAGGAGCTTGAGTCTGATGAAAATAGATATATACAACACGAATAGAGTACATAAAGTAAACATTATATTGACTGTCATTTTGGTTTTCATGATATGTATACCAGTTATATATGCGAGGGGCGTAGCAGGAAGTTTAGCTATTTTACTAGCAGGATTGATCGTTTTGGTATTATCGACTGTTACTTATTTTTTACCTATCAATACTTACTTAAAGGGATTTGTTATTTCATGTCTTCCCGCACTTGTCATTACAGCCCTTATCGTAGTAGATGGGTTTGCATTAAATAAGCATTATATTCTTCTATTATCTATTGCAATGGTAACGTTGTATTTTAAGAGAGAGCTAATTATTGCATTAGGAGTATATTTAAATATTGTTTTTTTAGCATTATTCTTCTTAAAACCAGAAAACTTATTAGGTGAGAATTACAACTTACAAGGATTTATAACTGTTTACTTTATCATGATTGGAATTGTGACTTTGCTAAGTCTATTAACGAGATGGGGAAGAAAACTGATTGATGATTCCTATCAAAAGCAACTTGAAGCAGCGGAATTAGTTGAGAAGTTAAAATTTACGTTTGCCTCAATGGAGGAAGTTTCGAACCAACTAGATCAACATATTACAAAATTTAATACTGATATGGGGACAATCTACCATTCTAGTAAGGATATTATAGAATCGGTAGAACAAATGGCAGTTGGTATACAGGAAGAAGCAAATAGCGTAAATGTGATAAATGATTCAATGGTTCAGTCCATGGCGAAGATGGATGAATCGGTAGCAATCTCGCAGGATGTTGTTGTGAAATCGGAAAATGTGAATAGAAAAGTTCAAGAAGGCTGGGAAAAGATTAATCAGGTTACAAATTACATGGACACAGTTGGCTCAACTATTAGCACAACGACATTAACGGTTACTGATTTACAAACTAGCTTAGAAAAGGTAAATGCATTATTAAAAGGAATTAAAGAAATTGCAGATCAGACAAATTTATTGGCATTAAATGCTGCAATCGAATCCGCAAGAGCGGGGGAACATGGTAAGGGGTTCGCCGTAGTTGCAGATGAAGTCAGAAAGCTAGCAGAGCAAAGTGCACAAATTACTTCTACAATTTCTGAAGTAACAGCAGATTTATCTAATAAGTCAAAAGAAGCTCAAGAAAAATCGGTTCAAGGTGAAACAGCCATGACTGAGGGAAGACGTTTACTCGATGATATTTCAACATACTTTAAAGAGATTAAAACCTCATATACAGAAACATACGAGAGTCTTTCGAATGGAGTGCGGGAAATAGCATCAGCTTCAGAAGAGTTCCTTACAGTTCAAAATCAAATTGAAAACGTGACTGCCATTTCGGAGCAAAGTGCTGCATCAACAGAAGAAATCATTTCAACTTTAGAAAATGAACATGCATTAATTGCATCGATTAATACGGCAGTGACAGATATAAAAGAGCTAAGTGTACAATTACGAGAGATGACGAAAAATTAAAAAGTTACAAGATACAATTAAAGCGCAAAAGAGTATTGCATCCAAAACCTTTATAATATAAGGTTTTGGTTTTTTTATTGTCTATAGAGACTCTCTTTGAAATCTTTACACTTTCTTTATACTTTCCTAGTCTATTTATTTATACTTGCCTCTTATACTAAGTTCATCAAGTCAAAAGGATGATGAAGATGACAGAAACAATTCTTAAAGCAATGAACATTTCTAAAATATATGGCGCACATAAAGCTCTTGATAAAGTATCAATTGAAATAAAGCGAGGAATGATTTACGGCCTTATCGGGGAGAACGGTGCAGGAAAATCAATATTTATGTGGATTGTTTTTATTAGAAATCACAACAATTATCAAAGAAACTTAAAACACCTCATTTATAATTACATTAGAGGTGTAGTTTATGAATGAATATATACAGCAAATGATTGATTGGATTGAAGAACATATAAAAGAATCTTTTTCTTTAGATGAGCTAGCGGAGTTTATGGGTTATTCACCATATTATTGTTCTTTTAAATTTCACCAAGCAACGGGGGTTAGTATCCGTCGTTATCTTTTGTTACGGCGATTGTATCTCTCACTAGGAGACTTAGTGAGAGGAAAAAAGGTTATAGATGTTGCGTTTGAATATGGCTATACCTCACAGGAAGCGTACAGTAGAGCTTTTAAGTCGATATTCGGTTTAAGCCCAGGAGAATATCAGCTGAAACAGCCTCCTGTACAGTCATTTGTTAAACTTATCTTTAATCAAAGAAGGGGTGCGGAGAGAATGGATGTAACGAAAGAAGTAGAAGACCTTCAAAGAACACGTGGAGAATTATTTGATGAGGACGTCTTAAATATCTTAAACGGTCAAATGATGTACGAAGAGTTCAAGAC